>JAEEGH010001114.1_pt1 | contig 79841 bp, 65 predicted proteins | sample 9134181 | NCBI WGS metagenome assembly JAEEGH01 (sample SAMN16246544, study PRJNA631951) | gut metagenome | biome: gut microbiome; feature: rumen; material: DP-attached | host: Bos | place: Iran: Karaj | collected 2018-10 | reverse complement strand
TTATCTCGCCTATTACCCGTATCGCAATCCCGGGGCCGGGGAAGGGTTGACGGCTCACCATATATTCGGGAAGATTAAGTTCCCGCCCAAGAATTCTCACTTCGTCCTTAAATAAAAGTCTTAACGGCTCTATTATCTCTTTGAACGAAATAACGCTCGGAAGTCCGCCTACGTTGTGGTGGCTTTTTATGGTTTCGGCTTCGCCCGTTCCCGATTCTATAACGTCGGGATAGATGGTACCTTGTGCCAAAAAGTCCACTTTGCCGATTTGCTTTCCGACTTCTTCAAACACCCTTATAAACTGTTCGCCGATTATCTTTCTCTTTTTTTCGGGCTCGATAACTCCTTTAAGCGCGGATAAAAACCTGTCTTCGGCGTTTATGCGGATAAAGTTTATCCCCCTATCCGAAAACGCCCGTTCTATCTCGTCGCCTTCGTCTTGCCGCATAAGTCCGTGATCGACGAAAACGCAGGTAAGATTTTTACCTATCGCCTTTCCTATAAGCGCGGCACAAACCGAACTGTCCACCCCGCCGGAAAGCGCAAGCAAAACCTTACCGTCCCCTACCTTTTCTTTTATTTCCTTTACCGATTTTCCGACGAAACTTTCCATAGTCCAGTCAGGCGTAAGGTTTGCTATATCGAACAGAAAGTTTTTTAATATCTCTTTACCGAAAACGGTGTGGGTAACTTCGGGGTGAAACTGCACGCCGTAGATTTTTCTCTTTTTATCGAAAATTGCCGCCACGGGACAATGTTTCGAGTGTGCGATAGCGGTAAAACCTTGCGGCAGTCCTGTTATTTCGTCGCCGTGGCTCATCCAGGTTATACTTTTAGCGGGTAAGCCGGAAAAAAGCGCGCAACCATTGTCGAAATAAGTCTGCGTTTTGCCGTATTCACGGTTGCCCGACACTGCCACGCTTTCCACTCTTCCGCCAAAAGCGTAGGCGATAAGTTGACAGCCGTAGCATATTCCCAAAACGGGAACGCCCAAAGAAAACACTCCGTCGTCGGGTTTAGGGGCGTTTTTTTCGTAAACGCTGTTAGGTCCGCCGGTGAAAATTATCGCCGACGGATTAAACTCTTTTATTTTTTCTATCGGCGTGTTAAAGGGCTTTAACTCGCAGTAAACTTTGCTTTCGCGAACGCGCCTTGCGATAAGCATGCCGTACTGACCGCCGAAATTAAGTATTAAAACTTTATTTTTCATACTTCTCCTTTATTTCCCGCTTTCGCCGTAGTTTGATAAAACCCTTGCCGACGGATCGAGAACGTCGCATCCCTGCCAAGACTTATTCGGCATCCAGAAGTCCGCTATCATCTGACCTTGCCCCGCGTAGTATTTCTCGAAAATTTCACGGTATAAAAGCGATTCTTTCGTGAAAGGCGTAGCGTGAGCGTATTTCTTTCGTTTTTCTTCGTACTCTTCGCCCGTGTACAGCGTTTCGGCGTATTCTTTAAGATAGTCCACCATAGAGTGCCCCACCGCGTCGCTAAAAGCCGCTTTTTCACGGTACAAGATATCGTGCGGAAGGTAATCGCCTTCAAATGCTTTTCTTAAAAGGTATTTGCCTTTGTTGTATTTGTTGAGTTTAAGTTCGGGGTTGACGGATAAAACGTATTTTACGAAGTCAAGGTCGCCGAAAGGCACTCTCGCTTCCAACGAGTTTACCGAAATGCACCTGTCGGCACGGAGAACGTCGTACATATGCAGTTCTCTTATTCTTTTTTCGCTCTCTAATTGAAACTCTTCGGCGTTTGGGGCGAAATCGGTATATTTATACCCGAAAAGTTCGTCGGAGATCTCGCCCGTTAAAAGCACTCTGATATCGGTATTTTCGTGTATCGCCTTGCAAAGAAGATACATACCCATACTTGCGCGAATCGTCGTTATATCGAACGTGCCGAGAATATAGATAACTTCTTCCAGCGAAGATAAAACTTCGTCTTTCGTCATATAAAACTCGGTGTGATCGCTCCCTATGTAGTCGGCGACGGTTTTCGCGTACTTTAAGTCGATAGCGTCTTCAACCATACCTATTGCAAAGGTTTTAATAGGGACTTTACTTTCCTTTTGCGCTATGGCGCAGACCAGCGAACTGTCCAGTCCGCCAGACAGCAAGAAACCTACCTTTGCGTCGGCGACGAGCCGCTTTTTAACGCCCGCGATAAGTTTTTCCTTTATATTCTTGCAAACTTCGTCTATGCCGTCCGCAGAATATTTTTGTCTTTCGGCGATAGCATTATAGCAGATAAACTTACCGTCCTTATAATAATGTCCCGTAGGAAAAGGCAGAATTTTATCCGCTATCCCCACAAGGTTTTTGGGCTCCGAAGCAAACACGATAACGCCGCTTTTGTCGTAGCCGTAATATAGCGGGCGAATACCGATGGGATCTCTTGCCGCGATATATTCGTCGGTCTTAGCGTCGTAGATAACGCAGGCGAATTCCGCGTCCAGCATAGAAAACATTTCTACGCCGTATTCACGGTAAAGCGGCAAAAGTATTTCGCAGTCGCTGTCGCTTTTAAATGTATAACCTTTTTTTATAAGGTCGTCTTTGAGCGTTTGAAACCCGTATATCTCGCCGTTGCAAACACAATAACAATCATCGAATACGAACGGTTGCATACCTTTTTCGTTAAGTCCCATAATCGACAAACGGTGAAAGCCGAAGACTCCGTCTCCGACCTTTACCGTTTTCGACATATCAGGACCTCTCGAAAGGGTCTTACCGAAGCCCTTTTCAAATGCCGAAAGTTCGTATTTTCCGCAGTATCCCATTATCCCGCACATAGTATCACCTTTTATTCGACGTCTTGAAGAGCGTCGTAACCTTCTTCTCCCGTACGCACCTTTACTACGTTCTCCACGTCGTAAATGAATATCTTTCCGTCGCCGATATGCCCTGTGTAAAGTACTTTTTTGGCAGTTTCTATAACCGCTCTCACGGGAATTTTACTTACGACAATATCAACCTGAACTTTGGGCAGTAAGTTTGTTTCTACCGCAACGCCCCTGTAATATTCGGGTTTCCCCTTTTGCTGTCCGTAGCCCATAACGTGCGATACGGTCATACCCGTTATTCCGAGTTTTCCGAGCGCTTCTTTTAACGCATAAAGCCGTTCTTCCTTAAAGATAATTTCAATTTTGGTAAACTTGGGTTGCCCGCTCATGGCAATGCTTTCCACCTTTTTAACAGGTATCGCTTCCACAGGCGGAGTGTCTCCGCTAACGACCACCGTATCTTCGCTTATATAATCGGCATATCCTATCGTGGACGGAGCAAAGTCCGCATAAGCGGAAGGAAGACCATGTTCGGTGCTGTCAAGACCTTTCAGTTCTTCTTCACGGTTTACCCTAAGCCCCACTGTCTTTTTAATAAGTAAGAAACACACCGCCATCATTGTAACAGTATAAGCGGCGACTGATACAAAACCTAAAAGTTGCACGCCGAGTTGCGTAAAATCGCCCGTATAAAATAAGCCGTTCAAACCCGCAGGGGCGTTCGGGTTCGCAAGAAATCCTACCGCTATCGTTCCCCAAATGCCGTTTGCCATATGCACGCCGACTGCGCCCACGGGATCGTCTATATGTAATTTCAAATCTAAAAACTCCACGACGAAAACGACTAAAAATCCGGATACGATACCGACGACCGTTGAGCCGATGGCGTCAAATGCCGCACAGCCTGCGGTGACACCGACAAGTCCCGCAAGACACGCGTTTATACACATGGAAACGTCGGGCTTGCCGTTCTTTATCCAAGTAAATATCATCGTTACGCAAGTTGCGACGGCGGGCGCGATAGTCGTGTTTAAAAATATCGTTGCGAGTTCGCTCGTTGTCGTTGCCGCCGCTCCGTTAAATCCGTACCAGCCGAACCACAGTATAAACGCACCGAGTGCGCCGAGCGGTATTGAGTGCCCTTGTATTGCGTTGACCTTAATTACCTTTCCGTTTTTGTCGTATTCGTATTTACCTATTCGCGGTCCTACCATAATAGCGCCGATAAGCGCGGTGATACCGCCGACCATATGTATTGCGGTAGAACCAGCATAGTCGTGAAAACCGAGAGCGGAAAGCCAGCCGCCGCCCCAGATCCAATGCGCTTCAATAGGATAAACGATAAGCGAGATTATGCCCGAATAAATGCAGTATGACAAAAATTTCGTTCTTTCCGCCATAGAACCGGACACGATAGTCGCCGCCGTCGCGCAGAACACGAGATTAAATACGAATACGGACGCGTCGGTAAAACCTGCCGCGGGGTTTGCGATAAATTCCGTAAACTTTGCAAACAAGTCGAAGTTCGGAATACCGATAAGCCCGAAAAGCGTATCTTCGCCCATCATAAGCCCGAACCCCAACAGCATAAAAACTACCGTTCCGATACAGAAGTCCATTAAATTTTTCATTATTATATTGCCCGCGTTTTTCGCTCTCGTGAAACCCGTTTCCACCATTGCGAATCCCGCTTGCATAAAGAACACGAGTGCCGCACCTATTAAGTACCAAAATTCGGTAGTCATAAAATTTCTCCTTTTGTTTGACGACTATTTCACTCCGAACAGTAAATCTCCGTAGGTCGGGAACGGCCAGTATTTTTCGGAAGTCAACGTTTCGGCTACGTCCGCCGCCGCGCGCAACTCCGCCATTAACGGCAGTAATTTATCCCTTATTTCGTAGCCTTCGGCGATAACGCCGCCCGCCGATTTAAGGGCGATAAGTTCTTTTTCCAACTCGTCGGTCTTTTCCATTATCTCGTAACTCAAAACCGAAAGTTTACCCACCGTCGTCTGTTCGTATTCCACCGAAACGCCGTTAAATACCTTAACTTTGTTTTTAGCGGTCTCGGAAAGTTCGCCGACGTACCCTTCTATTGCGGGCAGTATCTCTTTTCTTGCCATATCCGCCATGGTGTTCGCCTCTATAACCACCGTCTTACAGTAGTTATCCAGCATTATTTCGCAACGCGATTTCAGTTCGGCGTCGGTGAATACCTTGTGGCTTGTCAGCATCCTGACGTTCTTTTCGTCGAGAAGGTGCGGCATACAGTCGGGCGTGGTCTTGTAGTTTAATAAGCCCCGCTTTTTCGCTTCCTTTATCCACGAATCGTCATAACCGTTGCCGTTGAAAAGAATCCGCTTATGGTCTTTTATGGTCTTTTTTATCATATCGTGGAGCGCGCTTTCGAAATCTTTCGCCTTTTCCAAGCGGTCCGCATAGATTTTAAGGCTTTCCGCTACCGCGCTGTTAAGCATAATGTTGGCGCACGAAATACTGTTAGAAGAGCCGAGCATACGGAATTCGAACTTGTTGCCCGTGAACGCGAACGGCGAAGTCCTGTTCCTATCGGTAGTATCGCGGGCGAACTTGGGCAATACGTCCACTCCGAGTTTTATGGTCGTCTTTTCCGTTCCCTTATAAGGCTTGTCGTTCTCTATTGCGTCGAGTATCGCCGTGAGTTCGTCTCCGAGAAACATGGAAACGACTGCGGGCGGCGCTTCGTTCGCTCCGAGTCTGTGGTCGTTGCCTGCGGTTGCGACGGAAATTCTCAGTAAATCCTGATAATCGTCCACCGCTTTAATGACCGCGCAAAGGAAGAGTAAAAACTGCGCGTTCTCGCTCGGGGTTTCGCCGGGCGATAAAAGGTTTACGCCCGTATCGGTCGCCATCGACCAGTTGTTATGCTTGCCGCTGCCGTTTACGCCCGCAAAGGGTTTTTCGTGAAGCAGACAGCAAAGCCCGTGCTTTAACGCTACTTTCTGCATTATTTCCATCGTAAGTTGGTTATGGTCGGTCGCGACGTTGGTCGTGGCGTAAATGGGCGCAAGTTCGTGCTGTGCGGGCGCGACTTCGTTATGTTCGGTTTTGGCGAGAATCCCTAATTTCCAGAGTTCTTCGTTCAATTCCGCCATGTACGCCGCAACTCTCGGTTTAATAACCCCGAAGTAGTGGTCTTCCATCTCCTGACCTTTTGGCGGTTTTGCGCCGAACAAGGTTCTGCCCGTATAAACAAGGTCTTTACGCTTGTTGAACATCTCTCTATCGACTAAAAAATATTCCTGTTCCGGGCCGACCGAAGTGCTTACCCTTTTTACGTCGGTTTTCCCAAAAAGTTTAAGTATTCTTAAAGCCTGTCTGTTAAGCGCGTCCATGGAACGGAGAAGCGGCGTCTTTTTATCCAGCGCTTCGCCGCCGTATGAACAGAAAGCCGTGGGAATACAAAGGCTTTTATCCTTTATAAACGCGTAAGACGTCGGATCCCACATAGTATAGCCGCGCGCTTCGAAAGTTGCCCTTATTCCGCCCGACGGAAAACTCGACGCGTCGGGTTCGCCTTTTATCAGTTCTTTGCCCGAAAATTCCATAATGACCCTGCCGTCGGGTGCGGGAGAAATAAAACCGTCGTGTTTTTCGGCGGTGATGCCGGTAAGCGGCTGAAACCAGTGGGTAAAATGCGTTGCGCCGTTTTCTATCGCCCACTCTTTCATTGCGTCCGCAACGGCGTTGGCGACCGACAGATCGAGTTCCGTGCCTTCGTCAATGGTCTTCTTTAAAGACTGATAGACTTTTGCGGAGAGCTTTGCTTTCATCACTCTGTCGTCAAAAACTTTACTGCCGAAAATTTCCGTGATTTTTTCCATAATCTTTCTCCTTGAAATTAAATAAAGAAAAAGCGCCTTTTAAGCCTTAACTTAAAAGACGCCTTTGCCTTTTTCTGAATTTTATACCGCTATTATAAACTCGTTTTTTGCCTTTGTCAATAAAAATCGAACGGTTTTACCGCAAGCATTTTTAATACGGGGTATAAAAAATTTTAATGGAAACCCGCCGCCCGTACTCTTGACAAACTTTTTATATTTTCTCAGGCAGTTACTATGTCGAAATCGATAAACCCTTCCGCGTCGTTCCACGGTCCGTAAGCGTATATAAGATTGATATATTCGTCCGGAACTTCAAAGCCGGTATATTGTTTGTCGAGTTTATCAAGGTCGAACACGTAACGGAAATATCCGTCGCTCAGTTCCTGAACGGTCACGCCGGCATAGTTTTCATTAAGATGCCCGTCGCCGTATATCGTATAATACCCCCAAAGTTTATCCCATTCCTGACCGATACGAACGTTAAACTTTGTTTCCGGACCGCTTGTGAATTTGATATCGAGCACGACTTTAGTCCCCTGAATATTCGTTTTCGGCGGATAGCCGATATAATCCCGACCCGATACGAACGCATCGCCCCTGAGCCCGAATTCGGTGGAACCGTCGGTTATATGCAGGTTGTCTATCCACACCGCCGATTGCCTTTCGATATCCACTCCGTGCATGTTTCTCTGACCCGCCGTTTCGCCCCTGCTCATCGTGATAACCAGTTGTTTAACGCTTTTTAACAGCGTCGCATTGTTGCTGCTTTGATTTACCCAGTTCTCGAGATTTACTTTGATATGATACCACCCGTTGCCCAGATCGGTGCAAACGGCGGCGTTGGAAAAATCAATGCCGTATTCGCTAGTCCTCGAATCCGACTGAGTCCAGAACGAGCCGTGCGCTTTCAACGACAACCATTTCACGGCGTTTTCGATTTTTACGTCGAATTCGAGATTACCGACCGTCATATCGCGTTTCTTATCATCGTCAAACACGAAGGAAACGCTCGTATAAGCGCCGGAAGATTCTATGCCCCTGTTGGTAAGTTTAAGTGACTGCGAAGACGTAAAATCTCCGTTTAAGAACGTCGTATTGTCGTAAGTCGCGTCACCGAGTGCCGAATATACGTACACGCGGTTATTTATCATATCTTCCGCATTATCGTCACCTCCGACGATCATCTCGTATTTTCCGAGATTCTCATCGCCTGTGTAACCGCTGTCTATGTGACTGCGAATAGCGTCAACTACGAGACTCGAGATTATTTTGTTGGCCGCATGTATGGGATGGGTGCCGTCGTAGAACAACTCGCCGAGTCCGGCGCCGGCATTCTGCGCGGCCGTCATATACGGTTTCATATCCACGTAACCGAATTCGTACTTCGACGCGAGAGATCTCACTATCGCTCTTTTGTTGGTAAATTCCTTTTCGCAATAAACGGTGTCGGCATAGTCGTAAATATAATACGGCGCGATACATATCGCGTAAGTGCCGCGTTCTTTAAGCCCGCTTAAAAGCCTGTCGTACGCCTCTTCGAACTGTTCGTCCGAAACGTACGGGTTGCCCTCGTCCCACTTGTGTGCCATAATATCGTTGTAACCGATAAGAATGGTCGCGATATCGGCGTCGTATTGATAAAACTCCTGCTCATAGTTACTGGTTCCGTTCCAGTTCTGAATAAGTTTCCAACCGCTGTTAGCACGATTTATAAACGTTATGTCGACCTTATCGTTATACGTTTCCGCTAAACTTTCCGAAGCCATACGGGCGTATCCGTTGCCTAAATCGCTAAGATCCGCCCGACTTCTGGTAGCGTCGGTTATCGAATCACCCTGAAACAGAATCGTAAGCTCTTCGGGAAGTACAACGTCGTCGTCCGAACCTCCGGGACCTACAATATCGCCGCCCGAACCCTGTCCGTCGGGTTGATTGTCTTTACAGGCGGATAATCCGAAGACGGTTAAGCCCACGAACAATACCAGCAAAAAAATCGCAATTCTTTTCATCTCTATCTCCTTATAAAAACTTAACGGATTGAACCCGCCGCCACATACGCTTTTTAAAAAGCGCCCGACTTTCGGGATCCACTTAAAAGACTCTTCCGTCTTTCTTCGTGTTTTATACTGCTATTATAAACTCGTCTTTCGTTTTTGTCAATAAAATTAAGCGGTCGTATTTACCGCAAGCATTTTTAATACGGGGTATAAAAAATTTTAATGGAAAACCGCCGCCCGTACTCTTGACAAACTTTTCTTATAGTCGTAAAATGTAAGCAATCGATGGGCAAAGGCGTTCATTGTAGGATTTCCTACGGTGAACGCCTTTTCGGTTTTTAAATTCGTTTTTACGGAGTTATATTTATATGATGTTAAAAGAAGGCGAAATAAGAATACCGTCGGGCTGCGCTATTTCCGCGGTCATAAGTAAAGACGGTAATAAGATGACGGGCGAAAAAATCATAGAAAGTATGATACCTATGCACGACCGCTCCAACGGTCTCGGCGGAGGCTTTGCGGGATACGGAATTTATCCCGACCATAAAGACGAATACGCTTTGCATATTTTCTTTAACGATAAATACCGCATAGAAGAATGCGAAAAGATATTAAAAGACAGTTTCGAGATAGTGAAAAAAGAGATTATTCCGACGAGAAAAATCCCCGAAATCACCGACGAACCCATTATAATGCGATACTTCGTTTTGCCCTTAAATTCACTTTTACGGTCAATGCAACTCGACGAAAAGGAATTCGTGGTGCGCATCGTGATGAAAATAAACACCGAAGTGGAAGGCGCGTACGTCTTTTCAAGCGGAAAGAATATGGGTGCTTTTAAGGCGGTGGGATTTCCCGAAGACGTGGGCAGGTTCTATCGGTTGGACGAATACGAAGGATACCTTTGGACGGCGCACGGAAGGTACCCCACAAACACCCCCGGCTGGTGGGGCGGGGCGCACCCCTTCGGACTTCTCGACTACACCGTCGTGCATAACGGCGAAATATCTTCCTACGACGCCAACCGCAGGTTTATAGAGATGTTCGGGTATAAATGCACCCTTAAAACGGATACCGAAGTCATAACCTATATAGCCGATTATCTTTTAAGGCGGCAGGGGTTATCTCTTTCCGAAACCGCGTCGGTTATCGCCGCGCCGTTCTGGACGACGATAGAGAGTAAGCCCGAAAAGGAAAGAGAAAAACTCAAATATCTGCGAACGGTATTTTCAAGTCTTCTGGTTACCGGACCGTTTTCGATAATTTTAGGGTTCGACGGCGGACTTATGGCACTTAACGACCGATTGAAACTTCGTTCAATGGTGGTCGGAGAATATAAAGACAAGGTGTTTATAGCGAGCGAAGAGGCGGCTATAAGAAAAATGGAAATAAACGCGGAAAACGTTTACGCACCAGCTGGCGGCGAGCCCGTTATAATAAAAGTCAAAGAAGGTAGATATTAATGAGTATAAACTATATATACCCCGAATTCGAAGTGGTAAGAAATCAGAACCGCTGTATATGCTGTCGGGTTTGCGAAAGGCAATGCGCCAACGAAGTGCACCGTTTCGATAAAGACGGAAAAGTTATGCTTTCCGACGAAAGCAAGTGCGTGAACTGTCAGCGTTGCGTTTCGCTTTGCCCTACCCGTGCTTTGAAAATCGTCAAAAGCGACTGTACGCTTCGTGAAAACGCCAACTGGCAGAACCAGACGATAAAGGAAATATATAAGCAAGCCGAAAGCGGCGGCGTATTGCTTTCTTCTATGGGAAACCCCAACCCCCTGCCCGTTTACTGGGATAAGATACTTATAAACGCGTCGCAGGTAACAAACCCTTCCATAGACCCGCTACGCGAACCGATGGAAACCAAAGTGTTCTTGGGTAAAAAGCCGAATAAGGTCGAACGGGATAAAAACGGGGAGTTTATAAACAATCTTACCCCGCAGATAGAACTTTCGATGCCCGTAATGTTTTCCGCTATGAGTTACGGCTCTATAAGTTACAACGCGCATAAAAGTCTTGCTATGGCGGCGAAAGAACTCGGTATTTTATACAACACGGGCGAAGGCGGGCTTCACGAAGACTTTTACGTTTACGGCGACAATACGATAGTACAGGTGGCGTCGGGACGTTTCGGCGTACACGAAAAGTACCTTCAGGCGGGCAAAGCGATAGAAATCAAAATGGGACAGGGCGCAAAACCGGGTATCGGCGGACATCTTCCCGGAACGAAGATCGTCGGCGACGTTTCTAAAACGCGTATGATACCCGAAGGCTCGGACGCTATCTCCCCCGCCCCGCACCACGATATTTATTCGATAGAAGACCTGCGGCAACTCGTATATTCCTTAAAAGAAGCGACGGCTTACAAAAAACCCGTTATCGTAAAGGTTGCGGCGGTTCACAATATCGCGGCGATAGCGAGCGGAATCGCAAGAAGCGGCGCCGACGTCATCGCGATAGACGGATTCCGCGGCGGAACGGGTGCGGCGCCGACGAGAATACGCGACAACGTGGGTATTCCCATCGAACTCGCGCTTGCGGCGGTGGATAAACGGCTTCGCGACGAAGGAATAAGAAACAACGTTTCCTTGGTGGTCGGCGGAAGCGTCAGGTCTGCGGCGGACGTAGTAAAGGCGGTGGCTTTAGGCGCGGACGCCTGTTATATAGCGACTGCGGCGCTTCTTGCCTTAGGCTGTCATCTTTGCCGCACCTGTCAGACGGGCAAATGCAACTGGGGGATCGCAACGCAAAACCCCGAACTCGTAAAACGCCTTAACCCCGAAATAGGAAGCGGGAGGCTAATTAACCTTATGACGGCGTGGAAACACGAGATAAAGGAAATGATGGGCGGTATGGGTATAAATTCCATAGAAACTCTTCGCGGCAACAGACTTATGCTGCGCGGAATAGGATTAAACGAAAAGGAGTTAGAGATATTAGGTATCTCTCACGCAGGCGAATGAAAAGAGTTTACGTCAACGAAAAATGGTGTTTAGGCTGTCACCTATGCGAATATAACTGCGCTTTCGCAAATTCCGGCGAAACCGATATGGTGAAAGCCTTGAAGGATAAGGAGATATTCCCCCGTATCCGCGTGGAAGAAGACGGCAAAATAACCTACGCCGTGTCTTGCAGACATTGCGAAGATCCTTTGTGCGTCAAAAGTTGTATTTCGGGGGCTCTCGCGAAAAAGGACGGCGTGGTAACCATTGATAAAAATAAGTGCGTGGGGTGTTTTACCTGCGTTCTGGTCTGCCCTTACGGCGCCGTTCTTCCGAGTGAAAATCACGCGGCGATAAAGTGCGAACTGTGTTTAGAAAACGCTTGCGGCTCGCCCGCCTGCGTTAAGGGTTGCCCTAATAAGGCGATAGTCTACGAGGAAAGATAGTATGAAAAATTACGTTATCATAGGCGGCGGCGTTGCTTCCGTCGCCTGTATGGAAGGAATACGGAAAACCGATAAAAGCGGCAAAATCTACCTTATATCCGGCGAAGGAAAGCCGACTTACTGCCGTCCGCTTATTTCGTATTATCTTCAAGGCGTAACCGACTTTGAAAAGATGAAATACCGCGAAGACGGCTTTTACGCCGATATGGGTTGCGAACCGATTTTCGGAAAAGCGGAAAAAATCGACGTCAAAAACAAGACGGTTACAGTCGGCGAACGCGTTATAAAGTACGACGCCCTTTGCGTGGCGACGGGATCTTCCCCCTTTATTCCGCCTCTTAACGGTCTCGACACGGTGGAAAACAAGACGGCGTTTATGACCGAAGACGACGCGCTTTATATCAGGAAAAAAATAACGCCCGACACGAAAGTTTTAATTATCGGCGCGGGACTTATCGGGTTAAAATGCGCGGAAGGGCTCGTCTCTAAGGTCGCGCGAATAACCGTTTCGGATTTAGCGACGAGAGTTTTGTCGAGTATTTTGGACGACGAGTGCGCGGCGTATATGCAGAAAGTTTTAGAAGAGCAGGGCGTTTCCTTTATGCTGGGCGACAGCGTTTCCGCTTTCGATAAAAATACGGCGACCTTTAACAGCGGGAAAACGGTCGATTTCGACCTGCTTATTCTTGCCGTAGGCGTCAGGGCGAATATTTCGCTCGTTAAGGATGCGGGCGGAAAAGTCAACCGCGGAATAATCGTAAACGACAAAATGCAAACCTCTCTTAAAGACGTTTACTCTGCGGGCGACTGCGCCGAAGGATACGATAATTCCATAAACGCAGCAAGGGTGCTTGCTATCTTTCCTTCCGCATACGCCCAAGGCTTTACGGCGGGCGTAAATATGGCGGGCGGCGAAAATTCACTTAACGACGAATTCCCGTTAAACGCGATAGGCTTTTTCGGGTTGCACGCATTGACTGCGGGCGCGTATACGGGCGAAATGTATAAGGAAAAAACCGAAAAAGGTATAAAACGGTTGTTTTTCGACGGGGATAAACTCGTCGGGTTTATACTTATCGGCGATATTAAAGGCGCGGGAATTTACACTTCGCTGATAAGAAACAAGTGCGTTTTAAGTGAAAAATCCAAAAAAATGCTTGAAAAATCGCCGACCTTGGCAATTTTCGACGACGAAACCCGTGCAAAAAAACTCGGAGGTGTGGTATAATGATTAGGTTGAACGCGTCCGATTTAAATTTCGATACGCTGAACGAAACCGTTCGCGCGGCGAAAGAAGACGTCGAAATATCGGGCTGTTTAGGTCAACGCTTTATCGGCGCGGGACTTTCGGATAAGAACCTTACGGTAAAGGGAACGCCGGGCAACGCTTTGGGCGCGTATTTAAACGGTGGGAAAATAGAAGTTTTCGGCAACGCGCAGGACGCCGTCGGCGACACTATGAACGACGGTAAGATAGTAGTTCACGGCAATATCGGAGATGCCGCCGGCTACGCTATGCGCGGCGGAAAAATTTTCGTCAAAGGCAACGCGGGGTATCGCGCGGGTATCCATATGAAAGCCTATAAGGAAAAAATCCCCGCTCTCGTTATAGGCGGCTCGGCGGGAAGTTTTTTAGGCGAATATCAGGCGGGTGGCGTTATAATCGTTTTAGGGCTTAACACCGATAAAAACATTGTCGGCAATTTCCCCTGTACGGGTATGCACGGCGGAAAAATGATACTCCGCTCCGACTGTAAAGGCGTTGCTTTCCCCAAAAACGCACACGTCTCCCCCGCGACAAAGGAAGATTTAGACGGCATTTATTCGTATATAAAGGAATTTTGCGACTGTTTCGGTTTTGATGCGGACGAGATCCTGAACGCGGAATTTACCGTTATCACCCCCGACAGTAATAATCCTTATAAACAAATGTACGTCGGAAATTAAATAAAGGAAGGTAAAAAATGTACTCGAAAAGCGAAGTTATGGAATTCGTAAAAGAAGAAGACGTAAAGTTTATCAAACTTGCGTTTTCGGACGTTTTCGGCAAGCAAAAAAACGTGTCAATCACCGATAACGAACTCGAACGCGCGTTTAAGGTGGGCGTCGCGATAGACGCGTCGGCAATAAAAGGTTTCGGCGACGAAACGAGATCCGATCTGTTTTTGCGCCCTGATCCTTCTACCCTTTCGATACTTCCCTGGCGTCCCGAACACGGAAGGGTGGTCCGTATGTTTTGCGATATCACATATCCCGATGGCACGCCTTTCGAGTGCGATTCGCGGCTCATACTTAAAAACGCCGTAAAAGCCGCCGAGAGTAAGGGGCTTTCTTTTTCTTTCGGTTCGGAAATGGAGTTTTATCTTTTCAAGTTGGACGAAAACGGCAAAAAGACCGACCGACTTTACGACGACGCGGGTTATATGGACGTCGCGCCCGAAGACAAGGGCGAAAACATACGCCGTGAAATCTGCCTTACCTTGGAGCAAATGGGCATATACCCCGAAAGTTCCCACCACGAAGAAGGCGCGGGACAAAACGAAATAGATTTTAGGTATTCGGACGCGCTTTCCGCCGCCGACAACGCCATAACTTTCCGTCAGGTAGTTTCTGCCGTTGCTTTCAGGAACGGGCTTTACGCCGACTTTTCGCCGAAACCCGTGGATAACGCCCCGGGCAACGGTTTTCATATCAATTTTTCCGTTAAAGAAAAAAACGGAAAAGACGTGTCCGAAAACTGTATCGCGGGAATCTTAAACAGGGCGGCGGACTGCACCGTGTTTTTCAATAATACCGAAAACTCTTATAAGCGGCTCGGCGTGAACAAAGCGCCGAAATTTATAGCCTGGTCGAAGGAAAACCGTTCGGAACTTATAAGAATACCCGCGGCGGAAGGCGATTATAAACGTGCGGAACTCCGTTCCCCCGACCCGCTTGCAAATCCCTATATCGCTTTCGCTTTAATTATATATTCCGCTATCGAAGGAATAAACGGCAACGAAAAACTGCCCGCTCCCGCAGATTTCAATATGTATAAGGCAAACGAAGAAATGCTTAAAAAATATAAAACGCTTCCCGAAACGCTTACGGCGGCAAAGCAAAAAGCGGCGGCAAGCGGATTTATAAAAGCCTGCCTGCCGAAAGCGATAATTTCGGCTTATACCGAATAATATAAACAAAGGATTTTATGTCACTTAAAGAACACGTTTACAGCGCGTTGATAGTTTCGGCTTCCGAAAGTTTTACGGAAAATGTCATGCGGTTTTTGCCCGAATCGACCTACCGCCCCGTAAAAACAGCAAAAAGCGTAAGCGAAGCGCAAAGAATTATAGCCGAACGCCCGTACGATCTGATAATCATAAATACGCCCCTTCCCGACGACTTCGGGGCAAAGTTTGCGATAGATATATCGGACAGAAGCCCGTCCGTCGTTTTGCTTTTCGTTCGGAGCGATAATTATCACGACGTTTACGATAAGGTCTGTGATTTCGGCGTGTTTACGGTTAGAAAACCACTACCCACGCAAAACGTCATGCAAGCACTCGACTTTATTAAGGCAACGCGAGAAAGACTTCGCAAAATGGAAAAGAAAACCGTATCGCTCGAAGAAAAAATGATGGAAATTAAAATAGTGAACCGTGCGAAGTGGACGCTAATAAACTCACTTAACATGTCGGAAGAAGACGCCCACCGCTATATCGAAAAACAGGCGATGGACAGGTGTGTAAGTAAGCGGCAGATAGCAGAAGAAATAATCCGCAGTTACGACAGATAATAATATCGGAAAACACAAAAACGACGCTTACGTTTACGGCGAAGTTCAAGACTTCGGCGAAGAAGAAAAGCCCCAAGAATCGGGCGACTCCGACAAAACGGAATAACGGTTGTTAAATAAAAACCACCCGCACGGCGGGTGGTTTTTTATTGTTATTTAATACTTACATACTCGCTTTCAGAATACGGATAAGGGCGGAAAGGTTTCCGCCCTTTCCTAAAACCGCAAATTACAGCGTCTCTTCCGTTGTTTCTTCCGAAACGTTTTCAGTCTCAAACTCTTCTTTCGTTATTTTTAACATTATTTCTTTATCTTTTTTGCTTTTTAAAACGTGTACGACGATATATCCTACAAATAATATTATTCCCAAGATTCCCCAGACGGAAATACCGTTAACGTCCATAAGATAACTGTATATGTCAACCGACTCTCCTATTTTTGAAAACAACGCACCTAAAATTTTTGCATAAACCACGGAAAATATAAACATCATAAAAAACGAATACATCGTTTGCTGTCTGAAAAATTTTTTCTTTTCCTTTTCCCCGCCGCTCTTTTTTATCTGCGAATATTTTATCATATACGCGTCTTCGTTTCTGCCGGTTATTTCTTCAAACAGGTTTTTAATGCCGATAATAAGTAAAATTGCGCCCATCATCATCGTAAATATCGGAAAAAGCATCATCAAGTATCCTACCGAAGCCAGTTCCGCAGAAGAACTCTTGAGACCTTCGATATTATACCGCAATTCGTCTAACATAGAAAATTCTTCGGTCGCAAGCGTAGTTCCTTCGAATTCCAACTTTATTTGAAAAACGGGTAAAAAAATAAGTGCCAGCACGCCCACTAACGTAATAGTCCACAATATTATCGAAAAAAGACTCGATTTTTCAAAATCCCCCTTGTACTTTAAGTACGCCTTTTGTTTATCCATATTATTCTCCTTTGTTTGCTACCAAAATGATAGTTTTGTGATTATTTTACCACCAAAATGGTAATACGTCAATTGGATAAAGGAAAAAAAATGGAAATAAAATTAGGAAAAAGATTAAAAGAATTGCGCGAAGAAAGAAATCTCACGCAAAAACAGGTTGCCGCTACGCTTAAAATCAATCCGGTAACCTATCTGCATTACGAAAAGGCGCAGAGAGAGCCGCCGCTTATTTTACTTGCGGAAATGGCGGCATATTTTAACGTATCGGTCGATTATTTGTTGGGTTTAACAGACTTATAAAGACATAAGTGAATTGTTAAACTAAGTGCAACATTCAGAGATAAAAAAGTTAAATAAAAAGCCACCTGCCGTGCGGGTGGCTTTTTTATTGTTATTTAATACTTACATACTCGCTTTCAGGATACGGATAAGGGCGGATTTATCGAGCGGGACGAACATATACGGTTCGTCGGTAGCGTCGTTTTCTAAAATATGGTCCGCCATTTCTTCTATCTTCTCCGCTTTTACGCCGAGTTCTCCTAAGTGCATCGGAATACCTATCGACTCAAAGAAATTATAGAAAGCGTCTATTACCTTATTTGCCATTTCCGTATCGGAAAGCGTTTTATCGAATCCGAAAAGCAACGTGCCGAGAGTAGTAAAGCGTTCGACAGTTTTTTCGGAAAGAATCTCTTTCATCCAGCGGGGCGTGATTATCGCGAGCCCTGCGCCGTGGGTAATATCGAAATACGCCGACAGCGCGTGTTCTATTGAATGCATCGGCCAGCCCGAATACCCCGCACCGTTAGAGAGTATTCCGTTACAAGCCAAAGTACAAACGTACATAAGTTCGCTACGCGCCGCATAGTCTTCGGGATTTTGCAGGGCGACTTTAACGTTCGTCATCAAAGACTTTAATGCGGAAATCATAATCCCGTCGTTAAACTGCGAATTAGGAGTCGCAAAAAACTGTTCCAAAACGTGGTTCATTGCGTCAGCCGTCCCGCATGCCGTCTGCCACTTGCTTACGCTGAACGTGTATTCGGGATCTAAAAATGACACGGCGGGAAACATAAGTTCGTCCAAGTACCCCCGTTTGTCGTTTATCGCCGTGTTAGAGATAACGCAACCCATATCGTATTCGCTACCCGTCGCCGCAAGCGTGATTATGTCAACGATAGGAATACTCGCCTTTGCCTTGACTTTGCCCGAAATTAAATCCCAGCCTTCGCCGTCGTATTTTGCGCAAACGGAAATCGCTTTACTGCAATCTAAAACCGAACCGCCGCCGACCGCCAAAATTACGTCGATATTATTTTCTTTGCAAAGTTTTGCGCCCGCAATAACCGACGGATCGTATTTTGGGTTAGGCTCTATGCCGGAGAGTTCGACGATATTGAAATCTTTAAGAAGGCTTTTCACTTTATCGTAAAGCCCCGTTTTCTTTATCGAACCGCCGCCGTAAGTCAAAAGCACGTTTTTGCCGAAACCCGCTATCACTTCGGGCAAATCTTTAATAACGCCTTTGCCGAAAATAAGTTTTGTCGGCGTGTTATAAGTAAAATTATCAATCATTTTTATTTCCCCTTTATCAATTTTTTTAATTCGGTTTTGAGTTTTGTTAAGTCGCTGCAAGTGAGTATCGGTATCAAAGCGTTTATTTCTTCTATACTTTTATCCCACCATTTGAATTTTAAAAGCAATTCTATAAGTTCGTTATCAAACCGCTTTTTCTTAACGGTGGCGGGGTTGCCTGCCGCAACGGAATACGGCGGAATATCTTTCGCCACGACGCTGTTTGCCCCGATTATCGCACCGTCGCCGATATGGACGCCCGGCAAAACCGTAACGTTTTGCCCTATCCAAACGTCGTTACCGACGACCGTATCGCCTTTGTTCGGCAAGTCGCCGATATTCGGTTTTTGCTCCCAGCCTTCAAAAATATAAAACGGAAAAGTCGTAGCGGCGTTTATTTGATGGTTTGCGCCGTTCATAATAAACTCTACGTTATCCCCTATCTGACAAAACTTACCTATTATTAGTTTATCGCCGATAAAGTCGTAATGGTGGGTAACGTGGCTTTCAAAATCTTCGCCTGCAAAATAACTAAAATCCCCGACGACAATATTTTTATGTTTTACCGTCGGTTTTATATACGTTACTTTATCACTATTAAGGCAAGAACACGCCTTTTCGGGATTCGGAATTATTTTCATAAACTTTCTCTAAATAATTTCCTTTATAAACTGTTCTAACTGGGCGGGGGTGTTTAGTATCTTGCCGTTTTTAATGGCGCCGAAAGTGCTTTTTGATAAATCGTCTTTTGCTTTTCCGAGTCCGCTACCGCCGCTCGTTGCCCAGATAATAATTTCTTTGCCGCTAAAATCATACGCTTCCAAAAAGGTGTTGATAATGGTCGGCGCGGTGTACCACCACACGGGATAGCCGAGTAATACCCTGTCGTACTTCGATACGTCTATATCGCCCGTTATAATTTCGGGGCGGGACGACTTATCTTTCATTTCAATGCTACTTCTGGAATTTTTATTCATCCAGTTAAGGTCTGCGTCCGTATAAGGCGTAACGGGTTTGATTTCGTAAATATCGCAGTTTAATTTATTTGCGAGATTTTGCGCCGTTTTTTTCGTTACACCGCTTGCCGAAAAATATGCTACCAACGTTTTCATTTTTATTTCTCCTTTAATTTTATCCCATTTAACCGTGCTTATTCACCCGTTAAACCGTTCCTTACTTTTTTCAACAGTTTCTGTAAAAGTAAAAAGTCGTCTGATTCGAGTTTTACGCAAGTTCCCATTGACGTCGGCACAACGATTATTTTTTCTTTAAGTTCATGCCCTTTATCCGTCAGGTATACCGTCGTTTCCCTGCTGTCTTTCGTATCCTTTTTCTTTATGATATACCCTTTACTTTCTAACTTCGTTAGTAACGGAGTAAGCGTTCCCGAATCGAGATACAATCTTTCGCCGAGCGTTTTAACTTTAAGTCCGTCTTTTTCCCACAAAACGAGCAAAGTTATATACTGCGTATAAGTTATACCGAAGTTATCGAGAAGCGGTTTGTATCTTCTGATAATCTCTTTTGCCGTCGCATATAAAGAAAAACAAAGTTGATTATCAAGTTTTAACAATTCTTCTTTTACGTTATCCATATTATTCTTCAAGCGCTTTTTTGATATACTTATCTATTTTTTCGGGTTTTGTCATCGGTGAAAATCTATCTATAACTTCGCCGTTTTTCGAAATAAGAAACTTTGTAAAATTCCATTTGATTTTTTGCGTTTTACCCTTTTTATTCTGCTTTGTAAGATAGGCATAAAGCGGGTCGGCGTTATCGCCGTTCACTTCGATTTTATGAAATCTCGGAAAGGTCGTATCGTATTTAAGAGTGCAAAAAGAGTGTATTTCTTCATCGCTGCCGGGGGCTTGACTGAAAAATTGATTGCACGGAAAGTCCAGCACAAAGAATCCTTGGTCTTTATATTTTCTGTAAAGTTCTTCTAAACCTTTGTATTGCGGCGTAAACCCGCAACCCGTGGCGGTATTGACTATTAAAAGAACTTTCCCCTTATACTCACCCAAACTGACTTCGTTAAGCGTTCTGTCTTTAACGTTAAAATCGTAAACTGACATTTTTCTATCCTCCTACAAAATAATTAGATTGCATACAATCTATTTTTATTTTAACATCGATTTTTCCGTTTGTCAACGCTTTTGAACCATTTTCGGAAAAACTCTTTAAAATAACGATTTTTTGTAAAGTTTTACCTTTCCCGATAAGAATAAACCCGTTACGGCGTTACGGTTTTGTTATATAATTTTGCAAACCCCTTTCATTTTGCAAAAATGTGTGTTATAATAGTCGTATGTTTTTAATCTCATTAAGACTAAAACTTACAATACATGACAAATGCATTGATTTACATATGAACAGAATTACAAGGAATCAGACAGCACTATGAAAAAAAATTGGATTATTATCGTCAACGTATTCATTATGCTCGCTATGCTGACCTTCGTGGTTCTTTATTCCAACTTTGAAAACAGGAATTCGACACAAAGGCAGATAGAACATTTTGAAAATACCACGATCACGATGAAGCACGTTACCGAAAACTACCTGGAAGGCGAACAGCGCGTCTGCGACGTGTGGGCACGCTATATTGACGATAATGATATGACCATCGAAGACGCCGTTTCCTTTATTCGGATTTCTCACGTACTTCCGAACGCCTCCGCGCATATCGTGTATATCGATACTCTATCCGGTCTGTCTACGAAAGCGAGACAAAATACGGACGACGATTATTCCGTTTCTTATGATCGGATGGACCTTTTAAACGACGTGAGCTGGATCAACGATATAGGGGAATCGATCAACGTTTCCCGTGCGTATACCAACCCGGTCAACGGTGAACAGTCCATAGCCTTCTGCAATTCCGTTACGCTTCGGGATTCGTCAACCGGCAACCCCCGAAACGCCGTATTACTGCGCGTGCTACCGGTCGCAGAGCTGGAAGAAAAATGGATCTTTCCGAAGGAAGAATTTGAAAACGCCGAGCTTTCCATGATCGACGCAGACGGCAATTATATAATAAAAGGTCATTCCTTTAAAAATTCCAATCTCTTTGAGTTTTACAGGTCTTACAATACCGTTGATTCTGCCGCCGCGCAGGATCTCTTCGGAAAAATCATTTCGTCAACCGGCTCTTTTACGATGCTTAACTCTCGCGGCGAGGAATGTATTCTCTCTTACACCCCTATTGCCGCGACGGAAGGATGGACGCTTCTCAGTTTCATGCCCATGAAAGAACTGAGCTTAAATACCGAAAACTGGTTGTTGATCGGACTTGTTTCCGTAGGATTGTTCATCCTGTTCGTATTCGATCTGTCTGTCATGGTTTATTTCAATAAGAAACTCCGGTCGACGGCAAGAGAAGCGGCGGCGGCAAACAAAGCAAAAACCGATTTTCTCTCAACTATGTCTCACGATATAAGAACGCCTATGAACGCCATCATAGGTCTTACGATGATCGCGGAAAAGAATCTCGGCGATACGAAACTGGTAAAAGAAAACCTGCGTAAAATATCGCTCGCCAGCAATCATCTGCTCACGCTGATCAACGATATTCTGGATATATCAAAGGTCGAAAGCGGAAAACTGAACTTCTGTCCGCAGACTTTCTCTATCGTCGAGACTGTGGAAAATCTCGTGAATCTGTCCTGGCCGATGATCAAGGAAAAGAATATAGATTTCAATTTCCGTACCAGTAAAATTAACGTAGAATACGTATACGCCGACCAACTTCGGCTGAATCAGATCTATATCAATATCCTTTCCAACGCCATCAAATACACGGAGCCCGGCGGCAGTATCAGCGTGGATATGCGCGAAGAAGAAAGCCAAAAACCCGATTGCGTGCGGCTGACCTACGTCGTAGCCGATTCGGGGATCGGTATGAGTCCCGAGTTTATGGCAAACATGTATCAGCCGTTTTCCCGCCAGACGGACAGTCGGGTGAACAGTATTCAGGGAACCGGCCTCGGACTTGCTATCACAAAGCAGATGATCGACCTGATGGACGGCGTCATCGACTGCCAGAGCGAGCAAGGAAAAGGAACGACGTTCACCGTAATACTGGATCTTCGCGTTGCGGATCGGCAAAGAGACGATATGATGCTCGAACCGATGGACGTTCTCATAGTCGACGACGACGAAGTCTTTCTGGATACTGCGGTTGACACGTTGGAGTCTCTCGGCGCAACGGCCGACCGTGCGGAAAGCGGACCGGAAGCGCTCGGCATGATCGCGCGTCGGCACGAAGCGGGTCGCGATTACCGCGTTGTGATTCTTGACTGGAAGATGCCCGACGTGGACGGCATCGAAACGGTCCGCCGGATTCGTGCGGAGATAGATTCGAACGTTCCCATTTTGCTGGTTTCGGCTTATGATTGGACGGATATCGAGAATATCGCGAAAGAAGCCGGAGCAAACGGTTTCGTCAGTAAGCCTTTGTTCCGTTCCACGCTTTACGATAAAATCAACGAACTTTTGGGCATAGCGGCAAAATCCGTTGAGCCGAAGAACGACTACTCCGATCTGCAAGGAATGAATGTTCTCGTTGCGGAAGATAACGATATCAACTGGGAAATTATTTCCACTATTCTCAACATGCTCGGGATCGCTTCGGAGCGTGCCGAAAACGGACGTATCTGCGTGGACAAGATGATGTCGGCAAAAGAAGGAAGTTACGATCTGATCTTTATGGATATACAGATGCCGGAGATGAACGGGCTTGACGCTACGAAGAATATCCGCGCGTTGGATAATCCGTGGGCGTCTTCCATCCCGATCATCGCCATGACGGCGGACGCGTTTTCGGAAAACGTCGCAGAGTGCCTTAACGTCGGCATGAACGGACATATCGCAAAACCCGTAGACGTTAAACTTGTAATTAAAGAGATTCGCAGAATCAAGGAGAAAAAGAAAAAATGAGAAAGTTGATTTGCGCTTTTTTAGTCGTTTGTATGCTCGTATCGCTGGCGGCGTGCGGCGAAACCGACGCCGGATTCAAACCGGCGCTCGATACGGATACGAGTTGCAGTATCACCGTAGTCGGAAGTTATGATAACTTCGAGGCGTTGGAGGCTGAATTTGACAGATTTAACGAGATTTATCCCAACGTACGTCTCCGCTACGTGAAGTTGGATGACTATAACAATACGTTGGGCACGGTGCTTGAGGGCAATGACAAACCCAACATTTTCTTTTCCTATACCTGGATGATCGGAAACACGAATTACGCCCGGGTATCCGATCATATGGAGGATCTTTCCGACCCTGCCCTACGGTTGAATCTGGACTGCATCCGCCCCGGTCTTATAAACGACGACGCGGAAGGCCGTGTACTGATGGTTCCGGTTTTTTCCAGAACCTACGGTATGATGGTAAACAACGACCTGTTTGAAAAGGAAGGTCTAAGCGTCCCGACGACCCAAGCAGAGTTGATGTCCGTCTGTGAGGCGTTTCGCAACAAGGGTTACTTAAGCCCCATGATGGGTTACAGTCTCAGATCGTCCAGTTGTTTAATGTACACGGTTGCTTATCCGCTGTTTGTATCCACGCTTGCCGGAAATCCGGAAGCGCTTGCGCTTGCCAACGATCTCGATTCTGATGCGGGAGAATATATGCGTCCGGCACTCGAAGCGGTAGAACAACTGATACGGAACGGTTGTGTCGATCTCGACGAGTGCGATAAGATTACGGACAACTATACGCAGGTCATTCTGCGCTTTTTTGAAGGCGACGTGCCTATGATGATATGTGCCGGAGATACCGTGTCCGGAACTAAAAAGCGGGAAAGCCAGTCCGAGGCGTTCTCCAACGCGCCTTTCGAGTACACGTTCGCACCTATCCCGTCGACGGAGAACGGCGGATATTTTATCGACAGTCCTTCCGTACAGTTTTCCGTCAACAAGTACTGCGATAATCTGGATATGACAAACGAGTTTATGCGGTTTCTGGTCACGAATAAAGAGCTGAACGAGATGGCTTCCGTGAAGCGTTTGGTAACGCCCACCACGGATCTGTCTTTCGATTCGGTTTACACTCCTTTCGCTCAGGTGCCGTCGGAACGCACCATTTCCCCGGAAGCGCTCGGCATCAAAGACCCGCTCACGGTTCAGATACGAGTGGCGGCGTTCCGCGTAGGAAAAGGCGAACTTACCGTAGATCAGGCCGTCGAAATGTACGGAAGTTTCAAGTAAAAGAACCCGAAGAGTAAAAAGCCGTCGGCGACGACGGACAAAAGAATACCAAGGAGAATTTTACAAATGATTGACGCAATCCCGCAAAACGAACTGCCGGCAAAACCCGGATCCGCACGGAAACGGAAGATATTGATCGTCGAGGACGAACTTGTCAACCGCGAGATCCTGACCGCAATTCTGGATTCCGAATACGAGGTCATCCCCGCCGTGTCGGGAAAGGATGCGGAAAACGTTCTTCTTCGTCAGTCCGAGGAAATCAGTCTCGTTCTGCTCGATCTTAACTTGCCCGACAGACACGGTCTCGACATACTGCGGGAAATAAAGGAAGACCTGCGCACGGCGAAGATCCCCGTGATCGTTCTGACTTCGGACAAGGAAGCCGAAGTCGAGTGCCTTAATTTCGGCGCGATTGACTTTATTCCTAAACCCTACCCCATCCCGAAGGTCGTGCTGGCGCGGATACGGCGCACGATCGAACTTTCCGAAGACCGCGATCTTATCCGCTATACCGAACGCGATCACCTGACCGGACTTTATACACGGGAGTACTTTTACCGTTATGCCGCCCAGTATGACGTCTATAATCCGGACGTTCCGACCGACGCGCTGGTTCTGGACGTCTATCATTTTCAGATGATCAACGAACGCTTCGGAAAACAGTACGCCGACGACGTCCTTATACGGATCGGACAAGCGATCCTTAAGTCGATCGGAACTTCGGGCGGAATCGCCTGCCGACGCAGCGCAGATATGTTTCTCGTTTACTGTCCGCATCTTTCGGACTATCAGGCGTTCCTGGACGGAATAGTAACCGCTGCCTGCGGTGCCGACAAAGGGCGGATTCGCATCCGGCTCGGCGTTTGTTCGGAAACCGATAAATCGGTCGGGATGCAGACGCGTTTCGACCGTGCGAAGATCGCCGCCGATACCGTTCGCGGGAGTTTCACCGACTGCATCGCTTTCTACGACAACGCTATGCACGAAAAAGAAATCTATGCCGAGCGTCTGCTCGACGAGTTTCAGACGGCAATCGACGGAAAACAGTTTTCGGTCTACTTCCAGCCGAAATACGACGTTCGACCCGAAAAACCGATTCTTTGCGGCGCGGAAGCGCTGGTGCGATGGATTCACCCGGATCTCGGCGTAATTTCTCCCGGCATTTTCATCCCGCTGTTTGAAAATAACGGACTCATCCGTATGCTCGATCGCTACGTATGGCAGGAAACCGTCAGGCATATCGCCGAGTGGAAAAAGAAATACGGCTTTACCGTCCCCGTGTCGGTCAACGTTTCACGGATCGATATGCTGGATCCCGATCTGGTCGATACTCTCCGCGAACTTGTGCGGAGCGGCGGACTGGAATTTTGCGATCTTCATCTCGAAATCACCGAATCCGCCTACACCGAGGATGCGCGGCAAATCGTCTCGACTGTCAACAGTCTGCGCGATATCGGGTTCGTGATCGAAATGGACGACTTCGGCTCGGGTTATTCGTCGCTGAATATGATATCCACCCTGCCGATCGACGTCCTGAAACTGGATATGGCGTTTATCCGGAACGTGTTCCGTGAAAACGGGAACCTTCGGATGTTGAAAGTGATTTTCGAGATTGCGGACACTCTCTCGGTTCCCATGATTGCCGAAGGCGTCGAGACCGCGGAACAGTTGACCGCCCTGCGGGAAATGGGATGCGATATGGTTCAGGGGTACTATTTCTCCCCTCCGAAACCTGCCGTCGAATTTGAAAAATACGTCCGTGAACGGATACTGACCGTAGAATCGGCGACCGCATAATAAAAGGAGTGAAAAATGCTGACTATCGAAAAACTCCGCGCGTTCGGCGCAAACGTCGATGAAGGGCTGCAACGGTGCGTCAACAACGAGTCTTTTTATCTGAAACTGGTAGAAAAGGCGATACGTGATCCCGCGTTTGACAATCTGCGGGAAGCAGCGGAAAAAGGCGACATCGAGCGTGGGTTTGAAATCGCGCACGCCCTGAAAGGTGTAACCGCCAACCTTGCCCTGACACCCCTTTGCGTTCCGATCGGCGAGATCACGGAACTGTTTCGTCATCGGACGAAGACCGATTACCTCTCACCCGTCAAGACGATCATTGCAAAACGGGACGAGTTGATTGCTCTGTCTCTTTAATCGTAGTCCCCTTAAAGATATCCCGCATTAGGCCGTAAGTAAACAGTAATATGCCACCCGTATAGACAAATAACGAAGGCAGTGCGCTCGCACTACCTTTTATCATCTTTATGATTTTGACCGAAAATCTATAATATGCCGAGGCGGAAAAAGACTTTTCGACCCACTTCTTTGGTCGGGGTGGGCAAATTGTAAGGAGCGATAGCGACGGAATACGACGACAAGCGTCGTGGTGTTCGTCGCTTCGCGACTCGACTTAGCGATTGCTACCGCTATAAGCGGTCAATCGCGTCATCCAAGACCGTAGGTCGTGGCTTTATGTTCCGCTTTGCGGACATAAAAAAACCGCAGGACAATCCTTTTACGGATTGCCCCGCGGTTTGTTCAAATGGTCGGAGTGACGGGATTTGAACCCACGACCTCTTGGTCCCGAACCAAGCGCGCTACCAACTGCGCTACACCCCGTCGTCGCTCCGTCTTATTTAAAGACCGAGACCGACGCGCCTGTATATAATATCATTTTTTAAATGAAAAAGCAAGGCTTTACACAACCTTTCCCGTCAAATTTTACGCCTTCTTTTTCAAGCAGTCGTCTTTGGGCGTTTTCCCCGCCGAATTTAAACGCGGGGCTTAAACTACCGTCCTTAAAGACAACCCTGTAACACGGTATTATATCCGGGGTGGGATTGTTATGCAACGCCCACCCCACTTGCCGTGCCATATTTTTGTTTCCCGCGATTTCCGCGATTTGTCCGTAACTTGCGACTTTTCCGCAAGGAATCCGCATCACCGCGGCATAAACCCTTTCAAAAAAACTCACGGGCATTTTATTTCCGCACAACTTACGGAAACTATATCCTGTTAAGACCGCATTTTATCGCCGCCGCTTTAACCGCCGCCGCCACCGTGGGCGCGACGCGTTTGTCGAAGGGTTCGGGAATAATATAGTCGGGTCTTAATTCCTTGTCGCTTATAAGTCCCGCTATCGCCGTAGCCGCCGCGATATTCATCTCGTCGTTTATGTCTTTTGCTCTGCAATCCAGCGCGCCCCTGAAAATTCCGGGGAACGCCAGCACGTTGTTTATCTGGTTGGGGAAATCGCTTCTGCCCGTGCCGATGACCGCCGCGCCCGCCGCTTTCGCTTCGTCGGGCATTATTTCCGGAACGGGGTTTGCCATAGGCATAACGATAGCGCCTTTATTCATACTTCTTACCATATCCTGCGATACTATCCCCGCGCTGCTGACGCCGACGAATATATCCGCGCCTACCATAGCGTCCGCGAGCGTACCTTTCTTACAGGATTTGTTGGTGTATTCCGCGATCCTTTCTTTTTCGGGGTTCATATTTTCCGTTCTGCCCTTATAGATTATCCCCTTCCTGTCGCACATAACGACGTCTTTCGCGCCCATGGCGATCATAAGCTTAGCGATCGCTTCGCCTGCCGCGCCCGCGCCGCTGAAAACGACGCTCACGTCTTCCCACTTTTTGCCCACTATTTTAAGGGCGTTTATGGTTGCCGCGACGCATACCACCGCCGTGCCGTGCTGGTCGTCGTGGAATATCGGGATATCGACTTCCGGATCTTCTTTCAATCTCTTCTCTATTTCGAAACATCTGGGTGCGGAAATATCTTCTAAATTCACCCCGCCGAAACTTCCCGCGAGAAGTTTTACGGTTTTAACTATTTCGTCGACGTCTTTACTCCTTACGCAAAGCGGTATGGCGTTGACGCCGCCGAATTCCTTAAACAGCACGGATTTACCTTCCATAACGGGCATACCCGCTTCGGGTCCGATATCTCCGAGCCCTAAAACCGCCGTGCCGTCGGTTATTACGGCTACCGTGTTGCCCCTGCCCGTAAGTTCGAAAGACTTGTCGTAATCTTTCTGAATAGCAAGACACGGCTCGGCAACGCCCGGCGTGTACGCCAAAGACAGTTCCTGCCTGTTAGTTACCTTTACTTTGGAAACGATATCTAATTTCCCGTGCCATTCTCCGTGTAGTCTTAAAGACTCTTTCGCATAATCCATAGTTTAAAATCTCCTGTAACTTTAATTTATTCTTTATAGAAAGCGTCGTATATCGCTTTTATACATTTTTCGTAATCTTCGTTGGCGACACCGATTATGATGTTAAGCTCGCTCGACCCCTGGTCTATCATCTTTATATTTATGCCCTGATCCGCAAGTGCGCCGAAAAGTCTTGCCGCCGTACCGCTGCGCCTTGCCATACCGTGTCCCACGGTCGCTATAAGCGAAATATTTTCTATGACGTGTATATAGTCGGGGCTGACGTTTTCCCTTATTTCGTTGACCACGTCGGAAAGTACGCCGCCTTTTAACTGTCCCGTTTCCAGAACCAGAGAAAGCGTGTCTATACCCGACGGAACGTGTTCCACCATAAGCCCGTAATGCTCTACCACCGAAAGTACGCGGCGGATAAACCCGACTTCGGAATTCATAAGTGATTTTTCGATATAAATGACGGTAAAGTCCTTTTTACCGGCTATACCGGTTACTATCGAATCGTCGCAACACTTATACTGTTCGTTGGGAATTATCATCGTTCCGTCGTCTTCGGGGCGGAAAGTATTCCTTATGTTGATCGGTATTCTTTTCTTCATTACGGGGAAAATGGCTTCGGTATGCAGTACCGTCGCCCCCATGTAGGAAAGTTCCCTTAATTCCTTGTAGGTTATATACTTTATACTCTTTGCGGCGGGAACTATTTTGGGATCGCAGACCAAAAACCCGCTGACGTCCGTCCAGTTTTCGTACACGTCGGCGGAAACGCCGCGGGCTATTATCGCGCCCGTGATGTCGCTGCCGCCGCGACTGAAAGTCTTTACGTTACCGCCGAAATCTTTGCCGTAAAACCCGGGTATGACGGCGTTATCCAGTCCTTTTAAACGGTTTTTCACCTTATCGTCGGTGTAGTCGGCGTTAAGATCTCCGTGGCTGTCGAAGCGCACCATTTCCACGGCGTCGACGAAAGGAAAACCCAAAAAGTCCGCCATAATTCTGGCGCACAGATATTCCCCTCTCGAAGCGGTAAAATCCGCGTCCTTTTTCTCGGCTATCTCCCGCTCGGTCTGGTCGAGAATTTCCCCTATATCGAGCGAGATTTCAAGTTCTTCCGCTATTTCGGAAAACCTTTCGCGTATAAAAGCAAACCTTTCCGAAAAAGATCCCGTTTTTATAAGATCCCGATAGCACTCGTAAAGAGTGTCGGTTATCTTCTGGTCGTTTTTATTGCGTTTTCCGGGGGCGGAAACTACGATAAACCTTCTCGACTCGTCGGAAGCGATTATCTCTTTCACTCTCCTGAACGCCGCGGCGTCCGCCATGGACGTGCCGCCGAATTTGCATACTTTCAACATATCCTGCCTCTATTTTATAAGTTTCGCTTCCAGATAATACCTTTTCTCCACGCCTTCGCCCATCGAAAAAGATTTTCTCGGCAACGCGCCCTTATTTGCGACTATTTTAAACAGTTCTTCTTTTTTAAGCGTTTCGGGCATTATCCCGATCGCCGTTTTATCGTTTTTTACCAGTGCGAAAAGATTTTCTTTACCGTGGATATAATCTACCGCGCCGCCGAATTGCCCTATATAGTCCGTAATAAGCGCGTCCGTATTTCTTATCCCCGAAGAAAAATCCGCGTTCCCGCAAAGTTTTACGGTTTTTTCTCCGTCGAAATACTCGCAGTTACCCGCGTCGATCTTTTCGAGTTCTTTTTTGAATTTTTCTTTATCCACGCCGCTTACGAACCTGTATATCGGCTCGAAATATATCCCTTCGTCGTAAACGTTCACGAGTTCGCAAAGCGCGAACCTTGCGGGGTGAGTTTCCCTTTCGCTTGCGGGTATTCCGCTTTTTATCTTCTCCCAGAACGCTTTCGCCGTCGCAAGAGAGTGATTGCCGTCCCCTACCGCAAGCACCAGCGGGGGCACGTCGCCGTATTTTTCACGAAGTCTTTCTTTATCGCCGAGTCCGTAAAACTTTGCCGCAGTTTCGTCGTCTTCGGGAATAAAATAACCTTCTATGTCGCCGCCGCCCATATTCAGGGTGAAATCGTATAGTTTTTCATATTTCGCCCTGTTTTCGTATAACTTTTCGGTTATCTCTCTTTTTTCGTCGTCGAAAAGCACCATGACGTGCGGAAGTTCCATGTCGGCGTTTTCTCTTACTTTAAGCCTTGGCGGAATTCTTTCTTCTATCGTGCCTTCCGTCGCCCGTATCGGGGAAACCGAACCCTTTTTATAATCGTAACGCTCCAGATCTATCGCCGCCACGAGTCCTATACGTCTCTTTACGAAAGGCGTTTTCCTTACCGTTAAAACGTAGCCCTTAGGCAGTTTTTTAAAGACCCCGCCGCTTACGTATTCCGTCATGAAACGGCGGATGTCCTTTATCCTTTTTTCGGCGTCGTCGGATAAGTACGCTTCCGGCAGGATAAGATTCAACGCCGAAGGCTTTTCGCCCACGAAATCTTTAAGTTCTTCCCAGTACCGTTTTTCGCTGGTGAACTGGTCGCAGGCGATACACGCGAACGCCGACGGATCGTCGACGTCGGGCAAGAGTATCTCCGCGGGAAAAACGAGTCTTTTCTCTTTTTCCGTCATATACTTATCACCACTACCGTGAGCACGGCGACGAAGAACGCCATCACGCCTATACCTATGTTGCGCCATATGTTTTTCGCTTTGTTTTCGTTGGTTTCGTATTGATTGTTTACGTTTTTGTTATCCATAATGCCCCCGTTATTTCCTTGCGCTTTCGAGTTCTTGCCAGTAGTATTTGTTGAGAGTTTTCTTTAACGTTTCAAAGTCGGCGTATCTCGTTATTTTGCCTGCTTTCGCTATGGAAATGATCCCCGTTTCTTCGGAAACTATCAGCGACACGACGTCGATGGTTTCGGTAACGCCTATCCCCGCCCTGTGCCGCGTGCCGAGATCTTTCGGGATATTGTCCATATTCTGCGACAGCGGTAAGAAACACCCCGCCGCGACTATCTTGGTGTCGCTTATTATCATAGCCCCGTCGTGCAGCGGAGTCTTGGGGAAAAACACGCTCTCTATAAGTTCGCTGGATATGTCGCTGTCGAGTCTCACACCGCTGTCTATTATCTGCGAAGGTACGTTTCCCGCGGACAGAACGATTATCGCGCCCGTGTCGTTCTTGGACATGTTCTGGAGTGCCTTTATTATCTCGTTGATACAGTTTTCGACGCGCTCTTCGTCGTAACTGCGACTGTCGCCGTGTTTAACGTCGGCGAGTTTTATATTCATGTGCGCCCAGATTATGCGCTTTAATTCCACCGAATAAAGAACTATTATTATAACGAGAAAAATAGCCGGGATAATAAGGTATATCGCCGAATTCATAGTGCTTATAAGAGAGATTATCCCCGCGCCTATCACCATCGAGAACAAAAATATCACGACCAGCCCTCTCGAATTGTTGTCGAGAAGAAACTTGATGAGATAAAAATACATCACCGTAAACACGACGACGCACACGACGAACGCCACCGTGGTTTCGGGATTTTGCGTAAAGTTGCCCCAGAACTCCTTTAACTTTTCAACGATATTCATATTCCGTTCCTTATTGTATTTTACGAAATTCCGCCGATTTCGAGTTTCAGGCGGTCATTATGCCGAAAATATTGAGCCACATTGCGTCGAATTCGTCGGTTTTCCCTATCTTCACCGAATAATCCGATTCCGCAAGCTTATCTATCGCCTTTTTAAGGGCTTTCGCGCCGATTCTACCCGCTTGTTCCCTGGATTTTTTCACGGCGTAATCTCTGATGCCGAAATATTCCGCAAGTTCCCCGTCGGTCATACCGCTTATCTTTATGAAAAGCAGTCGGCGGAAATAATTGTACACCGACACGATTATCCTTTGCGGCGGTTCGCCTCTCCCTATCATATCGTTTACGACGGAAACAGCCGCGCCGAAATTCTTTTTGCCGATATATTCCGTCATCTCGTATATCTTATGTTCGGCGTCCCTGTACACGTTTTCGTACACGACGTCGTTGGCGATCGTTCCGCCTTCACCGACGAAACCCGCAAGTTTTTCCGATTCGTTTTTTATGCGGTTCATATCCCGCCCGCAATACTCCGCAAGTTCCTGCGCCGTATCGTAGGATATCGATACTTTTCTCCCCTTTAAGTAAGCGATTATCCACTTCGAAAGGGTGATAAGGTCGGCTTTACCGCAATCTATCACGCACACCGACGGGTATTTTTTAAGACTTTCGCAGGGCTTTTCGTTCACGACGAGAAAAACCGATTCCTTCGGCGGGGAGAGAAGAAAGTCCTTTAACGAACCCTTTATGCCGCTTTCCTTGGGGTAAAATTCCCGAACCGCGGTCATCCTTTTTTCACTCATGAACGGCAACGCCCAAAGCGACGCGGAAAGTTCTGAAACGTCCGCGCCGTCTCCGTCGAAATTCACGAAATTCATCTCGGGCGACTGCACGAATTTTTCTTTTATCGCTTTGACCGCGGCGGTCCTGAAATACGCGTCTTCCCCTTCTATTAAATAGACGGAAAAACTTTCGCCGCCGTCCAAAGATCTTTTAAGGTCCGTAAACTTCACGTTCTCACCACGCTTTGCGTTTTTTAAAAACTCCCGCCCTTCGCCTTTTATATTGTATCACTTTTCGCTTTTCTTTGCAACAGTTATCGGGGCGGCTTTTCGTCTTTTATCCGTTATTATTTCAAAATAGTTACGACGCCGCCGCTTTCGGCGTTCTCGAAACTTCCGCTCTTTAAATACGTCAGAAGTCTTTCGGGTGCGTACGCCGAAAAAATATAGTCCGCCTTATCGTAGCATACGACGGTATCGGGCGTAACGGATACCGAGAAAGGACTGTCGTTTAACTTCGCGTATATCGCCGTTACCCCGCCTTTACCGCTGATAAGAAAACACTTTCCCTCGTTTTCCACGATTCCCGCGGAATTTCCCACCGAAATTACCGTGCCGGAAGCGTAACTTATAAGCGCGACGTCGGGAAACGCTCTTTTTAACACCGTTTTCTGTTCTTCTTCGGTATCGCCCGAAATATACAGCGCGGAAACTTTCACCGCGCCCGAAAGTTTACTCACGAGAACTTGCAGGTCATAAGATCCTTCCTTTTCGAGCAATAACACCGCGACTTCTTTTATATTATTCCCGTCGGCGACTTTTTTGAGCCTTGCGTAGGAAAAAACGTATTCGGCGCGACTCACGACGAGAAGATTTTCGCCCCTTTCGCTTACGATACAGGCGCAGAAATTTTCCGTGCCCAAAACGGTTATCTTGCACTTTGCGTTATAGTCTACGGTCTTTATCGCAACCCCCGCGGCGGTGATAAAAATAAGCGCAAAAGACAGTGCGATCTTCGCCGCGCGTTTAAGGTTTATAAGCCCGCCGCACACGATAAACGCAAAATAATAGGTTATCGCGAACGCGCCGAAGATAAAGCCGCCCACCGTAAATATATTTCCGTCGAAGAAGGAAATGAGAAATCTTACGGCGATAATCGCGTATTTCGGCAAAAACAGAACGACGACGGGAGAAATAAAAGCGCCTAATACGACGCATATAAAAAGCAAGATAAACAGCGCGCCGACGACGGGGATAAAAAGAATATTGACTATGACCCCGACGGCGGAAAAACTTCCGAAAAAGTGAAGGCTTACGGGAATCGCCGCAAGTTGCGCGGTAAGGCAGGCGGATATTACGCCGCACGCTTTTTCGGGCAAAAACTTGCATATCTTTTTGATCCCGACAGTCAAAGGTCTTGCGAGTACCGTCAGAAAGAACGCCACCGTAAAGGAAAGCTGAAACCCCGCGCACATAAGTTGCGCGGGAGAAATTATAAGTATTACGGCGGCGGCAAGGGCGACGGAAGATATCCCGTCGTAGCGTTTCCCCGTTAAAGGTGCGAACCCGAGCACGGCGAACATTATTACCGCCCTTAAAGATGACGCCGTAAATGAACATATGCCCGAATATGCAAAACAGCATATAAGGGTTATCGCATACGCGGCGTAGCCGTTCACTCTGCACTTTTTAAGGATAAAGGCAACAGCCGCCGCAAGAAAACCCACGTGCAAGCCCGATACCGCGAAAATATGCGCCGCACCGGCGTTCCGAAAAGACGAAACGGTGTCTTCGGTCATATAGTCTGAATTACCGGTTAAAAGGGCGTACGCTACGGCGAAGTCGTCGCCCGTAAGCCCCGCTTGCAGGGTATCGTACATGGAAAGGTTTATTCTCTGAAACAAAGACGGCGCGCTTCCGTTTATCTCCACGTCGGAAACGTAGGCGTAGTATTTGACTTTATCCGCCACGGCGTACGCCGCGAATTTTCCGTCGTAAAAAAGTCCTTTATCATTTACGACCGCCGAAAAAGAAACGGTATCGCCTATGCGCAATCCCTTATACCCGTCGATATAAAGAGATATGCGGTAGTCGGTTCTGCCCGACACCGAGCCGTTAAAATTCACACCCGATATAACGGCGTATTCTTTGCCGTCGAAAGTTTTTACTTCGTCGACTTTCCCCGAAACGCTTAAATATCTGTCGTTAAGTCCCGCGTTCTCGTAAGCGTTTACCGCAAAATAAAAGCGCAGTCCGCCGAGAAAAATAAAAAGAACGAAACATATAGAAAGGGCGCATTTAAGTTTTACGGAAAAATTTGCCGACGGGAAAAGGATAAATAAAATAAAAACTCCCGCGGCGAGTATTCCCGCCGTTACGGCAAGAAAAACGTCTCTTTTGACTACGGAAAAGGCAAAAAGTATGCCGAAAATAAAGGCAAGCGCGAAAAACAGCGCGGGACGGAAATTGACGAGTTTTTTCATAAAAGCGTGTCGGAAAAATTTTTTATAAATAAAATATAAAGCAAAAAAGCCCAAAAGTCAAATCAAAGCATTGCAAAAACAGAAAGAATCTGCTACAATATAATTAGCCTGCACGGTGCGATAGGAAAGGTCAAAAAAATCCACGAAAAATTTATAAGAAGTCGGCGTCTTGCTGCGGCGCGGTGCTCTCGGTCTGCTTCTTCGCGACCGTAAAGAGAGATGTTAAAGCAGTAAGCACGATATTCGCCCGTTTAACTTCGGGTTATTATTTCTTTTCCGTCGGCCGACGCGGGTTTAAAACATACCGATTTTACTTGCAAAAAATTTCGGCGTGTGGTAAAATAACCCCTGCCGAAACAAAAAATAAAACCACGATAAAAAGATTTGCTTGCAAAGATTTTTATCGTAGAGGAGGAGCCGCCCGCAAAGTCAAGCAAAAATCCGACGGGATTTTTGCGGACAATCAGGGCGTGCGACGACGAGGCCTCATGGTCAAGCGGTTAAGACGCTGCCCTCTCAAGGCAGAATCCGGAGTTCGAGTCTCCGTGGGGCTACCAAAAAAACAGCCGAAAGGCTGTTTTTTTATGTCAAATTCGCAAGAATTGGACTATCATACGACCGTCAGGGAGTTATCATACGAGCGTATGCGAGTTCTTTATTTTATCCCTTACGCGAATTTGAATGATAATTCGCTTTCGCTCGAATTAAATCGTCAACGTTCAAGTTACTTTATTTCTATCTGTTTGTTTTTGGTGATGACGTCGTGCGCGCCGCCTTCTACGATACTCGTTGCCGAAACCAACGTTATCACCGCTTTTTTCTGCAATTCAGGGATAGTCAGCGCACCGCAGTTGCACATAGTCGATTTTATCTTGGCGACGGTGGTCTTTACGTTGTCTTTAAGTCTGCCGGCGTAGGGAACGTAGGAGTCCACGCCTTCTTCGAAGGAAAGTTTTTTAACGCCGCCCAAATCGTACCGCTGCCAGTTTCTCGCTCTTGCGGAACCTTCGCCCCAGTATTCCTTATAATATATCCCGTTGATACTTATCTTTCCCGACGGGCTTTCGTCGAAACGGGCAAAGTACCTGCCCAGCATAACGAAGTCCGCGCCCATGGCGAGAGCCAGCGTTATGTGGTGGTCGTAAACTATGCCGCCGTCGGAACACACGGGAATATATACCCCCGTTTCTTTATAGTATTTATCTCTTTCCTTGCACACTTCTATGAGTGCGGTAGCCTGTCCCCTGCCGATACCCTTGGTTTCACGGGTGATACAGATAGAGCCGCCGCCTATACCCACTTTTACGAAGTCCGCGCCACAGTCCGCCAGAAACCTGAAACCTTCCGCGCTGACGACGTTGCCCGCGCCGACTTTCACGGAATCGCCGTAATTGTCGCGTATCCATTTAAGGGTGTTTTTCTGCCAGTCGGAATAGCCTTCGGAAGAATCTATGCAAAGGACGTCCGCGCCAGCGTCTATGAGTGCGGGAACTCTTTCTTTGAAATCGTGTGTATTTATACCCGCGCCGATAACGTATCTTTTGGAAGCGTCTAAAAGTTCGTCGGGGTTTTGCTTATGTTCTTCGTAGTCTTTACGGAAGACCATCGAAACCAAATTCCCGTCCTTGGAAACGACGGGCAGGGCGTTAAGTTTGTTGTCCCAGATTATATCGTTGGCTTCTTTTAAGGAAACGCCTTCTTCGGCGTAGATAAGCCTGTCGAAAGGCGTCATGAACTCTTTTACTTTCAAATCGAGCGGCATACGGCTCAAACGGTAATCCCTGCTGGTTACTATGCCTAAAAGTTTCCCTTCCGCCGTGCCGTCGTCGGTTACCGCGACGGTGGAGTGCCCCGTCAGTTCCTTTAACGCCACGATATCCGCGAGCGTCGCTTCGGGCGTTATGTTGGAATCGCTGACCACGAACCCCGCTTTGCTTTTCTTCGCGCTGCGCACCATGTTTGCTTCTTCTTCTATCGGCTGCGAACAGTAGATAAACGACACGCCGCCCGCTTTTGCCAGCGCGACGGCAAGTTTTGCGCCCGATACCGATTGCATCACCGCCGAAACCATGGGTACGTTCATCGAAATAGCGGGTTCTTCGCCCTTTTTATACTTTACCAGCGGAGTTTTCAAACTCACCGCGGCGGGAACGCAATTCGCGTCCGAATGCCCCGGGATAAGAAGATATTCGTTAAAAGTGTGCGACGCCTCTTGTATAAATTTTGCCATGATCCTACTCCTTCCGTTTTTTAACTTAAAGTTAAAGGGCTGTGAAAACAACCCTTTTTCTCTCTTATTTGCCGAAATATCTCTTCAGCAGCCCTTCGAAGGCTTTGCCGTGACGCGCTTCGTCGCGCGCCATTTCGTGAACGGCGTCGTGTATGGCGTCGAGATTTAAAGCCTTTGCTTTCTTCGCAAGTTCCGTCTTGCCCGCCGTCGCGCCGTTTTCCGCGTCCACGCGCATTTTAAGATTCTTCTCGGTGGAATCGGTTACGACTTCGCCCAGAAGTTCCGCAAACAGGGCGGCATGCCCCGCTTCTTCGTAAGCCGCCTTTTCGTAATACGCGCCCACTTCGGGATAACCTTCCCTGTAAGCGACGCGCGCCATTGCAAGGTACATACCCACTTCCGAACACTCGCCCGTAAAGTTCTGACGGAGTCCTTCGATTATTTCGGGATCAACGCCTTTCGCCACGCCGACTACGTGTTCCGACGCCCAGGAAAGTCCTTCCTGTACCTTAAATTTGGAACCCGCGCATTTGCAAAGCGGGCAGAATTCCGGCGGGTTTTCCCCTTCGTGAACGTAACCGCATACGGGACATACGAATTTTTTCATGACTTCCCTCCTTAAAAACTTATTTTATTAAAGTATATATATTGTAATATAATTCCTGCCTTTCCGTCAAGCGTTTTTTTTAAGTTTCAAAGGTTTTCGATATCTTTTAACCACTCTTTCGCGCAGGCGTCGGACGGCATACGCCAGTCGCCCCGCGGCGAAAGCGTTACCGAACCCACTTTTACCCCGTCGGGCACGCAGGAACGTTTGAACTGCTGGCTGAAAAACCGCCTTATAAACACTTTCAGCCATTTAAGTATCGTTTCTCCGTCGAATTCGTCGGCAAAGGTCTTTTTCGCGATATAATATATCTTCGACGGGGAAAAACCCTTTCGCACCGTGTAGTATAAAAAGAAATCGTGCAGAACGTACGGTCCTACGATATCTTCTGTCTTCTGGGATATTTCGCCCTGTTCGGGCGGCAGAAGTTCGGGACTTACGGGGGTGTCCAGAATATCGTACAGCACCGCTTTCAGTTTCCCGCGGCTTTTCGCCGCGAAACTGCCTACTATATGCCTTACCAGCGTTTTGGGTACCGAACAGTTTACCCCGTACATACTCATATGGTCGCCGTTATAGGTCGCCCAGCCTAAGGCAAGTTCCGAAAGATCGCCCGTGCCGACGACAAGTCCGTTTTCTTTATTCGCTATATCCATTAAGACCTGCGTTCGTTCCCTTGCCTGCGCGTTTTCGTAAGCGGCGTCCGTGCTTTTGCCGTCGTGCCCGATATCCTTTAAGTGCCGCGAAACGGCTCTTCCTATATCTATTTTTTTAAGCGTTACCCCCAACGCCTTGGCGAGTTTTACCGAGTTGTCGAAAGTTCTTGACGTCGTGCCGAAACACGGCATCGTAACGGCGATTATATCTTTTAAGTCTTTGCCGAGTTTTTTGAAAGCCGTAACGGTAACTATCGCCGCAAGCGTGGAATCCAAGCCCCCCGAAAGCCCTATCAGGGCGGTTCTTACCCCGCTTGCCGCTATACGCTTTTTAAGTCCTTCCGCTTGCATCGAGATTATAAGTTCCGCACGGGAATCGACGTCGGAAACGTTTTCCGGCACGAAAGGCGTGCGGCGGTATTTTCTCTCGGGCAAAGCACCCCTGTCGGAATTGAACGCCACCGCAAGGTATTCCCCGCGCTTTTCACCGTCGTAGTTGAACACTTTGCTTCTTTCGTAACTTAAAAACGAAACGTCTATCTCGGCGACGGCGATATCTCCCGCGAAAAGCCCGCTTTCTCCCAAAAGTTCGCCGTTTTCCGCGATAACGTTATGCCCCGCGAATACCATATCGGTAGTGGATTCCCCTTCGCCCGCGTCGGCGTAAACGTACCCGCACGATAGCCTTGCCGACGCAGTCTTTATAAGGTTTCGCCTGTACTCGGCTTTCCCCACCGTTTCGTCGCTGCAAGAAAGGTTGACTATCACGGTAGCCCCGTTTTCGGCGTGGGCTATCGACGGCGAAGAAGCCGTCCAAAGGTCTTCGCATATCTCCGCACACACCTTAAAATCGGCGTTTATCTCGTCGCAGAATATTAGATTCTTGCCGAAAGGCACGTTTTCTCCGCCGACGAATCCCAGATTTACGGAAGTTATATCTTCTTCTGACTTGCAGAAATACCGCTTTTCGTAAAATTCGTTGTAATTCGGGATAAAAGTCTTGGGTATAAGTCCCAAAACCCTGCCGCGGCACACTGCCGCCGCCACGTTGTAAAGCCTTCCGTCCTTTTTAAACGGCAGTCCCAAAAATATAAGGCTTTTCACGTTTTCCGAAAACTCCGTTATCTCTTTTAATCCCCGCACCGCCGCTTTTATCAGCACGTCGGAATAAAAAAGATCTCCGCAGGTGTAACCCGTAAGACACAGTTCGGGAAAAACGATAAGTTCCGCACCGATTTTGTCGGCGTCCTTTATGCAATTCTTTATGCTTTCCGCGTTGAATTGTACGTCGGCGACGTTTATTTTGGGCGTTATAGCCGCCGTTTTTACAAATCCGAATTTCATAGTTTCCTCCGTTTTTAACGATTTTTTGATTTTTGTCTACTACTATTTTACAGTATTTTTGCGAAAATAGCAATTTTTTAAAAATAAAAAACCGCCGTTTTTTGAATTTTTTCAAAAAACGGCGGTTTTTGGTTTTTATTTTTAATTCATTGAAATATCTTTTAATTTATCGTATTTTTCTCTGGCTATCCGTTTTATCTCGGAAATATCTCCGCCCGATTCAAAGGTTTCGTCGCTTATCTTTTTGGCAAGGAAAATGGATTCGGTGGAATAGTCGAGATCTCCTAAATCGTTCATAAACTTTCCGCTCTGGCGGTTGCCCATAAAGTCGCCCGAACCGCGGAGTTTATAGTCGTACTCGGATATTTTGAAGCCGTCGGCGTTGTTTTCGAGAATTTTAAGCCGTTCCGCACTCTCGCCCTGCGTTTTGCGGGAAAGCAGGAAACAGTAACTTTTAACGTCCGACCTTCCCACCCTGCCGCGAAGTTGGTGCAGTTGCGAAAGCCCGAAACGCTCGGCGTTATATATCACCATAACGGTGGCGGACGGCACGTCCACGCCTACTTCTATAACGGTCGTGGATACTATCGCGTCGTACTTTTTGTCCTTAAAGTCCTGCATAACGGCGTTCTTTTCCTTATCTTTCATCTTGCCGTGCAGAAGTCCTATCCTATACCCCGAAAGTTTGCCCGAAAGTTCGTCTTTCAGTTCGGTAACGCTTATGAGTTCCCCCGCCTCATCGCCTTCTATCTTGGGGCACACGAAATACGCCTGATATCCCGCGTCGAACTGTTTCTTTATAAATTCCAGCATATCGCCGTACTTTTCTTCCGGCACGACGTTGGTGTGCACGGGAATACGGTTTTTCGGCTTATCACATATCGTAGTAACGTCAAGGTCGCCGTAGAATATAAGGGAAAGAGTTCTGGGAATAGGCGTCGCGCTCATGACCAGAACGTCGGGCGTTACGCCTTTATTTAACAGCGCGCTCCTTTGCGCCACGCCGAAACGCTGCTGTTCGTCGCAGACGCAAAGCGAAAGATTGTAAAATTCCACGTCTTCGGTAATAAGCGCGTGCGTGCCGACTATTATGTTTATTTTGCCGCTTTGAAGGGCGGCTTTTATTTCTTTTTTCTCTTTCTGCGGCGTAGAGCCCGTAAGCAAAGCGACTTCGGCTTCCTTAAAATAGGTTTTTATCGCCTGATAATTCTGTTTTGCAAGCACTTCGGTAGGCGCGATAAACGCCGCCTGATACCCGCTTTTTACGGCGACGAACACGGCGGATATCGCGACGGCGGTCTTGCCGCTGCCCACATCGCCCTGCACGAGCCTGTTCATGACCGAAGCCCCTGTCATATCTGCATATATCTCGCTGACGGCTTTCTTCTGCCCGTCGGTAAACTCGAAGGGAAACCTTTCGGTTATAAATCTCACGAGTTCAGCTGACGGACAGTCGTATTTGTTTATCCTTACCTGTTCGTTGCTGCCCTTTATTACCTTAAACGCCGAGATAAGCGCGAAATATTCTTCGACGGCTATCCTGTCGGCGGCGTTCTGTTGCGACCGCATGTCGGTGGGGTTATGCACTTCGCGGAACGCCGAGTATAAGTCGGTAAGCGCGTATTTTTTCCGAAGCGGTTCGGGAATAACGCTTTTCGGCTTTTCGATATCCACCGCAAGTCTTGCGGCGTCTCTTACGACTTTCTGCGTGAGGCCGCCCTTTATCCTGTACTGCGGGACTATCCCCTTTAACCTGAAATTCTTATCGCACGGCTCAAAAGAGGGGTTAGTAAGCGATACTTCGCCCTTGTCCGCCCTTACCCTGCCGTAAAAGAGATATTCTTCGCCGACTTTTATTCTCTGGGCGATATACGGCATATTGTACCAGACGACGGAAAAAACGAAACCTTCCTGCTCGCAGTAAGCCTTTACCATACCGCCCCTGCCGCGGTGAAAATATCTCGTGGTCGCGGGGATAACGACTTTACCGTAAGTTAAAACGACGTCGTTATGATAGGCGTATTTTAAAAGTTGTTTTTCCCTTAAATCGAGATAGGCACGCGGAAAATACCGCGCAAGAGCGGCGGTATCCGTTACACCCAAAGAAATAAGGTCTTTCTCTCTCGATTCGCTTATGCCCTTTATTTTCGTCAGTTCCATAAATAAAAAAGGGAAAGAATTCTCTTTCCCGAAATATTATTCCAAAGCGATATAGTAGTAATAGATGGGTTGCCCGCCGTAATGTATTTCCACGTCGCAGTCGGGATATTTTTCCTGTATGCGGTCTTTTAGCGCGCTTGCGTCTTCTTCGCTGACGTCCTGACCGTAATAAAGGGTTATTATCTCTTCGTCGCTTCTTAACTTCTCTATGAGTTCTATGGTAACGTCGGACACGCTTTTACCCGTCGCGAGAATCTTTTTATTGTCGAGTCCCATTATGTCGCCGACCGAAAGGTCGAACCCGTAAAGTTTAGTGTTTCTTACGGCGTAGGTTACCTGACCTACGGTAACGGCGTCGAGCGCGTGGATCATGTTCGCCTTGTTTTCGTCCACGGGAAGTTCGGGGTTAAAGGCGAGCGCCGCCGCAAAACCTTGCGGGATATTTCTCGTCGGAATAACGTGGATAGTCTTGTTTTCAACAAGCGATTTTGCCTGTTCCGCCGCAAGGATTATGTTCTTGTTGTTGGGGAAAACGAATATGTTTTCGGCGTTTATCTTCTGCACCGCGTCGGCTATGTCGCTGGCGGAAGGATTCATGCTCTGACCGCCTTCTATAACGGCGTCGACCGACAGGTCTTTGAATATCCCCGTTATGCCGTCGCCCGCCGACACGCTCATCATGCCCATTTCTTTCTTTTCTTCTTCGTATTTGCGTAAAAGCGCGCGGTTTTGCTCCAACATGTTCTCTATTTTGAGTTTGTCGAGTTCGCCGAGTTCCAACGCCTTCGTCAGCGCGTTGCCGGGGCGGTTGGTGTGAACGTGCACCTTTACGAATTCCAGATCGCCTATAACGATAACGCTGTCGCCTATCGTCATGAGATATTCTTTGAAACGCTCTATATCCGCGAGCGTAGTCTTCTTTTTAAGGTTTATAACGAAAAATTCCGTGCAGTACGCGAATTCTATGTCGGCAAGGTTCGTAATGTCGGCGTGTTCCAAGCCCGCTTCCGCCGTCTTTTCGGCGGGAAGGACTACGTCGCCGCTTATCGCTTCGCCGAGCACGGCTTTGTACATGCCCTCCAATACGAGCATAAGCCCTTTGCCGCCCGCGTCCACGACGCCCGCTTTTTTAAGAACGGGAAGTAAGGTCGGCGTAAGTTCCAGAGCCGCGTCGCCCGCTTCGATTATTTCCTTAAAGAAAGTCTCGAAATCGGGGAACTTTCTCCTTATGGACTGCGCGGTTTCCGCTATCATGCGGATGACCGTTAAAATCGTGCCTTCCTTAGGCTTGCTGACCGCGCCGTACGCAACTTCCGCACCGCTCTTTAACGCGTTCGCAAAGGTCTTTACGTCGATTTCTTCTTCGGTCTTCAAAACGTTGCACATACCGCGAAGGATCTGCGAAAGTATAACGCCGGAATTTCCCCTTGCACCGCGAAGCGCGCCTTTACTCACCGCTTCCGCAAGATCGACTATCTTGCCGCTCTGACAGGCGAGCGCTTCTTTAAGCGCCGACTGTAACGTTAAGGACATATTCGTGCCCGTGTCGCCGTCCGGAACGGGAAAGACGTTCAGCGCGTCCACAACGGGTCTGTTAAGTTCCAATATCTTAGCGGCGTTCAATATCATCTGTTTGAACACCGAACCGTTCAACGTTTTTTTCATATATAAACTCCGATAACGAAAACCGTAAACTTTATTTTTGAACGACTATTTCTTCACGCCGATAACGGAAACGTTCATGGTGTCCACTATCATACCGGTAAATTTCTCCACCCTGTATTTAACGGAAACTTTCAACGCTTCCACGACGGCTTTTATCGATACGCCGTACTTTACCGTAACGGACAGATTGATAAAGATCCTGTCGCCCGAAGTGCGGACTTTTACGCCGCGAACGAAAGAACGCCACTTAAAAACCCCCGCCACTTTCTGCCAGAAATTTGCGGGCACGAAATCGACTATCCCGTAACTGTCAGTAGATACGTGAGCGATAAAGCGTTCTATAGTATTATCGGAAATAATTATTCTTCCGTAAATATTATTCGTTTTGACCGACATAATACCGTCCCTTTACTTCACAGATTATTTTACATTATTTAAAAATTTTTTGCAACGATTTATCGGGAAATATTGAAAATTTTACCTGCGGGCTTATAAGTAAAGCAAAAAATTTGTAAAACCGCTTAAAAAAACTTGCATTTTATCTTTAAATATGTTAAAGTATCTGTTGTTGAAAATCGTTGAACAGGAGAGAAGAAATATGAGCAGAATTTGCAGCGTTTGCGGAAAAGGCAAACTTTCGGGGAATACGGTAAGCCACTCCAACCGCAGGGCGCCCCGTTCTTACAATGCAAATCTTCAGAAGATAAACGTCAAAAAGGCGGACGGAACGGTCGCCAAGGAATACGTTTGCGCAAGATGCATTAAAAGCGGAAAAGTAGAAAGAGCGTAAATAAAGAAAAGTAAAGGTTAAAAGCCGCCGATTTCTCGGCGGCTTTTCGTTTGATTTTTTAAGACTTTAAGCCGTTATTAAATATTTACGACGCCGTCTGTACAGACGATTTGCGTTATAGCGGAATTATAGTTCCAATTACCACCCTTTGAGACGTTATTCCACTGCGCTTTCGTTCCGTTAAAAGTTATACTCGTTAAACCGATACAATACTCGAACGCATTACTTCCTATACTCGTTACGCTGTTCGGGATAGTTATACTCGTTAAACCGCTACAATACTCGAACGCCCCACTTCCTATACTCGTTACGCTGTCGCCTATCGTTACACTCGTTAAATTGCTACAATGATAGAACGCAGAACTTTCTATACTCGTTACTCTATCGGGGATTGTTATACTCGTTAAATTGCTACAACCAGAGAACGCACTAACAGCAATAACTTTTGTATCGCTATGTATTATGCAAGAAGTGACGTTTTGTGATTTTGCTTTTATCAATGCAAGGTAGGGATTGTTTGTATTACCCAAATACAGCCCGTTATCATATTCGTTATACTGTAAACTGCTACAATCACGGAACGCATAATACCCTATACTCGTTACGCTGTCCCCGATAGTTATACTCGTTAAACTGCTACAACCATAGAACGCACTTTGTCCTATACTCGTTACGCTGTCGGGGATAGTAAATTGCGTTGCTGTTTTGCCCGTTGCATATCGTATAAGCGTTTCCCCGTCTTTACTGTATAAATTGCCGTCAACGGACTTATAGACGGTATTTTGTTCAGACACCGAAAATTCATTGCACGTCAAATAACTATTGGTAGATATTAGGGTTATTGTTTCGCAAATAGTTATTTTCTCTAATTTGTTAAAATAAGGCATATTAAGAGTTTCACCGCTTATTATATTTAACGTTTTTACGTTTGAATTGGGTATATACGATACAAGTTTAGAATCAATATTAACGGTTTCTATTGCGTCGGTTGAACAAAAAGCCGACGAACTCATTTTCTGAATACTGCTTGGTAAAGTTAAAATTTTTAAAGAGGTACAATAATAAAAAGCGTCGTCTTCAATCTCTATCACGGATTCGGGAACGATTATTCTCTCTACTTGTAAACAATATGAGAATGCTTTCGAACTGATAATATATACAAATTTACCATTGTAAGTCGAAGGAATTTTTACGGTAGAATCGGTACCGATATAACTTTTAACGGCATAACCGTTCCCGCTTTCTTCGAATACAAAATCCGACGTTTCCGACGTTTTAATTTTCGCATCGTCGTTTATACCATTATTGTCGTTATCTCCGCCGCAAGCCGCGAGCCCTATCGCGCTTACTACAAGCCCCAACGCCAAAACGATTAAAGTAAATAACTTTTTCATAATTTTTCTCCTTATAGTCCCCGTTTTTGATACTATGTTAAAATTATAGTCCCCAAAAAGGAAACTGTCAACAAAAATAGTCCCCGTTTTTGATATTATATAAAAAAAGGGGGGTGAGGATTTGGGCAATTTATTCGTGGAAAGATTGAAAGAATTGATCGTTTCCAGCGGAAAAATGCAGAAAGAAATTTGCGCGGATATGAAAATTTCAAAACAAAAACTCTCCAAGTGGAAAACGGGGTATAACGAACCGTCGCTCGACGAAATACTTACGATAGCAATATATTTCGACGTAACCGTCGATTACCTCTTGGGATTTGATGAAACAAAAAACCAAAAACGATAAAAAATAAAAAACCCGCGGCGGCGCAAACTTGCGCCGCCGCGGGTTTTTTTATATTCTCGCTACTTATTTTAACTTTTCTTTTATTACCGCGGCTATGGCGTGTATCGCCCTGCTCCTGTGAGATACCGAGTTCTTTTCTTCTTCGGTGGCAAGCCCGAAAGACTTTTTTAAATCGAAAGAGTAAAACACGGGATCGTAACCGAAACCGCTTCTCCCTTGCCTTTCATTTAAAATTTCGCCGAAAGTTTCGCCCGTTTCGGTAAAGACTTCGCCGTTCGGCATATAAAACACCGCGCAACAGACGAATTTCGCCCGCCTGTCCTTTACCCCTTGCATATTATTTAAAAGCAGGTCGTTATTGTCTTCGTCGTCGCCCGTTTCGGAATATCTCGCGCTGTAAACCCCCGGCGCGCCGGATAACGCTTCCACGCACAGTCCGCTGTCGTCCGCAAGGCAGGGAAGGTCGTACTTTTCGCTGACGGCTTTCGCCTTTATAAGCGCGTTATCGAAAAAGGTTTCGCCCGTTTCTTCTATATCGAAATTCTCGCCGAGTTCCTTATACGCCACCACCTTAAATTCGGGCAGCATGTCCGAAATTTCCCTTATTTTACCTTTGTTTGCCGACGCCAGAACCAGAATCTTTTTATCCATTACGCGCTTCCTTTATCTTTTCGGTGAGTAAAACGAAATCTTCCGCAGACAGCGTTTCGCCCCTGCAAAGCGGAGAAAATCCGCAGTCTTCTATACACTTTTTCGCCGTTTCGCGCTTTAATCCCATAGCGTTTATAAGATTGTTTTCAAGGGTTTTTCTTCTGCCCGAAAACGCCGCTTTTACCGTTTCCCTTATGGCGGCAAGGTCCGTACCCTTAAATTTATCCTTATCTATATCTATTCTGACTACCGCGGAATCGACGTTCGGCACGGGGAAAAACTTTTCCCTGCCGACGCGCATAACTATCTCTGCACTGCCGCGCAAAGTTATCCCCACCGTTATCGCGCCGTAATCGGAATCGCCCGCCTTTGCCGCGAACCTTTCGGCGACTTCTTCCTGCACCATAACGGTCATCGAAAGCACGCCGTCGGAATTTTCCAGAAATTTCATTATCACGGGCGTCGTTATATAATAAGGAAGGTTTGCGACTATCTTGTATTTCTCGCCGAGAAGCCTTTTTAAGTTCTGCGGCGTTTCTTTCATTATATCCTTAAACTCCAACGTTACGTTGCCGCAATCTTTAAGGGTTTCTTTAAGCACGGGTTTTAACCTTTCATCTATCTCGTAGCCGACGACTTTTCCCGCCTTTTCCGATAACACTTTGGTAAGCGCCCCCGCCCCGCAACCTATTTCCAGCACGGCGTCGGTACTCTTTATTCCCGCTTTTTCCGCTATTTCCGCAAGCAGACTTTCGTCGGTCAGAAAGTTCTGTCCGTACGCTTTTTTCAGCCGCACGCCGTTATTAAACAGCAGGTTTTTAAGTTTGTTATCCATTTTTCACCCGTAAAATCACGAATATTCCGCCGTGTTTTTGCGCACCCTGTTAAAGAAGGGATATCCTTGAATCATTACCAAAGAAAAGGGACGGGGAAACAGCATGCGTTTCCCCGTTCTATTTAAGTCCGTAAAACAGTCGCCTTGCGTTTTCTTCCGTCGCTATCTCTATATCTTCGACGCTTTTCCCCCGTATTTCGGCGAGTTTCGCCGCTATAATCGGGACGTTTTCAGGGGAATTTACCGTGCCCCTTAACGGCTCCGGCGCAAGATAGGGACTGTCGGTTTCGGTCAACAATCTGTCTTTCGGAACGAACGCCGCCACTTCCTTTGCGACCCTTGAATTTTTAAAAGTAACGCTCCCGCCGAAAGATATATAAAGCCCCATATCCAGAAGTTCTTTCGCCGTTTCCCTGCTGCCCGAAAAACAGTGCATCACCCCGCCGTAGCCGAATTTATCTTTATTGCCCTTGATAAGTTTCACGGCGTCGCCCATGGCTTCTCGTACATGGATATTTACGGGAAGTTTTAAGGAATACGCAAGTTCCGTCTGCGCGAGAAAAAATTCCTTTTGCTTGTCGCAATAGGTCTTGTCCCAGTAATAGTCCAGGCCTATTTCGCCCACGGCTACACACTTTTCGGCTTTGCAGAGTTTTTCTATTTCGTATATCTCGGAAATATCTTTATCCTTTAATTCCTGCGGGTGCAAGCCCGCCGCAAAGTATATTTCGGGAAACTCCTGCGCCTGCTTAAAGGCACAAGCGGAACTTTCCGCGTCGCAACCGATATTTATCACCCGTCCTACTCCCGCCGCCTTAAATTCCGACACTATGCGGGAAAGATCGTCCTTTAACTTATCGTCCGTCAAATGACAATGAACGTCGATAAACATCAGAAAATTTCGCTCCCGTCTTCCATATCCCGCTCGGGAGAAAGGAAGGAAAGTTCGCCGTCTTTATTTTCCGCGCAGAGTATCATGCCCTGACTTTCTACGCCGCAGAGTTTTACGGGCTTTAAGTTGGTGATAACTACGAGTTTTTTGCCGACCATATACTCGGGCGAATACGCTTTCGCGATACCGCTCACAACCGTTCTTTGCTCTTCGCCTATTCTCAACGAAAGTTTAAGAAGTTTATTGCTCTTTTCCAGTTTTTCGCAGGCGACGACCGTGGCGACTTTAAGTTCTATTTTCGCGAAATCTTCTATACCTATCTGCGGTTTCATATCCCCGTTCTCCTTGGGTTTTTCGTTCGCCGCAACCTGTTTTGCGGCTATCCCTTCCGCTTTTACCGTTACTTCCTTTACGTCGAACCTGTTAAACAGTATCTCCGGCTCTTTACTTACCGTCGTTTCCTTTAACAACCCGAATTTGCCGAGTTCGCCGAAACTTCTCACATTAAGTCCGAACTGTTTCGCGCCCTTTACCGCGGAGTCGGGCAGGAACGGATACAGTAAGGAAAGCCCTATCACGATACTTTCCGTAAGGTTATAAAGCACCGTTTTTAACCTGCCGAAATTATTTTCGTCTTTCGCGAGTTTCCACGGCTCGGTCTCGTCGATATATTTGTTCGCTCGCCTGAACAGAGTGAATATCTCTTCCAACGCGTCGGAAACGCGGTATTCGTCGATTTTCTTTTTAACTTTGCCGTATGCGGCAAGTACCACCGCTTTCAGGTCTTCGTCCACGGGCTCCGAAACTTTGCCGTCTTCCACTTTGCCGCCGAAATATTTGTTGCTCATAGCCGCCGTGCGGTTGACGAGATTGCCGAGAACGTTCGCAAGGTCGGCGTTTATCTTTTCGGTCATAGCCTCCCACGAAATAACGCCGTCGTTATCCTGCGGCATAGCCGTTAAAACGTAATACCTTACGGCGTCCTTTCCGAACACCGAAACGAGATCGTCGGCGTACATAACGTTGCCCTTCGATTTACTCATCTTGCCGCCTTCCTGCAAAAGCCAGCCGTGTCCGTAAACCTTTTTGGGAAGCGGAAGCCCCAGCGCCATAAGAAATATAGGCCAGTAAATGGTGTGAAACCTTATTATGTCTTTCCCTATTATATGCACGTCTGCGGGCCATAATTTTTTAAACTGTTCCGTACTGTTGCCGTCGGCGTCGTAGCCTATGCCCGTGATATAGTTGGACAGAGCGTCCAGCCAGACGTAAACGACGTGCCTGTCGTCGAAATCGACGGGTATCCCCCACTTAAAGGAAGAACGGGATACGCAAAGGTCGGTAAGTCCCGGCTTTAAGAAATTGTTGAGCATTTCGTTCTTTCTCGACAGCGGCAGGATAAATTCGGGGTGTTCTTCGTAGTATTTTATAAGCCTGTCGGCGTATTTGCTCATTTTGAAAAAATACGCTTCTTCTTCGGCTTTTTTCACTTCTCTGCCGCAGTCGGGACACTTGCCGTCGTTAAGTTGACTTTCCGTCCAGAAAGATTCGCAAGGGGTACAGTACCAGCCTTCGTATTTACCCTTATATATATCGCCCTGCTCGTATAACTTGCGGAATATCTTCTGTATCTGCAATTCGTGGTCCTTATCGGTGGTACGGATAAATTTATCGTAGGAAACGCCCACTAAATCCCATATCCCCTTTATTTCGCCCGCGACTTTATCGACGTACTCTTTGGGGGTAACGCCCGCGGCTTTCGCCTTTTCTTCTATCTTCTGTCCGTGCTCGTCCGTGCCCGTCTGAAAAAACACGTCGTACCCTTCCGCCCTTTTAAAGCGCGCTATCGCGTCGGATAATATCGCTTCGTAAGTGTTGCCTATGTGGGGCTTACCGGAAGTGTACGCTATCGCCGTCGTCAAATAAAACTTTTCTTTCATTTACTTTAAAGTCCTTGCGTTTTGTACGTTTCGTATAAAGTTATTTTAGCACAAATCTTTCTCATATTCAAGGATTATACTTCATAAATTTTACTATGAACCTTATTTTCGGCGTAATTTTAACGGTTTCCACCGTAACTTTGATATTCGCAGAACCCGACGGGGTGCTTACTTCCTTTCTAAACGGCACGGAAAAAGCCCTCGCTCTCTCTTCGCAGATGACGGTGATTTACGCCGTGTGGCTCGGGATATTAAACGTCTTCGAAAAGACGGGGCTCACCGAAAAGACCGCTAAACTTCTTAAACCCGTAAACCGATTTCTGTTCGGACCGCTGCCCGAAAAAGCCAACGATTTTATGTCTTTAAATATCGCGGCGAATATTCTCGGTATGAGCGGGGCTACCACTCCCATGGGCATAAAATCCGTAAAAGAACTCGAAAAACACCCGAACACCGAGTACGCCCTTTGTATGTTTTTCGTGATAAACGCGACGAGTATCCAGCTTATACCGTCTTCGGTTCTCGCTCTCCGTATAAGATGCGGCGCGGTAAACCCTTCCGATATAATATTTCCAACCATACTCGCAACCCTTCTTTCCACCGTGCTGGGAATACTTCTCGTAAAAATATTCGTGAAAAAAAGGGGCGATAAATGTCGGTTTATCTGATACCCGTTTTCTTTCTTTTCGTCTTTATCTACGCCGCGGTAAAACGGGTAAAACCCTACGACGCCTTTACCGACGGGGTTAAAGGGGCAATCCCCTTTTCTTTCAGCATATTCCCCTACCTTGCAAGCATTTTCGTTTTAATGGAACTCTTTGAAGAAAGCGGACTTTCTTCGCTTTTATGCGACTTTTTATCCCCCGTTTTCGGATTTTTGGGGATACCGAAGGAACTTACGAAACTCGTTCTCATAAAGCCCTTTTCGGGAAGCGGCGCGCTTGCCACTCTTTCCGATATCTACGCAGAATACGGCGCGGACGGGTATATAGCGAGATGCGCTTCGGTGATATACGGTTCGAGCGAAACGGTGTTTTATATCGCCGCCGTGTATTTTGCGGGCTCGAAAACCAAAAATCTCTTTAAGCCTATCGCGATATCGCTTGTCGCTTCCTTTTTATCCTGCGTTTTCGCCTGCTTTATATGCAGAATTATGTAACAATAGTTATAGAAAGCGTTGACAAGCCCGCCCGTTTATGCTATAATTTTCATATATTCTACGGAGGCGCGATATGAAACGTATAAAAACCATAAAAACTCGTAATCTTTGCGAAAGCGCGAAAAACGGCGGCTGCGGCGAGTGCCAGACTTCTTGTCAGTCGGCTTGCAAAACCAGTTGCGGCGTTGCTAACCAAAAGTGCGAAAACGGTAAAAAATCCGTTTGATTTTCAGAAAAAAATAAAAATCACCGCCGCAAGGGCGGTATTTTTATGTAAACTCTATGGTACACCTTTATAAACTTTTCGGATATAACGTGATAGTAGACTCCGCCTGCGGCTCCGTTCACCTTGCGGACGATCTCTCTTTCGACACGGTAGCCGAATTCGACGGCAAAAAAAAGTCGGAAGTAATTTTTGCCGTTTCAAAAAAACACCCCGAATTTTCAAAAGAAGATATACTCTCCTGCTACGAAGAGATCGAAAGTCTTAAAAAAGACGGCGCGCTTTTCGCAAAAGACCCTTTCCGAAATCTTGCGGGCGAACTTAAAACTCGCTCCAAAGGGATAGTAAAAGCGCTGTGTCTTCACGTCGCGCACACCTGTAACTTAAACTGTTCCTACTGCTTTGCAAGTCAGGGAAAGTATAAGGGCGAACGCGCGCTTATGAGTTACGAAACGGGGGTAGCCGCGCTGGATTTTCTCATTGAAAATTCCGGAACGAGAAGAAATCTCGAAGTGGATTTCTTCGGCGGCGAACCGCTTATGAATTTCGACGTGGTAAAAAGGCTCGTCGCCTACGCCCGAGAAAAGGAAAAAGAAAAAAACAAGAATTTCCGCTTTACCCTTACCACCAACGGGGTTTTGATCGACGACGAAGTCATAGATTTTTGCAACCGCGAAATGAGTAACGTCGTTTTAAGTTTAGACGGCAGAAAAGAAGTGCACGACCGTTTCCGCAAAGACTACGCGGGAAACGGCAGTTGGGAAAAGATCGTACCCAAATTCCAAAGGCTCGTGGAAAAAAGAGGCGGTAAAAACTACTATATACGCGGAACTTACACACACCTTAACGTCGATTTTACCGAAGACGTAAAAGAAATGCTTTCTCTCGGCTTTACCGAACTTTCGTTAGAACCGGTAGTGTGCGATAAAAACGACCCCAACGCCCTTACCGAAGAAGACCTTCCCGTACTTAAAAGAGAATACGAAAAACTCGCCGAACTTATGCTGAAAAGAAAAAAGGAAGGAAAGCCGTTCACTTTTTACCACTACATGCTCGACTTAAACGACGGACCGTGCGTATACAAGCGCATATCGGGCTGCGGTTCGGGTACGGAATATATGGCGGTAACGCCGTGGGGCGACCTTTACCCCTGCCATCAGTTCGTCGGCGAAGAAAAATTCCGACTCGGCGATATCCGTAACGGCGTTACGAATACCGCCGTGCAAAAGGAATTTTTCGACTGCAACGCGTATTCGCGGAAAGAGTGCCGCGACTGTTGGGCAAGACTGTACTGTTCCGGCGGGTGCGCCGCTAATTCCTACCACGCCACGGGAAAGGTTTCGGGCGTGTACGGGTACGGTTGCGAACTTTTCAAAAAACGTATGGAGTGCGCGATACTTCTCGCCGCGATAAAACAAACGGAGGAAAATTGAACACCCCGATAGCGGATTTTTTAGACGCTTACGCGAAGAAAAAAGGCGTAAGATTACATATGCCGGGACATAAAGGCAAAAATTTTTCGGGCGCGGAAAAGTACGATATAACCGAAATTTACGGCGCGGATCAACTGTTTTTGCCGAACGGGATAATCAAAAAAAGCGAAGAAAACGCGTCGAATATTTTCGGCGCGGATACTTTCTATTCGGCGGAAGGTTCTACACCCGTAGTCAAAGCAATGCTATACCTTGCGGTAAAATTTAAGGAAAGCGGCGTTTCCGACACGGTAGTGGCGTTCAGAAACGTTCACAGATCCTTTACCGACGCCGCCGCCCTTATCGGCTTTAATATACGCTGGATATACTCGGAAAATATCGATGTGAAAAGCGTTCTTAACGCTCTCGTAAAAACCCCGAAGCCCTGCGCCGTATATCTTACTTCCCCCGACTATGTCGGAAATATCGCCGATATAAAAGGAATAGCCGAAATATGCAAAAAGTTCGGCGTGCCGCTTATAACGGACGCGGCGCACGGCTCTTATCTTAAATTCTTGTCGCCGTCGCTGTTTCCGACGGATCTCGGCGCGGATATGTGTTCTTCTTCGGCGCACAAAACCCTGCCCGCCCTTACAGGCGCGGCGTATCTTCACGTCGGAAAAGGCGCGAAAAAAGAGTTCCGCGAAAACGCGAAGTACGCGCTTTCGCTGTTTTCTTCCACCAGTCCGTCTTACCTTATTTTAAGGTCCTTGGATAATCTTAACGCTTTGCTTTGCCGCGGTTTTGCCGAGAAAATATCCGATACCGCAAAAAAGGTGTCGGAACTTAAAAACTTTCTTACCGAAAAAGGCTTTACCGTACTCGGAAAAGAACCCCTTAAACTTTCCGTCTGCCCCCTAAATTACGGCTACACGGGAAAGGAATTTGCCGACATTATGCGCGAAAATCTTATAGAGTGCGACTATGCGGAAGATATGGCGGCGGTGTTTATATTTTCGCCGTACAATAAAAAGCGAGATTACAAGGCTTTTGAAAAAGCGGTGTCGGGTGTTCCGAAAAAACCCGCCGTTTCCCTGCGCTATCCCGAAAGCGTGCCGTTAAAAACGGTAAAAAGCGTAAGGGATGCGGTACTTTCTACCTGCCGTAAGGTTTCGGTAAAGGACGCGGAAGGCGAGGTCCTTTCGCACTACGACCTTTGCTGTCCGCCGGCTATCCCCATCGCCGTGCCCGGCGAAGAGATAGACGATCTTACCGTTAAGCGGTTTTTATATTTCGGGATAAACGAAATTTACGTAACCGAAAAATGACGGAAAAATTTTTCCGTCATTTTTTATTTTTGCCGTAAGAGGAATTTATTTTCTAACCGCTCCGTCGCCTTCGACGAAATACTTGGTGGTACATAACGCTTCTAAACCCATAGGTCCCCTTGCGTGGAGTTTTTGCGTAGATATGCCTATTTCCGCGCCCAGCCCGAACAGGAAACCGTCGGAAAATCTCGTGGAAGAGTTGTCGTACACTACCGCGGAATCGACGTCGTTCATAAACTTTGCCGCCCGCGCCTTATTCTCTGTGATTATCGATTCGGAGTGGTGAGTGGAACACCTGTTGATATGTTCTATCGCGCAGTTTAAGTCGCTTACCGTCTTTACCGAAATTTCCGCCGCGCCGTATTCGGTGTAAAAATCTTCTTCCGTCGCGGGGAATACGTTTTCTTTTCCTTTAAGCACCGAAAAAGACTTTTCGTCGCAGTACATTTTAACCTGCTTTTCCTGTAACTTACCGTATATCTTCGGCAATACCGAACCGAGTATTTTTTCGTGTATCACCAGCGATTCGCAGGCGTTGCACACGCTGTAACGCTGCGTTTTGGCGTTGAATATCACCTTTACCGCCTTATCTTCGTCCGCAAACTCGTCCACGTAAACGTGGCAGTTGCCCGCCCCCGTTTCTATTACCGGCACTGTCGCGTTAGTAACCGTCGCCTTTATAAGCGACGCGCTGCCGCGCGGAATAAGAAGGTCGACGTATTTATCCTGTTTCATAAACGCCGCGGCGGTCTCTCTCGACGAATCTTCTATAAGGTTCACGGCGTCTTCGGTAACACCGACTCTTACGAGCGCGGCTTTTATCGCGTTCACTATCGCGGCGTTTGTCGCGATAGCGTCGCTGCCGCCTTTAAGTATCACGGCGTTAGCCGTCTTAAAGCAGAGCGCGAACGCGTCCGCCGTCACGTTGGGGCGGGACTCGAAAATTATTCCTACTACCCCGAAAGGCACGGCTTTTTTCACTATATTTATCCCTTGCTTTTCGTTGAAATAGGTGTAAAGCACTTTCCCCACGGGGCTTTTTGCCGCCACTATTTCTTCTATGCCGCAGGTTATGGAATCTATCACCGCGTCGGTTACCGTAAGCCTGTCTATAAAGGCGTCCGAAAGCCCCTTTTCGCGGGCGCGCCCCACGTCTTTTAAGTTTGCCGCCTTTATCTCTTCGGCGTGCGTCTTTATGGATTCGGCGCACTCTTTAAGAGCGGCGTTTATCTTTTCTTCCGAAAGGGCGTTGAGTTTTCGCTTTGCCGCCGCCGCTTTTTCACATATCAAGTTCAGATCCGTCATTTTTATCTTCCTTTTTGCCGAAAAGTTTTCTCCATGCCCTTTTCGGCAGCGTTTTTAAGTTGTTGAAAAAGAAAAACCTTTTTACCCGTCTTCTTCTCTTTTTCTCGTCGGAAAACAGTTCCCGAACTTCCTTTTTATATTCTTCGTCTTCGCAGGAAATATACTTGCCCTTGCGGTAGAACCCCAGCATCACGCCGAAGACTTTTTCTTCCGCAACCTTTTCCAAAGAAAACTGACTGTCCCCGCAGAAAAGGTACCCGTCGTCTTCCGTTTGCATTATCCTGTGCAGGACGTTGCCGCCGTTATCCCTTTTATACAGGGCGACGTCGAAGACGTTGAGTTTTCCTTCCTTTTTGCCGATAATGACCGATTGTCCGCGGTGTTTAAGGGTAGGCCACATACTGTTTCCTCTCGGCACGAACGCCGCCGAACCTTTTCCCCTTATCACTTCCGCTATATCAGTATGCTCCTTTTTCATTATTCGGCGAACCTGTTTATCCCTTCGACTTCTTCCACGGGAAGCGAGAACACGACGCCGTGCGCGGCGGAATCCTTACCCGCCTTTTCCATTATCGCCTTCATTATGGCGTCCCGCGTGTCGCGGGTGGCGACTATATACACCATTTCCTTTTCTTCGGAAATGACCGCGCCGAAAAACTTCGCGATATTAGTGCCCGTTCCTTTACCCGAAACGACCGTGCCGCCTTTCGCCCCCGCAGACTTCGCGGCGTCCATTATAAGGTCTACGTTGCCCTTGTCGGCAATAGTTATCAAAAGCACGAACTTACTCTTTTCTTCCACTATAACGCCCTCCTTTTTTATCTCTTCTTCACCCAGAAAATAATTCTTACTCATATTCCCGCCGATACTGTCCACCGGTACGGAAATGTAAAACCCGTTGCCGCTGTCAGTTATGCGCATATCGCGAAGCAGTCCTTTTCTTATCTCTTCCGCACATTTGTCGGTAACCAGCGTTCGGAACATTATCCTTTCCACCCGTTCAAGTCCCAAAGCGTTCAGCACGCTGTCGGACGTAGAACCGCGGCAAAAGTTTCTTATAACGCTCTTAGCTCCCGCCGCGTGGAAAAATTCCTCGTATTCTTCGGCAAAATCCCTGCGGGCGACCACTATTATATACTTTACTCCCTGCATAACTTCTCCTACTCGATTATCTCGTTTTCCGCCGCTTCCGCCGTCGCTTCTTCCTGCGCGACCTTGCGGTTCTTTATCCTGTAAACCACGCCGAGCACCTGTATCGCGATAAGCGGCGTAGCCGCCACGAAAGCGACCGTTCCAAATCCGTCAGTTCCCAAATCTCCCCCGAGCGCCCGACAGAATCCCAACGCCATAGGCAGGATAAAACTCGCAGTCATAGCGCCCGAAGCAACCCCGCCCGAGTCAAAAGCGATAGCGGTGAACATTTCGGGCGAAAAGAAGGTAAGGACTATCGCTATAACGTATATCGGCACTAAAAACCACATCACGTTTATAGAAAAATATATCCTTAAAAAGGAAAGTCCCGCGGCGACGCCCACGCCCGCCATAAGGCTTAATTTCATCGCCTTTTGCGGCACTGCGCCGTCGGTTATTTCGTACACTTCCTTGGCAAGTACCTGCACCGCGGGTTCCGCCGCCACTACGAAAAATCCGAATACCATCGCTATCGGGATCATAAGCGCGGCGTAGTGCGTTGCCGCAAGCGCCTTTCCTATAAGACTGCCCACGGGCAGAAACCCCGCGTTTATGCCCACCAAAAACAGCACCAGCCCGAAATAGGTGTACGCCATACCCACGAGTATCCTTATAAACTCGCTTCTCGCTATCCTGCCGCCGAATATCTTCACTATAAAGAATATCGTAAATATCGGCAGTATCGCCAAGCCCACTTCTTTGAGATATTTGGGCAAAAGCCCTATAAACACCGAGAACAGGTCTTTGGAATCGTTTACGACGAGTTCTTCCCCCGCCGCCGCGGTGATGCCTTCCGGCTTAAAAATGATGCCGAGTATCATGACCGTTATGATAGGTCCTACCGAACACAGCGCGGTAAAGCCGAATCCGTCGTCGGAACTCTTATCGGTACGCAGGTGCGCGACGCCCGTACCCATGGCGATTATAAACGGCACGCTCATAGGTCCCGTAGTTACCCCGCCCGAATCGAAAGACAGCGGCACGAAATTTTTCGGGACGAAAAACGCCAGAATAAACACGGCGGCGTAGCATATTATCAGTATGACGTTGAGTTTTACGTTGAATACCGTCCTTAACACGGCTATAACGAGAAACACGCCTACGCCCACCCCGACGAAGATAAGAAGTACCCACGGTCCTATCGATTCCGAAAGTTGCCAGGCAAGCACCTGAAGGTCGGGTTCGGCAACGGTGATAAACGCGCCGACCACGAAAAATATCGGCAATATCACCCACAGTTTTTTTGTTTTCACCACCGAAGAACTGACGTATCTGCCTATCTGCACCATAGCGGTGTTCGCGCCCAGGGTGAACACGCCCATCCCGAAGACCACGAGAAACGCCCCCAGCAGAAAAGCCAGAAACGTGCCGCTGTCTATCGGCGTAAGCGTGCCCAAAAGCACTAAAATCACGAGCGCTATCGGAAATACGGAAGAAAACGCCTCTTTGACGTTCTGACTTATCACCGTTCTGTCCGAAAACAAAAACCTGTTCTTCGATCTCATCTTCTATCTTATGTTACCAAAAAAGCGGCGTTTTGTCAATACCGACGGTTTTTTACAAAACGTTCTTTATTTCTCCCAACGTCGTTATCGCGGCGAATAATTCGACGCCTGCGGGCGCCGCTTTATCATACCTGTTGAACCACACGGCTTTTATGCCGGAAACGTTCGCCCCCGAAATATCCGCCGAAAGAGAATCCCCTATCAGCACTATCTCGTCCTTTTTTATCGGCGATAAGGCGTTTAAGCAGGCGTCGAAAAACCTGGGGTCGGGCTTTTTAACGCCTATCTGTTCGGAATCGAAAACGTGAGAAAGATAAGGGAGTATCCCCGAAATTTTCAGCCTGTTCATCTGTTGGGCGTGTACGGCGTTGCTCGCCGTGCATAAAACGTACTTTTCCGACAGGTATTTTACTATATCCAACGCGCCTTCTATCGGGATAGCCGTGTCGAACAGCGCCGATAAAAACGCCTTTTCGAATATCTTGCCGTCAAAATTTACGCCGAGCACCGCAAAAACCGTATTCCAACGTATTTCGTGCAGTCCTTCGACGGTAAGTTCCCCGCGTTCAATTTTAGCCCACAGTCCGTCGTTTATGCGTATAAAGGTCGGCAAAAATTCCGCGGTAAAGGTAATACCGAACCTTTCACAGCATTTTTCCATAGCCGCTCCCGCGCTTAAATTGAAATCGAGCAGCGTGTTGTCCACGTCGATAAGTACCGCTTTTATCATAACACGATTTTATTTTACTATATCGCGGCGAAAAACACAATCGTTTTTTATTCGGTAAATTATGCAAAAACCGCGTTTTTATCAAAAAAATCGCGTAACGGTTTTTATATTTATTGACTTGACGATTTATTAAGTGATATAATTACTTTATTATTTGTTGCGGAGCGGAATATGAAAAAACTTCTTATCGGTAACGAGGCGGTGTCCCGCGGGCTTTACGAAGGCGGGCTCGGTTTCGTTTCCAGTTACCCCGGGACTCCGTCCACGGAAATAACGGAATTTCTCGCAAAATACGACGATATAAAAAGCGAGTGGGCACCTAACGAGAAAGTCGCTTTGGAAGCGGCTTTCGGCGCGTCGCTTGCCGGCGTAAGGTCTGCCTGCGCCATGAAACACGTGGGACTTAACGTCGCCGCAGACCCCCTGTTCACCCTGTCCTATACCGGCGTGAACGGCGGGATAGTTATCTGCGTTGCCGACGACCCCGCAAACCACTCTTCGCAGAACGAACAGGACTCCCGCCACTACGCGATAGCGGCGAAAGTGCCTATGTTGGAGCCGTCCGACTCTGCCGAAGCCTACGCCTTTTCCAAGGCGGCTTTCACTTTGTCCGAAAAATTCGACACGCCCGTACTTTTGCGCATGTGCACACGCGTTTCGCACAGCCAGTCGGTAGTCGATATCGGCGAACGGGAAGAAATCGCCAAAAAACCGTACGTCAAAAACGTCGCTAAATACGTCATGATGCCCGCAAACGCCACCAAACGCCACGTCGTAGTGGAAGAAAGGATAAATGCGTTAAAAGAATACGCCGAGACCTGCCCTTTCAACAGGATAGAAATGGGCGGAACGGATATAGGGATAATAACTTCGGGAACTTCCTACGAATACGTTAAGGAAGTTTTCGGGGATACGGTGAGCGTGCTTAAAATCGGTATGCCCTACCCCCTTCCCGAAAAACTCATAAAGGACTTCGCCGCAAGCGTCAAAAAACTTTACGTCATAGAAGAACTCGACGGCGTTATAGAAGCGCATTGCCGCGCTCTGGGTCTTTCTCCCGTCGGCAAGGAAAAGTTTACCCCGCTCGGCGAATATTCGCAAAAGACCGTTGCGGAAGCCTTTTCGCTCCCCGCAAAAAAGACGGTGTCGGCGGATACTCCTATCCCCGCGAGACCGCCTATGATGTGCGCGGGCTGTCCGCACCGCGGAATATACTACGTTCTCGCCAAAAACAAAGTAACGGTTTTAGGCGACATAGGTTGCTACACTCTCGGCGCACAACCGCCGCTTTCCGCCGTCGATTCCACTCTTTGCATGGGGGCTTCGGTATCGGGAATACACGGGTTTTTAAGAGCCGATACCGAAATGAAAGGTAAGACCGTAGCGGTGATAGGCGATTCGACGTTTATACACTCCGGCGTTACGGGGCTTATAAACGTGGCGTACAACGCGTCGGACGCCACCGTGATAATTCTGGATAATTCCATAACCGGTATGACGGGACATCAGCAGAACCCTTCCACCGGTTACAACATAAAGGGCGACCCCGCAAGCAAGGTGGACTTGGAAGCGCTGTGCCGCTCCGTCGGTATAAGAAGGGTTCGTGTGGTCGACCCCTACGACCTTGCCGCTTGCGACAAGGCGTTAAAGGAAGAACTTGCGGCGAACGAACCGTCGGTAATTATTTCGAGAAGACCTTGCGTACTTTTAAAAAACGTAAAGACCAACCCGCCGCTTAACGTAAACCCCGAAAAATGCCGTTCCTGTAAACGCTGTATGGGGTTGGGCTGCCCCGCTATCTCCATGAAAAACGGCAAGGCGAAAATAGATAGAAGCCTTTGCGTGGGATGTGAAGTGTGTGCCGGACTTTGCCCGTTTTCCGCGATAGAAAAGGAGGGCGACTGATATGGAAACGAAAAACGTAATGATAGTGGGCGTCGGCGGACAAGGAAGCCTTCTCGCGTCCAAACTTCTGGGCGCGGTACTGCTTTCCGAAGGTAAGGACGTAAAGGTGTCCGAAGTGCACGGTATGAGTCAGCGCGGCGGCAGCGTCGTTACCTACGTCAGGTTCGGCGACAAGGTATATTCCCCCGTTATCACCGAAGGCGAAGCGGACTACATAGTTTCCTTTGAAAAACTCGAAGCGGCGCGCTGGGCTAAATTCTTGAAAGACGGCGGAGAGATAATCGTCAACACGCAGGAAATAGACCCCATGCCCGTCATTATCGGGGCGACGGAGTATCCTTCGGATATTCTCGGCGAACTTGAAAGTAAAGGCGTAAAAATAGACGCGATAGACGCTTACGGCTTGGCGGTGAAAGCGGGCAGCGGCAAAGCCGCCAACGTGGTGCTTTTATCGCGACTCGCGAAGAAATTCGACGTGCCGTACGAAAAATGGATAGCGGCGATAGAAAAGACCGTCGCGCCGAAATTTGCGGAACTCAATAAAAAAGCGTTTCATTTGGGATATAACTTATAATCGGGAGAATTTATGGAAAGACGTTACTACCAGAAAGAAGCGGAGACCATGCCGCTCGACAGTTTAAGAAAGTTACAGTCGGAAAAACTCGTAAAACAAGTAAAACACGTTTACGAAAACGTCCCTTATTACAGGGCTTTGATGGATAAAAAAGGCGTTAAACCGCAGGATATCCGCGGTATAGACGACCTTTATAAACTGCCGTTTATAACGAAAAGCGATTTAAGGGAGACCTACCCCTACGGCATGCTCGCCGTTCCGCTACGCGACTGCGTAAGAATACAGTCCACTTCCGGCACGACGGGGAAAAGAGTTATCGCCTACTACACGCAGGAAGATATAGAACTCTGGGAAGACTGCTGCGCAAGGGCTATCGTAGCCGCGGGCGGCGGTAAGGAAGACGTCGTTCAGGTATGCTACGGCTACGGACTGTTCACGGGCGGTCCGGGACTCAACGGCGGTTCGCATAAGGTAGGATCTTTGACCCTTCCCATGTCAAGCGGAAACACCGAAAGGCAGATACAGTTCATGATGGACTTAAAATCGACGATACTCTGCTGTACCCCGTCGTACGCGGCGTTTATCGGCGAATCGCTCAAAGAAAAGGGCTACAAACCCGAAGATAACTGCCTTAAAGCGGGTATATTCGGCGCAGAACCCTGGACGGAAGAAATGAGACGCGATATAGAAAAATCGTTGGGCATAAAGGCTTACGATATTTACGGGCTTACCGAAACTTCCGGTCCCGGGGTGGCTTTCGAGTGCGAAGAACAGAACGGTATGCATATAAACGAAGACCACTTTATAGCGGAAATAATAGATCCCGACACGGGCGAAGTGCTGCCCGAAGGAGAAAAAGGCGAACTCGTGTTCACTTCTCTCGATAAAAAGGCGTTTCCGCTTTTACGCTACCGCACGAGAGATATATGCGTCTTATCGAGAAAACCCTGTTCCTGCGGCAGAACTTTCGTCAGGATGGCAAAACCCATGGGAAGAAGCGACGATATGCTCATAATAAGGGGCGTAAACGTCTTCCCGTCGCAGATAGAGACGGTTTTACTCAATGAAGGTTACACGCCCAACTATATGATAGAAGTGGACCGCGTAAACAACACCGATACCTTGGACGTTTACGTCGAACTTTCCGCGGACAAGCTTTCCGACACGACGGAAGGCGTTTCCGCTCTGGAAAAAGCCCTGTCTTCCGCTATAACCACCATGCTGGGCATACGCCCCGCCGTACATCTCGTTCCGCCGAAGTCCATAGTGAGAAGCGAAGGCAAGGCGGTTCGCGTCGTAGATAAACGTAAATTACACGATTAAGGGGGATATTATGATACTTAAACAACTCACAGTTTTCGTGGAAAACAAAGCGGGATACATTGCGGAAATAACCGAACTTTTAGCGGAAAATTCCGTCGACTTAAAGGCTTTATCCATTGCCGATACCAAGGATTTCGGGATTTTAAGGCTTATCGTAAACGACCCCGAATACGCCCTTGCCGTACTCAATAAAAAAGGCGTGCTCGGCAAAATAACCGAAGTACTCGGGATAGAACTCGAAAACCGCACCGGCGCGCTCGACAAGGCCCTTTCGGTGCTTGCGAAAAACGGCGTCAACGTGGAATACCTTTACGCTTTTCTCGCGGGAACGCCGGATTTTGCGCACGTCGTCATAAAGGCGACCGACAACTCTCTCGCGGAAAAAATACTGAAAGACGCGGGGTTTAAGTCAATCGACTGATATATGATAATAGACTTTCACACCCACGCTTTTCCCGATAAAATAGCGGTAAAGACCGTAGATTTCCTGAAAGAAAAATCCCACACCGTGCCGACTGCAGTCGGCACGGTGCAAAATCTGTCGGAAAAGGCTCTAGCGGCGGGAATAGACTTATCGGTCGTTCTTCCCGTCGTTACTAACCCGCTATCCACCGACAAAATAAATTCTTTCGCCGCGGAAATAAACGAAAAGACGAAAGATACGGGCGTGTTTTCTTTCGGCGGCGTTCACCCCGATACGCAGGACTTAAAAGCCGCGCTGAAACGGGTAAAGGATTCAGGGCTTCAAGGCGTTAAAATACACCCGCCCTATCAGCAGGTGAAACTGAACGATATACGCTATAAGCGTATTTTCGGGCTTGCCGAAGAATACGGACTTATAGTAATTTCCCACGGCGGGTACGACATAGGCGTGGAAGGCGATTTCAGTTCCCCCGCCATGGCGAGAGAGATCTGCCGCGAAATAAAGCCGTCGCGCTTTGTTATGGCGCACACCGGCGGTTGGCAATACTGGGACGACGTGAAAACATATCTATGCGGAGAAAACCTTTATTTCGACACGGCGTTTTCCGTCGGGAACTTTTACTATCGGGACGGTCTCGACGAAAACCTGAAAAAACCCGTGCTCGGAAAAGAGGAATTTCTTGAAATAATACGGGCGCACGGCGTAGATAAGGTGCTTTTCGGCACAGACAGTCCGTGGGCGGACCAGAAAGATCAGATAGAATTTATGAAATCTCTTCCCTTGAAGGAAAGCGAAAAAGAAAATATTTTAGGCGGCAACGCCGCAAAACTACTCGGTATATAGCCGTCGGAGAAATTATGTTACTTACGGAATTTTTGGAAAGAAACGCAAAACTCTACGAAAAAGACGTGGCTTTGGTGGAACTTAACCCCGAAGCGCACGAAAAAAAGCGCAGCAGTTGGAAAGAATATTCCTTGGTCGAAGAATCCAAGACCGAGCATTACCGCAGGGAAATGACTTGGGGCGAATTCAACGAAAAAGCGAATAAGATTGCGCATATGCTCATATCGCGCGGAGTCAAAAAAGGCGATAAAGTCGGGATACTTCTTATGAACTGTATCGAGTGGCTGCCTATCTATTTCGGAATATTGAAGACGGGCGCGCTCGCAGTACCGCTTAACTTCCGCTACACTTCGGAAGAAATAGCCTACTGCACCGACCTTGCGGAAGTAAGCGTTTTAATTTTCGGACCGGAATTTATCGGGCGGGTTGAAAAAATCGTGGACACGTTGAATAAAACCACGCAACTCTTATTCGTGGGCGGCGGGTTCTGTCCGACGTTTGCCGACGATTTTGAAACGGAAGTAGAACCTTTCCCCGTAAACAATCCCGAAATACCGCTTTCTCCCGAAGACGACGCGGCGATATATTTTTCCAGCGGCACGACGGGATTCCCGAAAGCCATACTTCACGCGCAAAGGGCGCTTTCGCACGCGGCTACGGTGGAACAGAAACACCACGGACAGACGCGCGACGACGTTTTCCTTTGCATTCCCCCGCTGTACCATACCGGCGCGAAAATGCACTGGATGGGCAGTCTCGTTTCGGCAAGTAAAGCGGTGCTGTTGCGCGGCACTACCCCCGAAACCATTATGGAAGCGATATCCAACGAGCGTTGCACGATAGTGTGGCTTTTGGTCCCTTGGGCGCAGGATATCTTAGAAAAACTCGATTTCGGGGCGATAAAACTTTCAGACTATCACGTCAAACAGTTCAGACTTATGCACATAGGCGCGCAACCCGTACCGCAAAGCCTTATAAAACACTGGCAGGAATACTTCCCCGGACAGGCTTACGATACTAACTACGGTTTGTCCGAGTCGATAGGCCCCGGGGCGGTGCATCTCGGCGTTGAAAACGTGAGAAAGGTGGGCGCGATAGGTATTCCCGGATACGGGTGGCAGGCGAAGATAGTAAAAGACGACGGCGTTACCGAAGTCGGTAAAGGCGAAGTCGGCGAACTTGCCCTTAAAGGTCCCGGGGTTATGAAATGCTACTACCGCAACCCCAAAGCGACAAAGGAAGTCATGCGCGGCGACTGGCTGTTAACGGGCGATATGGCAAAGCAGGACGACGAAGGCTTTATCTATCTCGTGGACAGAAAGAAAGACGTGATAGTAAGCGGCGGCGAAAACCTTTACCCCGTGGAGATAGAAAACTTTTTGAGAAAATTCCCCAAAATAAAGGACGTGGCGGTGATAGGGCTGCCCGATAAACGGCTCGGCGAGATCCCTGCGGCGATAGTGGAAATTTTCGACGGAAAGACCTGTTCGCAGGAAGAAATAGACGAGTTCTGCTTAGACCTTCCGCGATACAAACGCCCGAGAAAAATAATTTTCGCCAAAGTGCCGAGAAACGCGACCGGCAAAATAGAAAAACCTTTGCTCCGCAAAACTTATAACGCGGAAAACATAGTGGAAGAACAGAATCGTTCTTAAAACGGGAGACTTTTATGAATATAGCAATTTACCTTATTATGCTTGCGGCGTTTTTCGGACTTATGATATTTATAGGCTTTGCCTATCGCAGAAAATCAAGGTCCACCGAAGGCTTTCTTTTGGGCGGCAGGACGGTAGGTCCGTGGCTCACCGCTTTCGCTTACGGCACGTCCTATTTTTCGGCAGTTATCTTCGTGGGGTACGCCGGTCAGTTCGGTTGGAAATTCGGCGTGGCGTCCACCTGGATAGGCTTGGGCAACGCCTTTATCGGTTCTTTACTTGCCTGGAATCTTCTGGGCAGAAGAACGCGTATTATGACGCGGCACTTAAAGACCGCCACCATGTCGGACTTTTTCGGAAAACGTTTCGACAGCAACGCGCTTAAAATAGCCGCCGCCGTCATTATTTTCATTTTCCTTATACCCTATACCGCTTCCCTTTACAACGGTCTTTCACGCCTTTTCGCTATGGCGTTCGATATACCGTTCTGGGTGTGCATTATCGTTATGTCGGTTCTGACGGCCGTTTACGTTATAGCGGGCGGGTATATGGCGACCGCCGTGAACGACTTTATACAGGGTATCATAATGCTTTTCGGAATAGTCGCGGTTATCGTTGCGGTGATCGTCGGCAACGGCGGGTGGAACGAAGTCTTCTCTTCCCTTTCGCAGATAGACGGCGGAACGGGTCAGGCGGGCGTGTTCACTTCCTTTTTCGGACCCGACGTCGTGTCGTTGTTCTTCGTAATCATCCTTACTTCTTTGGGCACCTGGGGACTCCCCCAGATGGTACAGAAGTTCTACGCAATAAAAGACGAATCGGCGATAGTTAAAGGCACGGTAATTTCCACCGCGTTCGCGCTCGTAGTCGCCGGCGGCTGTTATTTCTTGGGCGGGTTTTCAAGGCTTTATCCCGACGCCGCGACCAACGGCTTCGACGCCATAATCCCCGCAATGCTTTCGGAACTTTCCCCCTATCTTATAGGACTCGTTATAATTCTCGTCTTGTCGGCGTCTATGTCCACCCTGTCTTCTCTTTCAATGACTTCGGCGTCCACCTTAACTCTCGACCTTATAAAGCCCGTCAAAAAGAAAGAGATGAAAGATAAAGAACAAGTATTGTGCATACGTTCGTTTATCGTCGTGTTTATCGTTATTTCGGCGGTGATCGCCATTTGTCAGTACTATCTCAAACTCGATCTTATCGCGCAGATGATGGGCGTTTCCTGGGGCGCGCTCGCGGGTTCGTTCCTTGCGCCGTTCCTTTACGGGCTGTACTACAAAAAGACTACGAAAGCCGCGGTGTGGTTCAGTTACGCTTACGGCTCGGGCGTTATGGTGCTGTATCTTTTGTACAGCCTGTGGCTCAAAAACTATTTTACGCTCCCCGCGTTTTTGGCGTCGCCCTTAAATCTCGGCGCAATCGTAATGCTTTCGGGGCTTATACTCGTACCCCTTATAAGCCTGTTTACCCAAAAGCCCGATAAGGAAAAGGTCGAAGAGATATTCTCCTGTTATTCCAAAACGAGTTTAGTCCCCGCAAAGGAAGTTCTGGTTGACGAAGACGAAAAATAATATTTTATAAAAAAGATAACGCCGCCTTGCGAATCTTCGCAAGGCGGCGTCTTTTTTTAATTACGTCGATCAGAATTTAGGTTCTGACCCCAACTTTTCGCATATCGCAAAGGCGAACTTAACGGCGGAAAGCGGTCCGTTCGCGGTAACGATATTGCCCGATATATCGACGTCTTTACCCGAGTATTTATCGCCTAATAAGGATATAAACGCGTCGGCGGGATAACAAGTCGCGCTGTCGCACTGTAAAAGTCCGTTTCCCGCAAGCACCACGGCGGGAGACGCACAGATAGCGGCGACGAGTTTCCCCTGTTTTAAGGCGGTTTTTATCGCGGAAACGACCGCCGTATTCTCCGAAATATTTACCGCGCCCGGCATGCCGCCGGGGATGACTATCGCGTCGAAGGAAGAAAAGTCGGTCTCTTCCGCCACGCCGTCGGCAAAAATGCGTATTCCGTGCGAACCCGTGGGGGTTTTGCCGCTCACCGATATTATATCGCACCTTAATCCCGCTCTTCTTAAAACGTCTACGGGCGTTAAAGCCTCTATCTCTTCCGTGCCGTCGGCAAAAATAACCGCTACTTTCATCATACTTTCTCCTTATAAAACGGGGTCGCGTTCGCGACCCCTTGATTTTATTTCTTTCTTGCGGCGACTATCTTATCCTGAACTTCGAACGGTACGGTTTCGTAACGCGCGAAAGTTCCGGTATATCTGCCTTTTGCCTGCGTTATGCTGCGCAGGTCCATAGCGTACTTGGTCATTTCGGCAAGCGGCGCTTCCGCCATTACCTTCTGATAACCGCCTTCGCCTTCCATGCCGAGAACCCTGCCGCGACGACGGCTCATATCGCCTAAAACGTCGCCCAGATAGTCGGACGGAACTATTATTTCATAACTGTAAACGGGCTCTAAAATAACGGGGCGTGCTCTCGTCATAGCGTCGTCGAAGGAAAGTTTCGCCGCGGAAACGAAGGCTACTTCCTTGGAGTCGACGGGGTGATACTTGCCGTCGAAAAGCGTGCACTTCAAGTTGACCACGGGGTATCCCGCAAGCGGTCCCGTCTTTATGGCTTCCCTTAACCCCTTTTCGACCGCGGGAATAAACTGTTTGGGCACGGAGCCGCCCACCGTCGCGTCCACGAACTCGAAAACGCCGTCTTCCGCACCCACTTCGTAGCGGATGTTGACGACGCCGAACTGTCCCGCGCCGCCCGACTGTTTTTTGTGTTTGCCTTCGGCTTCCGCCGTCGCCGTTATGGTTTCCTTATAAGCGACCGCGGGGTCGTTCAAGGTCGCGCCGCAACCGTATTTGTTTTTGAGTTTCTGACATATCACGTCGAGATGCGTTTCGCCCAAGCCGCGTATGACGGTCTCTCCCGTTTCTATATCCTTTTCGATAACGAAAGATTTGTCTTCTTCGCGGAGTTTCGTAAGGCTTGAAAAGACCTTGTCTTCTTCTTCCGACTTTTCCGCGCTTATCGCCATGGAATACACCGCCGGCGGCATAGGTATCTTATCGAAAACTATCTTGCGCTTTACGCTGCAAAGGGTGTCGCCTGTGCTGGTTTCGTTGAGTTTTCCTATCGCGCCAATATCGCCCGCCGAAAGTTTGTCGGTCGGTTCTTGTTTTTTGCCTTTGAGAAGGTACAGCGAACCTATCCTTTCTTCCTTTTCGGTAACGGAATTATACACTGTGTCGCCGACTTTAAGAACGCCGGTGAACACGCGTATTATCGAAAGCTTGCCCGCAAACGGATCGACTATGGTCTTAAATACCTGACCCGCAAAGGGTTCGTCTTCCTTGCAGAAAACTTCTATTTTTGCGTTGCCGTCCACGACCGTCGCGCCGACGGGTCTTCTCTCTTCGGGCGAAGGCATTATGGCGACTATTTCGTTCATAAGGTTTATTACGCCTTCGTTACGGAGCGCCGAACCGCCCATTATCGGTATCACGTCGCCTGCTTTAAGACCTTTCTTTATACCTTCTATGACTTCGTCGTTGGAAAGAGTGCCTTCTTCGAAGTATTTTTCCATAAATTCGTCGGAAGTCTCCGCCGCGGACTCGATAAGTTCGCTTTTAAGTTGTTTTACGGAATCCGCCAAGTCCTGCGGGACGGAAATCTCTTCCCTGCCGCCGGCTTTGAATTCGTAGGCTTTTTCCGAAATGACGGAAACGTAGCCCTGCATTTTGCCGCCCCTGATTATAGGTGTGTGCATAGTGGCAATCTTTCTGCCGTACGCAGCTCTGAACGCTTCCACGGTTTTCACGTAGTCGGCGTTTTCCTTATCTATACCGTTGACGAATATAATCAGCGGCACGTGGTTTTTTAAGCAGTAGTTTACCGCCTTTTCCGCACCGACGGTAACGAAACCGCAAGCGTCGGCGACGAGTATCGCCGATCCCACGGCGCGTATCGCCTCTTCGAATTCGCCTTCGAAATCGTAAAATCCGGGAACGTCCACGAGATTTATCTTAACGCCCTGCCAGTCAACGTATGCGCAGGAAAGCGAAATGGAAATGCCCCTTGCTATCTCTTCCTGCGTGTAGTCCATAACGGTGTTGCCTTCGGTGGTTTTACCGAGTTTGGTTATGACCTTGCCGTTGAATAAAAACGCTTCCGCAAGCGAAGTTTTGCCCGAACCGCCGTGTCCTATAAGCGCAACGTTCCTGATGTTGATGTTTCCCATACTTTGTCTTCCCCTTATAAAGTGATTGAACTATATATTATTGTAACACGGGATCACCTGCGTGTCAATATCAAATTTTTTATTTTATGCGTTGCGGCGTATATTTTTATTGCTTATCCCGCGTAAAGAAAAACCCCCGTTCGGCAAAAACCGAACGGGGGCGATATCTTTTACCTTTATTTCGCAAGAAGGTCTTCTATAAGCGTCGCAAGGTTTGTTCTTGCCGCTTTCAGGTCGGACGCCGTCGCCGTAAAGCGGCACGTTCTCGTTTGACCGTTTTCTTTATTATAGAACAAATCGTCGAATAACGCGTCGAAACGTGCCTGATAAGCCGCCTTAGTGCTCGCGTTTTGCACGCCGTCTATAAGCGACTGCGCATAGGCGAGATAATTATAATCGTCTATCGCTTCCGCCGTGTTTTCAAGACGCAGAGTGGTCAGAAAGTTCACGCCGTACATTCCGTAAGTGTTTTTGACCATATATACGAGAGTCGCTTCTCCGTAGCAGCCTTCGAAATGCGTTCCGTTTTCAAGTATATACGTTTCGGTAATGTGAGAGGCGGTGGTATCGTAGTTGGTGCCGGCAGGTTCGTATAACCCCGTAGCCGAAGAACCCACCGCCGGATACGCCCTTTCGTACCCGTAAAGAGCCGAAGAAGACGGCACGTAATATTCCTTGCCGGATTTGACTTTTCTGTCTTGCGTGGCCTTAAAGGTGGGCACATAAGATTGCACGTTGTTTATCGACCAATAATACATACCGTCGATACCGAGTTTGTATTGTTGCCAATAATTCACCCTGTAATCGAGAACCGACGCGTTGGTGGAAAGGCTTGCCCAGTGCGGATTTTTATCTCCGCCGACGGGTGTGTACCACCAAAAATCGTAATAATCTTGCGTCGCGGGGTTCGCCTTATATTCCAATATCTCGTCGGAATTCGGAACACTGTACGGCAAAACCTGCGTGTCTCCCCACAAAAGGTCGAACTTAAACACGTCGGTAAGAAACGCGTCCAGTTTTATAAGCGTGTTAGAAGTGGGCATCCAGCTTCCGTCTATCACGGTCGAATAAAACGTCGGGGCGGCATAATCCGTTACCCTTATCGTCGCACCCTCGTACAAAGACTTTATCGGCGGCATAGCGACTATGAAACGGAGATTTTTAAGCGATTCTTTAACGCCCGCTTTGCCCGTCCAGTCGAAATTTGCGACGACGTAGTCTCTCGCGTAATAAGTCGCGTATTTACAAAGCAATATCTGAATTTCCTGCGTGCGGCCGTAATGCTCGTCGTAGGGCGGGATTATATACGCTTTTTTGAAGAGATCGATTTTGTCGGTACTCTCCGCCGCAAGCCTTTGGAAAAGTCCTATAAGCCCGTAATAGGTGTATCCGCCCGATTTAACGTCCTGCACTCTCGGAAGATACGTCACACCGAGACTCGCGCCCGATAAATTTACCGCTGCGCCGCCCGAATAGTCGTACGTCGTTCCCGACACCGTAACGTCGAAAAAAGCGTCGTAATTGTAATCTAATTTATATGCGGTTACCTTGGGGTCTGCCGCGGCTTTTTTCAGGCTACGTATGTAAGTCGGTATGGTGGACGAATTATATACCGAACCCGGTAGTTGCGCGGTAGAAATGCCGCGTTCAGTCAGAGCTTTCTGAATTTCCGCGTACAGAGCGTTGGTCGTTTCGCCGTAACCGCTACCGTAAAGAGCTTGCATCTGGGACGTGCTGATGCCCATCATGACTTTCACACGGTTATTTTCGGGAAGAGCAAAACCGTAAACTTCTATTTCCACCGGCAGGTATAAAGTACCGCTGTCTTTTACGTCTATTATCACGTTGCCGTAATAAACGCCTTTCGACGCATCGGACGGAATATCGAGTATAAAATACAGACCCTGATTATTACCGGCTGAAACGTTGAGTTTATTTTCGTTTGCGCTCTTCGCAACCGAAAGAGGCAGCAGCGCGTCGGGATACATCCCGAGCGGAAGGTCGTAAACCTGCGGGTCTTTATAGAAATTATAATTTACGTCAACGTACTTTAACATATAGGTTGTTACCGAGTCTTTGGAGATAGTTCCGCCGACGCCGATAAAATCGGTGAATTCCACCGTAAACGCCTTATCGGAAATACGCGACTTGGCGTATACCGTGAGTTGCGCCGTTTCGCGTTCGCCTTTTGCTCCCGAAAAAGAAAGCGTGGTCCTACGCGTTTGCGGCGCGCTTTCGGTCTGCAAAACTTGCGCGGTATTGTCCGCCACGTTCAGCGAGACGAAGGCGTTTTCGTTGACTTCCTTATAGAAAAATCCCAAATTATCCATATATTCTCCGTTCAAACGTTTAGAACCGTCGTCGACGATTTTAGTAATTTTAACGGGCGCTACCGCGCTGCCGCCAGACAGTTCGTCCAAATTGAATATGAGACGGTAAGTTTTGCCGCCCGTATTTTCGCAGGTTACGCCGACGCAATTGAAACCGTCGCCGCTCACCATTACGCCGTTACGGAAATAATACGTCCCGAAATACCGCCCTGCGTCGTCGCAAAGCCTGAATTTTACGTCTTCCGCGGACTGCGGCGCGTACAGATCGAATCTGAACGCGGTAGCCGTCGCGGGATCGTAATCGGGCAAAGCGATATCGAAACCCGAAACGAGCGCTATCTGCGCGCCCGTGGGTTGCGGATCGGGTTTCGGTTTTTCTACACTGACGAATCTCACTTCGTCTATGAGAACGGCGTGATTTACTTCGTTGAATATAAACGAACCGAGCGTTTCCGTACCCGTAGCGCCTTCGGCTTTATTTACGGGAATATTTTTGCACGGAACGGTGACGCGGAACCAACCGTCGTCGGTTTCTTCCGTGTCGCCTATGATATTAACTCCGTCGGTAACCGTGTTGTTGACCACGTCCACGGTAATTATGCCCGTAAGTCTGGGGGTTCCCCAGTTCTCGGGCCAGATGGTGAATTTGAAATCGTTGCCGACGTTGGTATTTTTATCTACCGGTTTGTAGTCGAAAGACAAGGCCTTGTCCGACGATGCGAAATCAGGCATCCCTTGACTGAAATTGAACCAATAGAACGCTTCGGTTATCTCCGCCGCGTCGTCGTGAACGCCTGGCGCTACCACTACTTTATAGACGGCGACGACGGATACGTCCTTAGTTACGGTAAAGGAGTAGGAAGCGTTTTCGGACACCTTTTCTCCGTTTATCTGCCATTCTTTGAAAATTTTGCCTTCTATATCGAGAGCTATGACCGTCGCCTCGGTGTTTTCTTCGTAATCTCCGCTACCCGTACCGTTTATCACCGTTACGGTGTATCTGGTAACGGGAATTTCGGGTTCTTCTTCCTTATCTCCGATGCAAGCGAAAAAACACGCCGAACACAGGATAAAGGTAGTTATAAACAGCAGTTTCAAAACGTTAAGAAGTCTTTTTTTCATATTTTGCCTCCCGAAAATTTCCGTACGTTTTCCGACCGTTTTAATTTTACCATACCCCATATGTGTTGTCAACGGTCTTTTTTAAAAACAGAGTTACGACGACAAAGAAAACCATTTAAAAAGGTTCAGGCTTTCGGGTTTCCCCGAAAGCCTGAAATTCGCAATTAAATTTGTCTTTTATTTACGCCTTGAACTCTATATTGTCTATCCAGCAACCGCCGAGATCCTTCGAACCGCCGTCGCTCATCTTGACTACTTTGCCAAGCGAAACCCCGCTACCGTTCGTCAGTTCGCTCAGCGTCATCACCACGTGCCAGGTGTTTTCGGATATTTGAGAACAGGACACGCCTTCCGCATTATAGCCCATGTTTACGCCGGCATACGTTACCCTATAAAATTTTGTAGAAACGCCGTTTGTATCGGTAAACACGATATTGATCCTTGCGTAAGTATTTCCTACCCCGACGGCGAATACGTCGAATTCAAGCGTAGTCGTATTCGCGGGATCGTAATCGGGAAGAGCGATTTCGTAACTCGGTTGGAGATACTCTTTCGTCTCTACTATCGGGGGATCGTAAACGGCTACCAGGGCGACGTCCTGCGTTACCGTAAAGGTATAGGGATTATCCGTAGAAACTCGCACGCCGTCTACTTGCCACTCGACGAAGGTTCTGTCTTCTATAACGTCGGCGGTAACGGTGACTTCCGTGCCTTGTTTATAAGAACCTGCGCCGGTGCCGTATTTAACGCCTACGCCGTAAGTGATTTCGGCGACTTTACCGTCGACGAATCCGACACCGTCCAAAAGGAACGCGTGGTTTACGGTATTGAAATAAAGAACTCTGACGTCTTCGTTACCCGTTGCGCCTTCACCGTAATTTATGGGCATATCGACGCAGTCTATGGTAACTCTGTGCCAACCGTTATCCAACGCTTCCACCTTACCTAACGCCTGAACGCCGTCCGTAACGGTGTTGTTTACTATATCGACGTACACGAGACCCGTTACTCTCGGACTCCAGTTTACCGTCCAGAGCGTGAACGCTATATTATTTCCGGTATTCGTCGATTTTTCGACGGGTTTATACTCGAAAGTAAACGCCTTGCTCGACCCGCTGAATTTATCCACTCCGAAACCTGCGGGATCATAAGTATATTTAGCGGATATTTCTATGGCGTCGGGATGACTGTCGATAGGCTCTTCAGCCGTATTTATAAATTTCGTCAAAGGCTCGTTATAGTGACCGAAGAAGTCCATCGGATATACTTTGACGGTATACTGCGAAGAACGCGGAACGTCTGACAATTTGAAAGAATAACTGCTCTTTTGTCCGCGATCGGTCCAGAACAGAGATTGCCACCACGCCTTCTTGACAAGTTGATTGTCGGCGTCGTATATTTCCGCCTTATATCCTTCCACCGCCCAATACTGATCGACGTCGTTAAATCTTAACGTAAACGATACGTTGTCCGAATCCGGTCTCGCCGCTAAAAGGGTGTACAACGTTTCGGCGCTGTCAAAAGTAAGAGTCTCGCCCTGTCTTTCGCCTGCTTCGTAGTAGAATTTGTCGTGCTTATTATCAGTGGTGATGCCGTAAGGAATTGCCCAGGAACCGTGTTCGTAATCCTGTCCTTTGCCGATATTGCATCTTTTTATCACTACACTTTCTTCGCCGAATTGCATTTTTATGCCGAAGTGTATGGTGCCCGACCAATACATACTGAATGCGGTGTTGTCTACAGTACTGTTTATGCCGCGCCCGCTGATGTTCATATAGGTTACGGTGTCTCCGTTTTCGTCGGTTTCCACACCGCTGACGTGTTTACCGAGACAGTGCGTGCCGACGTTGACCGTCGTATAATTCGTCTGATCCAGATCTCTTTCGTGCAGATCCGAAAAATGCGTGTGCGACGTTACGTTTATTACCGAAGGATAATTCGCAAGAAGTTCCGTAAAATCCGTTACGATACTCTGATTAGGCATACCGTAACTCGGCCCGCCGTAAGTATAACCCCACGCCCAGTGAGTCGCCACTATACACGGTGCTCCGTCGACGGTTGCCTGATCGAGATAAGTGCGAAGAGTTTCAAAATCGGAATCCAAAAATCCGCCTGCGGCGGCAAGTTGAGAATTGCCGGGGAAAATAACTATATAACTTATCCCGTCGACCTTTCTCATATACACGCTTTCGTCTTCGCCTATGGGTTCCGTCATCCATTTGTTGGCGAACGTTCTGAACAGTCCGAATTCTCTGCTGTAAACGGTCTCGCGATAATCGCAATTAACGTTCGGATAGAATTCGTGATTCCCCATATTGAACAGGAATTGCGGTCTGTCTTCCGTCGCAACGTCTCCGAACACTTCCTCTAAACATGCGTCAAATAAATCGTAGTTTGCCTGCGAGGCAAAGTCCACGGAATCGCCGTTAAACAGCAAAACTTTTATGTTTTTGTCAGCCTTAACGTATCTTAAAGTCTTTAAAAGATTCGTTTTGCAACTTTCTTCCTTTGCGAGATGAACGTCGCCGATAACAAGAGCGGAAGAAACTTCGACAATCTCCACGTCTTCAAAAACGGCGGTTAAGGTAACGTTTTCGGTTACCGTGAAAGTATATTCCGCGTCTTCGGAAACTTTTTCACCGTTTATACGCCACTCGATAAAAATTCTGCCTTCCGTTTCTGCGGCAACGACGGTCACTTGGGAATTCTCCGCATAACGGCCGGTACCCGAACCGTTTATTACCGTTACGGTGTATTTGACGACGGTCGGATCGTCGAAAACCGCAGTCAAGGTAATGTCCTTGGTTACCTTAAAGGTATAGGGGTTATCCGTCGAAACGTCCGCTCCGTCCGACGTCCATTTTTCGAAAGTCTGCCCTTCCGGAATCGTCGCCGTTACAGTTACGTCGGTATTTTCTTCGTATTCTCCGCCGCCCGTACCGTTTACTACCGTTACGGTGTATTTGGCGGTTTCTTCATTATTGCCGCCGCAGGCGACGAAGAAACACCCGAGAGAAACGACGAGCAACGTTATAAACAGCAGTTTAAAAACGTTTGAAAGTTTACTTCTCATATTTGCCTCCAAAAATTTTAATACGCATACCTTGGTATTACCTAATAATTTTATCACACTGTGCGCGAGTTGTCAACGGCCTTTTAAAAAAACCGAACGACGGAAGACAGATAAAATCATTTAAAATTTTTCAGGCTTTCGGGTTCTCCCGAAAGCCTGAAATTCGCAATTGAATTTGCCTTTTATTTACGCTTTGAACTCTATATTGTCTATCCAGCATCCGTCAAGGTTAGACGAACCGCTGTCGCTCATCTTGACGACTTTGCCAAGCGAAGTCCCGCTACCGTTCGTCAGTTCGCTCAACGTCATCACCACGTGCCAGGTGTTTTCGGATATTTGAGAACAGGACACGCCTTCCGCATTATAGCCCATGTTTACGCCGGCATACGTTACACGATACAATTTTGTGGAAACGCCGTTTGCATCGGTAAACACGATATTGATCTTCGCATAAGGACTACCGCTGGTCGCGTATACATCGAATTCGAGAGTCGTAGCGTCGTTATAATCGGGAAGATCTATTTCGTAATTAGACGTGAGCATTACTTTCGTATCGCCCGCCTCCGCATCTTCAAAAATTGCCGTTACGGTTACGTCACCCGTTACCGTGAACGTGTACTCCTCGCTGTCCGAAACCTTTTCGCCGTTTATCTGCCATTCAACGAAATTCTTGCCGCTCGGGACCGTCGCGGTTACGGTAACGTTAGAACCTTCCTGATATGTTCCGCCACCCGTTCCGCCTTCTACCGTGACGGTGTAATTACTCTTCTCGGCATAGAATGCGATATTGTCTATCCAGCATCCGTCTAATCTCGCAGAAGCTCCGCTATCCGCAAGTCTCACGAGTTTACCGGGAGTGCCGCTGCCGCCCGCAAGTTCGGAAAGAACGAACGTGACGTGGATAATACTATCGGCCGAGACTTCCGTTACGGAATAGCCCGAAGCGTTTGTCGACTGTGGGCCGGCGTAGGTTACTCTGTAAAAGCCGAAGTAATTATTGTCTGCGTCGTAAAGATTCCATATGACTTTCGCGTAAGCCGAACGTTCCTCGGTGACGTAAACGTCGAACTCAAGCGTTTTTGCGGTCGCGGGATCGTAATCGGGAAGATTAATGCTAAAACCGGGCGTGAGCATAACTTTGGTTTCTACGGGTACGTAGTCGATAAATCCTACTTCGTCGATCAAAGCAGAGTGATTTACTATGCCGAATACCATAGTTCCGATAGATTCCGCTCCAGTTGCGCCTTCACCCGTGTTTACCGGAATAAGATCGCAAGGAATCGTAACACGGTACCAACCGTCTTCCAACGCTTCGACCGTACCGACGGGAGTATCCACCACCAAGTCGCCATTCGTATCCGCCGTTATCGTGTTGTTCACAACGTCAACCGCAACGTAATCCGTACGTCTGCCGTTCCAGCCTGCTCCCCAAAACGTAAATTGGAAATCGTCACCGGAAGTAACGTCTTCCGTCGCCTTATAATCAAAGACTAACGCTTTGCCGGACGCCGCAAAATTATCTAACGGTTCAAATTCGAGAGAAGCCAACGCTGCCGATACCGCAACCGCGTCGTCGTGGATATCGGGTTCAACTTCTTCTTCATATATTCCGTAGAAGGAAAGTTCGCCGCTGACAGTGGTATATCCTTCACCCGGGTAAGAGTGGATAATGCCTATGTTGGCAGGATAAGCATTAGTATAGAATTTTTCGTCGAGTTTACTTAAGTCGAATATTAAACGGAACCCACCGTCTTCAAGCGCCTTTACGTATACGCCTTTGTAAGCACTGACCAGAGTGCCGTCAACTGTCATTCTGTAATATCCGAACAGACCCATCGCGTCCCAATTATCTCTTAAGCAGATCGCTATCTGACCGTCAGCCGCGACACCGTCGTCGAATTTGACGTCTACCGCGATAACCTGGTCGAGTTCTATCGGCTCGTCAATGTAATAACAGCAATCCACAGTGTTGTTGAAGAGATATTTCGCACCGGCAACTATCGTTACGTCTCCGGTTACCGTGAACTTATATTCAGCGTTGTCGGAAACTTGTTCGCCGCCTACGAACCAACCCGTAAAGGTCTTACCGTGTTTAAAACTGTCGTCGGGGCTTACAGTAACTTCTTCGCCCTCTTCGTATTCGCCGCCGCCCGTGCCGCCTTCAACCGTTACGGTATATTTCGTAACTGTCGACGCGTCGTCCAAAACCGCGGTCAAGGTGATATCCTTGGTTACCTTAAAGGTGTAGGGGTTGTTCGTCGAAACGTCCTGACCGTCGGACGTCCATTTAACGAAAACTTTACCTTCGGGTATCGTTGCGGTTACGGTTGCATCAGCGTTCTCTTCGTATTCTCCGCCACCCGTGCCGTTTTCTACCGTTACGGTGTATTTGGTCGGGGTTTCGGGTTTATCTT
>JAEEGH010001112.1_pt1 | contig 79904 bp, 73 predicted proteins | sample 9134181 | NCBI WGS metagenome assembly JAEEGH01 (sample SAMN16246544, study PRJNA631951) | gut metagenome | biome: gut microbiome; feature: rumen; material: DP-attached | host: Bos | place: Iran: Karaj | collected 2018-10 | reverse complement strand
ATTAAACGTCTTATGGACATTGTTTGCTATCGTGGTCTTCGTCATCGCAAAGGTTTGCCAGTTCGCGGTCAGCGCACACGCACTAACTCACGCACTCGCAAAGGTAAGAAGAAGACAGTTGCTAACAAGAAAAAGGCTGTCTGATAGGACGGAGGATTTAATTAATGGCTACCGTAAAGAAACGAAAGGAAAAGAAGAGCGTATACGAAGGAAACGTATATATCCAGGCTACGTTCAACAATACTATCGTAACAATTACAGACTTAAACGGAAATGCTCTTTCTTGGGCATCTTCTGGTGGACTTGGCTTCCGTGGAGCAAAAAAATCAACTCCATTTGCAGCACAGACTGTTACAGAAACAGCTGTACAGAAAGCCGTAAGTTATGGTTTGCGTGAAGTTCACGTATTCGTAAAGGGACCAGGTATGGGCCGCGAAAATGCAGTTCGTGCTCTTGGTGCTCTGGGACTCAAAGTAAAGTCAATTTCTGACGTTACTCCGATTCCTCATAACGGATGTCGTCCACGCAAGACACGCCGTATGTAGTATAAATGATAAGAATGGGTGTTCCTTGTAATATCCATTTTTGTTGTTTTTATCTGCATAGTTTGTCGTAAAAGTTAGGTTTTGATCCGGTTTTTCCGGTAAAAAAGTATTTAAATGGCTGGTCTTTAGACTGACCATTACAGAAAAGCTCACAGTTGAGCGTAAATAAAAGGAGTTCAGATGGCACGTAAGAACCTGTTGAAAGGTTTCAAAAAACCAAAGGGTATTACATTTGAACATCTCGAAACAAATCCAAACTACGGAAAGTTTACTGCTTATCCTTTTGAACCAGGTTTTGGTACAACAATCGGAAATACACTTCGCCGTGTACTTCTTTCCTCAATTCAGGGATATGCTGTAACATCTGTAAGGATTACTTCATTTGATGCTGAGGGTGTTCCTCGTGTAATTCAGAGTGAATTTGATTCGATTGCTAATGTTTCAGAAGATACACTTGAAATATTAAACAGTTTGAAAATGATTCGCTTTAAGCTTCCTAACGATGCTGAACAGGATACACTTCTTTTTGAATTTAAAGGACCTGGTAAGGTAACAAGCTCAGACTTTGAAAAAGAAGGACAGCTTGAAGTTCTTACAAAAGATGTTCCTGTATTTACAATGATGGAAGGTGCAAACTTAAGCATTGAAATTCAGGTTGATCTTGGAAGAGGTTATGTTCCTGCTGAAGTAAACAGTGGTTATGTAGAAGTTGTAGGTACCATTCCGATGGATGCTATTTTCTCTCCTGTACGCAAGGTAAAGTATGCTATTGAACCTTGCCGTGTTGGTGAAAGAAACGACTACGATAAGCTGGTACTTGAAGTTTGGACAGACGGAACAATTGCTCCGGAAGATGCACTTGCAGAAGCTGCAAAGATTGCTAAAGATCATTTCTCAATCTTCGTAAACTTCAATGACAGTGATGTTTCAAGCTCAGATGATATGGATGAAGGTGATGAAAGAATCCGTTCATTACTTAATACTCCTGTGGAAGAACTGGAACTTTCAGTTCGCTCTTCAAACTGTCTGAAAAATGCTAATATCCGCACAATCGGAGAATTAACTAAAAAGACAGAAGATGACATTGCCAAGACAAGAAACTTCGGTAAAAAATCACTTACTGAAATTAAAGAAAAGCTCCTTGAATGGGGTCTTACTCTTGGAATGACAGATTACAGTCATCTTAAGAATGTAAATTTGGCAAATCCAAAGCAGAAGGAAGAATCCAATGAATCATAAGAATGGTTTTAATCCACTTTCGCGTACAACAGCACACCGCCGTGCTATGTCGCGTAACATGGTAACTTCACTTTTCAGATTTGAACGCATTACAACTACTAGTGCTAAAGCAAAAGAAGTTCGTAAGGCTGCTGAAAAATTGATTACACGCAGCAAGGTTGATACAGTACATAACCGCCGTATCGCCGCTAAATTTATTCAGGATGAAAAAATCCTTAATAAATTATTCACAGAACTCGGACCACGCATGAAGGATCGCAAAGGTGGTTACACACGCATCCTTAAAATTGGTTTCCGTCAGGGTGATGCTGCTGATATGGTAATTCTTGAACTTGTAGACTATAAGCTCCCAAGTGAAGAATCAAAGGAAAAGCCTGCTAAGGCTGCAAAAAAAGCACCAGCAAAAGCTAAGACTGCAAAAGCAGCTCCTGCTGCTGAAGAAGCAAAATAAGGAGTTAACTTATGTCTAAAGCACATCGCGGAACTGGTATCCGTCAGGAACCAAAACACGGACGTGGCAAATGCGCACGCTGTGGAAAAGAAAACATCAAAGTTCTTTATGAAAAGGAAATTGATGGAGCACAGGTTAAAGTTTGTAAATTCTGTAACGCTGCGCTCAAAAACATTGCAAGAGTAGAAGCAAGAAAGGCTAAACCAGCTGAAGCTGAAGCACCTGCTGCAGAAGCTGCTCCTACAGAAGAAGCACAGGCATAATTTTAGTTATCCTGTCTACGCCGTCCCACGGTTTTGCTGGGGCGGCTTTATTTTTTAAATAGAAAACTTTTCAAGCATAAAAAAACAGCGCAAGTATGCGCTGTTTTGAAGGGCTGTAGTTTTTTAAGAAAATACTACGGCTGCAAAAATTAAGGCTGGTTTTTGTTTGCCTAGATTTTGATTGTTTCTCCCAGTTTTGCAATTTCTGTAATTGCATTGGAAATCTGTTCGGCACCAGAAGATGCTTCCTGGAGTCCCTGTGAAACCTGGGTAGAAGACTGTACCTGTTCCTGGATTGAAGATTTGATTTCTTCAGAAAGGCCGGCAATAGTTTTTATTGCCTTGTTTGTAGAGTTGATAACTGTTTCTACCTGTTTTGTATTTATGTTGTTCTTTTCTACAAGTTCCTGAATGGCCTGTGTTGAAGATACTGTCTGTGCAGCAAGTGATTTTACTTCTTTTGCTACAACGCTGAAACCACGTCCTGCATCTCCTGCGTGTGCGGCTTCAATTGCGGCGTTCAATGCGAGTACATTAGTTTTTTCTGCGATGTCGTTAATCATGTGTACTGCATTTGTAATCTGTTCGGTACTTTCAACAAGGGCTTTGATTTCAGTATCGGCTTCGTTAATCATCTGGTTGGCAATTTCAACTGAATCTGCAACCTGACCGATATTGCCGGAGATATCCTTGATGTTTGAGGCAACTGAATCCATTGAGCGTGAAATACCATTTATGTTTACTGAAATTCCTTCAGATTTTGCAGAAACAAGGTCAGCCTTTTCTGTCATGTTCTGCATTGTAGCTTCGAGCTTTTCGCGGCTTTTGTTTCTTTCTTCAAGGAGAAGAGCACTGTAGAGTGAACATGAAATCTGATCTCTGAGGGTTGAATAAACTGTTGCTCCATAAGTATCGGCTTCAAACACGATATAACCGAGATATTTATCTGCGTAATGAAGTGATTCAATTTCGAGAATCGGAGTTTCATCGTCGCGGTAGAATCTTTCCGGGAGAATATCTGTTGTTGTAAATAAGACTCCTTCTTCAGGGATAGATATTCTCTCATTATTTTTAATTGCAAGAAGAATACGGCTCTGAGCCGGGATTTTATGATTTTCTTCTGTGTATTCGCAGTTTTCGTAAATAGCTAAGAAACAGCCTGAAACACCGATTTTTGGAAGCGACTTTGTAATTACGTTCATGAGGCTTTCAAGATTTGAGCAGGAAAGAATTTCTGTACTTACGAGACGAAGTGCAGCTTCTTTGCGGTGTTCAAGAAGTTTTGCCTGTTTCTGGATACGGCAGTCAACTTCATTTATCAGGATGCGGGCCTGCTGGAACAGGTTTTCTGATTTGATATAGAAAGAGTTATAGTCTTTGAAGGAAGTCAGTACATATTCGCGGAGAATTGTAATTATTGACTGCCATATTGAGAATTCAGAGGTAAATTTGATGTAAGTATTTAAGGCTTTTGAAAGTGACTGAATGAATACAGGTTTTGATTTGTTGTCCAGACAGTCTGCAACGAAGGAAGAAATGAAACGCGGTATGAAAGAATTAAAGAATTCCTGAATATCACTGCTCATGTATCTTTCTTTAGAAATTTCTGCAGTTAGAAGTTCGCGAAGGTCACTTTGCCATTTCGAGTTATTGAACTTAGTCTGGATGCCTGCAACTTCGAAGCTGGAAAGTACTGCGTTCTTCTGACTGAAAAGCTGTTTTGCATTTTTATGTTCTTTTGGATTTATATTTAAGAATGCTTTTTTTACGGCAGCAGATGAACAGCCGCAGGATTCTCCGAGAATAAGTTTTGTGCTGTAGCGGAATTCTTTTTCATAGTTTTCGTGGTTAATCATTGCCATGAGCGTTTTGTACGCCTGAATTCCCTGGCCATAGAACGGCATTTCAACTGAAGTAATCGGAGGATTTGACCATGCAGCATCGTCTGTTCCGTTGAAACCGCAGACAGCAATATCGTGAGGAACAGAGTAACCTTTACGGATAAGATGTTCCTGTGCTCCGATTGCTACGTTATCTCCAACTGCAACGATGGCGTCGATATCTACTCCTGGTTTAAAACCTTTCATAAGCCAGTTATCTACAGCCTTTGCACCGTCTGAGAGAGCCCAGCCTCCCGGAGGTGATATTAAATCTTCATTTATCTGGATGCCATGTGTTTTTAAGCCTTCGATATAACCTTCAAAACGTTCTTTTGCGTAAACATGTGTTTCAGGTCCGCGTATGAAGGCGATTTTTTTAAAGCCGTGAACTTCAATAAGATGCGATATTAATTCAATTTCGCCTGTACGGCAGTCTGTTACAATGAGAGGGGTTCCTTCAATTCTGAATGTCATGCAGACAAGAGGTGTCTTCATGAACTTTTTATAGAAATCAGTGGTTTTCTGGTCTACATCAGAAGAAGCCCATGAGATAATTCCAGCTGCAGAATTATCTGTGAGGATATGATAGATTATTGACCCCTGGCCTTTGTTTAAAACAGGTCCTCGGAAAGTGATGAGAGGAAAATTGTCCTTCTGACAGCTGGTTGTGATTCCTTTCCACATGTTGCTGCCAGTTGCGTCGATGAGTGAACGAGTTAAAAATGCCAGGTATCTCTTTTTCATAATTTATCCCCAGATATAAAATATAAAACTATATAGTCTCTCTTATTATATATCGTAAACATTATATATTTAATTTAGTTCAAAATATAGTAAAATTTTTATCAATATAAGAAGAAAAATATGAATTCTGTCATTTCCAGGGTTGAAGATCGTGATTATTCAGCGTATTGAGCAGCTTGGGAAGGTATGAGTTTTTTTGCAGAATATCTAAAATGTAAAATCTTTTGAAGAAACCGCTATAATTTTGATTGTATTTTGAAAATATGAAAGAGTGCTGTCTTTACTAATTTTTTAAAAGTAACTAACATTTTAATTATAAAAATATTTCCAAATTAAATGGAGGAAGAAAATGAAAAAAGTAGTTGAAGCAGCTGCTTTAGCAATGGCTGGTCTTTTGATTTTTACTTCTTGTGGTGAAAAATCATCAGATACAATTAAAATTGGTGCTATCGGACCTTACACTGGTGCTGTAGCTGTTTACGGTACAGACTGTATCAACGGTATTAATCTTGCTGCAGAAGAAATCAATGCTGCAGGCGGTATCAACGGTAAAAAAGTTGAAATCGTTGCTGAAGATGATGAAGGAAATCCTGAAAAGTCTGTAAACGCTTACAAAAAAATCGTTACAAAAGATAAGGCTAAATTTATCATTGGTTCATTAACTTCTGGATGTACACAGGCTATTACTTCACTGGCTCAGGCTCAGAAAGTACTTCAGATTGCTCCTGCTGCTACAGCTCCTGCAATCACAGATGCCGGTGACTATATTTTCCGCGCATGTTTTATTGATCCGTTCCAGGGAACTGTAGGTGCTAAATTTGCCCGGGAAACTCTCGGTTCAAAAAAAGCTGCTGTTCTTTATGATATCGGAAACGACTATTCTGTTGGTCTTACAGAGAACTTTGTAAAAACATTCTCTGAAGGCGGAGAAGTTGTTGCAAAAGAATCTTATAGTACAGGTGATAAAGACTTCAATGCTCAGATTACAAAAATCAAGAATGCTAATCCTGATGTAGTTTACCTTCCTGACTATTATGGTACTGTAGCCCTCATCGCTAAGCAGCTTCGTGCTCAGGGTGTTAACACTCCAATCGTAGGTGCAGACGGATGGGATGGTCTTACAGACAATGCAGGTGATGAAGTTCTCGGTGGTTTCTATTCAAATCACTATGCTAATGACTCAACTGGCGGTGCTGTAAAAGCATTCGTAGATGCTTACAATGCAAAATACAGCCACACACCAACTGCTTTTGCTGCTCTTGGTTATGATGCACTTTACATGCTTAAAGATGCCATCACAGCTGCTGCTTCTACAGATACAGAAGCTGTAAAAGAAGCAATGAAAGCAACTAACGGTGATTATGTAACAGGTCACGTTACTTTTGATGAAAAACGCAACCCGATTAAATCTGCTGTTATCGTTGAACTTGTAAAAGATGCTGAAGGAAAAATGACTACAGCATACAAGACAACTGTAGAACCGTAATTTAAGTTATTAATGGAGATTGCCGCACGGGTGATTTTTAGGGATGCGGTTTAACCTCCTTTTTATCTGACAAAGGCGTCAGTTTTCTCTGGAGAACCCGGAGGAGCTGACGCTTTTTTTTTGAGTAAGGCTTAGCCCCGGGGGTAAGGGCGCCCGGCGGCCACCGCAAGGGAACGTGGCTGCCGGTCAGGCAGCCTAAGTGAGTGCGGAGGCTGGAGCGGTAAGCGGAACCCTGAAACACGGGTGAGTAAGAGGCCTGTGCTTCATTTACTAAAACAAAAAAATTGCATATTATATTAGAGAAAAGAGATATTTACCTTGGAGGATAAGTTTGAACAACGGAGCTATTTTCGTTCAGCAGCTTATCAATGGACTTTCGTTAGGAAGTATTTATGCCCTGATTGCCCTTGGTTATACAATGGTATACGGCATTGTTAAGTTGATTAATTTTGCGCACGGCGATGTAATGATGATTGGAGCCTACGCAGGATATTTCGTTTTATGTGCTATGGGGACAACCCCTGCCGGAATGGTGTGCGCTTTTCTTGCAGCAATGATTTTCTGCGGCGCCCTGAGTCTTGTAATTGAGCGTCTTGCTTACAGACCTTTAAGAAATGCGCCTCGTCTTAATTCTTTGATTACTGCGATTGCGGTTGAACTTATTCTGCAGAATGTAATGCGTGTTCTGCCTTTTGTCGGACCGGATCCGCGTTCGTTTCCTACAATGCCGACAAAAAACTTTGATTTTATAATCGGTACAATTTCTAATGTTCAGATTATTGTAATAGTTCTGAGTGCGATTCTGATGATTGTACTTAACTATGTTGTAAATTATACAAAGACCGGAAAGGCAATGCAGGCGGTCAGTTTTGACCTCGGTGCATCAAGCCTGATGGGAATTAATGTCAATGCGGTTATTGCCGTAACTTTTGTTATCGGATCTATTCTTGCGGGGGCGGGCGGTGTGCTTTATGCAATTGCTTATCCTCAGATTGATCCGATGATGGGATACATTCCTGGCCTTAAGGCATTTGTTGCGGCGGTTCTCGGTGGAATCGGCTCAATCCCGGGTGCCATGGTCGGAGGTATTCTTCTTGGTGTAGCAGAAACAATGGTAAAGGCATATCTTTCTTCTCAGTATGCTGATGCTATTTCTTACTGTATCCTGATTATTATTCTTCTTGTAAAACCGGCCGGACTTCTCGGTAAAAAAGTCCGTGTAAAGGTATAGGGAGGAGAATGATGAATTTATTTAAAAGCATAAAAAATGATATTAAAGGTCAGAGTGCAGCGGATAAATCAAAAATAAGGAATTTTGCGATATTAGGGGTAACGGCCCTCTGTGCAGTTTTTATTCCTTTTATTTTAATCCGTCTGGAACTTATTGATTCTTACAGTTCTCAGATTCTCACTCTCGCAGGCATTAATGCCACTATTGCCATTTCTGTTAATATGGTAAGCGGAATTGTAGGTCAGCTGACTTTAGGTCAGTGTGCGTTTGAGGCTGTAGGTGCTTATTCTGTAATTATTTTTACCCAGGATTTAGGACTTCCTCTACCTGTTGCAATGCTTGCGGCTCCTTTTATTGCGGCTGTTTTCGGCTTTTTAATCGGATTCCCGACTTTAAAACTCGAAGGTGATTACCTTGCAATTGTAACTCTTGCTTTCGGTGAGATTGTCCGTGTTGTATTCATTAACCTGAAAAATATTACCGGCGGTCCTAACGGAAAGAGCTTTAAGTACAGTTTTATGCGTGATGATCTTGTCTGGGGACCGTCTGTAAGTTATCTCGTAAGTATAGGCGTGATGGTTCTTGTAATTATTCTTCTCCAGAACTTTCTTCGCTCTACATACGGGCGTGCCGTTAAATCTGTCCGTGAAGATGAAATTGCGGCAAATTCAAATGGGATTAGTGTTTTCCGCTACAAGATGGCAGGATTTGTAATTGCCTCATTTATCGGAGGCCTTGGCGGGGCTGTTTATGCTCCGATTATCGGTTACATTAAGCCTGACATTGCTTCCTTTAATAACTCTGTAAACATGCTCATTTATGTTGTTCTGGGCGGTATGGGAAGTATCAGCGGTACTGTAATCGCTGCTTTTGTTCTTACATCTGTTCAGGAATTCCTCCGTTTCCTTGGAAACTACCGTCTTCTTTTCTATCCGGTTGTTTTGATTATCGTTATGCTTTTCAGACCACAGGGACTTATGGGCATGAAAGAACTGAGTTTTGTAAAAGGCTTTGACTGGGTCAGCTCAAAAGTAAAGGCAAAACTTGGGAGCAGAAATGCTGCGGGTAAAGAGAAAGCTGAATCTGAAGGAGGACAGAACTAATGAATGAAGAAAAACTTATCCTTCAGGTGAATGACCTTTCGATTGTATTCGGCGGGCTTAAGGCTGTAAGCGGATTTAATATGGAACTGCATCAGGGAGAACTGGTTGGTTTAATCGGACCAAATGGTGCAGGAAAGACAACTGTATTTAATATGCTTTCTGGTGTTTATACTCCGACAAGCGGCCAGATAAATTTCTGGGATAAAAAAGGAAATGTTCAGATTGTAAATAAAAAGACACCTGCTGAACTTAATCTTATTGGTATTGCCAGAACTTTCCAGAATATCCGTCTTTTCGGTAATTTGACTGTAAGTGACAATATCCGTATTGCAATGCACAGTCAGCGCAGTGTAAAGCCTCTGGATGTTCTTTTCAGGACTAAGAGGTTCTTTGAGGATGAAGAGCGCATGACTTTACGGGTGCGTAAACTGCTTAAACTTTTCGGTCTTTCTTCGAAGGAAGAGGAGTTTGCAAAGAACCTTCCGTACGGTGAACAGCGTAAACTTGAAATCTGCCGTGCTCTTGCGGCAAATCCTGCGCTGCTTCTTCTTGATGAACCGGCGGCAGGTATGAATCCTCAGGAAACTAAGGAACTGATGGAACTGATTGCTTTTATCCGCAAAGAGTTTAACCTGACAATTCTTCTTATTGAACATGACATGAAGCTTGTAATGGGAATCTGTGAGCGTCTTTACGTTTTGAATTACGGCCGTGTTCTTGCAAGCGGTGTGCCTGAAGAAATTAAGTCTAATCCTGAAGTTATTAAGGCATATCTTGGTTCTGAAGCAGAGAGTCTTGCGTAGAGGTGGAAAATGGCAGATACAATTCTTGAAGTAAAAGATTTAACTGTAAGTTATGGTGCAATCAGGGCTCTCAAAGGCATTTCTTTTGATGTAAAAAAAGGTGAAATAATTTCGCTGATCGGGTCTAATGGTGCCGGAAAAACAACAACCTTACATTCAATTTCAAATCTGATAAAAAAACAGAAGGGAACGGTTGTTTTTAATTCTGAAGACATAACAAACCTTCCTGCCGCTCAGATTGTAAGGCGCGGACTTATTCATGTCCCTGAGGGAAGACGTATTTTTGCAAATCTTTCAGTAAAAGACAATCTTGAAATGGGTGCATATACCAGAAAAGATAAGGCAGGAATTAAAAGAGACCTTGAACATGTGTTTGAGCTTTTCCCGCGCATGAAGGAGCGTATTCATCAGCTGGCAGGAACTCTTTCCGGCGGTGAACAGCAGATGCTTGCGATGGGAAGGGGGCTTATGGCTTCTCCTGATCTTCTTCTTCTTGACGAACCGAGCATGGGGCTTGCACCGATTCTGGTTGATGAAATATTTGACATTGTAAAAAAGATTAATGAAGACGGAACTACAATTCTTCTGGTTGAACAGAATGCTTACAAGGCAATGAGTATTGCTGACAGGGTATATATTCTTGAGACTGGAAATGTTGCTTCTTCTGGGGCTTCCAGGGATATGATTAAAGACCCTGCTGTTAAGGCAGCTTATCTCGGCGGTTAAATTTGCTTTTTCCTGTTTCGGGGAATAAAATTGTTTTGAGGTGATTTTATATGAAAGTAAGCGATTTTATGACTAAGAATCCGGTATATGTTTCTCCGGATACTTCTGTTACTGATGCAAAAGCCTTAATGACTAAAGAAAAAATCAACAAACTTCCTGTTGTTGATAAATCAAATAAACTTGTCGGTATTATTACTAAAAACGACCTGCAGAAAGCTGATCCTTCGAGTGCTTCAACCCTCGACATTTATGAACTGGGATACCTTCTTTCAAAACTGAAGGTTGAAAAAATCATGGTTAAATCCGTTAAGACTGTTGAAGCTGATGAAGTAATTGAAGAAGCTGCAAGAATCATGGCTGATGCAAAAATCGGCTGTCTGCCTGTTATGTCTGACGGAGTTCTTTCAGGAATTATTACGGAGACTGATATTTTCAATGCCTTTGTTACTATGTTCGGGGCACGTCATCCAGGGGTCAGGGTGATTGTTGAGCTTGCAGAAAAGCCCGGCGAACTTGCAAAAATCGCGGCTGCAGTTGCAGAAAAAAACGGAAATATTGTTTCGCTTGTAACTGCCGACGGAAGCGATATTACAAAACGTGCCATTACAATGAAGATCGGAAACCTTGATAAAAATACGGTTGAGGAACTTGTAAAATCCCTTGGCTTAACGATAATTGATATCCGTGCGACAAAATAGCTGGTGCGCGGTTAAGCGTGTTTTTCCTGCACGTAAACAGGAAGAGCCGGTTTTTAAGCACTGTCTTAAGGCCGGCTTTTTTGTATTCAGTTTTTGCTGGACGAGTGTGTTATAATTTTATTAAATTAAATATATATGGACAAAAGAATTGAAACGGCCTTGTCTCGTTTTTTAAGAACTTATGACAGTCCGTTTACCGCAAAAGACATTAATTCAATTCTCAAATCTTTTGGTCAGAAAGTTGAAAGGGAGGAAATAACTGAATTCCTTGACAGCGATGACCGTGTTTTTCCGTTAAAAAACAGATACTATCTTACAAAATCCGCTGCTTTTACAGGAATGTTTTTCAGTTTCCTTCCGACTCAGCAGGAACTTGACCAGCAGCTTTTTGTACCGGGCGACAGGTGCATGCCGTTCGTGGATGGAGAAATACTTTCGTGCCATCTGACTTTTGTTTATCAGAAGAAGGTTCTTCCTTCAAAAATAATGAATGCTGACTGCATCCTGGCACGCGATCTTTTTACTTTTTATGGGGATGAATATTCAAGCCAGTATATTTCGGCAGATCCCGCAAATAAAGATCTCTGTATTGCAAATAATAATTTTGAACTTCCGCCAAAACTGAGGCTGACAGGCGTTTCGCTTGAGAGTGTTTTTAAGAAGAAGCCTTTAAAAAAGGGGGACAGGATTTTGTGCCGGGTTATAGACTGGGACCAGGCTGTTATTGAAATCATTCCTGTTTATAATGAGGACAAAAATGTTTTTGTCCTGAATTCAGAAGCAGAAGATAAAGAAAACTGGATAAAAGAACTTGAGGATGCTCTGTTTGAATGTTTTTCAAATATGGGTCCGTGTGCAAGTATGGAGCAGCAGTTAAGTTATGCTTTCTATGCTCACAGAAGAGAACTCTGCAATTCTGAATGTGCTTCCATTCATGAATTTTTAAAAGAGAGCAAAAGAATCGGAATGGAACTTTTCGGCGTTGAAACGCGCTTATGGAAGAAGGGAGAAAATGTTCCTGCGGTCGGGGACTGGAACAGGGAGTATATAAAAGCAGGCCTTGAAGGTGCAATTCCTATTTTTCATGCGCCGGAATGTCTTATTGACTGTCTGATTAAAGACCAGTTTTTTGAAAAGAAAGATGATGTTGAACAGATTATTGACCGGCTTATGCCTGATTCAATGCAGTTAAGCCCGGAGGAGAAGGATTTCTTTACATTGCAAATAATGCGGAGAAATGCTATATTACGAAGGCATTACAACTGGTTTGCAGATTTTGCAATTGGTACGCTGCGTCATAAGGCGCTGCAGCTTTATTCACGCGTTGAAGAGCTGATTTGTGATATTGATTGTGCAGGGGAGCAGATTGAAAAGTTTCCTCAGCAGGAACTTGTAACACTTTCACAGCTGTTTACACATGTTTCCAGAATTCTTGAGATGCTGACCAGTGGTCCTGAATGCGCAGACGAAGAGAAGACTGCATTAAAGTTATCACTGGAAGGTATGGAGTGTAATTTTGAAGACATCCGTACTGAACTTAAAATCGCTGTTGATAAATTTAAAGCAGGACAGTTTAAAGTGATTTAGAAATTCCTTTATTACTGAAGTTTATCGGTGTAAATAAAGGTTTATCCTGCGGAGGATTTGTTGATGGTTACTGATGTAAACATCGGTGAATATTTGCGTTTCGGCGGAGTTTTTTATGATATTGAAGGAAATACTCCTGCTGAGGCTTTTAAGTCAATCTGTACTAAAATAAGTCTTCCGTCTTCTGTTCCTCCAAGAATTTTTTATGATGCGCTTTGTGCCAGAGAATCTGTTTTGAGTACGGCAGTGGGCAACGGAGTTGCAATTCCTCATTCCCAGCAGCCGCTTGCAAAGACTCCTCAGGAGCAGCGGATTTTTATCTGCTATTTAAAAGAACCCGTAAATATGAAAGCTATGGACAATAAACGTGTTCATACAATGATAATTCCTTTAAGCTGTTCAGTTCAGACACATCTGTATATAATTTCAAGGCTGGCACGTCTTTTGACTAAGGCCGATTTCAGAAAAGCGCTTGAACTGAAGCTGGGTTTAAATGAATTATATCCTTTAATAAGGACTCTCTAGTTTTTGGGAATTCCTGCTTCTTAAAAAGAGGGGCAGTTCACTGTTTTTTTTCAGTCTCTGCTGATGCGGAGCCTGAGGAAGCAGATATATATTACCTGATTCATAAGAAACAGGTTACTTTTATTACAGGGGTTTTATATGGACACAAAAGGAATTGCTGCTGTTGCAAAATCAATCCGCAGCCTGTCAATCGATGCTATCCAGAAAGCAAAATCAGGTCATCCTGGTCTCCCGCTTGGATGTGCAGAACTTGCTGCAGTTTTGTACGGAGAAGTTCTTAAACACAATCCGGCTGATTCTAAATGGGCCGACAGAGACCGTTTTGTTCTTTCTGCAGGACACGGCTCAATGCTGCTTTATTCAATTCTTTATTTAAGCGGCTACAAAGTAACTTTAGATGACATTAAAAATTTCCGTCAGGTAGGTTCAGTTTGCCCTGGACATCCGGAATTCGGCTGGACTGACGGTGTTGAAAATACTTCTGGTCCTCTTGGACAGGGAATTGCCCTTGCTGCAGGTATGGCTCTTGCTGAATCAATTGAAGCAGCAAAATATAACCGCGGCGGTCACAAAATCGTAGACCATTATACTTATTGTCTTTGCGGTGAAGGCTGTCTTGAAGAAGGCGTTTCATCAGAAGCCTGTTCTTTTGCCGGACATAATAAACTTGGAAAACTCATTGTTTTTTATGATCAGAATAAGATTTCCATTGACGGTTCAACTGACATTACTTTTACGGAAGATATTGGAAAACGCTATGAAGCTTACGGCTGGCAGGTTCTTAAAGGTGATATGTACAATGTAAAAGGCCTTGTAAAACTTGTTGAGAAGGCAAAAAAATGTACGGATAAACCGACTTTGATTATGCTTAAATCAACAATCGGAAAGTATGCTCCAAAACAGGGAACAGCTTCTGTTCACGGAGAACCGCTTGGGGATGCAGATGTAGCAGCAACAAAGAAAAATCTTGGAATTAATCCTGAAGAATTCTTCTATGTAGATCCTGATGCACTCCGCTATTTTAATGATAAAAAAGCTGAGTTTGCAAAAAAACAGGCTGACTGGAATACAGATTTTGAACAGTGGGCTAAAGAAAATCCTGAACTTGCTGCACAGTGGAAGGCTTCTTTTGAAGGAACAGCAGACGGAACTGCTGATGACCCTGTTTATGAAAAGGGAGCTTCTGTTGCTACACGTACTGCTTCCGGCGATATGATTAATGCAATGGGCTTAAGATATTCTTACCTTGTCGGCGGAAGTGCTGACCTTAAAGGTTCAAATAAATCAGGAATGAAGTGTGACGGCGGAACATATACTCCGTCAAACCGTGCAGGACGTTCAATTGAATATGGTATCCGTGAATTCGGCATGGCAAGTGAAGCTTTAGGTATGACAGCTCACGGCGGTATCCGTCCTTTTGTTGCTACTTATCTTGTTTTCAGCGATTACATGCGCCCTTCAATCCGTCTTGCTTCAATTATGAAACAGCCTGTAATTTATGATCTGACACACGATTCAATTTTTGTTGGTGAAGATGGTCCTACGCATCAGCCGATTGAGCAGCTTTCTTCTCTCCGTGCAATTCCTGGCGTTCAGGTTCTTCGTCCGGGAGATGCTGAAGAAACTGTAAGCGCATGGCATATGGCTATGGAAAGCAAAGATCATCCTGTTGTTCTTGCCCTTACAAGACAGAATGTTCCAGTTTATGAAAAAGAAGATTCTGACTGGAAGGAAAACATCAAAAAGGGTGCATATGTAGTAAAAACAGGTGCTGAGACTCCGGATGTTACAGTTGTAGCAACAGGTTCTGAAGTAAATACTGCTCTTGAAGCTGCAGCAATGGTAACTGATAAAAAAATCCGTGTAGTTTCTGTTCTTGATAAAAAACTTTTTGAATCAGATGAAGCTTACATGAAAGAAGTTCTTGGCGGTGCAAAGCGTGTTATTGTTGCTGAAGCCGGCTGCTCGACAGGCTGGGAAGCAGTAGCTACTTCAAGACGCGATCTGTTTACAATTGACCGCTTTGGTGAATCAGGTCCCGGTAAAAAAGTTGCAGAAGCCCTGGGCTTTACTGCAGAAAAACTTGCTGAACTGATTAAGGCATAGGCTGAAAGGCCGGCTGAAAAAAAGGTGACTGATATTTTCAGCCACCTTTTTTTATGGGTGTATGGTACATTGAAGCGCTGATTAAGGCTGGCACTGAGTAAAGTCCGCTCTGTTACTGTGAATCCTTTTTCTTTTTGTTCAGATACCAGCCCGTGATTCCTGCTGCAATTCCGCCGGCAATCATTATCATGCATAATACCTGGCCGGTAGAAATATTAAGAAGGGATGTGTTTGTGTAAATCGGTGCGGCAGCATCTTTTGCGATTCTGTAGCCGATGTCAGCATCGGGTTCACGGAAGTATTCGATAAAAAAGCGGAAGATTCCGTAGCCTGCGGTATAAAGCATTGTCTGGAATCCGTCAAAAGGCTTTTTTCTGTGGACGAGCCAGAGAATTGAGAAGAGAACAATTCCTTCAAAAAAGGCTTCGTAAAGCTGGCTCGGGTGGCGCGGCAGGTTTACGAGAGTTGAGGTTACTTCAATTCCGCACTTATCTGCAAAATCGGTTACCCAGCTGATTGATGATGAAAAGCGTGCTGCTCCAGGGAAAACTGTTCCCCACGGCATTGTGGTAATGCGTCCGTAAAGTTCCCCGTTTAAGAAGTTGCCGATGCGGCCGAAAGTGTAGCCTAAGGGAATTGCTGTTCCCATTGCATCAATCCATTTGAGCATAGGGCGTTTGTGACGGATACACCAGAAAATCATTCCTGCAAAACCGCCGATAAAACCGCCGTGATAGCTCATTCCTGCAAGACCCGTGAATTGTCCTGACGAATTAAAGGGCCAGAAAATAAGCCAGGGTTTTCTGTAATAATCTCCCGAGGTGTCATAAACGAGTGTTGAAAAAACTCTTGCGCCGATTAAAAGAAAAACAATTCCTGTCGCAATAAAACTGAAAATATCGTCTTCTGTTGTTTTTATTAGAGTTCCGTCTTCTGCGGTGTGGTCAAGGAAGCCTTCCTTTAAAAGTTTTTTTAATACCATGAAGGCTGTACTGAAAGCAAAAATGTACATTAAGCCGTACCAGCGGACAAGCCCTAAAACAGGAACCCCCGGGAAGATTTCCGGATGAATCCAGGAAGGGTAATTGATGTAAAGTCCTAAAAAGTTCATTTTTTAATTCCTGTGGTTATAATCCTGCGTTTTGTCCCGTCTCGAACTGAAGTTTTTAAGAGAACGGGACTGCAGTGATTTTTTATACTTTAAAGCCCTGCTGAGCTGCTTTTACAAGTTTTGATTTAAGAAGAATGTTCTCGTTTCTCAGCTGGGTAATTTCGTACTGCTGGTTTTTGATTGTTTCAGCAAGTTCTCCCATGCTTAAAGCACCTGTTCCGACAAGGTCTTCAACATATGAAAGCTTCTGTGAATAATCATCAGCGGCTTCTTCAGAGGCAAGTTCATAGGTTGAATCGAGATTGAGGTCTTCAAAATCACCGTCAAACTGCAAGGTTTCGCTCTGGAGAACTTTTTCAGCAACACGGTAGATTGCCTGACTGATTACTGCGTTAGGCTTGTACACGATTACAGGAAGTCTTGAAGAAAGAGCTTTATCCTGAAGCGTGTCGCGGTACATTACACCAAGAGATTCAACATCAAGTCCCAGATACTGCTGGCAGGAATGACGGATTTTCAAGGCTTTGTCTGCGTCTTTTGGTTCATCAATCATGTTCATTACAAGGCGGGGATGAAACTGCTTCATCTTCTGTTCAAAAACAGCAGTGTTTTCAGGATCTACTTCGCGGAGAGCTTCGATAAGTTTTGGAATGTAAAGACGCTGCAGGGAAGCAGAGTCGCTTTTGAGTTTTTCAAGATATTTTGAAGCTTCGCTGTCTTTTTTGAAGGAAGTTGCCATAAGGCGGAAGACTGCATTCTTCAAGAAAAGATAGCCGTTTAAGGTAGCTGTAACTGTCGGGGCCGTAACTACGATGCCCTGTGGTGAGAGAAGGAAGAGATCAAGGATTGTAAGGTGAGTTCCTGCTCCAAGGTCGATGATAAGGTAGTCACAGTCAAGGGAACGGAATTTTTTGATGAGGGTATTTTTCTGAAAAATCTTGAGGGAACTTAAGCCCGGAATTTCCGAGTCGCCTGCAATGAAAGAAACGTTTTCGTATTCTGTCGGCTGGATAATGTCTTCAAATTTGCTTTCTCCGGTAATGAAAGTACCGATGCCTTTTTTGGCATTGAACTGTCCGATTACGAGATGAAGGTTTGAAGCACCTAAGTCAAGGTCAGCAAGAATTACTTTTTTACCAGCCTGTCCCAGTGTGATTGCGAGATTTGCGGAAAGAAGACTTTTTCCAACGCCCCCTTTACCACTCGCGATTGGAATAATTTGCATGTATTAATTCTACCATAAATTGTTTAGAAAATATAGTAAAAAAAGCCGTGGTGTTTTCTATTGCGTTAAAATAGTTTGAAGTCTAAAATATCCATTATGAAAAAGTTATCGCGTCATATTAAAACGTTTTTTGTCATTCTTCTGACAGCGGTTTTTGCATCTCAGTGTTTTGCATCATCATCTTCTAAAACAGCATCAGATTCAAATAAACAGTCACAGCAGTATATGGAGCTGATGAACGGAGTTTTTGACTTTGTTCAGCGTAATTATGTTGATGAAGTAGACCCTGAAGTTTTGTACCGCGGGGCGCTCAAGGGAATGCTTGAGGCGTTAAATGACCCTTATACGCTTTATCTTGATAGTTCAACTTTCAGAAGTTTAAGTGATACAACAAAAGGCCAGTTCGGCGGTGTCGGACTTTCAATTTCAAAGCCTTTTGAATCTACTCCGGAAAAGCCTGCTTATGTTGAGGTTGCTTCTCCTGTAGAGGATACCCCTGGATTCAGGGCAGGTATTCAGGCCGGGGACCTTATTATAAGTGCAAACGGAACTGACACATCTACAATCACGATGGATGAAGTGCTTGATATTCTCCGCGGACCAGTAGGAGAGACGGTAGACCTCGTTATCCGCCGCGGAAAGAATATTGAATTTCCTGTTACACTTACACGCGCAATAATTGAAGTTCCGACTGTAAAATACGGAACCATTAAGGAAGTAAAAAAAGCCGGTACAGTAGGCTATCTCCGTATAATTGAATTTACTCCTCAGACAGGAGAGCGTGTTCAGCAGGCACTCGATTCGTTTAAGAAAGATAAAATTACAAGCCTTATAATTGACCTCCGCAATAATCCGGGAGGACTGATTACTTCTGTTTCGGATGTTGCAGACAGATTCATTGACAACGGTCCTATTGTTTCGACAAAAAGCCGTCTTGCCTTTGAAAACTCTGTATTTACTGCAAGTCCTAAAAAAACAACATTTAAGGGGCTTCCTATTGTTGTTCTCATAAACAAAGGTTCAGCTTCGGCTTCAGAGATTCTTTCCGGGGCTTTAAAAGATAATCATCTTGCATATCTTGTGGGACAGCGCACTTACGGTAAGGGCTCAGTTCAGCAGGTGCTTCCTCTTTCCTCAACAGATGGAATTAAAATCACCATGGCACGCTATTATACGCCGAGTGATACAAATATCGATAAAATAGGAATTCCGCCTGACAGGGAAGTTTTATTTCCTGTACTTGGTGAAGACGGTGAAAAACAGTATACGGAACTTTTAAAATCAGATGAGATTGCAAAATATGTTGAAAAGCATCCGGATATGACAGAAGCGCAGATTTCCGCTTATGCATCTTCACTCAAAGCAAAATATCCTGCAATTGATGCTGCAAGTCTCCGCCGCCTTACAAGAAATGAGGTAAACAGGACAAAAGGAACTCCGCTGTATGATCTGGACTGGGACATTCAGCTTAATGCCGCCCTTGAAGTTTTAAGCGGTTCAGCAGCTGATTTTGAAAAACTGGTAAAGAACACAAAAACTTTAAAGCAGCTTCAGGAAGAAGCCTCTGCCAGTGACGAAAGCCTTAAGGCAGAGAAAAAATAAAAGTTAATGAGACAGTTTGTATCCGGGAAGGCTCCTGATAAAAAGGGACTTCTGGAAATCGGCGGCAGTGATTTTAAGTATTTCAGACAGGTTCTGCGTCTTGTTCAGGGCGATATGCTCAGCGTACGCCTCCCTGACGGAAGCCTTGTAAATACAACTGTGGCTCTCATTGATGAAAAAAAACGAACTGTAACGCTGCAGCTTTGCGGAGACAAGGGTGGAGAAAAAGGTGAAAATCAGAGCGGATATTCGGCAGAAACTGACTTTTATCTGTTTCAGTTTGAGGCTAAAGGGCCTAAGATGGATCTGATTATACGGCAGGCGGCAGAAACCGGCATAACAAAGGTAATTCCTGTCAGCGGTCAGTTCAGTCAGAATTTTGGAAAAGAAAAAAATCAGCGCAGTCTGCGTTATGAAAGAATCATAAAAGAGGCACGTCAGCAGAGCGGAAGTCCTGTAGCGACACAGGTTATTTCCTCTATGACACTTAAGGAAGCTCTTTTGTGGTGGAAAGAGGAGACTGTGGGTTTTGGAAAAGAGAGTTTTGCCTGTGTTTTATATGAACGCAGTGAAAAAACTCAAAATCTTTTTGACAGCCTTGCACAGACGGACACTGTAAAAAAGTGTGCGGTATTCTGCGGGGCTGAGGGCGGAATAAGCCCTGATGAAATTGATTTTCTATGTGAAAATGGAGTAATACCAGTTCACTTTGAGACGAATATTCTTAGATGCGAGACTGCAGCCCTTTACGGCACAGCCTGCGTTCAGAATGTAATTACGGGAAGAAAAAAATGGCAGACAGTGAATTAGAAACAGGTGAGAGAATCAATCCGGCAGGAAAACTGACCAGAATCAAAGTTCTTGGTGTACCTGTTGATGTTTGTAATCCTGAAGACATGGATGAAGTAATTCTCGAGATTCTTGCTAAGCCGGGAACCAAACAGATTGTGTTTCTGTCAATCTGGGATCTGCTCCGCGGCCGCAACCAGCGCAAGGTTTTCAGTCAGTATTTAAAAACTGCGGATTTAATTCTTCCGGTTTCAAAAAGCATAATCAGTGGTGCAAGATTCTTAAAAAAAACTGTACCTGTAAGATATAATCCTTTTAACGCTGTAATTTCAATTCTTTCTTCCATGGAAAATCACTACAAATCATTATTTCTGCTCGGTGGAAGAAAAAAGTCGCTCCAACTTGCAGAACGCAATGTCCGCGAAACATTCCCCGAGCTTTCGATTGTTGGCCGCTATGTAGGCTATCATTCAAAAGCTGTGGAAGACGATATTGTTCAGGCTGTTTATAAATCTTCTCCTTCACTTGTAATAGTTGGAGACGGAATAAAGGAAAAAAATCTCTGGGCGTATAACCGCAGAAATAAGTTCTCTTCCAGCATTTTTCTTTATTACAAAGAATGCATTGGTATTTTTTCAAAGAGAATTAAAAGGGTGAGTGAATCCACCTTTGACCGTGGTCTTGAAATCTGGCCTGAAATTATCAGAAATCCGTTAAAAATTTTTCTCATTTTTCCGTATTTCAGGTATATACTTTTACTGGTTTGGTACAGACTCTTTAAAAAGAACGCTTAGGCGGTTGTGTGTCTGCAAACATTATTATCTATTCTCAAAATCAGGCTTTTGTAAAAGTCTGTAATTCTTCCCTGCCGGAAGGACTTTCTCTGACTGTAATCAATGAGTTTAATCTTTTGAGCCGTACGCTTCTTTCTGAAAAAAACTGTGTTGTACTTGCGGATTACGACTGCTTCAGGATTGAATATCTGCCTGCCGGCTTGCTGAAGGAAAATCATCATAAGCTTTATATTCTGTCAGGACGCGTTTTTGAAAGGCGCAGACTTCCGGAAAATGTGCTTCAGCTTCCATTCGGGCTTAAAAATCTTGTAAAGGAACTTTCTGACGGCCTTGAAGTAGATCCGCTGTCTAAAGTTCTCACAGGTGATTCTCCTGCGATGCAGAAAGTCAGAACTCAGGTGCGGGAAGCGGCGGAATGTGACTATTGTGTTCTTATTACTGGAGAAAGCGGAACAGGTAAAACACTGGCGGCAGAAGCAATTCATAATCTCAGCAGAAGAAAGTCAGGGAACTTTGTAAAAGAAAATGTTTCTGCTATTTCCCCAATGCTTATTGAAAGTGAACTTTTCGGTGTCAAAAAAGGGGCATATACGGATGCTGCAGAAGACAGGGACGGATTAATCATGAAGGCTGATAAAGGGACTCTTTTTCTTGATGAAACGGGGGAACTTGAATATTCGCTTCAGTCAAAACTTTTAGGTGTTGTTCAGGACCGGATTGTCCGTAAAGTTGGAAGTGATGAAGGTATAAAAGCAGATGTCAGATACATTTTTGCTACAAACCAGGATCTTCATCAAAGAATTGAACAGGGGCTTTTCAGGAAGGATTTGTATTACAGAATGAGCGAACTCGAAATGTTTATTCCCCCTTTAAGGGAACGAAGAGAGGATATTGATCTTCTTGCCAGAATGTGGCTTGAAAAAGAAGGATGCGGGATTAATCTTTCTCCTTCAGCGCTGTCAAAATTGAAAAGCTGGGATTGGCCGGGAAATATCCGAGAGCTTGAAAATGTACTTGCAAGGGCTTTAGTCCGTGCAAGGGAAGGAATAATTAGTCCTGACCTGATTGTGTTTTGTGAAAAAGACCGGCAAGTTTAGAAAAGGTTTTTTCAAGATAGGCGGCTTCACCTTCGCTTAATGCTGTGCGGGAGAGAATAGAACGCCAGAAACTTTCCATGTCTTTTCGGCCGGTAATTTTAAAAAAGCCTGCAGACTGGAGACTGTCTGCAATTACATTTACTGTTTTATCAAGACGGTTTAAGGTAACCGGAGTGTAGCCCGGGCTTACTTTTGAATCTTCGCGAAAAAGTGCATAGCCTATAATCTGTACTGCATGAGAAAGATTAAGGGAAGCAAAGCCTTCTGAGGAGGGAATGGTAACTCCCATTGTACATTCTAAAAATTCTTCATCAGTAAGGCCTGTCCTTTCATTACCGAAAACAGCGGCAACTGTTCCGCCTTCGGTATTTTGTGTTCCGGTTGTTTTTGAGGCAAGAACAGCGAATTCTTCAGGTAAAAGAAGTTTGTCCTTGCGTTTTTTCCCGCGGCGTCTGGTTGTTCCTGCACTTAAAACGCAGTCAGCGGCCGCCTGGGTAATTGTTTCAAAAAAGCGGGCATTTTCCCAGATTGAAGCGGCATGTATTGCAAGGCGGCGTACATGTTCATCATCATAATCTTCGCGTCTGCCTATAATGCGGAGGTCTGAAAGTGAATTATTTGCCATTGCGCGACAGACAGCCCCGACATTGCGGCTTTCATCCGGATGAACAAGTATAACGGCGATATTGTTTAGATTCATTGTTTCAGTCTCCTTAAAGGTGTGTTACAGTCTACTTCTTTTTGTTTTTTTGCGCTACAATTCAGATATGAAGATTTTTGAAGGAAAGACTGCCGTGGTTGTTGGCGGAAGTGGCGGAATCGGTTTTGAAACTGCTAAAATGCTCTGCAGAAACGGAGCCAGAGTAATAATTCACGGGCGGAATGAAGAACGCCTCCAGTCTGCAAAAATTAAACTTTATAAGGAAGCGTCTGTTCCCGTTGATACGGTTATTTTTGATTTTGATAAAGAATCTTTTGTTTCAGTAGAGAAATCTTCACTAAATCAGGCTGTTAAAACTGCCGATATTCTTTGTATATGTTTCGGGCCTTTTTTACAGAAAGGACTTGAAGATATGAATGCAGAACAATGGCAGAGAATAAGTCTTTTAGACTACGCTCTTCCCGGTTTTTTAATGAGTTCCTGTTTAAATGGAATGAAAGAAAAAAAGTGGGGAAGGATACTGCTTTTTGGAGGGACAGGAACCAGTTTCCGCGGTGAGTTCAAAACAAATGCAGCATACGCAGGGGCAAAAACAGGTTTAGGCGTGTTAGTCCAGTCGGCTGCTGCAAATTATGCGCGGTACGGAATAACCTGTAATGCAATTCTGCCCGGATTTACTGAAACAGAATATCTTGGGCAGGGTGATATTGATTCCCTTAAGGAAAAAATACCCGGCGGTGAACTTATCAGTGCTGAAAAAATTGCAAAAGCGGCGGAATTTCTGCTTTCAGACGTGAATTTTAACGGAGTTCTGCTTAAAATAGATAGAGGATGGAGTCCCTCTAATTAGAAGAATTTGACATAATGGGGATTTTTATTTTATACTTTATAATAAGTATATAGATGGTAGGAGACATATGAGTAATAATAACAACCTCGTTCCTGGTTTTAACGACGAAAAAGATGACAGCCTTAAAATCAATCTTGAAAAGGTTCCTGAAATTGACAACTGCCTCACTGTATATTTGAACGGTTATATCGATACATATAATTCAAGTTTCTTTCAGAAAAGAATTGCTAAAGTTGTAGAAGCAGGCTTTACAGATCTGATTTTTAACTGTGCCTCTCTTAATTATGTTTCTTCTACAGGTATCGGTTCGTTTACAGCTTTCTTAAAAATGGTAAAGCCGAAGGGCGGTGATATCGTTCTTCTTGAAATACAGCCTAAGGTTTATGAAGTATTCCAGCTTCTTGGTTTCAGTCAGTTCTTTAATATTAAAGATTCAATGAGTGATGCAATCAACTTCTTTAAGCAGGGTGCTCCGGTTGCAGAAAGCGTATTCCCGAAAGTATTCAGTTGTCCGGTTTGTTCAAAGCGCCTTAAGGCAACAAGAAGCGGCCGTTTCCGCTGTTCAGAATGTAAATCGATTCTTGCAATTGACCAGCAGGGACAGGTTTTCCTGGGCTAGTAAAATTATGATGATTACAATCCGCTGTACAATAGTTCAGCGGATTTTTTTTGCATTTTTATCAGGCGGCAGGAGTTTTCCACAGGGAGACAATTATTGTGCATAACTTGTGGATAACTTGTTTGTAAGTGTGTGTATAGTGAATTTTACTATTCAAAAATCTAAGTCTTTTTATTATAAGGAGTTAGAAAAAGCAGAAGTTTTTTATATGCCGTACTATGTATTTCTTTGTAATATATAGAGTTATAGAATTTATGCAGATAAACTGCTGCTGTATTTTCTTTTAATATTGTGAGCCGGTTATGCCGAAAATTTAGAAACTAACGAAAGTTTGTGTTTATAACCTGTGGATAACCTGTGGTTTTGGAGTGTATTCTGACATATGAAAACTGCTTTTAACATGATTCTGTATTACTGTGCGGCCGTGGTTGCCGGAACTTTACTTGCAGCTTCTATTTACATGATAAGCTGTGATCTGACCATGCTTGTTGCCGGTGAGAAACTTAAGTTTTTTAACTGGGACTTTTTTATCCGCGGCGTTGTGACTGTTTTTCCGCTGGCTGTTATGGTTGTCCTTGGCTTGATTTTATTTTATGGAATAAGGCACAGGGAAAATCATTTTTTAAGACTGGGAACTTATATTTTTCTCTGCGCAGTTTCATGGTTAATAGTAATTCCTGTTTCTTTTGATTTCGGAAATAAATACACTGAGAATTTCGCTAAAAAATATGAGGTACCGTATTTATCTTCAGGATATTTCAGGCCTGAAGCAGGCGGTATTTTCTTTTTTTCAAGGGTAACAGAAAACGGAACTGCTGACGGGGTTTTTATTGATATAACAGGAATCACAGGTGAACAGGGAAAAATCGTTAAATTTAATAATTCAATTATTGATGAGGATTTTTCCGGTCAGTTTGCAGACACTTTAATCCGTGATTCAATAAAACTTCCTTTTGTAATTATAGCACCGCTTGAACTGTATTCGACGGTTACCCTCAAGGCTAAAGAAGCCTGGAGTAAAGGCTATGTAAGTTATCTTGTGTTTTTGACATTCATTCTGGCTTTATGCTCTGTTGTTGCCCTGCAGTATTTAAGCAGCTGGCGAATGATAAACGGTCTTGCTGTAATGCTTGCCGGCGGAATCGTCTGCCTGATAAACTATGCTTATCATTACGGCTTAATTTTTAAGGATACTGGGGCTTCCTGGTCTGCTTATTTTATGCAGCTTTCATCTCAGTCAACTGGTTTTCTTAAAGCTCTTTTTGCCGCTGACAATCCTCTTTTAGCAGTAATAAATCTTGTAATATTTGCAGTTCTTTTGTGTACAGGTACTCTGCTTTATTTTGTCAGGGGAAGAAAAGAGGGAGGTGAAGAATAATGAAAAAAGTATTCATGATAATTCTTTCGTATGCACTGCTTGCCTTTGCCCTCTGCTTTGGAATTTCTTTCTTTGGCGGACATCTTCCAGTTCTTCTTGATAACGCAAAATCTTCTTATCTACTGTACCGTACTTTGATGTACTTTTTCAGAATCATGCCTTCAGTTCTTGCATCTTCTTTTATGATTGCAATGTCAATTTACTTTGGTGAGGATGCGCAGAAGGCTCAGATGCGTTTCAGTCCGCTTATTATGAGTCATTTCCGCAGGATTATTGTTGTTTCAGTGGTTCTTGTAGCTTTAATGACTTTGACTTCAGAAATCTTTTCTCCGCTTATTCAGAGGAAAAAAACTTATGCAGAACAGGCTCCGCATCTTTTAACGGAATATACAAGACTGGGAAATGAGTGTCTTGCAGATGAAAATTATATGCTTGCACACCGTTATGGAACTCAGATTTTAAAAATAAAGCCTGACAGTCTTGAAGGACGTAATCTTGTTGATAAGTCTGAGGCAGTTTTAAAGGCTATTAAAAAGATTTCCCCTTCAGATATAGTGGAAAAAGAAATTCCACTTTATTATTACAGGGAAGTTCAGAATGAAACGGTAACTTCTTTTATAAAAAAATCAAAGGAAGCCGCTGATAACGGACAGTGGTTTGATTCTCATTATTATGCCCAGATGGCCTGTTCGATCGGAACTGACCGTGACATTAATATTACAGAAGCCCGACGTCTTGCCAGTGTTGCCTGGAACAGGATTCAAAGTTCTCCTTCGCCTGAGAAAACAAAGGAGCAGGAATTATTTTTAAAGAAGCGTTCAGCTTATAAGGCTCTTTCAGAAGGGGATAGTATAGAAGCTTACTATCAGTTTATGGAAATTGCTGGACAGGATGTTGCCTGGGCATCTGATCCTGATATTACGCAGTTCCTTGAAATTGCCAGAAAGCGCGTTGAAGATCAGTGCTTTTTTATAGATGAAACAGAAAAACTTGAGACATTTGAAAATTACATCAATGTTTATTTTACTATAAAACATCCCAGCGGCGTAACTGACGTAGTATATATCCGCGGGATAACACCAGTTTCTGACGCAGGGCGTCTTATTCAGTATCTGCGCGGGCTTACGGTTATAACTTTTGGGAAGAATGGTTCTTACTTAAAATCATTTACTGTTCCGTATGCAAAAATGATGTCTGTAAGTTTAAGTGATTTTCCTGAAAACTTCAGGGATGAGCTTGAATTGAGTGATAATGTAAAAAAAGTTCCGCTGATTCTTCTTGAAAGCATAGACCGCAATAACAGAGGCAGAAGAATTGTGCCTGAGTGGGATTTTACAGGTTATATAAAAAGTGAGAATTTTAAGGTTCCCGGTTATGTAATTCTTTCGATGTCAGTAGAGGATTTTAATACAGCCTGTGACGCCAGCGTTGGTGCGGAAAAAATGAATATGAACTCACTGATGGATTTTTCTTCTAAGGCTGATGAACTTGGTTTTTCTGAAGAGGTTGCAGGTGCAGCATTGATAAAACGCGTGACTTATCCGATTATAATGCTCATGCTTTTGATTTTCCTTTCAACTATTGCATGGAATTTCAGGATGAATAAAAATCAGATTTTTAAGTTTATATGGATTTTCATTATTCCTGTCTGTACTATTGTCTGCGATATTTTTATACAGATAGTTCTTACGGCAGGAAACCTGAGTAATTATCTCCTTATAGCGGTATTTGGAAATTCGGCGCTGCTTGTTTCTTCTGTACTGTGGATGATTCTGCTTGTGATTGTAAGCATTTATTTTGCACTTAGAAAAGCAAATTAAAAAAGAATGAACGTAAACTACACCGCATTAAAAGAATTTCTTAAAAAGCATATTATCTGTGAACTGTCTGCACTTATCGGACTGGCGGCAGGGCCTTCAGGATTTTTTATCGGACTTGCTTCAGGTGTTTTTATTGAACTGATAGTTTTTCGTCTGAGGGAAGAAAAAGGGTACCGGAATCATGTTGAAAAAGGGGCTAAAAGCGCAGAAGTAAGGGAACCTTTTCCCGGGGCAGTTTATGTCTGTGCGCTGGGTGTCTATTCGTGTTCTGATTCTGCAGCTGCGGCAAGACAGGCAAAACTTATTTTCGGGAAAAAATACAGGGCGGACTGGAATACAATCTGTCGTTCTTCTGCAGAAACTTCAGGTCTGAACGGAGACCTTATTGCTGAATATCTGGCTAGTGAACTTTTAAAAGCGTTAAAAAAAGGGGAGAAGCTTCCGCTTCAGGAAATATTTAAATTCCTGACACTGACAGAGTTTAACTGGGATGCGCGTGAAAAAGGCGAAAAGCCGAGTGTTTATCTTGCACAGCTTTTAAATTACAGGGTTGAAAGTGATGACCTTTCTTCTTCGTATGAAATTTTAGGGCTTAAGAAAGGTGCACCGTTAAAAGATGTGAAAAAGGCGCACAGAAAGCTTGCGGCAAAGTATCATCCCGATACAGGGGCGATGGCAGATGAAGGTACTTTTATAAGAATTCAAAAAGCGTATGAGACAATTTTAAAAGCCCTGGAAGAATAAGCGTTTTTAGAAGAGACTGACGTGTCGCTCACGGCAGTGACAAATTGACTGGCTGTTGAGCCGTGCACGGCAATGACTGCCGTATTACCTGTCGAGCTGCCTTGAGCGCTGTGTCAGAAATATGTGTGACTTGTTTTGTGGCTGTGCCGTGCGGCTTTTTTATTTTACTTCAACGCGCTTAATGCGTGCGCCGAGGCTCTGGAGTTTTTCTACCAGATGTTCATAACCCCGTTCAATCTGATAAATATTACTGATTGTCGATTCTCCGTGTGCGGCCATAGCGGCTATAACCATTGCCATGCCTGCCCGTACATCAGGAGAAACAAGATGATCCCCGTGAAGTGTACATGGTCCTGATACAACGGCGCGGTGCGGGTCACATAAAATAATGCGTGCGCCCATGCTGATAAGCTTATCTACGAAGAACATGCGGCTTTCAAACATTTTTTCAAAAATAAGGACTGTACCTTCAACCTGGGTGGCAACAACAGTCATGATAGAAGTTAAATCAGGCGGAAAGCCCGGCCACGGAGAGTCATCGATTTTTGGAATCATTCCGCCGAGATCTGAGTTTACCTTCATTTCCTGACCGACTGCAACTGACAGCGCGTCGCCTTCAATTGTCCAGCGGATGCCCAGCTTGCCGAAGGCGATGCGTAAAGGTCTCATGTCTTCAGCCCTGACCCCTGTAATCGTGATTGAGCCTTTTGTGGCGGCTGCAAGACCTATGTATGAGCCGATTTCCATGAAGTCTGGTCCGATTGAAAAATCAACTCCGTGAAGTTTTTTTACGCCCTCGATGGTGAGGATGTTTGAGCCGATACCGCTGATTTTTGCCCCCATTGCAACGAGCATGTTGCAAAGGTCCTGAACATGAGGTTCTGATGCGGCATTTGTGATTTTGCTTTTTCCTTCAGCAAGAACGGCTGCCATAACTGCATTTTCTGTAGCGGTAACAGAAGTTTCATCAAGGAACATATCTGCACCGACAAGTTTATTTGCAACAAAGGAGAAAGGTCCGTCTACGCTTACTCTGGCACCGAGTTCCTGAAGAACTAAAAAGTGTGTATCAACGCGGCGGCGACCGATTACGTCTCCTCCCGGCGGAGGAAGAACTGCCTTTCCTGTGCGGGCTACAAGCGGGCCGGCAAAAAGAATTGATGCGCGGATTTTTCTGCTCAGTTCAGCAGGAATATCGCTGCCCGTGATTTTAGCGGCATCGATTTTCCACTCATGTGCGCCGATTTTTTCTACTCCTGCACCAAGTGCCTGAAGAATCTGCAGCATTACGCCTGTATCTTCTATTTCAGGAATGTTACGGAGGATAACAGGCTCTTCAGTTAAAAGTGCTGCTGCAATACACGGCAGGGCAGAGTTCTTGTTTCCGCTGGCGGCAATTGTTCCTCTGATAGGGATTCCGCCTTCAACTTTGTATTCAAACATATCTTTCTCCAGACAGTTATTTTATATTATATCATAAAGGCCGCCTGATTATTTTTCAGCGGCAAAAAATATCATTCTCCAACAGCTAAGTGTATCAGAACTTCCAGAGCTTTGCACATCTCATTTAAGCTTGCCCATTCACTTTTTGAATGAAAACAGTGTCCGCCCGTAAAAATATTGGGAGATGGAATTCCAAGTTCCGTAAGTCTTGAACCGTCTGTTCCCCCGCGGATTGGAGGAAAAACAGGTTCGATGCCTGCATCTTTGCAGGCTTTTATAAGGCGGTTAACGGTGCCGGGGGATTTATCAAGTCCTTCCTTCATGTTTTTATACTGTTCTGTATGTAAAACATGCACGCTTCCGCCGTAAGAAAGGGCTGCTGATTCTGCAAGTTTTTCAATTACAGCTTTGCGTTTTTCTATTCCTTCTTTTGTAAAGTCCCTCAGGAAAACGATTACGCCGGCCTTTTCAATTGAGCCTTTTACTGACATCGGTGCATAGAACCCCTGTTTTACGTCTGTTGTTTCAGGGGCTTCCTGACGCGGGAGGGATGAGATGAAAGCAGAGGCCATAGAAACGGCATTAACCATAACACCGCGGGCTGTTCCAGTATGAACAGAAACACCGTTAAATATTATTTCTGATTTCCAGGCATTAAAGCATTCAGTTTCGATTTCACCGCAGTTGCCGCCGTCCACGGTATAGGCCTGTTTTGATTTAATCAGGCTGAGGGGAACATTATCCATTCCGTGACCGGTTTCTTCGTCCGGACTGAAAACTATTTCAATCATCGGGTGCTCAGCGTTGCTGTGGTTTTTTAACCAGACAAGCATTTCCATTATTTCTGAAATTCCTGCTTTATCGTCAGCACCTAAAAGGGTTGTTCCGTCGGTTTTGATTATTGTATCTCCGTCTTTTTGTGTAAGGACAGGATTTACGTTTTCTCCTGAACATTCTTCGACGGTGTCCATGTGGGCTAAGAGACAGAATGAAGGTTCATCTTTTTTAGAAGGTGTGGCCTCAAGTTTTGCGTACACATAGCAGTGGTCAGTAACCTGAACATCAGACAGTCCTAAAGCGGTAAGTTCTTTTTCAAGAAGACGTGCAAGATTAAACTGGCGCTGAGTTGAAGGCTGAACACCTTTGTCTGCTTCGTTACTGTCGCTGGTTGTCCAGATTTTAACATAGCGGATAAAACGCTCTAAAAGAGAGTTCCGCTGTTCTTCAGAAATTAAAACCATAGGTTAATTATATAGAAAAAACACAGATATTAAAATGGGGGCCGCCGTGCATGCGCACGGCCGGGCCTTCCGCAGTTCCGCTTCTGCTTCAGCCACCTCACTTCGTGACCTTCGCTGCATAGCAGCTCGGAGACTCGCTCAAAATGCTCCACTGGAGCATTTTGCCGGCTTTCAGCCGTCGCTCCCTAGGTGGCCGCTTTGCGCTGCTACACGCCCTGGCCCGAAAAAATATTAACGTTTCTATTGACAGAAACATTAATCCATTGTATTGTTTCTATACACAGTAACTGTTTCTATTAACAGAAACAAAAAGGAGCGACACTATGTCAGACGCAATATATAAATCAATTTCAAGTGAACGTTATACCCCTTATTCTCTGGCACGAAAAATCGGTGCCCGTGTAATTTTAGAGTCAGCCAGTTTAAAGACTGGCCGTGAGCGTTATTCAATTCTCCTAGCTGATGAAGCTTTTAAGGTTGTTCAGGATGATGAAGGTGTTGCTTTTTTAATTGACGGAAAGCGCCGTGAGTTTATTCCGCAGGAACCTTCTTACGATGCAATGGGGCGTGAAAAGGATGCTGATATTCTTGATGCCCTTTTATATGTTGCTTCCCAGCACAAAGATTTTGAAAAGACAGGGGAGTTTCCGGTTCCATCTTCGGGAATGGGCTATTTAAGCTATGAATTTGCCCGCCGCTGCGATAATATCCGTTTTTTTGAGCAGACTGATGAACTTGGAGTTCCTGAAAGTCTTTTTATTGTGGGACACATTTACATTGTATTTGATCATTTTACGGAAACAATTCACCTTTTTGCCTTTAACTACAGGGAACACAAAATCGACCTTGAGCAGGCTGTTGAAAAATTCTTAAAGCGTTTTAACGATATGGATTTTTCTTATGTTGATGAAGGTGACCAGCATTTTGAATATAAGCTTTTGACTGACATTGAAAAATCTAAAACTGAATATATCGAAAAGGTAAATGAACTTAAAAAACACATCATCGAAGGTGACATTATTCAGGCTGTACCGAGCCGCCGCGTTCAGATTGAGTGTAAAGCGACTGCGCTGCAGGTTTATGGAAAACTGCGTAAGGTAAATCCTTCTCCTTATATGTTCTATCTTGATTTTGGTGATTTCCAGCTGACAGGTGCTTCTCCTGAAAGTCTTGTAAAGGTAAGCGGAGGTAAAGCTTCCATTCATCCGATTGCAGGAACAATCCGCCGCGGAAAAAACGAAAAAGAGGATGAAGAGCTGTCTGCTAAATTAAGGGGAGATCCTAAAGAACAGGCAGAACATCTGATGCTTGTAGACCTTGCCAGAAATGACCTGGGCCGTGTATGTAAAACAGGCACAGTGAATGTTCCTCAGTATATGGAATGTGAAAAATTTTCTCATGTAATACATCTTGTAAGTAATACGGAAGGAATTGTACGGGAGGGAGTAAAGCCGGTTCAGGTATTAAGGGCAAGCTTTCCTGCAGGTACAGTTTCCGGGGCTCCGAAAATCAGCGCTATGCAGATTTTGAGCGGCCTTGAAAAAACGAAGCGCCGTTTTTATGCAGGAGCTGTAGGTTACATTCAGAACAACGGAGATCTTGATTTCTGTATTACAATCCGCAGTGCCCTGTGCAAGAACAATGTATGGAGCCTGCAGGCAGGCGGCGGAATCGTTTATGATTCAACACCTGAAAGGGAATTTACAGAAACACAGGAAAAGCTTGGTGCTTTAATTGACACTTTGACAAAATAGAAGGGCCAGGGGGTGAAGCAGCTTTAGTCCGTGCGGCAGGCACGGATGAGCGTGAGCGAACTGCGCAAGACCCGGCCCTGCGTAAGCAGGGGGCCCCCATAAGGAGATAAAAATGATTCTTGTTATTGATAATTATGATTCTTTTACTTTTAATGTTGTTCAGAGCCTTTCGCAGTATACAAAGGAAGAAATAAAGGTTGTACGCAATGATGAATACGGTGTCAGTGAACTTGCTGAAATGAATCCGTCTCATCTTATTGTAAGCCCGGGACCTGGTAATCCTGCACATGCGGGGGTAAGCGTTGAGGCAATCAGATATTTTGCGGGAAAACTTCCTATTCTTGGAATCTGTCTTGGTCATCAGGCTATTGGTGAAGCTTTCGGAGCAAAAATAGTTCATGCAAAACAGGTCTGCCATGGAATAATTCAGGATATTTCTCTGGATGGAAAGGGACTTTTCAGAACAATCGGAAAAACTGGCAGGTTCACACGCTATCATTCTCTTGTAATTGAAAAAGAAAGCCTTAGTGATGAGTTTGAAATCACAGCGACTTCAGCTGACGGTGACATCATGGGTATCCGACACAAGACTCTTCCGATTGAAGGCGTTCAGTTTCATCCTGAAAGCATTGCGTCTGAAAACTGTAAGGATATTTTCCTGAATTTCTTAAATTACCGTCGCGAAAATCTTCCTGTTGCAGCATTCTTAAACCAGCTTCTGGACGGAAGGGATTTAAGTGAAGAGCAGGCTGCTTTCTTTATGGAAAATGTTACTGACGGAACAATGGATGAACGCGTAATGGCTGCAATTCTTGTTGCAATGCAGGCAAAGGGTGTAGCAGTAACAGAAATGACAGGCTGTGCACGTGCACTTCTTGCCAAAAAAACTCCGTTCCCGTGCAGTAAAAAAGGACTTGCTGAAATCGTCGGAACCGGCGGTGACTGCAAGGGCAGCTTTAATATTTCTTCACTTTCGGCCCTCGTTGCTGCAAGCTGCGGACAGGGAATTGCAAAACACGGAAACCGCGCTGTTTCTTCAAAATCAGGGGCTGCAGACTTTTTTGAAAATCTCGGCATAAATATTATGGCAAATCCTGAGTTTACCGCAAAAATGGTTGAAAAAACTGATTTCGGCTTCTTGATGGCGCCTGTTTATCATTCAGCAATGCGTTTTGCCGCTCCTGTAAGAAAGGCACTTGGAGTTAAGACAATTATGAATGTTTTAGGACCGCTCTTAAATCCTGCCGGGGCTGAATACGAAGTTCTCGGTGTTTATTCAAAAGACATTATGGAAGACTATGCCCGTGCTGCAAAATCACTGGGCGCTAAGCGTGTTATGGTAATCACTTCCGAAGACGGTTATGACGAAATCTCTCCATGTGCAAAAACTTATGCATTCATTATTGATGAAAAAGGTCAGGAATCTTCATTTATTATTGATCCTGCAAAATTTGGAATTAATGACGCTTATCCAGAGGAACTTGCAGGCGGTAATGGTGAAGAAAATGCTGCTCTTGCAATGGAAGTTCTTAAAGGCGGCGGACGCAGGGCTATACGCTATGCTGTCGGACTTAATACGGGTGCAGTGCTGTATCTTTGCGGTAAGGCTAAAAACCTTAAAGAAGGATATGATATGGCCCTTGCTTCAATCGATTCAGGAAAAGCACTTAAAAAGCTTGAACAGATAAAAGAATTCAGCAAAACAGCTTAAGGTATTAAAAGTATTAAAAAAGTCACAGGAAAAGGCGGGAGCGTGCTAAATGAATAAAAATATTGTTCAGGAAATTGTTGAAAGGCGTAAAAAGGATATTGAAAAAAAAGGCTTTAACTTTGGTTTTGATATCCCTGAAACACGCACACGCCCCGTTAATTCTTTTATGGCAGAAAAGGGTGCAATTCTTGAAGTAAAAAGGGCAAGTCCGAGTAAGGGAGACATTGCACCGTCACTTGATGCTCCTGCAACCGCCCGTGAATATGCAAAAAACGGAGCACGCGCAATCAGCTGCCTTACAGAAGAAAATTATTTCAAGGGAAGTCTGAAGGATTTAATGGATGTCTGCCAGGCAGTCCCTGATACGGCAGTTTTGCGCAAAGATTTTCTGATTGATGAAAAAGAGATTGAAGTGTCTTATTATTGCGGCGCAGATGCAGTTCTTCTGATAGCAGGAATTCTTGAACTGAAAAAAATGCTTTCAATGGTAAAGCGCTGTAAAGAGTTTGGAATAAAGGCACTTGTTGAAGTCCGGACTGAAGAAGATGCAGAGAAAGTTTTAAAGGTAAAAGAACTTTATGATGATGTAACTGTCTGCGGCGTAAATTCGCGGAACCTTAAGGATTTTTCAATAGACCTGCTTGTTCCTGCAATGCTTAAAAATAAGCTTGGAGGAAGGGTAATCTTTGAAAGTGGAATTACGACACCGCAGGCAGCGCAGAGAGTTGCTGCAATGGGGTTTGCAGGTTTTTTGATGGGAGAATTTGCTGCCAGAAATCCTGTAAAAGCAGGAGAGTTTGTCCGTGCCTTTGAGAAGAAAGATACTGATAAATGCGGAAAGGCAAATCTTGAACTTGCTTCGGTAATAAATTCTCATTTTAAAAAGACAGACAGGCCTCTTGTGAAAATCTGCGGACTTACACAAAAAGAGGATGTCCTGCTTGCAGACGAACTTGGAGCTGATTTTACAGGTTTTGTTTTTGCGCATGGATTTGAAAGAAGTGTTTACGGGGAACGTTTTGAAAAAATCAGGGAGATTCTTCCTGAGGTAAAAGCGAAAAAAGTTGCAGTCATAACGGATGCAGAATCTGAAGAAGGAAAGTTTGCGGCAGAACTTGTAAAGAACGGTGTCCTTGATTTTATTCAGCTGCATGGAATAGAATATTCAGAAATTTCTGAGGAGATAAAAGAACTTCCTCATTATTTTGCCCTCTGCAGCAAAGAAAAAATTGAGGATAGCATGACAGAAAAACTGTTTTCTTCAGGGGAAGTCAGATTTCTTCAGGACTGCAGGGCTCACAATTACATAGAAAACGTTCCGCTCTGGCTTGCCGGAGGCGTTACGGGAGAAAATGTGAGCAGTCTTATAGACAAGTATCATCCTGAGCTTGTAGACGTAAGCAGCGGAATAGAAGACGAAGGTAAAACAGGAATAAAAAATCAGGAAAAAATGAAGGAGTTTATAAGGAGCGTAAAATGTATAGTAAATCAATAAATGGATTTTTTGGTGACTACGGCGGAAGATATATTCCGGAAGTGTTAAGAAGTGCAGTGGATGAACTTGACGCTGCTTTCCAGAAGTATATTAATGATAAGGAATTTCTGGAGGAGCTAAATACTCTTCAGCGCGATTATATTGGCCGTGAAACTCCTCTGATGTTTGCCAAAAAAGCCACAGAACTTCTTGGCGGCGGTCAGATTTATATCAAACTTGAAGGACTTGCCAATACAGGCGCTCACAAAATCAATAATGCAATCGGACAGGTGCTCCTTGCAAAAAAGATGGGTAAGACACGAATCATTGCAGAAACAGGAGCCGGACAGCATGGGGTTGCCACTGCCGCAGCCTGCGCAAAGCTTGGAATGGAATGTGTAATCTATCAGGGTGAAGTCGACGTACGCCGTCAGCAGCCGAATGTTGCTGCTATGGAACTTTACGGGGCAAAAGTTGTTGCCGTAAAAAACGGTTCGCGTACATTGAAAGACGCCGTAAATGAAGCGATGCGCGACTGGGCTACTAATTTTGAAAATACTCATTACTGTTTAGGTTCAGCCCTAGGTCCTGCACCTTTTCCTGACATGGTAAGGACTTTTCAGAGTGTAATCGGTCAGGAAGTAAAAAGACAGGCGGCAGAAAAAGGGCTTAAAATTGACAGCCTTGTTGCCTGCGTAGGCGGCGGTTCGAATGCCTCAGGCTTTTTTGCGCCGTTCTTTGAGGATGAAAGCGTTAAACTTTACGGAGCGGAAGGCGGCGGAACTGGAAGCGGAATCGGGGAAAATGCCAGCCGCATGACAGATAACGCAGCCCGTGACGGAATCATGCAGGGCTTTAAGAGCCGCTTTCTGATTGATGCAGACGGTCAGGCTCAGAAGACAAGTTCAATTTCTGCAGGTCTTGATTATCTTGGAATATCACCGCAGCTTGCCATGCTGGGAAAAACAGGCCGCATTACTTTTGAGGCAATACGCGATAACGAAGCTGTAGAAGCAGTAAGTTTCTTTGCAAAAAATGAAGGTGTTTTAATGGCGCTTGAAAGTGCCCATGCCGCAGCTTATGCCATGAAACTGGCTCCAAAAGTGCCGAAAGACAAAGCGATTATTATTAATATGTCAGGCCGCGGAGATAAGGATGTATTTATTACTTCTCCTGTTTTCCGCCCGGAAGAATGGAAAAGCTTTCTCCGCAGTGAACTTGAACGGCTTGAAGAAAACAAAAATGTTCATGAAAAATACTAGGAAATACTTGAGGAATAAAAAATGAAACTGATGTCACATCTTGTTGCAAATTATCCGTCAGAAGAAATATCTTTTACCGCAGCACAGGCTATGGTAAAGGGCGGGGCTGATTATCTTGAAATCCAGCTTCCGTTTTCTGATCCTAATGCAGACGGCCCTAAAATCCAGAATGCCTGTTCAACTGTTCTTGAAAAAGGCCTGAGTTCAAAAGACGGACTTGCTTTTATTGCAAAGTGCAGAAAGGCTTTTCCTCAGGTAAAAATTGCGCTTATGTCTTATGCTTCACTTATTTATACTCCTGGTGTAGATAATTTCTGCAAAAAAGCAGCAGAAGCAGGGGTAAATGCAATGATAATTCCTGACCTTCCTTTTGACTGTGATGAAGGACTTACTGCAGCATGTAAAAAATACGGAATGGAAAATATTCCTGTTGCAGCGCCATCAATGTCTGATGAACGCATGGAAAAAATGCTTTCCATAGGATTTGATACAATTTATGCAGCCCTGCGTGCAGGAATTACCGGAGCCGACACTGTAATTGATTCAAAAACAAGGGAATTCCTCGCAAAACTCAAAACGCCTCATGCGGGCGGAAAGGTTCCTGTTTTGTACGGCGGTTTTGGCGTAAAAAGCAGGGCACAGTCTTCTGCACTTGAAGAGTACACGGAAGGTGCCGTAGCAGGTTCAGTCTTTGTAGATTTGATTGATAAATACAAAGATGATGTAAAAACTCTTCAGGAAAAAATCGAAGAAAAAGCACTGGAAATTAAAGGCTGTTAAGATGCGCGAGGGGGCGGAGCGCCTTTAGTCCGGCGGGCACAGGCACGACGGATGAGCCGCGTAAGACGGCGAAGCGCGCAGCACCCAGTCCGTCTGAAAAGACGGACGCGCCCTTAAAAAAAAGAACCGGCCCTTAAAAGAACCGGTCCAGCCTGATGGTGGCTTATAATATTCCCGCTAGAGGGAGTTAACAGGTTTGTTTTCTTTTAACCAGAGGATGCGCTGGTTAGAACTTCCGCGGAAGCTTAAAGTGATGTCCTTCAATTCCATTTTGAAAGGACCATCAACTAATACATCGATGCAGTCCAGCATCCGGTCTGTCACTTCGCAGTGCTTGCGGCCGTCTGCAGGTTTTAAATCAACATCGTAAATATACCCCGAATAGCACCAGATGGTTTTATCAGGATATGTCCTGCGGACTTTTTCCAGGAATGGAGTTAAGACCCGCTGGTTTTCTTCTTCAAAAGGCTCACCGCCTAAGACGGTCAGTCCCTGAATATGTGACGGGGCAAGGGCGGCCAGGATTTCGTCTTCTGTCTGAGAAGTGAATTCCTTTCCGTAATTAAAGTCCCAGGTCATTGCATTGAAGCAGCCGGGGCATTTATTGCGGCAGCCGCTTACAAACAGGCTTACGCGAACGCCAAGTCCGTTTGCAATATCTATTTTTTTAATCTCGCCGTAGTACATAGCTTACAGATGAAGAACCCTTTCTTTGATTTCCTGAGTTCTTCCCTGGTTCCAGTACTGTGTGCCGATGTATCCGCAGGTTCTGCGGGCTACGTTCATTTTTGTCTGGTCTGTGTTTCCGCAGTTCGGGCACTGCCATACAAGTTTGCCGTCTGCATCGTTTACTACGCGGATTTCGCCTGTGTAACCGCATTTCTGGCAGCAGTCGCTCTTTGTGTTCAGTTCAGCATACATGATGTTTTCATAAATGTGCTTTAAGAGAGCCATAACGGCAGGAATGTTGTTTTCCATGTTTGGAACTTCAACATAACTTACAGCGCCGCCAGGAGAGAGTTCCTGGAACTGGCTTTCGAATGAAAGCTTTGTGAAAGCATCAACAGGTTCTGTAACATGAATATGGTAAGAGTTTGTGATGTAGTTTTTGTCTGTAACACCCGGGATTTCTCCGAAGCGGCGTTTTAAGCATTTTGCAAATTTGTATGTTGTTGATTCAAGCGGTGTGCCGTAGAGAGAGAAGCCGATGTTTGTCAGGTCACGCCATTCAGCACATTTTGCGTTCATGTGGCGCATAACTTCCAGTGCAAAAGGAGTTGCTTCTTCGTCTGTGTGAGGTTTTCCTGTCATGAATTTTGTACATTCGTAAAGACCTGCATAGCCCAGGGAAATTGTTGAATATCCGCCGTAAAGGAGCTTGTTGATTACTTCTCCTTTTTCGAGGCGGGCCAGGGCTCCGTTCTGCCAGAGAATAGGTGCTACATCGCTTGGTGTGCCTAAAAGACGGTTGTGGCGGGCCATGAGGGCGCGGAAACAAAGCTGGAGGCGTTCGTCAAAAATCTTCCAGAATGCATCCATGTTGCCCCCTGAAGAGCAGGCTACGTCAACAAGGTTGATTGTAACAACACCCTGGTTGAATCTTCCGTAAAACTTAGGCTTGTTTGTCTCAGGATCGTGATAAACTGTAAGGAATGAACGGCAGCCCATGCACGGATAGCAGTTTCCGTCCTTGAGTTCGATCATTTTCTTTTCTGAGATATAGTCAGGAACAAGGCGGCGTGCAGTACATTTTGCAGCCAGTTCTGTAAGGTAGTAGTATTTTCCGTCTTCTGTAATGTTGTCCGGTTCGAGAACGTAGATGAGTTTAGGGAAGGCTGGTGTTACCCAGAAACCTGCTTCATTTTTTACGCCCTGGTAACGCTGGCGGAGTACTTCTTCGATGATGAGTGCAAGGTCAGCCTTTGTCTGTTCGTCTTCTACTTCGTTTAAGTACATGAAAACTGTAACGAACGGACTCTGACCGTTTGTTGTCATGAGTGTAACAACCTGATACTGAATCATCTGAACGCCGCGTGTAATTTCGTCCTTGAGGCGCATTTCGACGATTTCATTGAACTGTTCGTCTGTATAATGAAGCCCTGTTTTTTCAGCAATCATGTTCATTTCTTTGATGATTTTTTTGCGGCTGATATCAACGAACGGGGCAAGGTGAGCCAGTGAAATTGACTGTCCGCCGTACTGGCTTGAAGCAACCTGGGCTATAATCTGAGTTGCAATGTTACATGCCGTTGAGAAAGAATGGGGCTTGTCGATTCTTGTGCCTGAAATTACTGTTCCGTTCTGGAGCATGTCTTCCAGGTTTACAAGGTCACAGTTGTGCATGTGCTGGGCAAAGTAGTCTGCATCGTGGAAGTGGATAAGACCTTCGTTGTGTGCCTGTACGATGTCTGCATCAAGAAGGAAGCGTTTTGTAATGTCTTTAGAAACTTCACCTGCCATGTAGTCGCGCTGAACTGAAACAACAGTAGAATTCTTGTTTGAGTTTTCCTGTTTTACTTCTTCGTTCTGGCATTCAAGCAGGGAGAGGATCTGATTATCTGTGGTGTTTGCCTTGCGCATGAGTTCATGCTTGTAGCGGTAGGTGATGTATTTTTTTGCAATTTCAAAAGCGCCTGCCTTCATGATTTCTTTTTCTACGATATCCTGAATGGCTTCTACGTTCATTTCATGATTTTCTGCGGCACAGGTTTCTTCAATTGTTTTTGCAATTTCCTGGATCTTTGAATCTGAGAGCTGTTCGCTTAAAGGCACTTCTTTGCTGGCCTTTGTGATTGCGGTTACGATTTTTTCTCTGTCAAAAATAACTTCTACGCCGTTTCTTTTGATAATCTTCATAGATCCCTTTCTCCCACCTTTTTTAGACTTTTTTTAAGATTTTGCATTAAAAACACTTGACAAAATTTAAATTCAGTAGTGTTTTTTTTAACAAAAAGTGGTTAAAAATACGCTATATATAGTGTTTTTTAACCACTGTCCATAATATATATCGTCATATAAAAACCGTCAATTAGTAAAAAAGGAGAAAAAAGCAAAAATAAAATAGTTGTCGGTTTTGTACAAAGGAGATTAAAAGGTTACGGCAGTTTAACTGCGTTTACATCAGGAATGCATTTCTTTGCCTGAAGACAGTTATTTTTTATGCTGTGGTTATCGCTGTGTGTTTTTGGTGCCGTAATTGAATAGCGTTTGTCACCGTGGAAGAAAAGTTCTGTATGTCCTTTATCCCGTGCACCGTAAAAACCTGCATGTTCAAGAATCCTGCGGTATTCATCATCACCTTTGAGTTTACCTGTATCAAGTTCGCGTAAAAGTTCTGCAGTTTTTGATTTATCAAAATCAAGTTCGGGATTGTTTTCGAAAAGGGATTTTAAGATGTCGCAGATTCTAGGATAGCCGCTTTTGTCTTTTTCGCTTCTTCCGCTGTTGTAGTATGACCATTTTTTTGAAACAGCGTAGATAATTCCTTTTATGAAATCTTCAATTTCGCCGGGATAAAGAGACTTTTCGGTCATTTTGATTGAAATGTTAATGTCTTCTGCTTTTGTTGTGTCTTTTCTGTCAAATATGTCTTTGTAATTCTGGAGCTTTTCATTTTCTTTTGTAAGGGCTTCAATTTTCTCCTGGGCCTCTGTCAGTTCTGAATCGAATACTGAGTGATATTCTTCGTTTTCGCGTTTCTGTCTTTCAAGTTCGCTTCTGATACCGTCTTTTTCAGTGCGTTCTGCTTTGAGTTCCTGGTTGAGGACTGCGATGATCTTAGTGCTCTGCGAAAGTTTTTCTTCGAGTTCTTCAATTTTTGACTGGAGAAGTTTGTTTTCGTCTGCAGTTTTTGAAAGTTCTTTTTTCTGGTTAATGTCGATTGTTTTTAATTTATTGATTTTCGCAGTTAAATCTGAAATCTGTTCCGTGTATTCTGAGGTGGTCTTCTGCAGGTAAGGCATAACCATTGCGTACCACGTCAGTTCAGGAACCTGAGGCTGTTTTATTGAAATTTTTGAAAGCCTGTAAAAATAGTCTAAGCCGTTAACTTCTTCCGGCTTTACGATAAACCTTGTATTGTTAGAGAAGATACCTGCGGCTCCGTTGTACGGGCTTTTTCCTTCAGTAGATGCTTTGAGCTGTCTTGAAAAAGAAAGGTTCGGTTCATAAAAAACATGTGCAACACCGAAAAGCTTTTCTGCGAGTTCTTCAGGATTTATGAGCAGGGTGTCATGGTTTGTGCGGCTGATATAAATTACGGGAAGGGTGTCAGGAAAACTTTTTCCATTAATGATATTAGAAATCATTCCCCAGTCACTGGCAGCATGTGCTCTTTTTTTGAAGTTTTTAGAATTAAGGTAAGGCAGCAGATGGTCAAAAATTTTAGGGCGAGAAATCTTAAAATCCCTGCTTCCCGGGCGTTCAATTTCCATTGTAAAATTGGTGCCTTTTAAATTAAGGTCAAAACAGATTGAAGTGATGACCGGACCTTCCGTAAGTTTTAAGGCAAAGGATTTTTCGTTTATTTTGTAAACAGAAACAGTAGTGCTTTCAACAGTTTTTTCCTGAGGCTTGAGGGGAAGTTTTTCAAACCCGGTCTGGCTGAACCATTTTTTAAGTTCAGAAGGGGTGTTGTTAGACCGGCTTCGCCAGGTGCAGATTATTGACCATAAATCAGAAGCGGTAATTGAATTTTCAAGATGAAGCTGAGAGCGAAGACAAATCATAATATCCCCCGTGAATGGATTGATTATAGCATAAAACTTATATACTTGACACTTTTTATAAAAAAAACTAAATTCAACGTTACACGGCAAAGACGCTGTAAATAAGACGCTACCATTGTCTTTAAATTCTAAGGGTGGGGTTTTATTTATAGCGTCTTATTTTTTGCCCGCTGAAATTCAAAACCGCAATGCGGTGCCATAAAGGAGAAAAAAAATGGCAATCAAAGAATTTAACGTAAAAAACGCTTACTGTAAGCGCGTATGGGATGAGCTCAAGACTCGTTATGCAGATCAGGAACACTTCCTTCAGGCTGCAGGTCTCGTACTCGAAACTCTTTCACCGGTTGTAGACACAATGCCGGAACTGGAAAGCACAGCTGTTCTTGAACGCTTTGTTGAACCTGAAAGAATCATTATGTTCCGTGTACCTTGGACAGATGATAAAGGTGTACCACATGTAAACCGTGGTTTCCGCGTACAGTTCAACTCTGCAATCGGACCTTACAAGGGAGGCTTGCGCTTCTCTCCAGAAGTTGGTCTCGACGTTCTTAAATTCTTAGGTTTTGAACAGGTTCTCAAGAACTCTCTTACAACACTCCCTATGGGCGGCGGAAAGGGTGGTTCTGACTTCGACGGTCACGGAAAATCAGATGCAGAAATCATGCGTTTCTGCCAGAGCTTCATCACAGAACTCTACCGCCATATCGGTGCTGATACAGACGTTCCAGCCGGAGACAAAGGTGTAGGCGGAAAAGAAGTTGCTTACATGTTCGGTCAGTACAAGAGAATCACAAATCAGTTCACAGGCGTTCTTACAGGAAAAGGCCTTGACTTCGGTGGTTCTTTAATCCGTCCTGAAGCTACAGGATACGGTCTTATCTACTTTGCAGAATGTATGCTCAAGGCTGCAGGAACAGACTTCAAGGGTAAGGTTTGCTCTATCTCTGGTGACGGTAACGTTGCTCAGTATGCATGTGAAAAAATTACACAGCTGGGCGGAAAAGTTATCACACTTTCTGACTCAACTGGTTACATCCTTGACGAAGACGGAATCGATGCAGAAAAACTCGCTTATGTTATGGAATTCCGCGCACGCAAAGAAAAGATCGATGCTTACGTTAAAAAGTATCCGAAGGCAAAATTCTTCAAGGGAGAAAAACCTTGGGGCGTTAAAGTTGACTGTGCATTCCCATGTGCTACACAGGACGAAATCTACATGGAAGATGCAGAAAAGCTCGTTAAGAACGGCGTAAAACTCGTTGCTGAAGGTGCTAACATGCCTACACGTGCTGACGCTATTGCTTACCTCCAGAAGAATGATGTTCTCTTCGCTCCTGGAAAAGCTTCTAACGCCGGTGGTGTTGCAGTATCTGGTCTTGAAATGTCTCAGAACTCAGAACGCCTCTCATGGACACGTGAAGAAGTTGATGCAAAACTCAAGCAGATCATGACAAACATCCACGACAACGCTTACGAGACAGCTAAAAAATACGCTCCTTCTAAGACAGTTGACTACGTATCAGGCGCAAACATCTACGGCTTCCTTAAGGTAGCCCGTGCGATGATGGCACAAGGTTTGGTTTAATAAAGCTGTTGTGTTAATAAATTCCTCACAGAGCTAAAGAGAACACAGAGAATGTAATTTATTGAAATGAATATCTTAACAATGATATCTCTCCGTGAACTCTGTGTTTTCCTAAGCTCTGTGAGAGAATCAAAATCCCGCTCTTCCTTTTAAGGCTGGGCGGGATTTTTTTATTTTGCCAGGTCGGCGAGGGTAACGCTGTCGAGGTAGTTTTCTATCAGTTCATCGAGTTTTGTCCACATGGCAACGGTGCGGCAGGAGTTTTTTCGTTCGCAGGGAGCAGCTCCTTTTTCAAGGCAGGCAACTGGCGCGAGTGTGCCTTCTGTCGTGCGGAGAATGTCACCTGCTTTGTATTGTGACGGGTCTTTGTTTAAGCGGTAACCGCCGCCTTTTCCGTGTGCGGCATCTACTAATCCAGCTTTTGAAAGAAGTGTCATTATCGCTTCAATATATTTCTGGGAGATTCCCTGTCTTTCTGCAATTTCCTTGAGCGGAATGCGTTCATTTTTGTGATTCTCTGCAAGGTCAATCATTACTCTCAGGGCATAGCGTCCGCGTGTTGAAACTATCATAAATCTATCTTCCTTATAGATAAGTAGATTATAGCAAAAAAACTCTCATTTCAAGCCGGAAAAACGGGTAGGCTCAGCTTTATAGAAAGTTCTGCCTGTCCACTCAACCTGGAAAATGCCGTTCTTTAAGGTGACAAGATTTATGCTGCAGTTAGGAAAGCGTACTTTCCAGTAGTCTTTAAGGCTCCGGCCGTCTACATGAAGAAGAAGACTCTGGAGGGCGCCTCCATGTGTCGTAACAAGTATGTTCTGCGCTGTTTTTTCAAGGGGTTTAAGTTCACTTTCCCAGAAATCTGCTGTGCGTTCAAGTGCGCTTTGAAAGGTTTCTGAACCGTCATTGGGCCTGTAGTTTTCAGGATCGTTAAAAAAATTATTTATCTGAATGAACTCCTGCTTTGTATTTCTTTCGTCTGGAGTAGAGCCTTCTGCTTTTCCAAAACTCAGTTCAATCAGACGGTCATCTTTTATGATATTATCTTCGGGAAGGCCGCTCAGGATTGAGGCAGTTTTTACAGCGCGGGAGAGAGGGCTTGAATAGACTCTGTCAAAGATAATTCCTTCAGACTTTAAGCCTTCAGCAGTAAGAAATGCCTGTCGGATTCCCTGTTCATTAAGCGGAATGTCTGTGCGTCCCTGAAGTTTCCATTTTGAGTTCCAGTCAGTTTCGCCGTGGCGTGTTATATAAATATTCAAAGTTTTCCCCTTAGATGAGTTTTACAAAAAACGGCAGGATTACAACAGATAAGAGTCCTGCAACTGCAATGCTTAAGGAACTGACGGCACCTTCAGTTTCTCCCATTTCAAGAGCCTTTGCAGTTCCCATGGCGTGTCCACAGGTGCCGCAGGCAACTCCTTTTGCAACACTTTCTTTAATGCCGAAGAGCCTGCAGAAAACAGGAGCGAAGGTGTTTGTAGTAATTCCTGCAAAACTAACCATCAGAACAGTTACGGCTTCAATTCCTCCGTTTTCATTTGTCAGGGCAAGTGCAATTGCTGTTGTAATTGATTTTGGAAGGAAAGAAACATATTCCTCATGTCCGATTTTAAAAAGCAGACAGAGTGCGAGAACTGAAAATGCGTTTGAAAGGATGCCTGAGATTATTCCGAGGATTACTGCAGGTGCGTTGTTTTTAAGGATTGTAAATTGACGGTAGAGCGGAACTGCGAGGGCTGCCGTAACCGGGGTCATAAGATAATAGATGAATTTAGAGCCTTCAAGGTATTTTTCATAGGGAATCTTAAAGATACAGATAAAGACGATAATCAGTGCACTGGCAACAAGCAGCGGGGTAAAAAGAATAAAGCCTGTTTTTCTGTGAATAAAAATCCCCAGAAGATAAAAAGTGAGCGTCAGACAGAGAGAAAAAGAGACAGATTCAGTAAAAAAAGAAGAAATCTCATTCAGCATTGCTTTCTCCGTCCGTAGTGTTTCCTGCACCGCTTGTTTTCTTAAATTTTTTAGAAAGCCTTATTACAAGCTGAGTCACCTGACCGCAGATTAAAAAGTTTAAGGCAGTCCCTGCAATTCCAAGGATAACCATTGGAACTGCGTATTTTTTTAAAACAGGCCATGCAATTATGATTCCGACGGTTGAGGGAACAAAAAGAAGAGGCATTATTTCAATAAGGCCTGAAGAAGCTTTTTCGATTGACTGAAGCGGCATGATTTTAAGCTCCAAGGCAAGAAACATGAGTACAAGCGCATAAATTGCCGCAGGAACGGGAAGGGGAAGTAGTGTGTGCAGGACTTCCCCTGTAAAACATGCAGAGACTAAGACTGTAAACTGCCTGACAAAAATCACTCTTTACCGTTCCAGCAGTAAGTGCACAGGTTTTCGTGGGGAAGACCTGTTGAGTCCAGCATGTCGTCCAGGCGGTGGAAGCGCAGGGTTGTAAAATGAAGCTGCTTGCGGATTTCTTCCTGCATTTTTGCGTATTCAGGAGTGTCCGGGTCGCAGTATTTTGCAAGAGTTTCTTTGCTTACGTTTTCACCTTCAAACTGCTTAACGACGCGGCGTGCGATTAAGTCCATCTCACTCTTTGAGCGGCTGAAGTTTAAGTATTTGCAGCCGAACATAATCGGCGGACAGGCAGGGCGTACGTGAACTTCTTTTGCACCGGACTGGTAGAGGAAGTCAGTAGTTTCGCGCAACTGTGTACCGCGTACGATTGAATCATCGATTAAGAGGATGCTCTTGTCTTTGATGAGCTGAGGAACAGGAATAAGTTTCATGTGGGCAACGAGGTTTCTCATGTCCTGGTTTACAGGCATGAATGAACGTGACCAGGTCGGAGTATACTTGATGAACGGACGTGTAAATGGAATTCCTGCTTCGTTGGCATAACCTACGGCGTGAGCAGTGCCGGAATCAGGAACGCCTGCTGCGCAGTCAGGATGGATGTTGTCATCGTGGTCGCGTTTTGCAAGGTATTTTCCGCAGTTGTAGCGCATTGCTTCAACGTTTACGCCTTCGTAGCAGGCAGTAGGATAGCCGTAATAAATCCACAGGAAGGTACAGATTTTCATTTTTTTCTGAGGTTTCTGTACGATTTCGTAGCGGTCAGGAGTAATGTAGACGATTTCTCCAGGTCCGAGTTCGTGTTCATCTGTGTAGCCTAAGTTCTTGTAGGCGAAGTTTTCGAAAGAAAGACAGTGCGCAAGAATCGAGCCTTTTGCGTCTTTTTTAATTCCAACCTGAAGCGGAGTGCGTCCGAATTTGTCGCGGGCACCGTAGATGCCTTCAGGAGTTGCAATGAGCAATGTGATTGATCCCTGGATTTTAGACTGAACATAGTTGATGCCGTCAACGATTGTTTTCTGGGTGTTGAGCATTGCGAGAATCAGTTCAGTCTGGTTGATTTCGCCGCCTGACATTTCCAGGAAGGCTCCGCCGTTATCCATGAGTTCCTGTGCAAGTTCATTTTTGTTTGTAACGATTCCTACAGTTGTAAGGGCAAAGCGTCCGAGGTGAGAGCGTGCAATGAGAGGCTGAGGTTCGTAGTCAGAAATACAGCCGATACCGATGTGGCCTTTCATTTCTTCAACATCAGCTTCGAATTTTGTTCTGAACGGAGAGTTCTGAATGTTGTGGATGGCGCGCTGAAACTTGTCGTCTTCGCGGTAAACAGCCATTCCGCCGCGGCGTGTCCCCAGATGAGAGTGATAATCAGTTCCGAAGAACAGATCCATTGAACAATAATCTTTAGAAGCAACCCCAAAAACGCCGCCCATGATAATTCCCCTTTGCAGAAAGCCTGCATAAAAAGTGTATGTAAGAAAGCATTATTATAGTAAGAAGATGAATTTTGAGCAATAAAAGGCGGAATAAAGTTTTTTGTCATGACCCCGTGGAGTTTAGCGTGGTTTTTTATGCTTTTTTTTGAGATTTTTTGTCAGTTTTTGATTTTCGCCGCCATATATATAGTAGGTGGAAAAAATACTTTTAAAAGGATGTATATATGGCAAATTACACAACAACCTATTCAGAGCGCTGGGAAAACCTTACGCTGGCTAACAATTTCTTATTCTGTAAAATCATGGAATCCGAACCGGATCTTTGCAAGGAGTTACTGGAACTTCTGCTGCACATCAAAATTGACCATCTCGAAAAACCTGTTGCAGAAAGGACAATGCAGGAATCAATTTCTTCAAAAGCAGTAAGGTTTGACGTATACACAAAAGATGATAACCGGATTTTTGATGTGGAGATTCAGACTGTAAATAAAACGAATCTGCCGAAAAGGGCGAGGTATTACCAGTCAATAATTGATGTGAGTAATTTAAATTCTGGCATCGACTATGATGAGCTTAAGGATACTTATATCATTTTTATCTGTCTTAATGATTTATTTGGAAAAGGTCATCCAGTCTACACTTTTAAGAATATCTGCAACGAAGACAGGTCAGTAAATCTCAATGACGGGACATTTAAAGTCTTTTTTAATGCTTCAGCCTGTGATAAAATGAGTTCGGCAGAAGAAAGGGCCTTTTTTAATTTCCTTACGGGAAATAGTGCTGATACAAATTTTACAAAACGGCTTTCAGAGAAATTGCTTCTTGCCAGGAAAAACCTTGAGTGGAGGAATCAGTTTATGACATTCAGAGAACAGTTTAAGGAAGAACTTGAAGAAGCAGAAAAAGAAGGCGTTGAAAGAGGGCTTGAACAGGGAATAGTAAAGGGTGAAGAATTAAACGCCCTCAAAAATGCAGAAAACTTACTTAAAATGAAGCTTTTAACTCCAGAGCAGATCTCTCAGGCAGTAGAGCTTCCGCTTGAAAAAATTCTTGAGCTTAAAGGACAGGTTTTGAACTGAGTCTTTTCCTCGGCTTAGGGGGCGTTGCGGAAACACCGCAGTGCAGCGAGGAGTTGCAGCAAGCACCCGACCCGCGTAGCGGGGAAGCTCCGTAAAAAAAACATACTCTCTTAAGAAAAGCATTCTGCGTGCTCTTTTTTAAGAGGGTATGATTTTTTTCGGGACTGTCTTTTGCCCTTACTTAAGTGCTGTCTTTAATACCTGAAGATTTTCTTTCATTACCGAAAGATAGGTTGTGCCTTTTTCTGCCTGCTTTTTTGTTACTGACTGAAGTGAATCCATTGTGAGGACTTTTGCATTTTTTGCGTTTGTGTTTTCTATGATTGTGCGGGCAATTCTTCCGTCTCCGCTTTCAATCTTTAGAACACTGTTAAGTCCAAGTTCATCAGCCTTTTTTGCAAGGAAAATTACTGTTTCAAAACTTGCTTCTGTTTCTGCAGAGCATCCGACAAAAGCGGCAAAGTAATCAAGTCCGTAATCGTCTGTCAGATAGCGGAACGGGAAACGGTCACCAAAGAGGACTGTCTTTTTGCTGCCGGCTTTTACAGCGGCGGCGTATTCTGTATCAAGTTCGCTGAGTTTTTCTAAGTATGAAGCAAGGTTTGCCTTGTATGAAGCTGCATTTGCCGGATCTTTTTCACAGAGAACTGAGGCGATTTCTGCACTCAGGACTTTTGCGTTGCGGAGAGAAAGCCATACGTGCTCGTCGTATTCTGTTTCTTCATCATCGTGGTGGTGATGGTGATGTTCTTCTGCTTCGTGGTCGTGTCCGTCTTCGTGGTGATGCTCTTCTGCTTCATGATGATCATCTTCGTCATGGTGGTGTTCCTCTTCGGCCTGCATTCCTTCTTTTACTTCTTCGGCTTTTACTTTGTCTCCGAGAGTTTCCATGAGATTTATAACTTTCATGTCTTTATTTTCTGCGTTTTTGAGAGCGCCATTTACCCATTTGTCACTTTCTCCGCCGACATAAATAAAAATATCTGCAGTAGAAATTTTTGCTATGTCCTGGATTGACGGCTGGTAGGAATGAAGGTCTACACCGTTGTCAAGGAGAAGGGTGAGTTCAGCGTTTTCTGCATTTTCTCCGAGAATATTTTTTGTCCAGTCATATTCAGGAAAGATTGTTGTTACAATTTTAAGCCCGTCTGTTTTTTTTGTGTTTTTGGCTTTTGAACAGCCTGTCTGTGCGAATGCAAGAATTACGGCTGCGGCTGTAAGAATAAATTTTGTTATTTTCATTTTTTTTGTATCTCCTTATGTTTATGCAGTTGCTTTTTTAATTCCTTGTAATAGTAAGATTGCGGAGTCTGGCACGGCAAAGACAGTCAATGATATCTCGTGGTCTGTTCTGTGGAAGTCATTTAATGTCATTGCCGGACTTGCCCCGGGAATCTAAATCACAAGCTTGACTTTCTGTTTTACAAGTGTCCGGGGGGCACAGATAAATGCAGAAAGAATTACAATATTTATATAGAAAAAAGCGGTAAACTCTGAAGCTTTTGCAGAAATGTCAGAACTGAAGATATTTACAGCGTGAATTATCTGAAGAACAAGGCAGACCGCACAGTTTTCTTCGTGGCAGGTTTCTTCATGTCCTTTGTGAAAAGTTTCAAAAGCAGCGGATGCAAGAAGAGAGAAGGAAAGAAAAAAAGCCGTAAACAGTTTTAAAAACCGGATTACTTTTCTGCTCATTTGTTTTTTTTCTCCGTAACTGCCGTTTTTGCCGGGCTTGAAGTTTCTCTGCCATTATCAGGATTATTTTTTGAACAGTCCGTGCATAATCCGTAGAATACAGTCCGTAAGGGATTGAGTTTAAAGCCGTGCTCAGATTTAAGGTGTGAGCCCAGTTCTTCAAGTTCTTCGCATTCAAGGTGAATGAGCCGTCCGCACTGTTCGCATTTTAAATGAAAGTGTGATTCATTTATATCGCAGTCATCGCCTGAATACTCAAAGCAGGCGGCAGAATGTTCATCAATAAAATATTTCTGGATCTTTCCTTCGCTTACAAGTTTTTCAAGCTGACGGTAAATAGTTGCAGTTCCGATTGAAATATTTTTACCTTCAAAATGAGCGCGTATGTCTTCTGCGGTAAAATGCTTTCCCTTAATGGTGGAAAGATAAGAGAGAAGAAGTTCCTGCTGTTTAGTTTTATAAGGCGTTTTCTGCACCTGAACACTCCAATTTGATAACGGTTATCAAATTACAGTAAGAGGCGGTTTATGTCAAGGGAATTTGAGAATTATTATCAGATTTGGAGGAGGGGCGTTGCGGGGGCTCCCGCAGAGGGGGCAGCGGAAGACACGACAAAGCGGAGCAAATGACGGAAGCGGCTTGTCCGCTTACGATATTTGTGGAGAGACTCGTGGCTGGAGCATGGGGGAGACTTCCCCCTCCTTGTTTTTACCCCTAAAATGCGCTATTCTCTTCCTTATGAAAGAACTCGAACTTAAATACGGATGTAATCCGAACCAGAAGCCTGCAAAGGTTTATGTTGATGAAGGCGATCTTCCAATTGAAGTGTTAAACGGAAGACCGGGATATATTAACCTGCTTGATGCTTTTAACGGCTGGCAGCTTGTAAAAGAATTAAAAGAAGCAACAGGACTTCCTGCCGCAACTTCTTTCAAGCATGTAAGTCCTGCAGGTGCTGCTGTCGGAAAACCGCTTTCTGATACTCTTAAAGCAATTTACTTTACTGACGGCGTTGAGCTTACTCCTCTTGCATGCGCTTATGCCCGTGCCCGCGGTGCTGACCGTATGTCTTCTTTCGGAGACTTTATTTCTTTAAGCGATGAATGTGACGAAGCAACTGCTCTTTTAATCAAAAAAGAAGTTTCTGACGGTGTTATTGCACCTGGATATTCTGCAAAGGCCCTCGAAATCTTAAAGGCTAAGAAAAACGGTAACTACTGCGTTATTAAAATTGACCCTTCTTATGTTCCTCCGGAGACTGAAGTTAAACAGGTTTTCGGTGTTAAATTTGAGCAGGGACACAACTTCCTTAAAATCGATGAAAGCTGTCTTTCAAATATCGTAACTAAAAATAAGACTTTAAGCGAAGATGATAAGCACAACCTTATCATCGCTCTTATCACCCTCAAATATACTCAGTCTAACTCTGTCTGCTATGTAAAGGACGGTCAGGCAATCGGTATTGGTGCAGGTCAGCAGAGCCGCGTTCACTGTACACGCCTTGCAGGTCAGAAGGCTGACAACTGGTGGCTTCGTCAGAGTCCGCAGGTTTTAGGGCTTCAGTTTGTTGACGGAATTAAGCGCGCTGACCGTGATAATGCAATTGATGTTTATATCGGCGATGAATACGAAGATGTTCTTGCTGAAGGTAAATGGCAGACCCTCTTTAAGGTAAAACCTGCTGTATTTACCCGCGAAGAGAAAAAAGCCTGGCTTGCAAAAAATACTAACGTTGCAGTCGGCTCTGATGCCTTCTTCCCGTTCGGTGACAATATCGAGCGCGCAAGAAAGAGCGGTGTAACTGTAGTTGCACAGCCGGGCGGCAGTGTTCGCGACGACCAGGTTATTGAAACTGCCGATAAGTATAATATGGTAATGTGCTTTAATGGGATCCGATTGTTCCATCACTAGGTTGAGCCGCGAGTTTTCGAAGAAAACTCGTTAAGTGAGCAAAGCGAACGACTAATGGTCTTCAACGGAATAAGATTGTTCCATCATTAAATAACATGCGCTTTTGCGGACCGGCAGTTCGACCGGGAGCATTTATTTTATATATCTAAAATCTCTATTTTAAAGCCGGTAAAACAATATGTTATGCCGGCTTTTTTTTTTAGCTTTTTTATAATGAATTATTAAATTTAAAAGTCTGCCAAAAAGGATTAAAATTACTGTTGGAACTATTGTTCCCAAGGCAGGATAATCGTGAGTGAGATTAACGAAACAGAGAGTTTAGAAAAGAAACAGAAAAAAAATAAAACAGGAAAAAAATCAAAAATCAGTCTTATTTTTGTTCTGGTTTTAAGTATTGGTGCTACTATTCTGGCTTTAAACCTTATCCAGCTTGCTGTTGTTGCAACAGGGCTTGAAGTTCAGGTAAAAGAAGATGATGAAGAAGACTATGCTGCAGTATTAAAGGGCTATTGTCTTTCCGTTGAAAAAGATATTGAAGGTTATTACAGGGCGCTTGAATATTACACAAAAGCTGATGCAATGAGGTACGGTTCAATAACTGAAATGGCTGAATGGCTTACTGCACATGAAACTGAGCGTCATCCGGATTTTGATTACATCATGCTGGCAGACCGTTCAGGTTATTCATATAACGATATTGGAAGCCGCACTGATATTTCCAACCGCGGTTATTTTAAGGCTATCATGGAAGAAGGACAGGACAGATATATTGATGATCCTGTAATTTCAAAAACTACTGGTCAGCCGGTTATTCATATTACTACTGCAATTAAGCGTAACGGCAAGAATATTGCAATGCTCTGTGGTGTTGTAAATATCAAAACAATCACCCGTGAAGTAAACGAAATAAATGTAGGTGAAGGCTACGCATGGATTTTAGCCAGTGACGGTACTGTAATTTCTCATCCGAGGGAAGATTTCCTTATGGTAAAGAATTTTATTACGGGGCTTTCTGCAGGTTTTGAAGATATGGCTGCCGTTGCTACAGAAGTTTCTCAGGGACATACAGGAAGTGCATGGATTAAAGGTCTTAACGGCGGAAAGGACTTTGTTACTTACCGCGGAGTTTACGGAACACCATGGGGAATGGCAATGTCAATTCCAGACGGACAGATTCTTGCAATGGTAAAAAAAGTACGCACTCTTATGATTGCATTCGGAGTACTCGTAATTATTGCTTCGATTGGTATTGGTGCGCTTCTTGTTTACAGAAATATTAAACCGCTTGCTATTGTTGAAGATACCATTAATGGAATTGCAACAGGTGATGCTGATCTTACGCAGCGAATTAATGTTAAGGCTAAATTTGAAATCGGCCGTGTAGTTGAAGGCTTTAATGAATTTGCAGAAAAGCTTCAGACAATCATTTCAACAATGAAAAAGTCTAAGCTTGAACTTGTAGGCGTTGGTGAAATGCTTCAGGACTCAACAGAAGATACATCGGCAGCAATTACACAGATTATCGGAAACATCGAATCAATGGGAAAACAGGTTACTTTCCAGAGCGATTCCGTACATGAAACTGTAGGCGCTGTAAATGAAATTGCTTCTAACATTGAGTCCCTTAATCATATGATTGAACACCAGGCTTCTGCAGTAACACAGGCATCTGCAGCGGTAGAAGAGATGATTGGAAACATTAATTCTGTAAATACATCAGTTCAGAAGATGGGTAAGGCATTCGAAGACCTTGAAAAGAAGGCAGTTATGGGTGTTCAGAGACAGAATGATGTAAACGAAAAGATTGAAGAAATTGAAAAAGAAAGCCAGGCACTGCAGGAAGCAAACGCCGTAATTTCTGGTATTGCAGAACAGACAAACCTTCTTGCCATGAATGCTGCCATTGAAGCGGCTCACGCAGGTGAAGCAGGAAAAGGCTTCTCTGTTGTTGCTGATGAAATCCGTAAGCTTTCTGAAGATTCAGGAAGCCAGTCACAGACAATCGGTAACCAGCTTTCTAAAATCACAGGTTCAATCGAAGAAATCGTTGCTGCTTCACAGATTGCAACTGACGCATTCAACGAGGTTTCGACAGGAATTAATTCAACTACAAATCTTGTACGCGAGATTACCAATGCCATGCTTGAACAGAACGAAGGTTCAAAACAGATTGCCATTGCCCTTAACAGCATGAACGATACTTCAAACGAAGTAAAGACTGCTTCTTATGAAATGGCAGAAGGCAACAAGCAGATTTTAAATGAAATCAAGCATCTTCAGGATTCAAGTTTTACAATGAAGAGCGGTATGGATGAAATGACAGCCGGTGCCCGTAAAATCAATGAAACAGGTGCTGCCCTTTACAATCTTTCTAACCGCATGAAAAATGCGATTGAAAGCATCGGTGAGCAGGTAGACCAGTTTAAGGTTTAAAGTCGGTAAGAGTATTATATAGATTAAAAGGTCCGGGTTTTTCATTGAGGGCCTTAAATCCACCTGTACTTGTGTGCGGGTGGATTTTTTTTGTCATTAATTTTTCCCCGCTCTGTATTATTGTCAGTGTCAGTGCCTCAGGTTTTATATCGATGCCGGAGAGTGCTTTTAAGGGGAATGGAGAATTATGATAAATTAAGTTACAATTTTTTTATGACACAACAAAACGATTTTTCAGCTTTTACACATTTTTTCTGGGACCTTGACGGGACTTTAACTGAATCTGCTCCTGGCATAATAAACTGCGTGCGTTATGCTCTTGAGAGTTTCGGGATTCATGAAGAAGATGATGATAAGCTCCGTCTTTTTGTGGGACCGCCCCTTATGTATTCTTTTTCTCATTTTTATGGCTTTGATGAAGAAAAATCACGTCAGGCTATGAATAAATACCGCGAGCGTTTTGGCGTAAAGGGCCTTTATGAAAACTCAGTTTATGACGGTATTCACGAAACTTTAACTGCCTTAAAAAATGATGGAAAAAAACTATATATTGCTACAGCCAAGCCGGAAATCTATATGTTTAAAATCATCAGGCATTTTGACCTTGAAAAATATTTTGATTTTGCAGGCGGCTCTGACCTTGAAGAAACCCGCAGCGAAAAGCATAAAGTTATTGATTATGTAATTGAACACGAAAACCTTGAAGAAGAAAGAAAGTCAGGAAAGATTTTAATGATCGGTGACCGTAAGCATGATTTAATCGGAGCTCATAAGTGCGGAATAAAATGCTGCGGGTGCCTTTGGGGCTACGGCGGGCTTGAAGAGCTTAAAGAATATAAAGCTGATTATATTATAGAAAAGCCTCAGGACCTGCTAAAATCCCAGACTTAACTGCATGGGGGCTTTTGCAAGTCTTACGGCTTCGAGAAGGTCGTCAATTTCTGTTTCGCCGTATATTCTGATATTGTTTGTTTTTAAAAGGCTGGCTGTAATCCCGTTTCCTTCTGTTTTGCGGTGGGAGAATGTCCCGTCGTAAATGGTGCCGTTTCCGCAGGAAGGACTGTTTTCTTTAAGAAGAGCAAAAGGACAGTTGAACATCTTTGCGGCCTTTAATGCTTCTTCTGCTCCTTTCTGATATTCCTTTGTTTTATCTTCGCCTGTTTCACTGATTACACGACCGTTCTGTATTTCGCAGGGAGTTCGCGGGCAGGGAAGACCGCCTGATGCTTCAGGACAGAAAGGAATGATGTTCACCATTTTTTTAAGCCTGTCGAGTTTTGAGTTTTCGAGCAGATGTGAATTGTTTGTGCCGTCGTATTTTACATTAAAGCCTAAAAGACAGGCACTGACCAGGATGTTCATAATTTTTTAAATTATGAAGAAAGAAGCACCGGCGGTCAAGTGAGAGGGACAGTAAAAAAAGCCTGCTATTGAGTTAGAATAAATGCAGCGCACTGATGCGCTGAAGTCCTTTTAAGTTTTATTCCATATAATAAGTTTTAATAGGCGGGAAGCCGTTGAACTCAACGCTGGCGTAAGTGCTTGTGTAGGCGCCAGTCGTAAGCCAGTAGAGCTTATCGCCGCTTTTTAAGGTGAGGGGAAGCTTGTACTTAAAGTCTTCGTACATTATGTCAGCACTGTCACAGGTAGGGCCTGCAAGAATGACTTCTCCTTCTTTTTCGCCCGCTTTATCTTTAGAAGAAATTACAGGATATTTCATTGCTTCGTCTAAAGTTTCGATAAGGCCGTTGAATTTTCCTGAGTCCTGGTAAACCCAGCGCTGGAGGGCAGTATTGTTCTTTCGGCTTACAAGAATTACTTCGCTTGTAAGGATGCCGCAGTCGCCTACTAAGGAACGTCCAGGTTCTAAGATAATCATGGGCACGTCGTCTCCAAAATCGTCCTGAAGATAGCGGGTAATTTCTGAAGCATAGGTTGAAAGCTCGTTTGCCGGCTGGATGTAGTGTGCAGGGAAGCCGCCGCCCATATTAATCATTGAAAGCCTTATGCCTTCTTCTTCTTCCAGGGAAGAAAAAAGATATGAAGCCTTTGCTATTGCGTCGTTCCAGGCACCGATGTCACGCTGCTGGCTTCCAACATGAAAAGAAACGCCGTAGGGAGTGAGTCCGAGATTTTTTGCCATTACAAGAAGGTCGTATGCCATGTCAGGATGACAGCCGAATTTGCGGCTTAAAGGCCAGTCTGCACTCTGTGTATTTTCCATGAGCATGCGGACATAGATGCGGCTGCCCGGAGCATTTTCTGCAATTGCCTTAAGGTCATCCTTAGAGTCTGTTGCAAACATGCGTACGCCTTTTTCATAAAAATATTTTATGTCTTTTGCCTTTTTGATTGTATTTCCGTAAGAAAGGCGGTCGCCCTTTACGCCTAATGACATGATTTTGTCCAGTTCATAGCGGGATGCAACGTCGAAATTTGAGCCGAGTTCTGCCAGGAGTTTTAAGACAGGTTCTCCGGGATTTGACTTGATGGCGTAATAAATGTGTGCATACGGAAAAGAGTCCCGGAGTTTGATGAAATTGTACTTAATCTTTTTGAGATTAATCACAACATTCGGAGTTTCCAGCCCCTCTGAAAACTCTAAAAATTTTTTCCATTCAGTATCGGAAATGTAGTCCCCACGATTAAACATGAAATACCACCTTGTACAATAAATCATCAGAAAAAAATATGATGTAAAAGGGAATATAAAGGAAAAAGAAGATATGGTCTATATTTTTCCGGTATTTTTTTTGAGGAAAAACGGAGATTTTTGAGGTTTGTTTATCAGCCGCTCAAAATCCGCCGGAACTTAAAAAATATCTTTGAAATCTGTTTTTAGATATGCCCTGATATGCTATATTATGAAGTGAGGGAAAGTTTATCCAGGGAATCCTGCTTCCGCATGCAGCGGACAGAGGGTGTCCTTTTTTCGGAGGCTTATTAATTATGAAAAAAATAAAACTTATTCCGGCTTTTTTGTGTCTGGCGTTTCTTTTTGTTTCCTGCGGACAGAAAGGTCCGTCTGTAACTCCTGTAGAACTGTGGTATGGAGCAACTTTTGGGGAAGCGGGAGAACCGCCTGCAGACTGGGAAGTTTATAATATTATCCGGAGAAAACTTAATATTGACCTTAAAATGTCTGCTGTGCCGGGTGTAACTGAGGAAGCAGATAAAAAAATACTGGCAGCCGCTTCAATGGGACGTCTTCCGGATATTTTTGTTGTTTCAAATCAAGTTTTAACTGAGCTGATCCGTAACGGACTTGTTACTTATGTTGATGACATGTATGAACTTATGCCTGTCCGCACGGCTCAGATGTATGATGAAGCTGAACGCCGCTCTTACGCATACGAAGGAAAGCATTATGCTTTAAGCCAGCCTGGTTCAGTAGTAAAGAATGAAGGTGTTTTAATCCGTAAGGACTGGCTCGACAGATTAGGACTTGATATTCCTGTAACTCTTGATGATTACATGAATGTAATGAAAGCCTTTACTTATAATGATCCTGACGGTAACGGAAAAAATGATACCTATGGTTTCGGAGCCTTTCTTGAAATAAGAAAAAACAGTGAAGGTTTTGGTACAAGATTTGAACCTGTTTTCGGTGCCTTTGGTGTTGAAGGTACTTTTGATATGAGCCGTAAGACTGCAGGTCTGAATCTTTATAAAGATGATTATTATAAAGCTTTGGATTTTGTCCGCAGAATGAATGCAGAAAAAGTTATTGATCCTAACTGGTTTGCTTATAGAAAAGATGATTTTAGAAATGCCTGGAAATCAGGCCGTTTCGGTATCATGCGTGAACAGAATGCAGCCTTTGCCCTTGAGAACAATTATTCTCCGTTTGATGAACGCTTCCCGGACGGAGAATGGATTGTAATTGATCCTCCTGAAGGTCCAGACGGCAGAAAATCAGTTGGCGTTTATACTGACCAGGGACACAGAATTTATGCAGTCAGTGCAAATGCCCGTGCCCAGGGAAAAGTTAAGGCAATCGCCAGGCTTCTTGAATGGATGAGCAGTGATGAAGGCTATTATCTTTTAGGATTTGGGGAAGAAGGTGTTAATTACACCAGAAATGAAGACGGTCAGATTACTACAGAAAATCTTCCTGACAGTTCTAAGGCTTATTCAACAAAAGAATTTGCACGCTATCTTCAGCTCAGAAACATGATTTTCTATAACAGTGAAGTTGAACTTGCAAGCCGCTACCCTGTCTGGACAACAAAAAAAGGCAGACAGATGAGTGCTTATTCAGTTCTTAAAGATATGCAGAGCCGCAGCTGGACAGCCTGTCTTGGCTCAGAAGGCCTGCCGTCTCCGTCCCCGGAATTAAAAAAATACTGGGAACAGGGAGTTCTTGATTTTGCCCTCGGTAAGCGTGCGCTGACAGAAGAAAACTGGCAGCAGTGGCTTAACGAGTTTACAAGAATCGGCGGACTGGACTGGGAACGCAAGTGCCTTAATCACGCAGAAAGTCGTACACTTCTGACAGAATAGATTACTTTTGCTGATGCAGCGGATTTGTGTTTTTAATCTATCCAGCGTAAATATTTCTGACTTTTATGGGCGCGCTTTTCGTTGAGAATATTCTCAATAATTTCTGTAGCAGCCCATAAACCAATAAAACCAAGCAACATAAAAAACATAACCATATATGCCTCCTCTTTTTATGACTTGAGTATAGGAGGGGTAGTGTGCCATAGAGTGTCCCACTTATAAAAATAACAGATATTTAATAAATGAGTAACAATTGAGCCTTTTTCCGTGTTATAATTTTTAAAGGTGGCTTTAAGAAACAGGGGACTTCCTTAAAAAAGTGACAGTTTTTAGGGTATTGAAGGTTTTACTCAGGAAACGGACCTGCAGCTTATGAAAAGAAGAAAGTCGTACATATTTTCGTCCTCTGTAATGATTACTGCCGGAATAGGCATTCTTCTTGGTATTGTTATCCTTGTTGTAAATTTTGTTTCCCGCATAAAGACTTCTTCTGAAGGCACTGTATACACCGGCGCTTCTATCGGTAATGTTCTTTATATAAATTCCTATGACCCTGGTTACATTGTTTCAAAGTTTCAGCTGAAAGGGCTGGATGAAGCAATGTCAAAATCAAATATCCTGTACGAAGTAATGTATATGGATATGCTTAATTATGATACAAGGGAAAATTACGATAATTTCTATAAGTCCATAAAATATAAAATCTCCGTTCAGAAAAACAAGTTTGATGCAGTAATTGTAAGTGATGATCCAGCTCTCGGGTTTGTTGAGCAGTATCATGAAGAGCTTTTTCCGGGGCTGCCTGTTGTATTTTTTGGAATCAATAATTTAGATTATGCCCGTAAGGTTTCTGAAAGTCCTTTTTATACAGGCTCTGCAGAAGAAATATTTGTTGAAGATACTCTAGAAATTCTTGTTGAACAGAATCCAAAGGCCGGAAGAATTGTCTGTATCTGTGATGATTCTGTGACCGGGCTCGGTGATATAAAGCAGTTTGCAAGAGCCATGGAAAAATATCCTAATCTTGATTACGAGTTCTTAAACCTGAACCGTTTTTCTCCTCCGTTTTTATCGAAGTATCTGACAGAAATTCCCCTTAACAGTGTGATTGTCTGTCTTTCTTCATTGCAGTCGTATGCACATTTTAACGGTATAGGTGATTTTGAATTAGTTGATTTTATTACTTCCTATGCAAAAAAGATTCCGATTTACCGTACTCATATAATTGGTATTGGTGCAGGTTTTGTCGGGGGAAAGATTTTTAATCATGTTGTGTCTGCTGAAAATGCTGTTAAAAAACTCAGGGATATTCTTTTAAGTCATAATCTTGAAAATATTCCTTTGACTTACGATAAACAGGGAATGTTTCTTTTTGATTACTCAGTCTTAAAAAAACTGAAACTGAATCTTAATGCCATTCCTGATGATGCCGTTTTTGTAAACCGCCCTGAAAACTTTTTTGATGTTTATAGGGATGTAATTCTTCCGTTTGTTTTAATCAGTGTTTCACTTGTCATGCTTTTAATAGTAGCAGCTGCAAATTACACAAAGTCTAAGCGTATTAACAGTGTAATGATGATTATGAACAAGCGGATGAGGCAGACGAATAAGGATCTGATTGATTCAAAGACCAAGCTGACCTATGTTGCAAATAATGACGGTCTTACAGAACTTCCTAACCGTGTTTTTGGTGAACAGGAAATCCGCCATATCATGCATTCAGGAGTACCGTTCAGTCTGTTTTTGATGGATATTGATGATTTTAAAAATTATAACGATACCTATACCCATGCCTGCGGCGACTTTGTGTTAAAGGAATATGGAAGAAGACTTTCAAAACTTACCCAGAATAATGAGTATTTTGCGGCACGCTACGGCGGGGATGAATTCATACTTGTTCATAAATGCGGGCATATAGAAAAAAACGGAAAGGAAATTGAAGAATTAAAGAAGCTGCTTGATGAACCTCTTGAATACAATGGAATTACGCTTGATATTACCGCAACCTTAGGATATGCAAATTCAGATCCTGATCTTTCTTATGATGATTTAATTACGAACGCTGATATTGCGATGTATGAGGCAAAAAAGGAAGGAAACGGGGCTATTGTTGCATTTATGGCTGATATGAAAGAAAACATGGTCCGCCGCAATAAGATAATGGAAATAATTAAAGACGAGTGTTCTTCAGGCGGTTTTGAAATCCGCTATCAGCCTCAGGTTTTTGCCGGTTCCGGGGAAGTTTATGGATACGAAGCACTTGTCCGCCTTCAGAATCATCCGATCGGGCCGGGCGAGTTTATTCCGATTGCAGAAGATTCAGGCTTTATTACTCAGATAGGCCGGATTGTTGTAGAAAAAGTTCTTGCGCAGATGGATGTTTGGCGTAAAGAGGGAATGCCGCTTAAAAAGGTCGCAATCAACTATTCTAACGGGCAGCTTGTTGATGATGAATATGTAAAATTCTTAAAGCGCGAAATGGATAAATACACTATTCCTCCTGAGCTGATTGAAATCGAAATTACTGAAAGCCTTTTCATGGGTAAGAAGGAAAGGGCGAGCCAGCTGTTTAATGATCTTGCGGATATCGGAGTAAGTCTTGCACTGGATGATTTTGGAACGGGTTATTCTTCTTTAAGTTATCTTACCTTTGTTCCTGCTAAAAAAGTTAAAATCGATAAAACACTCGTTGATAATTATCTTGTGGACGGTAAAGAAACCTTTATTGAAAATATTGTTCATCTTGTTCATGACCTTGGAATGAAGCTTACGGTGGAAGGTGTTGAACACAAGTGGCAGTATGATAAACTCTGCGCGATGAACTGCGATTATATTCAGGGATACTTCTTCAGTAAGCCGATGACGGCAGATTCGGTGCCGCAGTTTTCTGTTGGTGTGTAAAAAAAACAGCTTCCAGTCGAATCGGCGATGTTCAAAACCGCGCGTTAACGCGCGGCATGATGTTTGCCTGTAGCGCAGCGTTTTATAATTATCTCTTGAACAACCTTCTTTAATTTTATAAACTATTCAAAATGACATTTTATTAAGTTTTGTCAAACTCGACAGGAGGCAGAATTCAAATGGCAAAGAAATACGCATTTTTATTTCCGGGACAGGGTGCCCAGACACAGGGAATGATTAAAGATATCTGTGAGGCTTTCCCTGAAGCACAGAAAGTTGTAGATGAAGTATCTAGGGTTTCCGGAAAGGATGCAGCTAAACTTTTGTGGGATACACCGCAGGAAGAATTAAACAGATCTGATAACAGCCAGCTTGCAATTACAACTGCAAGTCTTGCAATTATGGCTGCCCTCAAAACAAAAGGAATTGAACCTTCGGCTGCAATGGGCTTTTCTCTCGGAGAATTTCCTGCTCTTTATGCTGCAGGAATTTTAAGTTTTGAAGATGTAATAAAAGTTGTATGCCAGCGCGGCTCAATCATGCAGAAAGTATGTGAACAGATTGCTGAAGAAAACGCAGGTAATGCACCTGGAATGAGTGCAATCTTAGGTCTTCCGCCTGAACAGGTTGAAGAAATTGCATCAAAAATTGACGGAGCGTATGCTGCAAACCTTAATTCTGTAAAGCAGACTGTAATTGCAGGTACAGCTGAAGGTTTAACTAAGGCAGAAGAAGCTGCAAAAGAAGCCGGAGCACGCCGTGTTGTTCGTCTTGCTGTTGCAGGTCCTTTCCATTCACCTTTAATGCAGAGAGCTGCTGACAATTTTAAGACAGCGCTTGAACCATTTACTTTCGCTGACCCGAAAATTACTTTATTTTCTAATGTAACAGGTAAGAAAGTAACAGAAGGAGCGCCTGCCAAAGCAAGTGCAGTAGATCACCTTACTCATCCTGTACGCTGGACTGACGAAGAAAAAGTTCTTGCTGACCTTATTAAAGAAGACGGCGGTGACTGGGCTGTTCTTGAAGTAGGACCGGGAAAAGTACTTTCAGGACTCTGGGGCCAGACAGAAGCCGGCGCAGAACTTCCTGCAGTTTCTGTTAATACAGCTGAAGTAATAAACACACTGTAAAACCCGCGCTTCTGAGTAGGGGGTGTTCACGCCCCTTAAAAAACGGGGGTTTTAGGGGGCCGCCCCCCCTAAGGAGAAATTATGTTATTAAACGGTAAAAAAGCACTTGTTACAGGTTCAAGCCGCGGTATCGGACGTGGTATTGCTGAACTTTTCATTAAAAACGGATGTGAAGTGTGGGGGCTCTGCTCAAAGCCAAGTGCAGGAAAAGAAGAAATGGAAGCCCTGGCAAAAGAAAACGGCCTTGCATTTCACGAAATTTATGCTGATGTAGGTAATGCAGAACAGGTTACAGAAGTTGTTAAGGCTGCTCTTGCAGAAGCCGGCGGCTTTGATATTCTTGTAAACAACGCAGGCATTACACGTGACGGTCTTTCTTTCCGTATGAAAAAAGAAGACTGGGATGATGTTATCCGTGTAAACCTTACTTCTACTTTCTTAATCTGTCAGATTGTATCTAATGATATGATCCGCAAGCGCAGCGGTTCAATCATCAATATGTCTTCGATTGTTGGTGTTCACGGAAACGGTGGTCAGGTAAACTACGCTGCTTCCAAAGGCGGACTTATTGCCTATTCAAAATCTCTTGCGGCAGAAGTTGGCAGCCGCGGTGTCCGCGTAAACTGCATTGCACCGGGATTTATTTTAACTGACATGACCACAGTCCTTAAGGAAGAACTTCGTGCTGCCATGGTAGAAAAAATTCCGCTGAAGCGTGCAGGAACTCCTGAAGATGTGGCTAATACGGCTCTTTATCTTGCAAGTGACATGAGTACATACGTTACTGCACAGGTTATCGGTGTAGACGGCGGAATGGGGGCATAATTTTTTACATCCATGTAAAAAATTATGCTGACAGGAAACTGCGTTTCCTGTCGGGATTAATTGAGTCTTTGCAGAATGCGCCGTCCGTGGCGCATTTTTTTTTGTGGGGGGTTGCTTAAAATGACAAAAACTGATATTTTGTCAAAGTAAATTATTTTTTTGGGCAAGGGATTGGAGAAGCGCGCAGCGTTGACCGCAGGAACTGCGGTTAATGGAGCGGAAGCGGAACTTCGGAAAGCCCGGCCGCGAAGCGGATGCCCCCATATTACAGGAGAAAAAAAATGAGAAAAGTAGTTGTAACAGGTCTTGGCTGTGTAAGTCCGGTTGGTAATTCTGCTGATGAAACATGGGAAGCCCTTAAGGCAGGAAAAAGCGGTATTGCACTCATTGCAGGTTATGATGCTGCACCTTTTAAAGTTAAGTATGATGCTGAAGTAAAGAATTTTAATGCAAGTGACTATATGGATGCAAAAGATGCCCGCAAGATGGCACGCTTTACTCAGCTCGCTGTTGCTGCAAGCCGCATGGCAATTGATGATTCAAAACTTTCTGAAACAGACCTCGATAAAGCAGGTGTTACTCTCGGTGTTGGAATCGGCGGTTTTGAAGTAACAGAAACAGGTTACAAGAGCTATTTCAATTCAAACTTTACCCGTACTCCCCCGATGACTATTCCTGAACTCATTCCAAATGAAGCTGCAGGAAATGTCTGCATCGTAAATAAAATTCACGGACCGGCACACACTATCTGTACTGCCTGTGCTTCAGGAACAGACGCCATCGGACATGCCCTTGACCAGATTAGAAGCGGCCGCCTGGACGTTGTTTTAGCCGGCGGAACTGAATCGGCAATAAACGGATTTACAAATTTAAGTTTCGGCGTTCTTCAGGCTCTTTCTTCTAATTTTGCTGACTGTCCTGAAAAGGCAAGCCGTCCTTTTGACAAAGACCGCGACGGATTTGTTATGGGAGAAGGCGCTACAATCCTTATTCTTGAAGAGTATGAACATGCCAAAAAGCGCGGTGCAAAAATCTACGCTGAACTTGCAGGTTATGGTGCTACAACTGACGGTTATCATCTTACAGCTCCAAACCCTGACGGAGTTGAAGGTGCAAGGGCAATGACTTTAGCTCTTGAAGATGCAAAAATGAAGCCGGAAGACGTTGTATATTACAATGCTCACGGAACTTCAACTCATAAAAATGACTCAGGCGAAACACAGATGCTCAAAAATGCATTCGGTGAACACGCTTACAAACTTCATATTTCTTCTACAAAATCAATGACAGGTCACTGTCTTGGTAATGCAGGTTCCCTGGAAGCCTTTGTATGTGTTAAGGCAATTCAGGAAGGATTCATTCCGCCTACAATCAACCTTGATAATCCTGATGTAGAAGGCGGATGTGACCTGGACTACACACCGAACAAGGGACTTAAAATTGACGTTCCTGTTGCCATGAGCGGAAATTTCGGTTTCGGCGGCCACAACGGAATCGTAGTTTTCAAAAAAGTAAGTGAATAAATAATAAAGGGGGAAGTCTCCCCCTGCGCGGGCACTTTGTTGCCCGCTACCCCTTCTGCGGGGCTTTCCTCCCCGCAGCGCCCCCCCCAAAATCATTTTTTAGGAGATAATAATGGCTTTTACAGATATTGAATCACTTTTACCCCACAGAAAACCCTTTCTTTTTGTTGATACAATAGAAAGTTATGATGAAAACGGCTGTGTATGTACCAGAAAGTTTACTGATGAAGATTTTTTCTTTAAGGGACACTTTCCTGAATACCCGGTTGTTCCCGGAGTTATTCTTGTTGAAACAATGGCTCAGGGTGGCGGCGCTGCCTTAAGCCTGCAGAAAAAATTTGACGAAGGAAGCCTTTTCTTCCTTGCAACAGTTAACAATGTTAAATTCAAGCATCAGGTTCGTCCGGGGGATACCGTAAGGATGGAAGTAGTGAACAAGCGCTGCACCAAAAACATGGTAGTACAGGAAGGAAAAGCCTATGTAGGCGACACTCTCTGTGCCCAGGCCGAGTGGATGTGTCTGGTTGGAAAAGGAAATTAGACCCCGAAGCCGTTATACTCGAAGTGCAAAGAGGCGAGTTATGTACAAAACCAAATCCAACCGTGGATTTAGTTTTGTACGACAGCAGCTATACTGCTGTCCTTAATTAACTGTATGTGCACGTCCTGTGCACGAACGCCAGCGAAGATAATAATAAAATTCCAACCGTGTGACCCGTTGCAAAAGCAACGGGTTATTTGTTTTGTATCCTGTAATATGTAGTCTCCGTTAATTTTTTCCCCGCGTGTGGTTTTTTAGAAAAAGAAAATAAAAAAAATCAAAACCTATTGACATAGTAGGTTTATAGATGTATAAAGAATATACCTACTAGTTAAGTAGGAATGTAAATAATAATGACAGGAGCAGATATGAAATATTACTTTGAAAAATTAGTTCGAGAAAATTTCCGTAACGGAGTCATGCGTGCCTGTTGTGATATCGCTTAACTATTCTTATAGCCGGAATAAGTCCGGTAATGACAAAAAAATTAAAGAGGTATTAATATGGCAAATTATAAATTCGAAACTTTACAGTTACACGTTGGACAGGAGAGTGCAGATCCTGCAACAGATTCCCGCGCTGTTCCAATCTATCAGACTACATCTTATGTATTCCATAATTCTAAGCATGCTGCAGACCGTTTTGGTCTTGCTGATGCAGGAAACATTTATGGCCGCCTGACAAACTCAACTCAGGACGTTCTTGAAAAACGCGTAGCCGCTCTTGAAGGCGGTTCTGCTGCCCTGGCTCTTGCTTCAGGTGCTGCAGCTATCTCTTACACAATCGAAGCCCTGGCTGCTAACGGCGGTCACATCGTTGCCCAGAAGACAATTTACGGCGGAAGCTATAATCTTCTCGCTCATACTCTTCCTCAGTATGGTATTTCAACAACTTTTGTAAATGCTCACGACCTTAAGGAACTTGAAGGCGCAATTAAAGAAAATACCCGGGCAGTTTATCTTGAAACTCTTGGAAATCCAAACTCAGATATTCCTGATCTCGACGCAATTGCAGCAATTGCCCATAAGCACGGACTTCCTGTTGTTGTAGATAACACCTTTGGTACTCCTTACCTTATCCGTCCTTTTGAGCATGGAGCTGATATTGTAGTTCATTCGGCTACAAAATTCCTTGGCGGTCACGGAACAACTCTCGGCGGCATCATTGTAGAAAGCGGAAAGTTCAACTGGAAAGCAAGCGGAAACTATCCTCAGATTGCTGCTCCTAACCCGAGCTATCACGGCGTTTCATTCTATGACGCTGTCGGACCTGCTGCTTTTGTAACTTACATCCGTGCAATTCTTCTTCGTGATACTGGTGCTACAATTTCTCCGTTCAACGCATTCCTTCTTCTGCAGGGTGTTGAAACTTTGAGCCTCCGTCTTGACCGTCATGCTGAAAACACAAAGAAAGTTGTTGAGTTCTTAAGTAAGCATCCGAAGGTTGAAAAGGTAAATCATCCTTCTCTTGCTGATCATCCGGACCATGCCCTCTACCAGAAATATTTCCCGAACGGAGGAGCTTCAATCTTTACCTTTAACATTAAAGGCGGCCGTGAAGAAGCATGGAAGTTTATCGATAACCTGAAGATTTTCAGTCTTCTTGCAAATGTCGCAGACGTAAAGTCGCTTGTAATTCATCCGGCTTCTACAACTCACAGTCAGCTCAGTGACGCTGAACTTGCAGACCAGGGAATTGCCCAGAATACAATCCGTCTTTCAATCGGTACTGAGCACATTGATGACATAATTGCTGACCTTGAAGCAGGTTTTGCTGCAATTTAAGGAGAAAGTCTATGTCTAATAAAGAATTAGTCTGGAAGGCATTTAATAATAAGGCTGTAGACCGGGTTCCTGTGGGATTCTGGTTTCATTATACGGAAAATGAACTTCTTTCGGCTTACGACAGGCCTGAAATGAGGGAACAGAATATCAGCGGTCATAAGAAATTTGTCAGTACTTTTAAGCCTGATTTTGTAAAGCTTATGAGTGACGGCTATTTCTTTGAGCCTGAAACTTCGAAAATCCTGAGTTCTGCTAAATCAGCAGCAGACTTAAATAAGCTTAAACCTGTTTCTGCAGATGATAAGTGGATCCGGGATCAGGTTTCACTTGTAAAGGAACTGACTTCAAGTTTTGGAAGTGAAGTGCTTACTTTCTACAATGTTTTTGCACCGGCTACTGCCTTTAAATGGGGTATTGTTGCTCCGTCTCTTACTGGCGGTGATAAAAAACTCTCTCAGTTCATAAAGGAAGATCCTGAGGCTGTTATAAGGGCGCTTGGAGTAATCGCTTCCAATACGGAAAAACTTGCCCGCGCAGTTATTGAAGAAGGCGGCGCTGATGGAATTTATCTTAGCGTACAGTCAGTTCAGGATCCTTTCGTGGGACCTGACCTTTACGAGCAGATAATTTCGCCGTCAGAGCTGGCCGTACTTACTGCGGCAAATGCTGCCGGCGGAAAGAACATCCTTCATATCTGCGGTTATGAGGGGGCAAGAAACAACCTTTCGCTTTTCAAAAATTATCCTGCAAAGGCTGTCAATTTTGCATCTGTTGTTGAGGGCGTTTCTCTGGCAGAAGGCAAAAAGATTTTCGGCGGAAAGGCTGTAATCGGCGGTTTTGCCAATACGGGAAAGGGCCTTCTTTACACCGGCACAAAGGAAGAAATCCAGGCAGAAACAAAAAGACTGCTGGAAGCTTCGGGACGCACAGGTATTATTCTTGGAGCGGACTGTACTGTTCCAAAGGATATCAGTTTTGAGCGCTTTGAATGGGTTCGCCAGGCTGCCAGATAAAAGGCATTTCTTAATGCGGACTGAGTCCCGCAAAAAAATCACCGGGGATATTCCGGAATTAAACTATTACGAGGTATTACTATGAAAAAAATTATAACATCTGTTTTGATTATTGCACTGGCTTTAACTTCTGTTTCTGCAAAGGAAAAGAAAGCTAAGGTTCAGAAAATCCGTGTTGCACACACAAACTATTATGTTCCTTATGATTTTGTAAATGATAAGGGTGAATCTGACGGTTTTGAAGTTGCTGTCTTAAAGGAAATTGATAAACTTCTTCCCCAGTATGAATTTGAATATACTCCTACTTCTGATGATGATCTTCTGATTGGTGTTCTTCAGGGAAAATATGATGTGGGAACAAAGGGTGTATGGGTAACTGAAGAACGCAGAAAGAAGTATATCTTCCCTAAAAATCCAATCGGTGCAAGCATCATCGGTATCGTAATCAGAACAGAAACTGCTGATAAGATTAAGGATCTTCCGTCTTTTGCACGCTACTCTGGAAAACTTGTACCAATCGGTGCAGCAAATGCCCAGTACACTGTAATTGACGAATACAACAAAAATAATCCTGATGCAAAAATTAACCTTATTGCAGGTGACCAGTTTGGTGCTTCAGACGGTTACATCTGGGTAAACGAAGGCCGCTACGATGCATATGTTGACATTAAACTTTCTTTCCAGAACAACGTCCTTAAGGAAGGCGCTCCTTATGCTTCTTACAAAGACAAGCTGACTTACATTCCTTACAAAGGAATTCCGACCTGGCCGCTTTTCAACAAAAAGCAGCAGAAGTTTGCAGATGCTTATGATGAAGCATATGCTAAACTTAAGGCAGACGGAACTGTTTCACGTCTTGCAATTCAGTACTTTGGCGAAGACATTTCGGCCCTTTTGAAATAATTCGTAGACATAAGCGGTTTTTAAGGGGGCAGACATGGACAGACCTTTTTATCCTTCAAAGATATTAGAGACAATCCCTGTATTGCTCCCTTATCTATTGGTTACATTTGAGATTCTGATCGGCGTTGTAGTTACAGGAATACTAATCGGATTCCTTCTTGCAAAGGCAAGTCTTTCAAAACACAGGTGGAAAAACCGTACGGCGGGATTTATCATTAATGCATTCCGCTGTACGCCGTCAATTGTAATGCTCTTTGTTGTTTTTTACGGACTGCCGAATCTGTTCTGGGCCTTGTTTAACATTGATATAAATGACTGGTCAAAAGTTTTTTATGTAGTGACAGCCCTGGGACTTCTTTTCAGTGCAAGTGCGGCCGAAATAATGCGCTCAAGTTATCTTGCCGTTCCTGCAGGACAGAGAGAAGCTGCCCTTACCAGCGGTCTTACAGAAGCACAGGCATTTACAAGAATTACTTTGCCGCAGGCTTTTGTAGTTTCTCTTCCAAATCTTGGAAACAGTTTGATAGTTCTTCTTAAAGAAGGCTCCCTTGCTTTTACTATCGGGCTTATCGATGTAATGGGAAAAGGAAACCTGATTATAAGCATTAATTACGGGGCCTATGCCCTGGAGACCTACACTGCACTTGCAGTAATTTACTGGCTGCTTACTTTTTTGCTGGAACAGCTTTTTAAGAGAATCGAAAGCCGCTTTTCTAAGGGAAGAAAGGCACTTTTATAGCCTGAGAAGGAGGCTTGTATGTTTGATGCAGGATTTTTAGTCAGAACCTTTGTAAAACTCTGGGGTGCAGTTCCTGTAACGCTTTTGATTACGGCGGTTTCTCTTGGAACCGGATCTGTGCTGGGTTTTTTTATTGCTCTTGCAAGGATTCATAAAATTAAAGTAATCGGAAGGCTTTGCTCAATATATGTTTCCTTTATAAGGGGGACTCCGGTTGTACTTCAGATTCTTGTTGTGTATTCGCTTCTTCCTTCTGCCCTCAATGCCTGGTTTAAGAAAACCGGGAGCAGTGTTGATGTGTTTTCTTTGAATCCGATTATCTATGCGTTTTTTGTATTTTCACTGAGCACGGCAGCAGTTCTTTCTGAAGTTTTCCGTTCGGCACTTCTTACGATAAACCGTGGACAGCTTGAAGCCTGCTATACGAGCGGACTGACATATTTTCAGGCTTTCAGAAGAATCATAATTCCGCAGGCACTCTCTGCTGCACTTCCTAATTTCTGTACTGCAGCAGTGAACCTGATTAAGAACACATCGCTGGCATTTATGATGACCGTAAAAGATATTACGGCTGTCGCAAAGATTGAGGCATCGTTCGGTTACAACTATCTTGAATCATATCTGGATATTTTTGTGATTTACATAATCATCTGCTCTGTTGTTCAGCGGCTGTTTAAAATCTGGGAGAATTCAGTATCAGTTTATAAAAAAGGTAAAAAAGAGGAAGAAACAGGAAATAAGAATGTCCGGGGAGTGAGAAAATATGCTTAGAGTTACAAATGTACATAAATCATTCGGAAAAAATGAAATCTTAAAAGGCGTGGACCTTACTGTTGAAAAAGGTGATGTCGTAGTAATTCTTGGGCCTTCCGGTTCAGGTAAAACTACTTTTTTAAGGACCCTTGATTTTCTTGAAACTGCAGATGCAGGCGAACTTGAATTTGATGATATAAAAACTCCTCTTGCGCATGCGGGTAAAAAGACAATCTTAAATGTAAGGCGTAAGACAGGTTTCGTTTATCAGAATTACAATCTGTTTGCAAATAAAACTGCCCTTGAAAATGTAATGGAAGGACTTGTAACCGCAAGAAAAATTCCAAAGGACAGGGCACGTGAGATTGCAGAAAAGGCGCTGGAAAAAGTAGGGCTCCTTGACCGTAAGGATTATTACCCGTCACAGCTTTCGGGGGGACAGCAGCAGCGCGTCGGAATAGCCAGGGCAATTGCACCTGAACCTGATGTAGTTTTGTTTGATGAGCCGACCAGCGCTCTGGATCCTGAGCTTGTAGGTGAAGTTCTTGCTGTTATAAAGGAACTTGCAAAAGAAGGAACGACAATGATTGTTGTTACACATGAAATGAGTTTTGCAGAAGAAGCAGCATCTCAGGTAGTTTTTATGGCTGACGGTGTGGTGGTTGAAAAAGGAACGAGCAGCGAGATTTTTTATCATCCTAAAGAAGAGCGTACGAAACAGTTCCTGCAGCGTGTTCTTAAACAGGTTGAATACGTGATTTAAGGGGGAGAAGATATGGCTTTGTCAATTGAATCAAAATGTATTCATCTGGAAGAAAAAATAGAAAATGCAGACGGGAAAACTGTCTGTAATCACTACGGCTCAGTAAGTTTTCCCATTTATCAGACTGCAACCTATGCTCACCCTGAAGCGGGAGTAAGTACAGGTTTTGATTATTCGAGGCTCCAGAATCCTACAAGACAGCAGCTTGAAAAAGTTGTCTGTCAGCTTGAAGGCGGAACTGATGCCTTTGCCCTTTCCAGCGGCATGGCAGCAATTTCTTTACTGATGGAGATTTTTTCACCTGGGGATCACATTATTGCAGACTCAGATCTTTATGGCGGAACAATAAGGCTTTTTGATAATGTGTCACAGAAAAACGGCCTGACCTTTAGCCGCATAAACTGCGCATCAGAAAACCCGGAAGATTACATTACGGAAAAAACACGGGCAATTTATATTGAGACTCCGACAAATCCGATGATGAATATTACGGATATTGCAGAGATTTCGGCAATTGCAAAAAAATACGGGCTTCTTTTGATTGTAGACAATACTTTTATGTCGCCGTATTTTCAGAATCCGCTTTCTCTGGGAGCGGATATTGTAGTTCATTCAGGAACAAAATATCTTGGCGGTCACAATGATACTCTTGCAGGATTTATTGTTACAAACAAAGCGGACATTCAGGAAAAACTCAGGTTCCTGATTAAGACAACCGGGGCCGGGCTTTCACCTTTTGACAGCTGGCTTATTATACGCGGCATTAAGACTCTTGCCCTCAGAATGGAAAAAGCCCAGGAGAATGCCCTTAAAATAGCTCAATGGTTAAAAGAACAGAAAAATATAGCACGTGTAATTTATCCGGGGCTTTATGATCATCCAGGATATGAAGTCCAGAAAAAACAGGCCCGGGGCTTTGGTGCAATGCTTACTTTTCAGACGAAAGATAAAGCTGAGGCCTTTGCCGTCTTAAAAAAAGTGAAGCTCATTAAATATGCAGAAAGTCTTGGCGGTGTTGAGACTTTAATTACCTATCCGGTAACCCAGACCCACGCTGATGTTCCTGAGGAAATCCGGCTTAAAAACGGAATAACGCCTGAAACACTGCGTCTTTCTGTCGGCATAGAAAGGGCTGAAGACCTGATTGCTGACTTAGCGCAGGCTTTAGAGGGGGAGGGTGTATGAATCTTGAGCTTGAAGGAAAAACGGTTGCAGTAACAGGAGGCAGTAAAGGAATCGGATTTGCAGCAGCAGGTGAGTTTTTACGTGAAGGAGCAAATGTTTTTATCTGTGCAAGAAATTCATGCGAACTTGAAGATGCTGTGAATAAACTGAAGGCTGAAGGCAGTAAAGGCAGCATTTATGGATTTGTCTTTGACGGAACTAAGGAAAGGGAGGTTGAAGCCTTTGCTGAAAGAGTTTCCTTTCTGACCGGCAGAATTGATGTGTGGGTAAATAATATCGGCACTAATAAAAGACGCTCCGGGGATTTTTATACCGAAGAAGAACTTGATTATCTGATTGCGGCAAATTACAAATCGTGTGTTTTTGGAACTCAGGCGGCTGTAAAGTACATGAAAGAGCAGGGCGGAAGTATTGTAAATATTTCTTCTCTTGCGGCTCATGCTGCAACTGCAGGCCGGAGCAATATTTATGCATCTATGAAGGCAGCTGTGATTGCATATACACAGACTACAGCTGCTGAATATGCTCCCTTTAATATCAGGATAAACACTGTGCTTCCCGGATATACAAAAACACCTCTTGTTGCAGCCAGTTTTTCAAAAGAAGCATTGGATGAGCTTTTAAAGAACAATATTTTGAACAGAATGGCGCTGCCGGAGGAAATAGCAAAGCCGGTAGTTTTTCTTTCAAGTTCTGCCGCAAGTTATATTACTGCCAGTGAAATTGCAGTAACAGGCGGACATATAAAAGTTTTGAATGCAAGGGACAGCTGGAATACATATTCAAAATAGTCAGGAGTAATGAGATGTCTTATAAGTTTGATAAAATCATAAACCGTAAAAATACTTTCGCAATAAAATACGACCTGTCACAGGAGAGGGGAAAACCTGCAGATGCAATTCCGCTCTGGGTCGCAGACATGGATTTCCCGACTGCACCCTGTATTCTTAAAGCCTTAAAAAAAGCGGCTTCTCACGGTATTTTCGGATATAGCAGGCCTGATGAGAGGTATTACGGGGCTGTAAAGGACTGGTTTTTCCGCCGCCATAATTTTGAAATAAAAAAAGAATGGATTGTAAATACGCCTGGTGTTGTTTTTGCGATTGCTGCTGCAATCAGGGCTTTTACAAAGGAAGGTGACGGCCTTCTTATTCAAAAGCCGGTTTATTACCCTTTTTTTAATACAATAAGTGTGCTGAACAGAAAGGTAGTGAACAGTTCACTTGTTTTTAAGAGGGATGAGGGGGTGCCGGCAGGAAAACAGTCTGAAGCCGGACATTATGAAATTGACTTTAAGGATTTTGAAGAAAAGATAATCAATGAGAAGGTAAAGCTTTTTATTCTCTGTTCGCCTCATAATCCCGGCGGCCGCGTCTGGAAAAAGAGTGAACTTGAAGAAATCAGCAGAATCTGTCTTAAACATAAAGTTCTGGTTGTAAGCGATGAAATTCACTCGGATATAGTTTTTGGTGAAAATACTCATACGGTTTACGGAAGTCTTTCAAAAGAAGCGCTTGAGAATTCAATTATCTGTACTTCTCCAAGCAAGACCTTTAATCTGGCAGGGCTTCAGTTTTCAAATATCATTATTGCAAATCCTGAAATCAGGGAAGCAGTTAAAAAGGAGATTTCACGTACCGGCTATGATGAGCCTAATCTAATGGGAATTACTGCCGCCGCAGCTGCTTATGCCGACGGTGAAAAATGGTTTGAGCAGGCTAAAAAATATATTCAGGGTAATATTGATTTTATTGATGACTATTTAAAGCTTCACTGCCCGAAAATAAAAGCTGTAAAACCCGAAGGAAGTTATCTTGTCTGGCTTGATTTTCATGAGTTTACAGAGTTAAGCGACAGGGAGATTTCTGAGAAGATTTTGAATGAAGCTAAGGTGTGGCTTGATCAGGGAACAATGTTCGGAAGTGAGGGAGAAAAGTTTCAGCGTATAAATGCGGCAACTCCGCGCAGGCTTTTAAAAAAGGCTCTGCAGCAGATAGCACAGGTATTTGTAGCAGGCGTTGCGGGCGGCGTCTGAGATGAGCAGAAAGGGTAGCGGACAACGGAGTGTACGCGGAGGGGAAGGCTTTCCCCTTCCGGAAGGAGGTAAAAAATGTATAAAATTTCTACGCGGGGACAGTATGCGCTTTTGATTATGGAAGACCTGGCAGCAGCTGATTCACAAAAATATGTACCCTTAAAACTGCTTTCGCACAGAAGAAATCTTTCCGTAAAATATCTTGAACAGATTCTGATTCAGCTCAGTAAGAGAGGGCTTGTTACAGGAATCCGCGGAAGTAACGGCGGGTACAGACTTGCAAAGCCGGCCTGTGAATATACTGCCGGTGAAATTCTTCGTGCGATGGAAGGAAATCTTTCGCCGAAAGGAATTCAAAACGGTGACAATAATACAGTACTTTCAGAAGGCAGTAAAAAATTCTGGAATTCTTTTGACAGAGCAATTAATAAGTTTGTCGATTCTGTGACACTCGGAGATATTGCTAAGACTTCAAACAGTTTTTCAGGTTATGAGTACTGTATATGAATGGACTGCTCTGGAAATCCGCTGCAGCAGTTTAAACTTATCTTTTAAAAATTGCAGTTTTCAGGGATGGTGGAATTAATTTCTTAAAATATCTACCGTGTGGCTCGACGCACCTAAAAGTTCGGGGCGTTCTGCGTTTGAAAGCTGGTACTCAAGAAATAACTTAAATGTTTCTTCGTCCATGGCGTTGAGTTCACGCCGCATGTAGTCTGAAGGGCCGTCGGCTGCGATTATTTTTATTCGTTCAAGGCCTGCTCTTTTATTGAGTCCGTTTATATCTTCAAGGCGCAGATAACTGTAAAGGTCTTTTTCTGTGCTGATGGTTTTGAAGTCCTTTGTCAGCTGGCCTGCGCTCATGACTTCTTTTATTTTGTTTTTCTTGAAGCAGTATTCAATTATGCTGTAATCATTCATAACGTAGGCGGCAAGAATAGTTCCGCCTTTTTTTGTGACTCTTTTTGCTTCCTCAAAGACTTTGAGCCGTTCTTCCTGCGTGTGAAGATGATACATGGGGCCGAAAATCAGGGTTATGTCAAAGGAAGCTTCCGGTAAAAAACTTAAATCAAGGGCGTTTCCGGGCCAGATGTGTACTCCGCTCTGGTGTTTTGCCTCGATTGCCTTTCTGTTTCGTTCTACAAGTTCAACTGCGGTAACGGTGTGACCTTCCTGTGCAAGGGCAACAGAATAACGGCCTGTCCCTGCTCCGACGTCAAGAATTGAAAGCCCTGTGCGTCCGGCAATTGCTTCGTGGATATAGTGCATGGTGACAGTGAATTCTACAGTTCCGTGGCGGGTGGTCAGGCGGTGTTCTTCATTGAATTTGTTATAGTAGGCTTCGAGTTCTGTCATGATTTTTATTATAGCGGATATGACTTTTTGTGTGAACTGAGGGCAAGATGATCCGCGGCGCGGACTGGCCGCGTTGCAGGAGTTGAAGTGTTTGGCGGGGGGATTTTTTATTAGAATATCAGCGCAGCCTTTCTGCTTCAAAAAGCTCTGCACCACTGCTGTTCATTATAAGAGAAGCAAGATTACTTCTAAGCTCTTTTAGCCTCTCTCTTTCCTCACAGGTAAGTTCTTCACTGCGGTTATTTTTTTCATGAACATATTTTGAAAAATCAAAAAACTCCTGAGGAATTACACCTTCTTTTACACTTACAGCAAAAAGTTTTCCATTAAAACCTACCTCAAAATAGTATTTTCCCCCGCCAGGAGCAGGCGGAGCTTTTTTGTCCCGGCAATAAGAAAGATCCAGAAAAAGTTTTCCTTCCTTATGCACCTGCAGAACAAAATCAGCTCCGTCAATAATTCCCTTTCCATTTTCACCAAGTCCTGAATAAAAAGAACAGGTTCCTCTTTCAGGTATATCCTGCGGTTCAAGAGAAAAAACATATTCAAGAAGCCTGAAAACAAGGGCGACTCCGCCTGGCATTTCATTGCCATGAGATTTAAGTAAATCTTCATAAGAAAACTCAAGGATTTTCCCGTTTTCTTTTATACGGATAATTTCTGCGCCCATGTTTTCCCATCTCTATTTTATGAACAGTGTATTAACATCAAATGGTTTTTCTATCATTTTTGCTTCATACATAAAATCTGCAGTCTTCTGGAATACTTTAATATCATTCTGTGTAAGAACCGTAGAAAAATCATAGTATTCAGCCATTTCTTTTACTGCCTCTACAGAAAGACCAAGATTTTCTGCAACAGTTTCATAAGTCTTTTCTGTATTATTTTTTATATAAGAAGCAATTTTTTCCTGAGCAACAGAAAGCTTTTTAATGATGTCAGGATTATTTTTATAAAAATCCTGAGTTACTGCAACTGCAATTATTGCTCCGATAAGGTTTTCTCCGTCAGTTACTTTATGATAGCCCTGAAGCTGACACTTATAGGCATTTGCCCCTGCAACCATGGCAACATCGATACTACCACCGTCAAGAGCAGCTTTTGCCGCAGGAATTGCCATACTCACATAATCAACATCATTCAAACTCATTCCTGCACTTGCAAGATAAGCAGTCAAAAGTTCGTGAAGATTTGTACCTGCAGGCCCTGCAATTTTCTTACCACGGAGAGCTTCAGGAGAATTAATTGAAGCATCCTTTGAATAAAGACAGAAAGCCTTAGGAGAGCGGCTGTACATATTCAAAACCTTAATGTCTGCTCCATTTGCTGCAGAAAGAATCACCGAAGTAGCTCCAACAGCATAAAGTACCTGAACATCACCAGAGGCAAGCGCCTGTGTCTGTTCTGCTCCTGATGTAATTTCAGCGTAATCAACCGGAATTCCATCAAAAACCTGTGCAAAAATCTGCTGGTCCTTCTCGATAATCGTAGGCATATTGAGCGGAGAGGTAACATAAGTAAAGGTGAGTTTTTCAACCTTTGACTTAGAACGGCTGCAGCCGGCCATAAAGAGAGAAACTACAGCACAAGCCGCAAGAACTAATGATACTTTTTTCATATAAAACTCCTTTCAGGGAACGTTCTGAATATACGCAGTGACATATATTTCTTAAACATCCCCTTTAATTATTTTCAAGTCCACGCATTATCTGTGGACGTAAAACCAGAAATTCAGCAGAAAAAATATCTCTTTCCTTTCTGCCCTGCTTAATTTCAAATTCTTCCTTTACCCTGCCGTCCTGAATCACGGCAATTTTGTCCGCCAGCAGAAGGGCCTCATCAATACTGTGTGTAACAAAGAGTATACTGGTCCCGTTTTTTTCCTGAAGTTCAATCAATTCTTTCTGCATCTGTCCGCGGGTAAAATAATCAAGGGCAGCAAATGGTTCATCCATCATTATGAAATCTGCATTACAGGCAAGAGAGCGGGCAAGAGAAACACGCTGCTGCATTCCACCTGAAAGCTGTGAAGGATAAGCTTTTTTGAAGGCAGAAAGACCTACCATTTCAATGACTCTCTCAATTTCTTTCCTGTTAATTTCAGATTTATCAAGAGAAAAAGCAACATTTTTGTAAACATTAAGCCACGGCATAAGACGTGGTTCCTGAAATACAAAAGCAGTTTTAAGTGAATGAGCATAATCAATTGTTCCGCCGTCAGCTTTTTCAAGCCCTGCAATAAGCCTTAAAACTGTAGTTTTGCCGCACCCGCTTTTACCAAGAAGGACTGTAATTTTTTTCTCCGGAACAAAAAGATTCAAATCCTTAAGGACATTTATCTTTTCTTCCCCTGTATCAAAAATCTTTTTTATTTCATTAAGCCTGATTCCCGTCATGAATTTCCGCCCCTCTTAAAACCTTTGAAATAAAAAGGGCAAATCCCTTATCCGTCAAATAACCCGTCAATCCGATTACAAATATTCCTGTAATTACTTTATCAGTCCTTGCCATCTGCTGTGAAAATAAAATCATATGCCCAAGTCCTGTTGAAGCTGCAACCATTTCAGCCCCAATTATGGCCCTCCAGGCGTAACCCAATCCAATTCTCATTCCTACAAGAATGTCTGAAACTGCATTTGGAAGAACAATCCCTGTAAAGAGCCTTAATTTTGAATACTCAAATACTTTTCCGACTTCAAGCAGTTTCCTATCACAGCCAGTAAAACCTTTTACAATATTCATGTACATCGGAAAAAACGATGCCAGAACAATAATTACAGTTTTAGTAGTTTCCCCAATTCCAGCCCATAAAATCAAAAGCGGAATCATGCTTATAGGCGGAACGTTCTTAAAAAAATGAACCAGATACTCAAAAAACCATTTTGAAACCGGTATTACCGAACTTATCATTCCCAAAATAAATGCTATGCAGAAAGCAATAAAAAAGCCGCGTCCGACACGTACAAGA
>JAEEGH010001111.1_pt1 | contig 80022 bp, 60 predicted proteins | sample 9134181 | NCBI WGS metagenome assembly JAEEGH01 (sample SAMN16246544, study PRJNA631951) | gut metagenome | biome: gut microbiome; feature: rumen; material: DP-attached | host: Bos | place: Iran: Karaj | collected 2018-10 | reverse complement strand
AGTTCTCATGACTCCCTTTCGTTGACTTGCTTTATTTTTTGCTGTCACCGTCAGAGAATCTTCTTTTTCTCTTGAATCTCTCTTACGGTGCCCACACAGATTGTCTTATTTGTTTTTTTAAAGAACTGTGAGTTACGTCACTCAACGGATGCATATGTTAAACACTTCACTTTCCTTTTGCAAGTGCTTTTTTTAATTTTTTTTGTTACTGTCTACTCTATGAACAATACTGCTCGCTTTATCAAGATCAAGAGATATATCCCTGTCATAAGAGAAGACATCGTCAACATTGCTTGCTGCAATACTTTTAACTTTAGCTGCTGAAGACGAGTAGCCTATTGTTTTTTTCAGAAACTCATCTTCCTTCTCAAATTTTTTTGATTCCGCTTTTCTTTTTCGTTTATCCTCTGATGCTTTAATTTCTTCATCAGTTCTATAAAAGCCGAATATTCTCCAGAACTTTAACCACAGGTATTTTCTTAAGAAATTAATTGAGGCAAGAATCATTATGAAGATGACAGAGAACAACCCAGTATAAAGTCTCAAATCATCATTGCTTAAATCACTCAAGTATGACTCAAAACCTTTTTCTTCTAAAAATTTCATGATTTCAGGCTGGAAAAGAAATCTTGAAACAACAATGGCATTACCAATCAATGTAACTATTATGCCTAATTTAGTCAACTTTGGTACGAACAGCAGTAAAATTCCGCATCCAAAGAGAAAAAAACCAGCTTCTACAAACCCGACATTAACAACATGTGTCAAAGTAACAGCATTGGAATTCTCAGCAAAAAGAACATTGAAAACTATAAATAAATTGAGATATTTGAAATATTTCTTCATTTTTTTACCAAATCGTAAAGGCTTACACGGAATCATAAATCTATCACAGATCCATAAACGATTCTTTTTGCAAACCAAGAACTTAAAAAACGTAACATTTATTACGATACAGGAAATCTACTTACTATTACTCATTGTATCATCAATCTGAGATATATCAGTACAATCCAATATACATTGAATTGTTCTCTCGTACTCTAAAAATATCAGAATTTTATAACACCATACCAATAACAACAAACTATCCTCACAGACAGCTGATAATATATTTTCTTATAGACGCCAGGATACCCGAACATTGCATACCAGATCAGTTCCCTAAATCTGATCTGGAACGAAGCTCTCACACCTGTTCAACCTGTCAGACTTTCTACCCGTTATATGCTCGGTTTAATAGCTGAAGGAATCAAAACAAAAGGACCTGATAAAAGAGATCCAGAATTATGAAACCATGTAGGGTAAGATGTTTAAAAAACAAACAATATTTTTTACAATAGATTGGATATTTATGCCAGGGTCCTGCAAATAGTTTGATAAAAGTCATAAAGTCTAATCAAAGAATTTTATGCTTTTCTAAGGCACGGATATAATGGGACAACAGTGTGTGTGCATTTCGTGCCAAACTATCTGAATCAACAAAATAAAAACAGTAATAATAAGAAGAAGGAAATTTGCTATGGCTGAAAGAATTTTAGTTATAGGAAAAGGAGCTACTCAGCAGTTATCACCAGATATAATGAATCATTTTCAGGAAGTAAAGCTGATTATAAGCGGTGATCAGAGCAGTATGCCTATCCAGGTTGTATCTCAATTGCTTATGTTGCAGCAGCAATGTTCACTTAAAATAGATTTTTTACAGTTACAAGCTGGAAATGATGAAGAATACCATCGCATATTAGCGTTCCAGTTAGGTGTTTTTCTTATGGATCCTGAAAATGAAGTTGCTTTGCTCTCCAATGATCCTTCCATTGACTGTGTTATTGAATATGGTAAAAATCTTGGTTTCAAGATCCAAAGAATGGAAGGAAACGGCTCTGTATCGATGGCATCAATGAAACCTCAGCCAAAGATGCAGCAGGCAATGCCTCAACCTCAACCACAGCCTATGCCACAGGCAGCACCTCAACCGGCAGCTGCTCCTCAACAAGCAGCAGCTCCTCAGCCTAAGAGTACAAACAAGAAGCTTATATCCACTCTTATTGGCGGATCTGTTGGACTTATGGGCGGCGGAAACTAATCTAGTTTTAAAAAAAGCGAAACAATATAAAAAGGTGGCTCTGCCACCTTTTTATATGTAAATTTAGATGAATATACAGTTTTAGTTTTCAATATGTATAATTGCAAAGCGATTTTTTATAAATATACGGAAATCAATGGTACTAATAAAAATTTTGTAAACTGATTAAAAAATACACAAAAAAAACGATAAATACCAACAAACAATAAAAAAGACTGATTCACCTGATAAAAGGTACGCTTTGATTCAAACCTGAGCTTCTAAATAACGTATAATCTAACACGGTTCTATACTCCCCAGAGGTTTATTATGCTATCACTTAGGAATGTTACCGTCGGATATGACAGACACCCTATTATCCATCACATAAATTTATCAGTGAAGCAAGGAGAAATGATAGCAATCATAGGACCAAACGGAGGCGGTAAATCAACCCTGCTGAAATCAATTCTAAATCAACTGATCCCTATGGAAGGAGTTATAGAGAATACTTTCAAAAAAACAGGTTATATACCTCAGCTGTTTAATGTAAACCACTCTTTCCCAGTTTCTGTAGGTTTTTTTGTTAGTTCAGCTCTTATAAGAGAAACAGGACTGTTCAGAACAATCAGCAAAAAACGTATTGAAGAATCACTGTCAGCGGTTAAACTTGACGGTTTTAAAAATAAATATATTTCAACTCTCTCAGGAGGTCAGTTTCAAAGAGCTCAGTTCGCTAGAATCTACCTTCAAAAACCTGATTTATTGCTCCTAGATGAACCTTTTAGTGCAATAGATCAAAAAACGGCTCTAGAACTTATGGATCTACTAAAAGAGTGGAATAAGGAAGGAAAGACGATTATAACAGTAATGCATGATCTAAATATGGTAAGAGAACACTTTCCTTCCACAATTGCTTTGGCTAAAGAAATCATAGCTTATGGAAATACAGAAGAAGTTTTAACAGAAGACGTACTATTGAAGACTTTTTCTTTAAATATGGCTATAAATCCCAATGCCGAAATATGCCATCGAAACTAACAAATGACAGGAATAGCAAACAATTCTAGGTGTTAAAATAACTTACTGCATTTATAATCTCATTTAAATCAATACGATAAATGCTCGACCAGAATGTTTAAGCGTAAATTGATAGAAACAGTGGTTTACTTCACTCAAATAAAGAACTACCTCAGTAGTTGAAAATGAAAGCTTAGGTTGACAACATTCAGTATGTCAGAGAAATCACCACTGAAAAGATTATACAAACTGCAAGAAAGAAAATTTAGCATATTCTAAGTGGCGCTAAAAAGATATGATGTTGACAGTTCGAAAAATGAAAAGATTTTGTACTAACAGATAATTAAAGGATATCAAGTTAATTTCAATGAGTATCAATCGAGGATCGGATAACAGATAAAAGTTAAGTAAGTTTAAATTATTCCAAAATTGGATCCGCGAAAAAAGGTACTGCAAAATTATTTACAAAATATAGGTTCGAAAAATTTTTTAACATTGCTTATGTATGATATTTTTATACAACCGTTTATTGATTACGGTTTTATGTTTAAATCCCTGCTAGGATGTATTCTCATATCACTATGTTCTCCAATGCTAGGACTATTCTTAATTCTCAAAAAAATGAGTCTAACAGGTGACGCTATATCACATGCTATTCTGCCAGGCGTTGCAATAGGATATGCAGTAGCAGGGTTGTCTGCTACCATAATGACCTTAGGCGGTTTCATAGCAGGAAGTCTTGTCATTGTCTTAAGCGGTTTTGTATCAAGATACACAAAGAAGGGAGAAGATAGTTCACTTGCAGTGTTTTATCTAATGTCTCTGGCACTGGGTATTCTTATAATATCCGTAAATGGAAGCAATATTGATCTCTTAAATATTCTCTTTGGATCGCTGCTGACTACTAATGATGAAAGTCTGGCTCTTCTATCTTCGATTAGTTTAATCACATTAGTAACAATGATTGTAATAAGAAGACCCTTTATTATAGATTGTATTGATCCCGAATTTCTTATTCATAACAAAATAAACGGCCACTTCTATCACACGATATTCATGATCCTGGTTGTTCTTAATCTCATTGCAGGTTTTCAAACCATAGGAACACTTATGGCAGTTGGCTTGCTTATTCTTCCGGCAGCAACAATTAGGTTGTGGCTTAATAATATTCTGTACAGTTGTCTTTTAAGTCCACTTATCGTCATAACAGCCTGCTACAGCGGTATAATAGCGTCATTTTATTTCAACTACCCTACAACACCTATCATAATACTAGCATTGGGTTTTTTATACTTGATATCAGTTTTTATAGGAACAAACGGAGGAATATTATGGAAATACATTCGCTTAAAACACCTAGATTCATAACATCAGTTTTGCTAACAGTAGCATTTTTTACTGCATCAGCAGAAATACAAGCACATGAAATCAATATAGTAGCAACAAACACAATTTTGGCCGACATCACAGCACAAATAATAGGTAACCATGCATCGATCTATTCTCTCGCCGGATATGACGAAGAAGTTCATTCCTTCAATCCAAAGCCATCTGATCTAAAAAAATTAAAGGAAGCAGATCTTATCATCACAAATGGTAAAAATCTTGAAGGCTGGATAAACAGGATTGACGATCAGACAAAAGTGATCGAATCTTCAAAAGGAATTAAAGTAATTACTAAAAACGGAGAAATAGATCCTCACGGATGGAACAGCCCGTATAACACACAAGTATACGTTAACAACATTACTTATGCGGCATGTGCTAAAATTCCTGCCCACTGTAACGAATTTAAAGATAACGCAGAACAATACAACAAAAAATTCGAAGAAATCATAACAATTTACAGAAAAAAATTTGATGAACTGCCAAAGGAAAAGAAAAAAGCAATAACTGCCCACGATGCATTCGGTTATCTTGCAAGGGATTTTCAGATTGAATTCATACCTATAAAAGGTGTAAATGAGGAAACAGAAATTTCAGCTCAAATTCTTGCGAATATAATCAAGCAGATCAAAGAAAGCGGAATAAAAGTAATATTCATAGAAAATATATCAAACACGCATTTTGCTGAACAGCTTGTTGAAGAAACTTCAGCAACTATAGGTGGAGAGCTTATTTCAGATTCACTATCAAAGGAAAAATCCATCGATACATACTACAAAATGATCGATTATAACTTAAAAACCATTTATGAAGCTCTAAATTAAAAATTAAAAATTAAAGATAAAAGCTAATGTAAATAAACTGAGACCTAATCATCTAGTTTTAAAGACAGTTTGTCGATAATTTTTTGATAAAAATCCGTAGAAAACAGATTTTCAGAAGCTTCCTTTATTATATTAAGTGCGTTAAGAGAAGTTTTACCTGTTGAACAGATGACTATCTTGTCACCGCACTTTACCCCCATCGTGAGAATCTGCATAAAATCCTTTGCATTAACCAGATTTTTATCATCTTCTTTTCTTATCCAGACAGGACATTTAAACATTCTGGCAATTTTTGTAAAAACTACCGCAGGTCTAGCATGCAGTCCATGCTCATTTAGAATCTCGATAACGATCTCATGCCATTCATCGTTCTTATTGTCAAGATTATTTAATTTTGTAATTCTTTCTCGATCTTCATCTGTTATTTTCAACGGGAGCATTTCAAGATTTTTTAGCAGCGTTTCACGTGAAACATTGCAAAGCAAATCATTATCAAAACTTGCAACTATGGAAAGGGTATTTATTAAGGTGGAGTAAAGCATATCCTTTCCGGCAATGACAGAAAAAACAATTATTCTGGAATCTGATGTTTCTACAATAGCAGGAATTAGCACACTTGAGTATCTGTTGTTCAGAAAACATACATTACAACAAACATTAGTTGAAATAAATAATTGATTAGCTATGCTTTGGGTTTCATGAAATGAATCAGAGTAAAAATTCTTAATTTTATTAATACCTTCGGATAAATCACCTGATTTGAATATTCTTATTTTATTATCAACAAAGGTAATATAATTCTTAACTAAATATTCTCCTCGTATCCAGCAACAAATATCTTCTATACTTCTTTCTTTATTCAGAAAAGAATCACTGCCACAATTAAAAATTATTTCAGAAATTCTTCTTAAATGACGAAAATGAAAAGGAGTAATAGAAACAAAGAATAAAACTATATGAACATTCTGTGAATTTAAAGGTTCGAAATTATCAGAAAAATAGAATATTTTAAAGTCTTTTTTTACAGCAAATTTGCTATATTTACGATTAAGCAAAAGAATTGCAATACCGTCTCCAAGATAAAGGCAATCAAAAACTTCAGAATAATCCTTTATATCAATTTCGTTGATAAGGCAACATCTTCTGAGCTGCTCATACACCGTTTCATATGTCTGACAATTGTTAAGACTTCCACTGATTTTAAATATTTTATTTTTATCCAATTCAAACATGGAAGTCCCCCAAACATTACTCTACAGTCACACTCTTGGCCAAATTTCGAGGCTGATCTACATCAGTACCTTTTAAAACAGCCACATGATATGCCAGCAACTGCAGAGGCACAGTGTAAACTACAGGTGAAATAACATCATCCATCTGCGGCATTGTTACTATATGACAATTTTTATCATTTTCAAAACCCGCTAACCGATCTGCAAAAATGTAGATTTCACCATTACGGGCACGGACAGATTCAATATTGGATTTCAGTTTTTCCAACAGGTCATTCGTAGGAGCTACTATAATAACAGGCATATTTTCATCAATAAGCGCTATTGGACCATGCTTAAGTTCCCCTGCTGCATACGCTTCTGCATGAATATAACTTATTTCCTTCAGTTTAAGAGCCCCCTCCATTGCTATAGGCCATTGAATTCCGCGTCCAAGAAACAGACAACTGCTTTTTTTCTGAAAACGTACAGCCAATTCAGATATCTTTCTATCCATACTCAAAAGTTCTTTAATTTTTTCTGGAAGAGAAAAAATACTGCTTATAAACATCTTTTCGGTTTTCTCATCAATAGTTTTTTTGCATATTCCTATGGAACCGACCAGCAGAAGCAATGCCACAAGTTGTGTAACAAAAGCCTTAGTTGAAGCTACCCCAATTTCAGCACCTGCTCTGGTCATAAAACATAGATCAGATTCTCTTACCAGAGATGAACCTGAAACATTACAGATAGCAAGAGACGCCATATAACCCTGTTTTTTTGACAATCTGAGAGCCTCTAAAGTATCGGCTGTCTCTCCGGACTGGGACAGAGTAACAAGAAGTGTATTAGGATGTGTAACAGATTTTCTATACCTGTACTCTGAAGCTATTTCAACGTTACATGATATTCCAGCATATTCCTCCATCCAGTATCTTGATACAAGACCTGCATGATAAGAAGTTCCACAGGCAACAATCTGAATATGCTCAACTTTTTCAAAAAGTTCTCTTGCATTGACTCCGAAGGCTTCAGGAATAAAATGTGATTTAGTTATCCTCGATTCTATAGTTTTTACAATAGCTTCAGGCTGCTCATATATTTCCTTGAGCATAAAATGAGTAAAGCCTTTTTTATCTGCGGCATCATTTTCTACATCTGATATAACAGATTTTCTCTCAGCAGACTTGCCGTCAATATCGTATATATCAACCTTTCGGCGTGTAATGCAGGCAATATCACCCTCTTCCAGAAATATAAATTTATTAGTTACAGGAAGCAGAGCTAACTGGTCAGAGGCAACAAAATTTTCTCCGATACCAATACCTATAACCAAAGGAGAACCGCATCTGGCAACAACCATTAAATCCGGATCATTCGAATCGATAACAGCGGTACCATACGCTCCCCTAAGTTCCTTAACAGTCTTTTGAACTGCTTCCAGAAGGCTGACTGAAGAACGTCGGTTATAATTTATCAAATGAGCCATTGCCTCTGTATCTGTATCAGAAACAAAATGATATCCCAAACTTGTAAGTTTATCTTTCAACTCCTGGTAATTCTCTATTATTCCGTTGTGAACTATTGCTATAGTTCCTGAAACATGTGGATGAGCATTTACTTCAGAAGGTTTTCCATGTGTAGCCCACCGGGTATGTGCTATACCTACAGATCCAGGCAACGGATTTTTATTTATTTTATCCGCAAGCTCAGATACCTTTCCTACACTTCTAATTCGCTTAAGTTCACCATTTTGAATTACTGCCACACCTGCAGAATCATAACCTCTGTACTCGAGTCTTCTTAAGCCTTCGAGTAAAATTTCAACAACATCACGTTGCGCTACAGCTCCAACTATTCCGCACATATCAAATATATCCTGTTACTTGTTCTTCTTCTGTGGTCTGATCCAGCCGGCAATATGACGCTGAGGAACTCTGGTAATAACCAAATCCTTTTCTCCGACTTTCTTTGTTATGGTAGATCCTGCACCTATGGTTGCACCGTCGCCAATCTCGACTGGAGCCACCAACTGAGTATCAGATCCTATAAAAACGTCATTACCTATTACAGTTTTATGCTTGTTGGCTCCATCATAATTACAGGTTATTGTACCTGCTCCAAAATTAACATTAGAACCTACCTGACTGTCGCCTATATATGTTAAATGTCCGGCCTTGGTCCCATGAGCTATAGTAGATTTTTTAACTTCTACAAAATTACCTACATGAACTTCGTCTTCTAATTCACAGTTCGGTCGCAGATGAGCAAAAGGTCCTATAGTATTTGTTCTGCCTAATTTGGATGATTCCAAAACACTGTAAGGACTGATAACTGAGTTATCTGCTATTTCACAATTACTTATAACGCAGCCTGCTCCGATTTTAACATTATTGCCAATCTTAACGTTACCTTCGAAAATGACATTAATATCAATAACCACATCCGTCCCGCAGGTTAAATTACCTCGCAGATCGAATCGATTAGGATCAATTATGGTAACCCCCTGCTCCATCAGTTTTTCCGCCTGTCTCAGCTGGTATAATCTTTCGAGATTGGCCTGCTGCTTATGATTATTTATACCATACATATCACTCTCTTCCTTGGTGGTATAAGTGGAAACATCTACACCATCCTTAAGAGCAATAGCAAAAATATCAACCAGATAGAATTCCTTCTGATTATTTTTGTTCTCTATCTGATTTATGTAACGTTTGAATATATCAGCCGATCCATAACATATACCGGTGTTAATCTCCCTTATCTTAGTTTCCTCAGGAGAAGCATCCTTCTGTTCAACTATTTTTTCAAATTTTCCATCTCCAGAACGAACAATTCTTCCCAATCCGAAAGGATCCTGAACCTCTGCCGTTAAAACTGTCAGTCCTTTACCTGAATTAGTTTCTATAACTTTGCGAAGTGTTTCCTCACAAACAAAAGGAGTGTCACCATAAAGCACAAGAATATCATCACTGCTGTCTATATTTGGAAGAGCCTGCATAACCGCATGGGCCGTTCCAAGTTGCTCACTCTGACATACAAAAGATAAATCATCTCCCGTAATTCTTTTTTTAATCTGTTCTCCTCCATATCCGTAAATAACAGATATTTTGGATGGTTCAAGTTTTCTTGCAGTATCAATAATGAATTCAATCATAGGTTTTCCTGCTATTTCATGCAGAACCTTAGGTTTATTAGATTTCATTCTTGTACCTTTTCCGGCAGCAAGAATAATAACTTGTAATGTCATAAATAATCCTGTGATAAAATATTCATTAAATTGTCAGAAAAATACCAACTAAAATTTAGCACTATCAGCAATGAAAAAAGATTTATGTTTTTTTTCAGTATATCTGTAAAGGATAAAATGCTACAGGTAACAACTAAATATTAGCATGTTTTGACATCCTCCTCTGCCTAAAGCAGGGGATTCCTACCAGTTCCCGCAGCAAGCTGCAGGCTACTCTCGGCGGGTTCTTGCTGCTGACCGACAAAACGGTTCACTTCACAAGCTCTACGGCTATGCCCTAGCCTGATTTGCTGTCATAGAGAAAGCCGAAGTCTATCTCTGTTAGCAAGAAAGATTAGAGCTAATCTATGCCTTATATCAATTCCCTAAAGGACGTGGTTTTACGGCACGATCAGATAAATCATCGTAAATTCTAATCACAATACATACATCAATTATAACAAAGATGATTTAAGCAGAACTGTCTCTTCTATGAAAATTAGATAATAATCATCAAAAAAAAAGGCACATTATCAAATGATAACGTACCTTTCTGATTTGAAGTGAAGTAAAAATTATCGTCTGCCTTTTGTAAGTTCTACTACTTTCAACTGAGCTAAAGCCTTGGAAAGTTCAATAATAGCTGACGCATAATCAACATCATCCGCCTTGGACTCAATGCGCTCCCTGGCAGCTTTGACAGCTTCCTCAGCTTTAACTGTATCAATCTCCTCTGCTCGAATAGCTGTATCAGCAAGAACAGTAACGCGGGTAGGCTGAATTTCTAAAATTCCTCCAGACAGATACATTACCTCGTCCTTTCCTTCCAGCGTAGTAAAAGCAACACGTCCTGGTTTTATCATTGTCAGCAGAGGTGTATGACCATGTCTGATACCCAGCTGACCCTCTACACCTGTTATATGCATAGTCCTAACATAACCGGAGAAAAGTTCCTTTTCGGCACTAACGATATCAAGCTTAAACTGCATGAATTCTTCAGCCATAAGTTTTACTCCAAATTATTTAGAAAGTGTTTTAGCTTTTTCAACAACTTCTTCGATGGAACCAACCATATAAAACGCCTGTTCAGGAAGATCATCGTACATTCCGTCAATAATTCCTCTAAATCCTCTTATTGTTTCTTTAAGAGGAACATATTTTCCTGGCTTACCTGTGAAAACTTCCGCAACGCTGAACGGCTGAGAAAGGAATCTCTCAATCTTTCGAGCTCTGGCAACTGTGAGTTTATCAGCTTCAGAAAGTTCATCCATACCGAGAATAGCTATAATATCTTTAAGTTCCTTATAGCGCTGAAGAACGGACTGAACATCTCGTGCAGTCTGATAATGCTCCTGACCAACGACCTGCGGATCCAACTGGCGGGAGGTAGAATCGAGCGGATCGACAGCAGGATAAATACCAAGTGATGCAATCTGTCTAGAAAGAACGATTGTAGCATCAAGGTGAGCAAAAGTTGTTGCCGGACTAGGATCAGTAAGGTCATCAGCAGGCACATAGACAGCCTGTATAGATGTTATGGATCCTTTTTTGGTAGATGCTATTCTCTCCTGAAGTGCACCCATTTCCTCGGCAAGAGTCGGCTGATAACCTACTGCAGAAGGAACTCGTCCCAGAAGTGCTGAAACCTCTGTACCAGCCAGTGTGTATCGGTAGATATTATCGATAAACAGAAGAACATCCTTACCTTCATCTCTGAATTTTTCGGCAATGGTAAGTCCTGTCAGGGCGACACGAAGTCTGTTTCCAGGGGGTTCATTCATCTGTCCGTATACCATTGATACCTTGTCAAGAACCTTTGACTCCTTCATTTCATAATAGAAATCATTACCTTCACGGGTTCTCTCACCGACACCTGTAAATACAGAGAGACCTGAATGTGCCTTGGCAATATTATTGATGAGTTCCATCATGTTAACAGTCTTGCCAACACCGGCACCGCCGAATAATCCAACCTTGCCGCCTTTAGCAAACGGGCAGATTAAATCAATAACCTTGATACCGGTTTCTAGCAATTCAGTAGTATTGGACTGTTCTTCATAAGAAGGTGCCGCGCGATGAATTTCCCACTTTTCCTTCTCGCCTATAGGACCTTGCTCATCAACAGGAGTTCCCAAAACATTCATTATACGTCCAAGGGTTTCCTTTCCGACCGGAACCTTGATTCCTGCTTCTGTATCAGCAACTTCGTCTCCGCGACGAAGACCATCTGAAGTACCCATGGTAATACAACGTACAACACCGCCACCAATCTGCTGCTGAACCTCAAGAACAAGTCCCTCGGTAGGACCTTCTGAAATCACCTTAAGAGCGTTGTAGACCTTTGGAACCTCATTTTCCTTGAATTCTACGTCCACTACCGCACCGATAATCTGGACAATAACACCTTTTTTCATATAACGTTCCTTAATTAAACCGCAGCAGCACCTGAAACTATTTCAGTAAGTTCCTGAGTTATGCTGAATTGACGTGCCTTATTGTAAACAAGCTGCAAATCACTGACCAAAGCCTCAGCATTGTCCGTAGCCGATTTCATGGCCATCATTCGAGCCGCCTGTTCGCTGGCAAGATTTTCAACAACCGCCTGATAAACCTGTGATTCAATATATCTTTTAAGAATTGTATCAAACAAAGCCTTAGGATCAGGCTCATATATATAATCCCAGTTTCCTTTTTCCTCTTTCTCATCACGCTTTGGCAATGGTAACAGCTGTCTTATCTTCGGGCGCTGGGACATTGTATTTACAAATTCATTGTAAACTATAAACAGCTTATCAATTTTTCCACTGTCAAACGCTTCAAGCATAACCCTTACAGTACCTATAAGCTGATCTACTGAAGGTTTATCTCCCATACCAGAAGCATGTGCAAGAACATTACAACCAAGATTAGCAAAAAAATTACATGCCTTCGCACCTACGAGAGCCATGAATATATCAATATTCTGATCCCTGTGCTCTTTCATGCAGTTCAGAACCTGTTTGAACTGATTTATATTCAATCCACCGCACAATCCGCGATCAGTTGAAATAATAAGATAACCTACAGCCTTAACATCTCTTTCCTTCAGATAAGGATGATCATAGTTTGTGCCGCTCGATGCTATGTTATGAATAACGCGACGCATCATATGAGCATACGGATAGGCGGCGGCTTTTCTGTCCTGAGTTTTCTTCATTTTCGATGCCGCAACCATCTGCATGGCACTAGTTATCTTCTGCGTATTTTTAACACTCGATATCTTAGTACGAATTTCCTTTGCACTAGCCATTACACATTCCTCTGCTGACCGTTAGTTAGTCTTTGCAAAATCATCCATTATTGAAGCAAGTTTTGCAGAAATTTCATCAGAGAACTGCCCTCTTTCATTAACTTCCTTCATAAAATCCGCATAACTTGAGTTTGCAAAAGATAGCAGACTGGTTTCGTATTCTCCAACCTTGTCAAACTCGACATTATCCAGATATCCCTTATCCACGGCAAAGAGAATCAAAGACTGCTCGGCAACGGTAAGAGGAGAATACTGTTTCTGCTTCATGAGTTCAGTAACCTTCTGACCATGACTCAGCTGAGCCTTTGTAGCACTGTCAAGATCCGAGGAAAACTGAGAAAATGCCGCAAGTTCGCGATACTGAGCCAAAGCAGTACGGATTCCTCCAGAAAGTTTCTTCATGATTTTGGTCTGTGCAGCACCACCTACGCGGGACACGGATATGCCGGGATCAACAGCGGGACGGAGACCTGAATTAAAGGCCTGGGTGGTCAAAAATATCTGACCGTCTGTTATTGATATAACATTCGTAGGAATAAACGCAGAAACGTCACCTGCCTGTGTTTCTATTATCGGCAGTGCAGTCAGAGATCCGGTTTTTCCCTTAACTTTTCCACCTGTAACACGTTCTACATAACTCTCATTTACGCGGGCCGCTCTTTCAAGAAGTCTTGAATGCAGATAGAAAACATCACCAGGAAAAGCCTCGCGTCCAGGCGGACGGCGGAGAAGAAGAGAAATCTGTCTGTATGCCACTGCATGCTTTGACAAATCATCATAAACTATCAGAGCATCTTCTCCGTTATCACGGAAAAATTCTCCCATTGCACATCCTGCATACGGAGCAAGATACTGAAGAGACGCTGATTCTGAAGCTGAAGCAACAACAACTATAGTATTGGAAAGAGCTCCGTGCTCTTCAAGCTTTCTTACAACATTGGCGATAGTAGAAGCCTTCTGACCTATAGCAACGTAAACGCATTTAACCCCGGCATCCTTCTGATTGATAATAGTATCAATAGCAAGTGCAGTCTTACCAACCTGTCTATCACCTATTATAAGTTCACGCTGACCTCTTCCGATAGGAATCATGGAGTCAACTGACTTATAACCAGTCTGAATAGGCTGAGAAACAGACTGTCTGTCAATAACGCCAGGAGCAATTACTTCAACCGGAGCGAACTGAGATGTTTCAATAGGACCTTTGCCATCTATAGGCTGACCCAGAGTATTGACAACTCTTCCCAGAAGTTCTCTGCCGACAGGAACCTGAAGGATTTTTCCGGTACAGCTTACCTGCTCACCTTCAGTAATATCATCACTTGGACCCATGACTATAGCGCCTACGTAGTCACGTTCAAGGTTAAGAGCCAAACCGTAGCGACCACCAGATATCTGGATCATTTCTCCAGACATAACGTCAGTCAGGCCGCTGATCCTCAGAATACCGTCCGATACCGAAACAATGGTTCCAACATTCTTCGCTTTTGAAACTACATTGAACTGCTCAATTCTCTCCTTAATGAGACTAGCAATTTCTGTGGAATTTAATTGCAGTTTTTTTATTTGCATATCTATTCCTTAAATTAAGACTTTAAAACTTCGGCAAGTTCATCAATGCGACTGCGTATGCTAGCATCAATAACTTCTTTTGGAGTTTCAATTACAACTCCACCTAAAATGTCAGGGTCGATTGTATTTAAAATTTCTACACTGCACTGATATTTATCCTCAAGAAACTTTTTGATTTTCTCTAATTCGACTTTCGACAGTTTCTCTACAGATTTTACATTAGCCTGCAGTTTTCTTTCATCCTCATCCTTGAGTCTTTTAAATTCCTCAAGTATATCCGGAATAACCACCAATCTTCCGTTTTCAATAATCTGTTTCAGAAAATTCAATACGTACCCGTCTATGTAACCGTCGGTTAAACTTGTTAGTATTTTAATCACCGACTCGTTAGAACTGGAGGACTCTATCAAATTCATCACATCATCATTGGAAACAACTTCCTTTAAAAAGGAAATCATAGACAACCAATCCCCTACCGCATTATGTTCTTTTGCAAAATCAAATGCAGCTTTGGCATAAGGTCTGGCTACAGTCACATAATCTGACATTTTAAAACCTTCTTGTCATCAACTAGCGCTTGCTGCCTACTAAATCATCGATAATGCCCGCAGTAGTTGACGCATCAATATTCTTTTTAATAATTTTTTCTGCACCGCGTACTGCCAGTTCAGCAACTTCCTTTCTCAGTTTTTCTCTGATGCGGTTGGCTTCGGCTTCAGCCTCCTCCTTCGCATGTTCGATAATTTTGAGTCTTTCTTCATTCGCAGCTGACTTTGCATCATCTATAATTTTAGCTTGACGTTTATTAGCCTGCTCAATAAGTTCGGCAACCTCTTTTTTAGTCGCCTTTATCTGCTCAGCAGCATTGTTGCGGGCTACTTCGAGACTCTTCCTGCCTCTCTCTGCGGCCTGCAGACCTTCATCAATATCTTTCTGACGGTTTTCAATACTGGAAATAATAGGAGGCCAAATAAATTTTAAGCACAGCCAGACAAATAAAATAAATTCTAATGTTTGTCCAACAAAAGTCCAATTTAATTCCATTTGATAATCTCTTATAAAAAATTATAGTATGCAGAAACTTATTATGACGGGAACACACCTAACACAATAAGAATTCCGAACACCAAACTAATCATAGGAACAGCATCCGTAAGACCTGCACCGAGGAAGAATTTTGAAGTGAGAGACTTATCAAGATCTGGCTGACGAGCATAACCTTCTAAAAAACGACCGGAAAGTACACCAAGACCGATAGCAGCACCTAGAGCACCAAGACCCATCATCAGACCTGCACCAATCATGTTTAAACCAATAACATCGCTGACAACTTCGTTCATTTAAAACTCCTAAAAATAATATCTAAACTCAATTTTATGATTTTTCTTCTTCGTCCGCAGAGGCTGCAGCCAGATAGACAACCGTAAGCATCATAAAAATGAAAGCCTGTAAACAAATAATCAGTATATGGAAGAGAGCCCAAGGTACACTCAGGAAAGGCTGTAAAGCAAAAGTATACGCTGTGTTAAACAGGGCAATCATTATAAAAATCATCTCACCTGCAAACATATTACCAAACAGACGCAAACCTAGCGATAAAGGTTTGGACAGCAGTGAAATAGACTCCAAAACAAAATTAAACGGTATAAAAACAGGATGATTGAAAGGATGGAGCGTCATTTCCTTGATAAAGCCCTTCAGACCCTTGCGGGTGAAAGTGAACCAGAATATCAGAACAAACACACTCAGTGCCATTGACATAGTGATATTGACATCCGCAGTAGGAAGAACCCTAAAATAAGGAACACCTATAAAACCAGCAAGAGCCGGAACCCAGTCCACAGGAATAAGATCCATAGTATTCATCAAAAGGATCCACACAAAAGATGTAATAGCCACAGGGGCTACCAGTCTGCTCCTTCTTGTGTAGATTGACTTTACGTTTCCATCAACGAAAAGAACAACCATTTCAATAAATGTCTGAAGTCTACCCGGCTTACCGTTTGTTGTAAATTTTTTAGACACTCTGGCAAAAATCAAGAAGAATACCAGTCCGAGTACAAACGATACCAGAAGAGAATCAACATTTACAGTGTAGGGATTTACCAGGTGACTTTCCTCTTTCTTCACTGTATGAACAGCTTCACATTTATTGAAAGTAAGAATGTCTGTTAAATAGCATTTTGATCCGTCATGCTTCTGAGCATGAACTACAGAACCATCGCGAACATCAACCTGAAAAAAGTTAAGGTGATGACCGATGTACTGTTGAGCACTGCCTTCAGTACTGTGATTTTCAGTCTGAGTTTCAGTATTAGCCATATAAAAAAACCCTGTATTGCAAACAATGAGTCATAAAATATCCGAAAATATGCATCCGGATTTATTCTCAATAATCTTTGTTATTATCACATCAAACAGATCTTTTAGTTCGGCAGCAGCAGAAAAATCCAAAAGGATGTAACAATACAAATCTTTTTTCTTCGTAAAGGTCCTCTATTTCTCAGAATCGTCAGACCTTTTAACCGATTCATCCATTATAACCAAAGATCCCTGCCCTGATTTTCTGTATCCGGCAGAAATGAAAGGAATAAAACTGCTGATAACAACTGCAACAACAAATGCAAGTGCGGCATATCTTAAATCCAAACTGAAGTGACGATGAATATAAACAAAATAACTTACAGTCAGTACTACCTTCAAGATAAAACCGAACACGGTTCTCGCAACAAAAGTCTGAGCACTATCCTTTTCAAAAAATCTCAAACAAGAAACATAATAAACCGTGAAAACGATACAGTAACCCAAAACCCCAGACAACATAGAGATAAACTGACTAATGGAAGTAAAACAGGATAAAAAACCTGACAGAAGAACTACTACCAAAACAGTGTACAACTCATAAATCAAATAATTCTTGAGCATAAGAGTTCTGCACAGTCTACACCATATCAAAAAGCGTCACTTTGTTCTATGTCATATTTTAAGCACTTTCTCATTTATTTTCAAAGTAACGCAGACCAAATATAAAGTTATAATTAAATAAAAATGATAAAAAAGTAAAAAAAATATAGAAAATTAATTAAATTTCCTGTTTTTCCTTATTAAAAAAACTCATTAATTTTTCCAGTTCTTCATCATTCTTGTATGACATTACAAGTTTTCCTGTTCCGTTAGTGCTGGGCACCAGCTGAACCTTTGCGCATCCTATTCTTTCCTTGATCTTGTTTTCCCATTCAATAAGGTTTTGATCTTTGACATATTTGCTTTTCTCTGCCAATCCTTCCTCCTGCTGCTTCAGGAGCTTATTGACATAAACCTCTGTTTCACGCACACTCATCCCTTTTTTAGAGATATATTCAGCTGCCTTAAACTGAAGTTCAGGATCTGCTATACCCAATAAAGCTCTGGCATGCCCCATGTCCAGTGAACCTTCCGTCACAAGTTTTTTGACAGGAGATGAAAGAGAACTGAGACGGAGAAGATTGGTTACCTGAGATCTCGATTTACCTATCATCTCACCAATCTGCTCATGAGTTATGGACAACTCCTGTGAAAGCCTCTGCAGTGCCTCGGACTCCTCTATTACATTCAGATTCTGTCGCTGCATGTTTTCTATAATTGCTATAGCCATTGCACTTCTGTCATCAGCACTCATAACTATAGCAGGCACACTTTCAAGTCCGACCTTTATAGCTGCCCGCCATCTTCTCTCACCCGCAAGTATTTCAAACTTTGAATCAGGAGTTTTTCTTACAACTATAGGCTGAATAATGCCCTGCTGTTTTATAGAAGCAGCCAGTTCATCCAGTGATTCCTGATCCATGGATCTGCGGGGTTGGTACTTTCCTGCTACTAATGTCCCTATAGGAAGTCTTACAAGAGAATCATCCTTGATACTTTCAGAGTTTATCAGTTTAACATTAGTCTGTTCTTCGTTTGGTAAAGGATCGTTTTGTCCGGCCCTGGAAAGAAGGGCATCAAGACCCATACCTAATTTACCAGCCATTTCTATAAATCTCCCGTGATTAGCAGCCGATCGCTCGATATTCTAAATCAATGCAGTCAGCGGTACTCTAATATCCCTTAAAACATTGCAGTCAAGTTAATACTTGCAGTCTGCTGGAATCCAAACAGGCAAACAGATCCAGCATGAACTACAGTTACTTTTCTCTAGTATAGCACTTTTTGAGTTTTCTAAAGAATTACGTATCCACCGTAACTTCGGACAAGATCTGTTAGAATCTGATGCAGTGCTAAATTATGTTCATAAATATATAAAAGCATGAATAAAAAAGATCCAATCTAGATCGGATCTTTTGAAAAATTGACTAAAATCAATTTTTAAGCACTGGCCTGTTCTCGTTCCTCGCGTTTGAGAATTTCTCCCGCCAATGCAAGATAAGCCTTTGAACCAAGAGATTTTTTGTCGTAGTAATAAGCAGGTTTACCGAAACTTGGAGCTTCTGCTAGCTTCACATTTCTTGGTATAACTGTTCTGTAAAGCTTATCTCCGAAATAAGTTCTCAGTTGATTCGACACTTCAGAACCGAGCTTGTTGCGATTGTCATACATAGTTCTTAAAATTCCGTCTATTTTAAGTCTCGGATTAACTGCCTGAGATAGTTTGCCAATAATGGATATAAGATCTGTCAGACCTTCTAAAGCAAAGAATTCACACTGCATCGGAACAATTACAGAATCAGCAGCACACATTCCGTTAACAGTAAGCAGATTGAGAGAAGGAGGACAGTCAATGAAGATGTAGTCGTATTCGTTCTTAACCTGAGAAAGTGCATTATTCAATATCTGTTCACGCGCAATCTCATTAATCAAAGTTACCTCGCATGAAGCAACATCACCGTTGGAAGGAAGCAGATCATACCCTCCGCTGGTGTTCTCTTTTTTAATAATGACTTCCTTTACGGGCATTTTGTCCGTCAGTACATTCTGAATGGTGTAGGGAAGATCAAATTTATCTACACCGGATGCAGTAGTGGCATTACCCTGAGGATCAAGATCAACCAAAAGAACAGCCTTATTAACGGCTGCAATTGAAGCTGCCAGATTAACACAGGTTGTAGTTTTACCTACACCGCCCTTCTGATTAGAAATAACTATTACTTTACCCAAAATTACCACCTAAACTGGTTTCTTGAAAAGTTCTTTATCGTCAGTTGCAGAAATAAACAGATCTGCAATTGTTAATTTTATCACAAATTTCATTAGGCTTTGAATATAATCAGATGTCTTTTAGCGTTGCATCCGGGAACTGTCAGTTCTTTTACAGAAATTATTTTATCATTTAACGCTTCTGTTTCATTCGGATTTAACTGTCCCTTCATTGCATAAAACAGAGTTTCCTGATCAGCAATGGACGCACACAGGTTCGAAAAATCTGTAAGGGAGGCAAATGCTCTTGATATTATCCCGTCAAAATGCTCACTTCTGAGTTCTTCAACACGGGAATTGACTATTTCTACATTTGTCAGATTAAGTTCCATTGCTGCCTGAAGCTGAAAAACAGATCGCTTGGATCTGGAATCTATAAGTGTAAACTTTTTTGATTCATAAAGAATGGCTAAAGGGATCCCTGGAAGACCGGGACCTGATCCGACATCGGCAAAATTTGTTCCCGACAGATACTTCCCGATAACCAAACTGTCCATGATGTGACGTGATATCATATCCATAGGATCTCTTACTGATGTGAGATTGTAGGCTTTGTTCCATTTGTTCAATAAATTAACGTAGGCAACAAATCTGTCTATTTTGCTGTTGTCAGCTTCTATTTCTGCTGACAGCAGATAATTTCTTAAAAGTTTTTCCATTAAGATCGTTTTCCCAGTATCCCTTTTTTCTTCATGTAGACCAGAATCATAGATATGGCAGCAGGGGTTACACCTGAAATTCTAATGGCTTTTCCTATTGTTTCAGGTTTATGCTGATTTAATTTTGAAACTACCTCGTTAGAAAGACCAGGTACTTCCCGGTAGTCAATATTTTCCGGAAGGATCGTGTTCTCATTCTTTTTGTTTCGTTCTATATCTTCCAGCTCGTGTTTGATGTAGCCGGCGTACTTAATTTGATCCTCGATCTGTCTTTTTGCCTGAGGCATTATGTCACTTTCATCGAAATCAAGAATTTTGTTCAGCAGCGAGTAGTTCATTTCAGGTCTGCAAAGTATTTCGCTTAATGTGTTAGCCTTAGTGATTGGGCTCTTTAAATGAGGATTGAGTTTTTCACTTTCAGCTGAACCTGGACCAATGTGAATGCTCTGCAGTCTTTGTTTTTCTTTTTCTATCTGTTCCTGTTTCTGGCAGAAAAATTTCCATCTTTCTTCAGAAATCATGTTGAATTCTCTGGCTTTTGGAGTAAGTCTTTCATCAGCATTGTCTTCCCGGAGCAGAAGTCTGTACTCAGCTCTTGAAGTAAACATTCGGTATGGTTCTTTTGTTCCCAGTGTAGTCAGATCATCCATAAGAACGCCGACGTACGCTTCATTTCTTTTAGGGCACCAGCCTTCTTTGTTCTGTACCCTCAATGCTGCATTTATACCAGCTAGAAGACCCTGTGCCGCAGCTTCTTCATATCCGGTAGTTCCGTTAATCTGACCCGCAAAGAAAAGATTGCTAATGCAGCGGTTTTCCATATTTGATTTCAGTTCTGTAGGATCAAAGAAATCGTACTCTATTGCGTAAGCAGGTTTCATTATTACTGCTTTTTCCAGTCCCTTCATTGAATGAATGAAATCTACCTGAACATCATATGGCAGTGAGGTTGAAATGCCGTTAGGATAGTATTCATATGTGTTTGCGCCTTCCGGTTCCAGATAAATCTGATGTGAGGTTTTATCCGGATATCTCATTATTTTGTCTTCTATCGAAGGGCAGTATCTTGGTCCGATGCTATGGATAACACCTGAATATAATGGACTTCTATCAAGATTGTTTCTTATGATGTCGTGTGTTTTTTCGTTGGTTGCTGTTATGTAGCACGGCATTTGTTCAGGATGATCTTCAGTTTTTCCCATAAAACTGAAAACCGGTACCGGAGTATCTGAGAACTGCTGATCCAGAATTGAAAAGTTTATAGATCTTTTATCGAGTCTTGCCGGAGTTCCTGTTTTAAGTCTTCCCATTTTCAGTCCAAGATCTTTCAGTCTGTCAGAAAGTCTGATGGAAGACGGATCACCTGCTCTTCCTCCTGAATAGTGATTAAGGCCTATATGGATAATTCCGTTGAGAAAGGTTCCTGAGCAGAGAACTACAGCTTTTGCTTTAAATTTTATTTCAGCCTGAGTTACTACACCAGTTACTGTATAGTTTTCTACGATCAGATCAGTTACTGCCTGCTGAAAGATCTGCAGATTAGGATAGCCTTCAAGCATCATCTGCACTACCTGTCTGTAGAGTCGCTTATCTGCCTGGGCTCTGGTTGCTCTTACAGCCGGACCCTTAGAGGAATTTAAGGTTCTGAACTGTATTCCTGCATGATCAATTGCAGTTGCAATAATGCCTCCCATTGCGTCGATTTCTCTTACAAGATGTCCCTTGCCAATTCCACCTATAGCCGGATTGCAGGACATTTGTCCGATGGAATCTATGTTATGGGTTATGAGCAGTGTTCTCATTCCCATTCTTGCTGATGCTGCAGCTGCTTCAATGCCTGCATGACCGGCTCCGATCACTATGATGTCAAAACTGTCGTTGTAGTTCATGATTTTTTGCTTACCATGTGTACGTTTGAATCCGCTTTCTTTTCTTATTTTTATTATTAATTTAAATTAATTTGTTATTGTTACTATTAGAGCGTGCAGATCTGTTAAAGGATCTGATCACTTTAGAACTGATCTGTATTTTTTGAGATCATAAAATCCGTCAATAGCTATAGATCAGATCATAGAACAAAATGTTAATAAAATCTGCGTTTTTTCGATCCCGGAAAACTATTATCAATGTTTTTACAGGATTAATCTGTAGTTTTCACGTATTATTCAGATCATTGTGTTAATAGATCTGTTGATCTATTGATACATATATAAAAAACCACCAATCAGATCTGATTAGTGGTCGGTTGTGCAAGTTTTTTTGACATCCTCCTCTGCCTAAAGGCAGGGGATTCCTACCAGTTCCCGCAGCAAGCTGTAGGCGACTCTCGGTGGGTTCCTGCTGCTGACCGACAATACGGTTCACTTCACAAGCTCTACGGCTATGCCCTAGCCTGATTTGCCGTCATTGAGAAAGCCGAAGTCCATCTCTGTTAGCAAGAAAGATCATACCTAATTTTATGCACTATATCCCCGCCATAAAGGACGTGGTTTTACGGCACGATCAGATAAATCTTACTTAATTCGTTTCTTGAAATCGTTTGTTCTTGTGTCTATTTCAATTTTGTCTCCGGTTTCAACAAAATCTGCTACTGTGATTTCATAACCGGTTCCGGCAAGTCTTGCAGGCTTTGTAACTCTGCCTGATGTATCACCGCGTACTGAAGGTTCTGTATATTCAACTTCGCGGACAATGGTGATAGGCAGTTCTACAGATATGGCGCGACCGTTATAAAATGTTACGGTGCAGATATCTTCCATGCCGTCAACAATGTAGTTGATAGCATCACCGAGATTTTCCTTTTCCACTTCATACTGGTTGTATTCTGTGTCCATGAATACGTACATTGGATCACTATAGTATGAATATGTGCATTCCTTCTTCTCTAGGATAATGTCTTCGATTTTGTCATCAGCCTTGAAAACCATTTCAGTACCAGTACCGGTAAGAAGGTTCTTCAGTTTCATTTTACATACAGCTGCATTACGTCCAGATTTGTTGAACTCGCTTTTCTGAACAATCATTGGATCCTTGCCAACCATAATAACGTTGCCGGCACGGACTTCTTGTGCGATTTTCATATAAATTTTCTCTTAATCTAATACGGAATAAACAAAAATTCTGCCGATGCGCAGAATTTACAGATTGGTTCTGGTGCTAACCATTGTGGCAATTATACGATTTTTAATGATTTTCGGCAAATTCGATTAGATTTTCTGTTAAAGATCCCCTGTTTATCAATGAGTTACGCCACTTTATTATAGGTTGACTGATTGTTGATAACCCGTACAGAATCTGTTTAAAATACTGTTGAAGAGTTGTTAAATCTTCATTATTGAATCCTCTTGAAAGTTCTATGTATGCATTTTTAATATTGACAGGAAATTCGGAGGTGTATTTTTTTATGAAAGCATCAAGTTTTACCATGTGATATTGCTCATCTTGAGGATAGATATTCCATATGAATGGTTTTGCTGCCAGTTGGGCTCTTATAAATGAATCCTCTCCTCTTACAAAGTTGAGATCACACCGGCGGAGAATTTCATCGTAGTCATTTTGAGACAGCATTGGAATTGTCAGTATCTTTGATTCTGATGCGGTGTTGTATAATTTTACTGTTCTGTTGCATATATTGAAGGTTTCATAAAGCGACATATCCGCTCCATGTTTTTCTAGTATGAATTTAAGCAGCAGTCCTTCAGGAACAATAAATACGGGGCAGAGATCATAATTGAATTTGTACCTGCATATAGTTTCTGCCATTACTTTGTTTTCATATGTAAATGCGCTGAATATCAGTGGTTTTGACTGCACATTTCCTGTGACCTTTTCTATTGTTTCAAAAAGCCTGTCTACAAAAACTGAGTATTTGTATTCATCTGTTCTGATTGAAACCTCGAAATTTATACCACCTGTTTTATCTGTGAATCCGGGAAAGAAAAAGTATTTATTATGTCCGCGATCCATTGAACAGAGTCCGTGACAGTCATCGACCCAGTCTTCAGCTGTAAGATATTCGACATTTATCCAAAGACAGTTATCTGTCATCATGGATACATACCGGTCGGGTATGTTACATGCAAACATTTCAATTAACACATCTGCTTCTGTTTCAAAGCAGGTTTGTTCATCCCATTTAATAACAGTTACGGAATTACTGTATTTCTGGGTATCTGCATCCGGTTTAATCGATTCTTCTAACATGCTTAATACTTCGATTTTGTCGAGAAAAAGTTTCACTTTTTTTCCCTTGCCTTCGAGTTCTTTTACAATTCTCCATGTAACTCCTATATCACCGAAATTATCGACAACAGTACAGAATATATTCCAGTTTTCCCTGCGTGACGGCATTTCTCCCTCCATACCATCATGTTTCTGTTAAAAAAAGTTCACAAAGTCAGATTATACTAGTTTCTGTTGCTGCTTTTTCTGTTAAAAAAGTGTCAGTTGTTAGTTTAATGCTTCTTAACAAAATTTTTTTTGATAAAATGATTTTGTTATTTTTAGAGGTTTATTGGTTTTTATCATGAAAAGATCGCCCGAGATAATACCGGAGCATGTTGAGATTTGTCCGTACTGCGATACGATTATGAAGGTTCCGGAACTTGGTGAGGGCGATCGTTTTACATGTGATGTATGCGGATCTTCTATAACGCATCTTGCTCACAAACCTGTCATTAAGCCGTTTGTCTATTCTTTAGTCTCTATATTCCTTTTTGTTTGCGTTGAGATCATGCCGTTTATGAAGATAAGTATGGGCGGTAATATGATTGAGATGAACATAAGGGAGGCTGCAACTTCGATCATCAATGATGAATACAGATTTCTGGGAATTTTCATATACTGCTGCATGCAGCTTTTCCCTCTTGTATGTCTTCTCATAGTAGGATTTATCTACGGTTTTTTTCTGTGTCATAAATACCCTCCGTTTCTTCGCCCTCTCGCACGTCTGTTCTTCAAACTTAAGGAATGGAGCATGATCGAAGTTTTTCTTGTTGCCACACTGGTGAGCATGGTTAAACTCATCTCTATGGTTGATATGTCCCTTCAGGGTGGATTCTTCTGCTTTTGTCTATTCATATTTTTTTATGTGGTGGTCATATCCTCTGTTGATCAGTGGTTTGTATGGAACAGACTGGTGCGTCTTGACCGGTTTATGAATTTTTCGTATCTGGCCGGTCAAAGGGCTTACAGGGAGAATCTGATCCGATGCGAGACCTGTGAAGCTATTAACAGTAAGAGAAGTGACAGATGCCTTTGCTGCGGTCACAGAATAGAACAGCGCAAGAAGCATTCCCAGCAGAAATGTCTTGCTTTTCTTATTGCAGCAATGGTTATGTACATACCGGCTAATACGATGCCTATTATGATTACCGAGTACATGGGTAATGCATCGGAGTCGACTATTCTTGACGGTGTTATATATATGTGGGAAACAGGATCATATCCTGTAGCTGTGATAATATTTGTTGCCAGTGTATTTGTTCCAGTTGTGAAAATAGCGATACTCCTGAGTCTGTGGATGTGCATTCAGTTTAACAGATTCAGAAGTACCAAATATAAAACAAGACTTTATCATATGACTGAGTTTATAGGAAAATGGTCTATGGTGGATGTTTTCGTGGTTGCAATCCTCACTGCTCTTATTCATATGGGATCGTTGATGTCTATCTATCCCGGAACTGCGTCTCTGTCTTTTTGTGCGGTTGTCATTCTAACAATGCTGTCAGCCAACAGTTTTGATTCAAGGTATTTGTGGGAAAATACTGATAGCGGATCTTTGGATACGGGTGAACAAAAATGATATCGCAGTCTTTTTGTCTAAAATGTTCAATTTGAGATGAGAATTTAACGTGTTGTCTAAAAATAAGCTGAAAAATGTTTCATCAATTTGGATTGTTCCATTTGTTGCTGTTTTTATCGGACTTTTTCTTTTGTATCAGCATTTTTCTTCTATTGGAGAAACCATTTATCTTTATGCTGACAGTGCTGACAGTATAGTAGCGGGAAAAACTGAAATAAAATATCACAGTGTTACAGTGGGAAAGGTTGTCAAAGTTTCGCTTTCTAACGATCTCAACAAGGTTGTGCTTAAAGCTGTGATGAACAGTGAGGCTGACAGACTTTTGGTAGAAGATACAAAACTTTCTCTTGTTAAGCCTCGAATAAATTCACAGGGTGTAAGCGGTTTGAGTACGCTTATCTCAGGTGTATTTATAGAGCTGTATCCTGGAAAAAGTTCTGTCAGAAAGAATAAATATGATCTGGTTGATGAGATTATTACCATAGGCAGCCAGACAAAGGGTATGTACGTAAATTTGAATGATCTGTCCGACAAGAGCAATTCACTTGTCGGCGAACCTATAACATATCACGGCTATCAGGTCGGCGTTATAGTGGAGTCAAATTTCTCTCTGAAATCAAGACGCATGGAGCACAAGGGTTTTATATATAGTCCCTACGATTCACTAGTTACAGAAAATTCAAAGTTCTGGTACTCATCCGCTTTGGATATGAGTTTTGGACCGAGCGGTCTTGATATAAAGGTTGCGTCCGTTGAAAACTTTATCAACGGCGGTGTTAGTTTTGACGTTCCGAAGGATATGCCGCTGGGAAAAATTTCACAAAACGAATCTGTTTTTCCTCTTTTCGGCAGAATGACAGATATTAACGTCAAAAAATACGATGAGTTTGTTGAATATGTTCTTCTTCTTGATGGAAATTCCAAAACACTTGAGGCAGGTACCAAAATTATGCACCTTGGTATACAGGTGGGTGAGGTTGTAGACAGTAATTATGACAATGAATATCTGTTTGAAAATGTTGATAAAATTATGATCCCTGTGGTAATTAGAATCGACAGAGAAAGAGTAGATCCTGAATTGAAGATGACATTTGAAGAATTTAAAAATAAGTTGGATCAGTCAATTGCGAACGGTTTATCAGCAACAGTGGAAGATACTGGATTTTTCGGATCTAATATGACTGTAAACCTCAAATATTCAGCTTCAGGAAAAATTCTCAGACAGACTAAATTCAAGGGTTACACTGTAATTCCTTCGGTTTTAACCGGTTTGGAGACGATTCAGAATAAAATTGAGTCCTTCCTTGATAATCTTAACGGTCTTAATCTTAAATCAACCAATGAAAAGGTTGATAAAATGATAGATGAACTTACTAAGACTATAAAAAGTCTGAGGGCACTGTCTGATAATCTAGAAAAAATGACCAGTGATAAAGGTAGAATGTCGGTTCTTAATTCAATTAATAAGACCCTGTCTCAGCTTCAGAAGACTATGGATTCGTATTCGTCCAATTCTGAAATGTACAGTGAACTTACCGGTCTTCTTTCCAGCATTAGAGATACACTCAAATCTGTAACTCCTATGGTTCAGAAGACAAATGAGAAGCCTAACCGATACATTTTCGGTGATGATTTAGGTGATGACAAACCAAAGGCGGGAAGGTAGGAGAATATTATGAAAGTTTTGACTACATGTTTTTTTATGATGATATGCTTTCTTTCGGCATGCAGCTCTTCTGTTGTGGAAAGAACATCCTACTACACTCTTAATGGTGATTCCAAACCTGTTTCACGGATGAACAAACAGTGTAATAACTGTAAAAAGGTTACGGTCAAGGTGATTGTTCCGTCTCTTATTGATAATGGTGGAATTGCATATTATTCGGGAGAACTTCAGGTTCTTTCAAAAAACAATCAGTGGAGTGAAAGCCCGAGTATTCAGTTGCAGAATCTGCTGGTGGATCAGATAAATTCATCAACCGGTCCTGAAGTTGTTGCTTTTTCCACAAGCCTGCGTCCATCTGGTATCATTGATGATGCCGTTCTGAGTGTTTCTCTTAAGAAGTTCAATGGTTCGCCGGACGGCTATGCAGAGATTGAGGGAACATATATCTATATGAGTGGTGATGTACTGAAAAACGGCAGATTCAGCGATAGAGTAAGGCAGACGGAGGATGGTTTTCCGAGTCTTGTCAGTTCTTTGAATGAGGTTTGGGTCAGACAGTGCAATAATCTGATTAAAGATTTGTTCTGACTTTTTACCAGATATGCCAGTGAAGTCTCTGTTTTAAAATGGGGATGCATAACGCGATGAATTTATTGTTTTTTGCATACCCATGTCTGTTATATAATGTACATGCGGATGGTAAAAGTTTTTAAAAAGCATGTATTATTGAAACTGTATGCACTCCGGATACCGGCAAGAAGTATTTCTTTGGAATTGTATACGGGAGTTTGCATGGAAAGTGCTACACAAAGAATATATCCGCACTTGATATGAACAGGTTTGCCTGACTTTGCTTTGATGCGGTGATTGTGCCATTGCAAAGGCATGTAACCGTATCTGACACTTCAAACTGCGATAAATCGAATGTTATGCTGTTCTACAACAAGTAGTCAGGATCTGCTCGTTTTAGTTAAGTGGAGTGTCATTCAAATAAGTTAAATTGGAAACGTAAAACCCACTACTCCTGAGTGATGGGATATAAGTTGCCATAAGGTACATTCATACCGCAGTAAAAGTAGCGATATGGATGTTGATGTTCTACACGGTAGATGCAAAGCAGGCATATATAAGAAACGAGGATAGCCTGATTCAGGTGTAAACTTAAATATCAGTTTACTTAAATAGAGTCTTAGTACTCTTAGAGCCCATTACCTTTAGGTGACGGGTTGTTCACATTAGAATAAACAGATTTATAATCATAAAAGTGGGTTGTCTTTATGGCCGCAAAAAACGATATTGAATCAAAAATTTTCAAGATAGTTGGTTACCAGTTCAATCTTTCTTCAAATAAACAGTTAATCAAGGCTATCTATGAGGATGCTGGTCTTCCTGTTATAGAAAAAACCTCGGCTGGTAATCCTTCGACAACGGAGGCAACATTAAAGAAGCTGGCAGAGGAATACGAACTTGCCAAACTTATTCTAGATTATAAGAAGGGAATGAAGAGATCATCGGGAAGGGATGAACCTAAAAAAGCACCTAAGCCTGGTATGCCTCAGGAAAGGCAGGTTCTGCTTCATACCGACATAGTGGACGAATTGAATCGGGATCCTCAAGATATTCTTGAGGATGAAAACAAAAAAGCTGATGAGAAGACGAAACAGCAGACATCTGTCGAGCCGTCAGATGAGCATAAAGATTCAGCTGTCAGCGACCAGACCGGCATTTTTGTGGCGCAGAATATTGATTCTATGCAGGAACAGAATTCTTCAGAAAATTCTCCATATCCGACAATGCCTGGAATTGATATGCAGCCTCCTGTTACTGTATCAGTTGCCATGGATGTGCCGCAGGAAAGTAAAGATGAAGTTAATTCCGCAACAGAGGAAAAGCAAGAAGAAGATAAAGTCATTTCCTTTGGTGTTTCCAATTCATTTTCTCTGAGCAAGGATCAGGAAAATGCTCATAACGTTATACGGGAAAATGAGCACAAGGATGAGAATAAACCAAAGAGAAAATCCGGATATGATCTTGATGATGACGAACCTTCAGAAAATGAGTTCAGCAAGAATTCAGCCTCTCTTAATGTGAGGAGAAAAGAGGAATTTGATTATCAGACAGAGTCAAAATCGAAGGTTGGTCTTTATATTATGGTGCTTGTTGTTATTCTTGCCGTTGTATTGGTAGGATTGTGCGTAAATACTCTAACAGCCATGGGCTGAGATTTTATTTTCGTTCAGATATGAATGACGATCCCGGACGGAACTGATGATGATGATTCATTCCTTCCCGGCGTGCCGTTTGATTTTGAAATGATGATCTTGGCTGTTTCTGGGGAAGAGAGCTTTTTAGACCCCTCATCAGAAGAACCTTTGAAATGAATTTTCTTTGGTAAGAGAAACTTGTCTGTAATTCAATTTGTATAGAATGCTCATGGGCGAAAAAACATGATGTTAGGAATTTCTATACATTCACTCTGACCGCCACAGCTAAGTGGCGGTTATTGGTTATCGCGTATATCTGATACGATAAGTGACAGCCAGTCTGCAGCTTTAACATAAACAGTAATTTAGGCTCATAAAACACTCAAAAACAGGGATTAAAGTCCGTAGAATTGTGATACTTTTATTTACCTATACAGAATGATCCGAATATTTTACTCAGCAAATCATCTGATGTGAATTCTCCGGTTATCTCGTTAAGACAGTTCTGAGCATATCTTAAATCCTCGGCTGCCAGCTCACCTGCTTTATACGTTCTTATTTGTTCCAGGGCTGATTTTATATAATTGCAGGTACGATCAAGTGCTTCTAGGTGTCTTCTTCTGGCAATAAAGGAACCTTCCGTACAGGAAGAATATCCCATAGTTTCCTTAAGATATTGTCTTAATTCGTCAATTCCTTCACCTGTTTTGGCTGAAAGTCTTATTACTTTTTCATTGTTGAAAGTTTCCCTGTAAGGAGAACTGTTCAGATCTGACTTGTTCAAAATGATGCATACAGGTATACCGGAAGGAAGTTTGGCTGTTATACCATCGTAGATATCTCTGTTTTCATGCTCTTTGAGAGTTATATCCATGACCAGCAGAACAAGATCTGCCTCTGTTATTTCCTGCCAGGCTCGTTTAACACCAATCTGCTCTACCTTGTCATCTGTATCTCTGAGACCGGCTGTATCTATGATATGAAGAGGCATTCCATCTATGAAAATTTGTTCCCTGAGTATGTCTCTGGTTGTTCCTGCCACATCTGTAACAATAGCAGTGTCTTGTCCGGACAAACGGTTCAGTATACTTGATTTACCTGCATTCGGGCGTCCTGCTATCACAATTTTCATTCCATCTCTGATGGCTGTTCCGTTGATTGCCGCCTTTTTTACGTTATCTGTTTCTTTGAGCAGTTCACATATTTTTTCTGATATTCCACCTTCCGAAATATAGTCAACCCCGTCCTCATCAGGAAAATCTATAGACGCTTCTATGTAAGTTCTTATGTCTATGAGTTTATTTTTGAGTCTGTTGATAACATTTGAAAACTCTCCCTGAAGTGAATTTGATGCTGATCTTACAGCCTGTTCGGAACTGGCTTCTATAAGGTCGCAAACGGCTTCAGCCTGAGTAAGATCTATTTTGTCGTTAAGAAATGCCCGCTCAGTGAATTCTCCAGGTTCTGCAGCTCTGACATTGTTCGTCTCAAGTATTTCTTTAAGCAGCAGATCAAGAACAACCGGACCTCCATGAGCCTGTATTTCCAAAACATCCTCGCCAGTGTAACTGTTCGGTTTAGGAAAGTACAATGCAATGCCGTGGTCTAATATTTTTCCGTCTTTATCCTTGAAAGGGAGGTATTCGGCATATCTCGGTTTTGGAATGCGTCCAAGTATTTTTTCAGCACAGAAACCTGCTGCATCTCCTGATATTCTTATTATACCTATACCGCCTCTTCCTATTGGAGTGGCAATGGCCGCTATTGTCTGGTTGTCTTTCATAAATTTGTCTCTATAGATCAAAAAAAAGCGGTATTGAATACCGCCTTGCCATATTCGCTTTTTTGATTATTTAACCTGTTATTTTGTCTTGGTTGTATTTTTTGTGTGAAGACCAATTTTCTCCAGGTGATCATAAATGAATTTTAACTGGATAATTGTAAAAATATTTGAAACTGTCCAGTAAAGGGTAAGACCTGCTGGAAAAGTCATAAACATCAAAGTGAAGATTATTGGCATCATGATGAATATTTTCTTTTGCAGCGGACTTATCATCTGCATATTGCTTTGACTCATTTTCTGTACGAGGAACATTGTCAGACCGTACAGAAGAGGAAGAATAAAGTACGGATCATTTACAGACAAATCTTTAATCCAGAATATAAATGGTGCCTGTCTTAATTCAACCGATTCCATGAGCGCCCAGTACAGAGCTATAAATATTGGCATTTGGATCAGAATAGGGAGGCAGCCGGCAGCTGGATTAACCTTTTCCGTCCGGTACAGTTCCATGGTTGCTTTTTGATATGCAGTAGGATCGGACTGATACCGTTCTCTGAGTTCCTGCATTTTCGGAGCTATTAACCTCATTTTTGCCATGGATATGTACTGAGCTTTAGTAAGAGGGTAGAGTATACCTCTGACAATGAATGTTATGGCGATAATTGAAAATCCCCAGTTGCCGATAAATCCATAAATAAACTTCATGGTTTTTACAAGCAGTTCGGAAATAAACCACAGCCATCCGTAATCAACAGTCAGTCCCAGATGAGGTGCGACTGCATCCATTTCCGACTGTTCCTTAGGACCAATCCATACTTTGTTCGTAATTGATGCTGTACCGTGAGAAGGAATTTCAACAGTTGGTCCGTAAAGACCGATAATTGCAGCTTTGCCATTTCCTGCTTCCTGACTGTATATTTCGTTTCTTACATCACCGCCCCCAATATATGCCACGGCAAAGTAATGCTGGATCATACTCACCCAGCCGCCGTTTGTTTTTATATGTGAAGAAGCAATGTCCTCATCCTTGTCAGAAAGTTCGTCAAATGTCATTTTGGTATATTTGGAACTGTCTGTTGAGTAGGCAGCACCGCGGAACGAGTTGACCATAAACAAAGGAGTGTCTTCCATCTGCGGCAGTTCCTTTGTCTGATAGATGCTGCCGAACGGACGGACAACAATCTGATTGTCGGTGTCGTTTTTAACGTTGTACACTATGTCAATGTCATAACGACCCTGCCTGAATACAAACTTCTTTTCGTAAGTAATTCCGTCAGCTGTATATGTCATTGGAACTTCAAGAATTTCATTGTTACCAATATTAAAATCCCTGCTGTTCGTTGTATATTCCGCACGGCCCTTGCTGTTGTCGCAACCGTTCTTTTCTGTCAGACCTGACATAAGAGTGTATCTGAAATCAGAAGATGTCTGTAAAATGGAAATAGGATTTTCGTCGTCAACTGTTTTTGGATATTTCAAAAGTTTAGTATCTATGATATCGCCACCAAGAAGATTAATGGTCAGATCATAAACATCTGTTTTGATTTTTATTAATTTGGAGTTGTCCATTGTTTCCTGGATTTCGGAAACGCTTACAGTTGCAGGCTGATTTGCCTTTCGTTTTAAATTTTCAATATCACCGTTCCATGCCATGAAAAGCATTATGGCAGTGATACACAAAACCATAAAACTGAAATTACGAGTATTTTCCATATTATTGCCAGTAATAAACTGATTTTAAAAAACTGTCAAAGTTGTGATCAACTAGACAAAAAAATAATCGTGATTATATAAGAAAATAAGAAATGTTGCAATTTTTGCGTATTTTACTACTTGATTTTTTTTTTGAAAAAATTTAAATAAAATCAATTAGTTCTGTCGATGCCGTCATCATAAATATTTTGATTCTTTGCAAAAAGCAGTTGGAAATATTCAGGATGATTTATTTCAAATAAGCAGAACCTATCTGTATTGAATGATTGTTTGCGTCAGAGCCGAAAATTAGTCTGGCTGCTAATAGTTTCATCCTCTATCCAATTGAAATTCATGTTTTTGTGTCCGTACAGTTCCTGCGTTATCTCTGAAAAGCTATTTCTTCTGGAGTTAAGAATCCGAACCATAGTTCAACGGTCTGGTCAGCGTCGTTCCAGCCGGAATTTGCTAAGATCCGTATTTTTGTGGTTCTCCATAAATTTTAGTTGGATGGTTAAATCATAGACAGCTCCAAAATTAAGAATTGTGAGGATATTTAAGGAGGTAGTTTATCCTTATAAAATATGAAATTAGAACAACAAAATAAGGAAAACTATCATGCAGAATTGTATCAGAATACCCTCAGAATTTCCTGGATTTGTTCAGTAAGAACGTCAGCAAAGTTGGAATTTTTTGAAACTAGGAGAGGGTATATCTACCTCACATTTAGCTTGACACACTCTTAGCGGATCTGTGCAGCAGATGGATATGTTTCCCCGGAGAGTGTCCGCATCCTCTCTCGATGAATATTTCTTTCTAAAGATTATTGATATTTCGAAATAAGATTAATGATTATTTCCAACTTATTTTTATGGAGAGCCGATTTTTTAATGATCCGGTTCATCATCTGAAACTCCGCACCGACCGGAAAACCGATTCAAAAACAATGCGGCCACCGATAAACGTGAAGAAACTACTTTTTAGCTATTCTTTCCTCAATGAAACTTGCCATCTCAAGATTCGGAACCTTCAGGAAGCACTGAATGGAATCCTCGTCCTCAACAATATCCTTAAGGGTAAGAATACCGTTATGCAGGAGAAGAGAACCCATCTGAGGTCTGTAGCAGTAATGAGGCCCGCAGCTGATTTCCGGATCCAGAGGCTGATCAACGTAATCAGACAGGTTAAACATCGGACTGCGAAGTTTACCGACAATATAGCCTCTTGCACAGCGCATATCATAATTCAGATGAAAGGTACCGTTGCTGCGCATGAAATCAAGAATGAACCCGGCGGATGCAATATTAGTCTTCTTGTTTGAGAAACTGTATCCCCCAACTGTATTCATAATAATTCTGATCAGATCATCTGCATTCTGCTTCTTCTGCTGCAGATACTCGCCGTAAACCTGGGAAAGCTTGCTGCTGCCGATATTTGACTTGACCATCTCGTCAATACCGTGGGCCTTTACATATCCCGGAGACGAAAGATTCAGCATCTTGTTGATATAATGGATTTCAAGATCCATCTGGGAAAAACCGCAAATCGATGAAACCTCGGGACGATTGGTATAGTCGTCATAATCAAGAACCTGACCGTAGCCGTCATCGCATAACAAAAAATGATTAATTCCTGTAATGAAAACAAATCTCAACTGATCCTTGTTGTTTAAAACAGAAATGAATCTTCCCAGCACCTGATCTATTTTCTCAATTTCAGGATTTGCAATATTATCCGCAAGCACAAAGTCATAATTATCCACCAGGACAACAAGATCGCCTCCAAGTCCGTCAAGCAGCTCCTTAAACATCTCATCAGGCTTATCCTTGGTGATCTTAATGTTGTCTGCAGCAGCTCTTTCTCTTACGCACTGCTTCAGAATAAGAGCAAGCTCCGAAGCACTCGAGACATCAAAATGAAAATTGAACGACAGAACCTTGTGAGGTTTGAAGTCATAGTCTGATTTATCAATAAACGTATTCCTGAAAAATTCACGGTGACCTTCAAACAGTTCTTTTAAAGTCGACACTAGAAGACTTTTACCGAATTTGCGCGGTCTTACAAGAAGAGCACAGCGAGATTTAATCAGATTATAAATCTGCTCCGTCTTATCCACATAAAAACCGTAGGTAACAAGATTGGAAAAAGACTGCTGCAATATCATAAATTTGTCCCTCCGAAATTAATCTTTATCTCCAGGCTACGTCTGAATTCTTTTCCGCATACCAGCATTTTTTCTTGGCCAGAGAAAACAGCTTAGCCGCCTCCTTGACATCCTTTGCCACAGCCTTTCCATGCTGATAAAAAATGCTAAGAGGCAGATTGGCGCAATTGCTTCCTTCAGCCGCTGCACCCACTGCCATCTGGTAAGCCTTGGCCAGAAGCTCATCATCAGAATCCTGATTTCCGACAACAGCATCCAGAGTTGAATGAAGAACCCTTCCGATAGGAGATTTTGTTTTGTAGACTTCGTCTATATAGCTCTTCTTGTCTTTGATATTCTCAGGTCCGAAAAAAGCATAGTGGGCCATGGCATAAATATTTCTGTTTTCATCGCTCATGGTCTTTATACGTGTAAGATTTTTAGACTTATATCCCTTAAGAACATACTGCGCCATCTGATCACCGCGGCTGGAGGCCTCTCTGAGAATGTTGCGAACCACATGGTCGCGCTTGACGTCAGGCTCGTAATCGGTCACGTTTCCATACAGGAACTTTTCCAGTGTCCAAAGACCCAGCCTTGCTCCGTCATGATATCCGGAATTAATATAACTTTTGTAAAAATCCCTCGCCTCTTTGAACCTGCCGAGATTTATATATTCCTGTCCGATAAGATAAACCATCAGATCCTGCTCTTCCACAATTGCAACCCTGCAACTGTTTTCCGCATTATGAGCCACGTTTTTCTCATGCATGGCGAGAAGGCAGGAAAAACTGTCCATTGTCTCCGCCCGGGAGACTGACGTGCAAAACACAGATCCGGCCGCCAGAAGAAGAAAAACGAATCTGTAATTAAAAATAAAATTAAACATCAAAATACCAAACCGCAATAAAACGGATCCTGCCTCTTTATTCAGAGAAACAAACGGCAGACTTTTCTTTGATACAAAATTATCATCAAAGATCTGCCAATACAACATTAAATACACAAAATGTAGATATGACACAAACTTTTAAGGAGCTGAAAATGATGTGACAAAAAAAACGGATAAGAAACATGCTTATCCGATTCCTTGAAAAATGTTTTAAAAAAAAAGTCTGCTAGCAGATCTCTGCCTCGCTTCTGAGCTGCTCGGCCTTGTTGGTAAGTTCCCAAGGAAACTCCACACGTCCGAAATGACCATAGGCAGCCGTAGGCTTATATATCGGACGTCTTAAATCAAGCATGGAAATCAGACCGTACGGACGAAGATCAAAATTGCGTTTGACAATATCAAGCAGCTTTTCCTCTGAAATTCTGCCGGTGCCGAAGGTATCAATTCTCACCGATGTAGGTTCGGCAACTCCGATAGCATAGGAAATCTGAATTTCACATTTATCAGCAATACCGGCAGCCACAATATTCTTGGCTACATAACGTGCGGCATAGGCGGCCGAACGATCAACCTTAGAAGGATCCTTGCCGGAAAAAGCTCCACCGCCGTGACGGGCATATCCGCCGTAGGTATCCACAATTATTTTTCTGCCGGTAAGACCGCAATCACCCATAGGACCGCCGATTACAAATCTGCCGGTCGGATTGATAAAATACTTTGTTTTATTCGATACCCACTTTGCAGGGATCACAGGCTTGATAATTTCCTCCATGACAGCCTCTTCAATCTGCTTCTGAGGAATATCTGCACGATGCTGTGTCGACAGTACAACCGTATCAACACCAGCAATCCTGTCATCATCATCGTAAATGAAGGTAACCTGACTCTTTGCATCAGGTCTGAGCCAGTTCAGAGTACCGTTTTTACGTACTTCCGCCTGTCTCTTCATAAGACGGTGGGCATAGGTTATAGGTGCAGGCATGAGGACATCGGTCTCATTGGTTGCAAAACCGAACATAAGTCCCTGATCTCCGGCTCCCTGATCAACAGGATCTGCACGGGATACTCCCTGATTGATATCAGGAGACTGCTTTCCGATTGCACTTAGAACCGAGCATGAATCGGCATCAAAACCCATGCTTGAATCAACATAACCTATATTCCGAACCGTGCGGCGGACAACCTCTTCTATATCAACCCATGCAGACGTTGTAATTTCGCCTCCGACCATTACCATGCCGGTTTTGCAGAAGGTTTCACAGGCAACATGAGCATTTGTGTCCTGCTGCAGAATTTCGTCAAGAACTGCATCAGATATCTGATCGGCAATTTTATCCGGATGTCCCTCAGAAACAGACTCGGAAGTAAAAAGTTTAAACATAAATTCTCCACACGGCCTGCTCTTGTGGAGCAGGCTAAAAAAAAAGTAAACAACCTCACTATTTTATTGATAAGAGGATCTTAATTCAAATGATTTGAAATCATATGCACCATGATGAGATTGACCGGCAGGCATCACAGTCTGTTACAGAATCATGAATTCAGGGATCAGACAATATCAGCCGGCCGCAGATGAATGCTCAGGATCTGAGCGGTCTTTTTAATTCTGAAAGTTGCCGCTTCGGTTATAATCCTTCGGCCCGTCTTACTGAAAATCCTGAAAAAACATGACTCCACTAAGGAAATCCGCACTGCGGAGAACCACGGAACTATCGCCGGAAAGTACAGTCAAAAGATGGTAATATCGTAGGAACTGATGATGACTCGTGATAATAATCAGATTGATAACAAAATTGTAATCATCAGAGATGCACTGGATTTTTTTCTTCAGATTGAAAGAAAAGAAGCTTTAAATCTCAGAGATTCTCTTGACAGTTACATAAACGGAACGCCGAGCGAAGAACAGGTTTCGCAAATCAGCAGAGTGCTTTCCGAAATTACAGACTCAGGTGACATCAAAAACGCCGGAAAGCCGGAAAGTTCCTCTCCGGACGGCTGTGAAGCCGTCTCAGGCGAGCCGTACCCGGAAACTTCGCTGCAAACTAACGTCGAATCTTCGCAATTCGTCAGAGACAGTCGCATGAGCGACAGTATCGCGCATGCCGGGAGTGATCCGGCAGTTCAGAAAAATCCGGTAAATATAGAAAAACAGGATGAAGAATCGCCTGAGGATCAGAAGGTCACCGGTTTGCATGCGGATTTAGCGGGAAAAAATACCGCACATTTCAAAGATAGCGAGCTCTGCAGTTCACTCAAAAATCAATCTGAACATGATGCTTCATCTAACCCATCAAACGGTGAATTCAGAGAAAACGCAGACAGTGAAGCACCCGGGTGCAGAAAAGATATGGAAACAGACATCCGGACACCGTGTGCGGGATCCGGCAGCGGCAGAAAATCAGGCAACTCGGCAGAATTCAATCTGGAATTTCTTACCGGAAAAATGCTGTCCGGTATTTTTGCAGCAGTGCTGCTGACAATAGGTTTTATTCTGACGGCAAAGACCGTAGATTTTTCGTTCGGGCCGTTTTCAAAGTTCATTTCCATGCTTTTATCCTCCGCAGGCATGATTATCTGGGGCTGCTGGAATGCCGGCGCGGCTTCTTCAAGAAAAAGCACAGCTAAAGCGGTATTCACCGGCACGGGATACACCCTGCTGTATGTAACAATATGCCTTGGCTGCTTCTACTTCAGATTTATTCCGGAAAACTTCTGGATCGCATTTATAATTGCATGGTCCGGACTTCTGACCGTAACGGCTGCTTCAAGACCACATATTATGTCTCTGACAGCACAGATCGGCATAGTCCTCAGCATGCCAATCAGCATCTCATCCGCCGGACTTTCATGTCTGGGCGCTCTGTCAGCAGCTTTTTTCGCCCAGCTACCGCTTCAGATTACCGCATACAGGAAATCCGACGATAAAATAGCTCTCTACAACTGCGCAGGAATGATCCTGCTTCTGATGCAATTTCTCACCATCAATTCAGACAGAATAATCAGTCTGCCGGAAATTGCCGCCGGAGTCTGCTTCGGTGCATCAACTCTCGCCGCCGCGGCATTCTGCACTAAAAAATCATCATCAAGCGACTGGCTGGTAAAATCAGCTCCGTATATGCTGACCGGCATCAACGCGTTTCTTGTGATTGAAATGCTTGGAATGTCATGCATCGGCAACGGAATAATACAGACTGTAACCGGCAGTCTCGGAATTCTTTTCACAGATATGGCAGAACCTGCAACGGCATTGAGCAGAACTGAAACAGGACAGTTTGAACTGCTCAGCATCAGAGGATTCCTCTGCAGCACGGCTGCTGCGTCATTTTACGCTCTCCTGCTGTGGATTGAGGACAGAAAAAACAATGCTGCGGATCTGCTGAGACCTGTATCCCTGAGTTTTCTTGCTGCTCTTGTACTTGCATCTTCAGGCATAGGCGGAATTGCTGTAATTCTGGATTCTTTCAGCACCGGCATTTTCCCGGCATCATCAGAATTTCTTTCAGCTCTGAGCAGAAATCCGTTTATTCCGGTAATGCCTTTGACTGTACTTATCCACTACATCACGGCACAAATAAAAAAATCAGAAAACGACAGACGCCTGGCCGACGCTCTGGCGGTATTCTTCTCATTCAGTTTGTGTTTTCTTCCGCTCCTTGGAACTTCATCGGCTTTCGCACTTGTTTATCCTGCCACCTGCGCTGCAGTCCTGTCTGCAGTTTTAACCGGTTCACTCAAGAAATTTAATTCCGCCGCAAATTCCGGTTTTATCCGTCTTGTCGGGTTCCTAATACCGTCTGCAGCGATAATCACCGCAGCCGGAAATGCAGGAACGAATACTCTTACCGGCGGAATGATGCTCTTTACAATGTGTGGATCAATTCTTTTATTCAGCCGCTGCCCGCTGACTAGCCGCAGAACCGGTGAAGGCGTCAGTTCCAGTGAAAATCCTCAGGTACCGTGCATACAGGAAAAATATTCTCCGGTAAATGTGTTTGCCTGCTGGCTCGCAGGCATATACTCAGCGTCGGAAATCTGCACCAGATTTCTGCCTCAGGAGTACTGCTTCACCGGCATTGCAACAGCAGTATTCGCACTGTTCCTGTTTACCAGATTTGTACTCGCGGCTCCCGCTCAGAACAAGAGCACGTATACATTTTTTAAAGCCGTCTGCATATTTCTTACATCTGTATTTTATATCAGATATGGCAATTATACCGACAATGTACATATCCAGAATCTTGTATTCAAAGACAGCTTTCTGCCGAACTGGGCAACCTGGAGCTACCACACTCTTCTTCTGCTGTCTGCACTGTTCGCCGATCTGACCTACCACCTGAAAACCGGAATAAGCAGAAACAGCACAATCTACTACTGCTCTTCACTGATGCTTGCCGTTCTGCTCATCACAACCAACATCTTTGAATCATTTAAAATCGATCTTTTCATGCTTTATCCACTGGCGCTGGTTTTATGCCTTGTCGGAATAAGAAAGAATATCGGTATTATCAAGATAGCGGCTCTGGCGCTATACCTTGCCGCAACTGCAGGGATCTACAGTTTCTACTACAGCTCCTTTTCAGATGCCATGCAGCTTATCTTTACCTCATGGATTTACCTGAGTTCAGCTGTGATAGTCTGGCTTAACAGATCACGATTCTACGATCCGGTAAAACCGCAGATGACTGCAGGACTGTTCCTGCAGTCTCTGACCGGGCTCCTCCTCGCTTATGAAATTGCACAGCAATATCTTCCTGAGGGATATCACAACACAATTTTGGCTACTGCAGTTCTTTTACAGTTCGGATTCATAAGATATCTGCTGAATGCGCCCGGCAGGAATATCATTTCATACTGGATCTTTAAAGTTCCGACTCTGGCGCTTATATCTTCGTTTTATGCAATGTACTGCAGCTTCGACGGCAATGCGCAGCTTCAGGACTCCGTGCTGAAGGACAGCATTCTCCCGCATTGGCTCACCTGGGCATATCATACGATGCTGCTTTTACTTGCCATGTTTGCAGATCTGAGATACCACCTGAAGAATTCGATAACCACAAACATGATTATCTACTACTGCAACACCCTGCTTTTCACTGTGCTGCTGATTGCCACAAGCATTTTCGAATCTTCAAAAATCAATCTTTTCACGCTTTACCCTCTTGCGGCATCGTTCTGCTATATCGGCTGCAGCAGGAACATTGGCACTCTGAAAATCATGTCTCTGGTTATGTACCTTACGGCAACCCTGGGAATTTACTCATTTTTCTATGCTGATTTTTCAGATCCTGTGCAATCTGTTTTTACAACCTGCATATATCTCTGCTCAGCAGCTCTTGTATGGTTCAACAGAAAAAGAATCGGACCGGAAATCTATCCAACCGCCATGATTGCTCTTGCAGCAGTGTTTTCCATTCTTTTACTGAACCTGAACAACTGCGCCCTTCTTGCCATACCGGTAATCGGACATACAATCGCATACGCCAGAACCGGCTGCCAGATTCAAGGATTAACATCTATGTCGCTGGCGAGCGTCTTGATCGGCAGCATTATTGCCCGGGAAATGCCGGACAGCATAACACTTCTGCCCGTATGCGTATTTATCCCTGCAGCAGTTGCCGCACTGGTTTCCGAAAGCAGTTTGTTTATCAAATACATCAGAAAACAAAATTCTGTAGAAGCTTTGCTTCTGAATATTCCTCTGCTGGCAACGACCGGAATTGCCGCCACTACTTTGACCGCTGCAGTATCAATGATTCTCTATAATCATCTCAGCAACCTTGCGTCCCCCGATATCTTCGGATGGCTCGGAGTCACCGTATCAATTCTTGCAACAGCATCAGTTCTGTATAAGAACAAAAAAGACGGTTCCGGCATACCGGTTTCATTCAATTGCTTAGCTCTGTTCATATTTGCATCAGCAGCCGGATTATTATTCGCAGCAACTGTACATAACGGCAAAAATATAAACTCGAGCGTTGAAATGGCAGACTGCATCTATATGCTTCTGCTGTCACTCGCCGGAATACCAGTCATGCGCAGACTCACAGAATCAGTAAAAAGGAATGAAGCAGAGACTGGCTCAGAAGCTGTTTCAGCAGATTTCGGATATCTAAAAATCAATTCACCATATGCCGGATGTTCAGTATCCTACATCGCTTCTCTTAGTCTGATAACCGCAGGAACACTGAACCTTCTGCTGTGTAGTCATCATAAAGTGCTGTGGTTTCTGAGCTTAGTGATCTTCTGCCTCTACACCGTACCGCTAATGTTCCGAAACAGCAGGCTTCTGGTATTGAAATACAGTTATGTCTTCATAAAATTCTACTTCCTGCTGTCACTGCTTTGTTTTGAGGTTTTAAATATCAGTTCAGTTGTTTTTTCACTTCTGGCGATCTTCTCCGCCCTGATATTCATTGTGACAGGTGTTCTGAAAAACATCAGATACCTCAGAGTTGCCGGACTCTGGTCGGCATCAGCGTTTATTTGCAAACTGATTGTTTTTGATATAAATTACAGCAATGATCTGTATAAAGCTCTGTCCTACGTGGGAGCCGGAGTTATTCTGCTGATAATATGCCTCATTTACAACAATATGCGTAAAAGAGATTCAGCAGGAGCGCCGGGTGAAACAATGACAGATAAAAATGAGTGCTAACAATAAAAACTGATGTCGCACCCGAGAAATACATACATAAGATGGTTATGAAACCGGATCCCCACGATCGGTAAATCCTCCGGGATCCTATTTTTTCACTAAAATAAAACAAACGGTAACACATTGCAAAATTTTATGAATTCAAAGCTTATCCTCAATCCTGAAAGGGAAAAATCGTTAAAAAGACTTCATCCTTGGGTCTTTTCAAAGGCTGTGGAAAGGATCGTAAATCCGCCTTCAAACGGAGGTGACATAAATATATATTCAAATGATGGTACATTTCTGGCCAGAGGATCCTATTCTCCGAATTCACAGATAAGAGCAAGAATCTGGACATTTGATCAGAATGAGAAAATCAACACGGAATTTTTTATTTCAAAAATTAAAAAAGCCGCGCAGAGAAGACAGCTTCTGCTTGAAGAAAACAGTCTCTCAGCCTTTCGCATGGTAGACGCGGAATCTGATGAGCTGCCCGGTCTTATCATCGATAAATACAATGAATTTCTTGTTCTTCAGATTCAGAGTGCAGGCTGTGAATATCACCTTAACGACATAACGGACGCCCTCAAAAAATTATATCCTGAATGCAGCATATATGAGCGTTCGGATGCCGCAGTCAGATCGAAGGAAGGTTTGGAATTGAGAAAAAGGGTAATTTCAGGAATCGAACCTCCGGATGAAATCGAAATAACAGAAAACGGAGGAATAAAACTCCTGGTAGACATCAAGGAAGGACACAAAACCGGATATTATCTTGATCAGAGAGACAACCGCAGAATTCTGGGAAGATTCTGCAGAAACAAGAATGTTCTCAACTGCTTCTCCTATACCGGCGGGTTCTGTCTTTATGCACTCAAGGGAAGAGCTGCGTCAGTGACAAATGTTGATGTATCTCAGCCGGCGCTTGATATCGCAAAAAAGAATATTGTGATCAACCATCTTGATCCCGGCAGAGTCAGATTCATCCGGGAAGATGTATTCAGTTTTCTGAGAAAGGAGAAAAAGAACGGCAAACAGTACGATGTGATTGTTCTCGATCCGCCAAAATTTGCTGAAAGCAGATCACAGCTGGACAAGGCATGCCGCGGCTACAAGGATATCAATATGATAGCAGCGTCCCTACTGTCACCGGGCGGATATCTGCTGACATTCTCATGCTCCGGACACATGACGCCGGATCTGTTTCAGAAGGTGGTAGCCGATGCATTTCTCGATGCCGGCCGGCACGGATCCATTGTGCAGTATCTCCACCAGGCCGAAGATCATCCTGTAGCTCTGCCCTACCCTGAGGCGCTGTATCTTAAGGGACTTGTTGTAAGAGCGGACTAGAAAACAAAAGTAAAAGACAAGGAGTACAAAATGCTGACATATGCAAGTCTGACTGTCGGAGCTTTCCAGGTTAACTGCCGCTTCATCACCAGCAAGGAAACAAAACGATGCGTAATCTGTGATCCAGGTGATAACGCGGCAGTGATAATTAATCACGCAAGAAAAAACAATCTTGATCCGGCGGCGGTAATTCTGACTCATGGACATCTTGATCATTGCGGAGCCGCGGTGGAAGTTGCTGATGCACTTAAAATTCCTGTAATAGGACCGCACAGGAATGATGAGTTGTGGCTCTCAAATCTTGACAAGCAGGCCAAAATGTTCGGTCTGGAGTCAAAACCTGCTCTTGTACCGGATCGCTACCTGAATGACGGGGAAATTCTGGATTTAGACATTGGTGAAAAGATTCTTGTTCTCCACTGTCCCGGTCATACACCGGGACAGGTATGTTACTACTTCAGAGAAAGCGGATTTCTGCTGTCAGGAGATGTTCTTTTTGCAGGATCCGTAGGAAGAAGCGATTTTCCAGGCGGCGATCATGATGATCTGATAAATTCAATTAAAAATAAAATACTGATCCTTCCGGATGACACCGCTGTTCTGCCAGGACACGGCCCTGACACCACCGTAGGAGAGGAAAAAAACAGAAATCCTTACCTGTGCTACTAGTTTTCTCATTTTTTTTCGCAGATCAGCCCAGCATTTCCGGATGTATGGGACAGTTCTCTGTCTAAGACTCACCAATAATTATGAGGTCGGTAAGCCCTGTTTAAGACATTCTGACGTTCAGTTTCCCGACTGAATGTCAGGCGTTTTCCTGCGGGAATCGCTTCACAACCATCATATGTATCCATGTCCAATACGCAGCCTTTAGGCATGATGTTTAAGATCCGTATATGGTAATCTGATGCTACTTACTACACAAAGAGCCTCTTTCATGATCGTAAGATCACATCCGCCAGAATCAAAGTAAAATCTTTTATCTATGATAACTTTACGATGTATCTGAAATTCACTAATCAACACTGCTCCTTAACAGTGCCTTATGAATTTAGGATTGAATCCAATATTTCCAACCTGATTTTGTAAAAAGCAAAAAAAACTCCCTCTGTCAAACAAATTAAATTGCTGGATCATCGGGAGATTTTCAATGTAAAGTAAAAAAAATTAGAGTGAAGAAAATACTAATGATGCGTTGGTACCGCCGAAACCGAAACTGTTGGACATAACGGTTTTAAGACTGACTTCCATCGGTGATGTAACAAGAGGCAGATTTTCAAATTCATCTCCTCTTTTGAAAACATTAATGGAAGGGGCGATGAACCCGTTGGTCAGCATAAGAAGGGAGTATATAGCCTCCTGCACCCCGGCGGCACCGAGTGAATGGCCGGTCATGGACTTTGTGGAAGAAAAGTAAGGGATGTGATCACCAAATACATTTTTTATAGCTTCCACTTCCTTGACATCACCCACTTTCGTTGATGTTCCATGCGTATTGATATAATCAACAGGATCCTTCAGTCCCCTTGCAGCCATCTGCATACATCTTGCTGCACCCTCACCGGAAGGTGCCACCATGTCATAACCGTCTGAAGTTGCTCCATACCCGGTTATTTCCGCATATATTTTGGCTCCGCGCCTGACGGCATGCTCATATTCCTCTACAACAACCATACCGCCACCACCGGCTATAACAAAACCATCACGATCCGCATCAAACGGGCGTGAAGCTGACTCCGGTGTTTCATTGTACTTGGTGGACAATGCGCCCATACCGTCAAAAAGACAGGCAAGAGACCATGAAAGTTCTTCACCACCGCCTGCAAAAACTATATCCTGTTTATCAAGAATGATCTGTTCATACGCATTACCAATACAATGAGCTGAAGTCGAGCAGGCAGAACTGATGGAATAATTGACACCCTTGATATGAAAAGGAGTGGAAAGGCAGGCTGACGTGGTAGATCCCATAGTTCTTGTAACCATATATGGACCTATTCTCTTTACCCCCTTGGTACGAAGTATATCGCAAGCCTCGACCTGATTAACAGAAGAAGCTCCTCCTGATCCGCAAATAAGTCCTGTTCTCTCATTTGAGACCATATCTTCAGAAAGTCCTGCATCGTCAATGGCCTGTTTCATCGAAAGATATGCATATGCTGATGCCATTCCCATAAAACGAAGGATCTTACGGTCAATCATCTCTTCTACGGCAAGTTTAACATTGCCCCAGACATGTGATCTCATTCCGTGATCTGCAAATTCCTGCGAATAAGTAATCCCGGAAATTCCATTTTTTAATGAATGCAACACTTCAGCAACATTGTTACCTATACTTGAAATTATGCCAAGTCCCGTTATAACTGCTCTTTTCATTCAATCGTACTCTATGTATCAGTTAGTAAATGGTCACTGACCATTAGTATCAAAATCAATAACGTTAAGCATATTACCAATAATTTTTATTGATTAACATCCTTATCAACCATTTTCCTTGATGAACCAAAACTTCAAAATCATATGGATCACAAACTCATATCATCTCAAAACCCTAGACGTTTTAATTGATTTGACAGGATGCGAACAGTTTGAAGTTCAACCCCTAAGGTTTATTATATTTCAATATAAGGAAAATTAATTTGACTCGTTTTAAGTTTACAGGAAAAAAAAACGAATTAACAGAAAGACTGGTACTGCTTCAATAAACCGGAACACACGATACATGAAAATCTTCAGGTAAGAAAAAAGGTTCTTTGCTGAAACTAGTTGAACATATCCAGGATGATTTATTTCAAATAAGCGGAACTCACCGACATTGAAAAATGATTTCCTGCACGGCTCAGAATTAACCCGTTGCTATCGCGTCTAACCAGTTGATACTCAAGTCTGTGTCCGTATAGTTACCGGCGCTGACTCCGAAATGCAATTTCTACTGGAGTGAACACTCCAGGCCAGAGTTAAACGGTCTGATCAGCGTTATCCCAACCTGTATTGGCAAAGCCGCTCAGAATCAGACAGCTGGAATTACGTTTACATTTTTGAAAACTGAAAAACATTTCTATTCCATACTCCCGCAGTCTAACTTGATGACAATAACTGAAACATCAGACATTTATTTTTTTTCTGATATCATTGTCACTGCGAAACAGCCGAATAAACCAGCAACCTGAACCAGAAAGATGAATAATGAAACAGAAAAATACCGCTTTGCATCCATAGACTGGAGCGATCCGTTAAATCCAAGATCAAAAATCTTCAACGATATTTATTTTTCTTCAAGCGGAGGCGAAGGGGAAACAATACACACTTTTCTTAACGGGAACAACCTTGGGGAAAGACTCGGAGAACTGCCGCCGGGCAGTTCATTTCTTATAGCAGAAACAGGCTTCGGAACCGGATCCAACCTGCTGATACTGCTTGAGGAGTATTCTTCTCTCATAAGAAGCAAAGGACTGAAACTTACATATTTGAGCTTTGAAAAATATCCTCTTCACCCTGACGATATGTCAAAAGCCCACACAAATTTCGCCTGCAGATCAGATGTACTGCCGGAGTTTCTTGAAAAATACGCCTGCTCCGACTTCAGCAGAAGAGAAATAGTTTTTTATCTTTCAGATCTTGCGGCTGTAAAAATTTTTTTAGGTGATATCAGCTCGCATCTTGCAGATTTTTCCGTAATTTTCAAGAAAAGCATCAATGCTTGGTTTCTCGACGGATACTCACCTTCCTGCAATCCGGATCTCTGGACAGATGAACTTTTTTCGACAATGAAAACAACAGCAGCTCCTGACTGTACACTCGCAACATATACTGTCTCGGGCACTGTAAGACGCGGACTTGCCGCAGCAGGATTTGAAATAAAAAAAGTACCGGGATTCGGCCGGAAAAAAGAAATGTGCAGAGGATGGATTAAATCATCCTAAACACGAAAAGAAAATAAGCAAAATGCACCACTGGCTCCCATCCAAATCAGATATGTCCCGAAACATTGCATTCAGGACAGCATCAGTTTCAAATGCACCAGCACGCAGATGCAAAATTCACTTTCTTTTCCTATCTGAACGATTTACTTTTCCGCGGCTGTCTTTGGCTTCATTATTTTTTGCTGTTTCTTCTGTCACGGTTTCTGACATCTGTTCAGGACGATTAGAATAGAAATCAGGATAATCAAGACTCTTATAGTCTTTTCCGTAATTGGTTTCAAGAGCAAGGGCATTGATTTCGTTTGCCGAAGCCTGCAGATGAGCCCCTCCCATATCATTGATTTTCTTTCTTAGCTCGTCGCACTTTCTTGTGGGACGGATATTCTCCAGTTCCGTTTTGAAATTATCGAGATGCCTGAGGATAATTTTTCGATTCTCGGCCTGATACATATTGGCTGACTCTATAAAAGAATCCCATTTCTCCATATCAGTCTGGGATGTGTCCTCAGGAAAGTCCCATAAAGGCAGCGTAAATACAGTTCTGTTGATAATCTTCACTCCGTGGAGGTAGCACATATGCGTCCTCTGCTCTGCACTTATCTGCCAGTCCACATCAATGGAGAGTTTGGAAAGAGCCTTAATGCCGCTGTCACCGTCTGGAGCCTTATCAAGAATAACGTCTCCCAGTCCGTCAACAGAAGAATCAATATGGTACGGGGAATTTCTGATATCCTGATCGATTTCCACCTTGACATGATCATACTTCATCGGAAGTTCACGATCATATTCTTCAAAATCATCAGCTGCCGTCACCATTGATGATGACAGCAGCCAGAAGAATAAAAATGTAGCTGATTTAAAATTCATCAATTAACCAAAAAAAGAAAGGCTAAATAAGATGCATTCCAAGTTCACTGCACTCGCGGCGCATCTCTTCAGGCCATATGCTTGCCTGAATCTCACCTATGTGCCCCTTATGCAGAAGAACCATACACAGACGGCTCTGACCGATGCCTCCGCCAATACTGAGAGGAAGATCATTATTCAGCAGTTTTTTATGAAAATACAATTCTTTACGTTCCTCCTTGCCTTCAATTTCCAGCTGTCTGAGGAGAGCTTCACGATCTACACGTATACCCATGGATGAAAGTTCAAAGGAGCGGTTTAGAATAGGATACCAAATTAGTATGTCACCGTTAAGTCCTATCTGACCGTTTTCTCCCTTGCTTGACCAGTCATCATAATCAGGAGCGCGACCATCATGCTTTTCTCCATTGCTGAGACGGCCGCCGATACCCATCAGGAAAACTGCACCGTATTTTTTGCAAATCTCATCCTCACGCTCCTTAGGAGAAAGGTTCGGATACATTTTCAGAAGATCTTCACTGTGAATAAATGTAATTTTTTCAGGAAGAAACGGCTTCAGCTGCGGATATGTTTCACAGGTAAGATATTCAGTGCGGCGGATGGCTGCGTAGATACGCTCCACGACATTCTTCAGATAGGCAACTGTACGCTGCTCAGCTGTAATCACAGCCTCCCAGTCCCACTGATCCACATAAAGAGAATGAAGGTTATCAAGTTCCTCATCTGCTCTGATGGCGTTCATATCAGTGTATATGCCGTAACCGGGCTCAATGTGATATTCACCGAGAGTCAGACGCTTCCATTTAGCTAAAGAATGAACAACTTCTGCAACAGAATCATTCAGATCCTTTATAGGAAATGACACCGGACGCTCAACTCCGTTCAAATCATCGTTGATACCGAGACCGCGAAGAACAAACAATGGTGCGGTAACACGGCGAAGACGGAGTTCGGTAGACAGATTAGCCTGAAAAAAGTCCTTGATCCTCTTAATACCCTGTTCTGTCTGCCTTACATCCAGCAGTTGTTCATATCCATGAGGTTTAATAACTTTACTCATATCAAAACATATCCTCTTCATTTACTTTTTTTAAATCGGGTAAAATCCTGTCAAAAGGATTTTTGCTTTCTTTTAAACTTAATAAAATTACAATTTATAATGATTTTAGAATAACTTATTAAGTATTACAATTTCAAACCTTAAAAAATTAACATTATAAAGTATTAAACTATCTGGCTCTGCATTCAGTTCCTGTCTAGACAACAGATCGCAGCACTTTGCCGCCGCAGGCAGATAGCAGAATAATAAACCACAGACAAGCACCGGTAAAACCATACTCTGCATTACTTCACGGCATTAAACCGCGGAACCGGCGGATTAAAAAACAAAATTACCAGGCTGCAAACCCCTGCCGCCATATTATACAGGATCATCCCTTGAAATCCCCACGAGACTTTTAACTGAAATGTTTCCTCACGATATCTCAGCCTGTAAAAGAGCTGCAGTCTGCCCTAAAATGAAGCATCGGCAAAAATTGACAGACAGTTCAAAAAAACAGACAGCATAAAGTTCTGATTGAATCAGATACACTCAGGCTGCATCAAATATCGACGTCGGACTCATACTTCAAAGCAGCACAGTGTAAAACATACCATCTATGTGATATACTCACCTCGGTATTTAATCGCAGCAAACCGGAAGATAAAAGGAGGCAGCATGATCACAGCATATCTGTTGGAAAATAACGTGATAGACGTGATACAGCTCAACTCCAGCGATACGCTTCCGGAGCATGTTATATGGCTTGATGCATACGCCCCGGACGATGATGAAAGACTATGGCTCAAAAATCTGTTCATCAGTGACGTACCGGAAGAGGAAGAGCTTGATGATATCGAAGCATCCTCACGTTTCTATCAGGATAAGGAAGGCGTGCATATTCTTTCTCTCTTTCCTCAGCGCATAGGTAACGAAACCCGAGGTGTAAACGTATCCTTCACTCTGCGCGACGGCATCCTGCTTTCATTCCGTGAGGAAGACATTGGTGTCGTAAGACTGCTTCGCCACTACATGCGCCACAATCAGATCGAAATACACAATGCCCTGGATATTCTTCTTGAGCTTCAGGATCTTAAAGTCGAATATCTGTCAGATCTTATCGAGGACGGGTACGGAGCACTGGAGGAAACTTCCGATCAGGTTCTCAACGGCGAAGAGATACAGGGAATGCTCAGAGAGCTTATTTTTCAGGAGCAGACAAATACCCAGATTCATCTTGCCCTGGGCGATACCAGAAGAGCGCTCAGATATGTCCTCAAGGTGTATTCAAATCAGATAGAACCGAATGCGAGGAATGAAATTGAAGAAGTACTTTCAGATATTGAATCCCTGCTTCCCCATACCCAGTTTTTATTTGACAAAATCAATTTCCAGCTTGAAGCTGCAATGGGTGTTACCGGTCTGCAGCAGAACAGCATAATCAAGATTTTTTCCGTAGCAGCTGTTGTGTTCATGCCTCCAACATGGATTGCATCAATATACGGAATGAACTTTCAGCATATTCCTGAACTTGAATGGCTTTACGGCTATCCGTTCTCCATAACTATGATGATAATTTCAGCCTTTGCAACCTACCTGTTTTTCAAGAAAAAAGGATGGTTGTGATCCTGCGGCAGGAATCATACCCCCCTGACAGCTCCATCTGAGAATTTTTCGGTTGTTTCTCCGAATGTCAGACTCGGGCATTACTTTCAGATGCTTCGAATCAGCGCAGAATAACATCTGTTAAAAGCACGTACAGCAATTGCTCCTGCGAGTGTTGAAAAACATCCAGTTTGATTTTAGGATCCTGTCATCTCCCGGAGAGTGCTAAAAACAGACCAAAATTTCATTCTCCATCAGCCTGTCTTGTCTCTTCTCATTTGCGGATGTTAAAAACATGGGTTTTATCTGCCGCATGGAGTATAATACACGCGGTTTTGATGTATTCAGACAGATGATAAATCAGATTGTGGCTGATTCTGTAAACAGATAATTCGGCACTGCAAACCGCAAACAACCAGTATCAGACAGCGTCATCAGTATGAAACTGCAGTAGTTTTCCGCGACAGTTAAAATTCTGTCATACACAATAATTTAAAAGGCAATTGCAAATCATTGGAGAGTATAAATGAGCATCGCATCAGTAAAGGATGTGCTAATAGACAAAAAAATCACAGTAGGTGAAACAGTTACAGTCCGTGGCTGGATCCGTACACGCAGAGATTCTAAGGCAGGAATTTCATTTCTAGCCATCAGCGACGGCTCCTGCTTCAATCCGATTCAGGCTGTAGTTCCAAACACCCTGAATAATTACAACGATGTTCTCCGTCTCACCACCGGCTGTTCAGTTTCTGTAACTGGTGAACTTACAGCTTCTGAGGGAAGCGGTCAGGCGTTTGAAGTAAAAGCTACCGATGTTGAAATAGTGGGCTGGGTTGAAGATCCTAATTCCTATCCTATGTCACCAAAGCGCCACACGGTGGAATATCTTCGTGAGCATGCACATCTGCGCCCAAGAACAAATATCATCGGAGCCGTAATGAGAGTCAGAAACTGTCTGGCTCAGGCAATCCACCGTTTCTTCCAGTCTGAAGGATTTATGTGGGTTGCAACCCCGCTTATCACTGCATCAGACTGTGAAGGCGCCGGTGAAATGTTCAGAGTTACGACTCTGGATATGGAAAATCCTCCTAGAACACCGGACGGAAAAATTGATTACGACAAGGATTTCTTTGGCAAGGAAGCTTTTATGACCGTATCCGGTCAGCTCTGTGCAGAAACATATGCCTGTGCTCTTTCAAAGGTCTACACCTTCGGCCCTACTTTCAGAGCCGAGAACTCCAATACAACACGCCATCTGGCTGAATTCTGGATGATTGAACCTGAAGTTGCTTTCTATGATCTCAACGACTGTGCAGGACTTGCTGAAAGAATGCTCAAATTCGTCTTCAGGGCGGTTCTCGAAGAGCGTATGGATGATCTTGAATTCTTTGCACAGCGCATCGACAAGGATGTTATCAACCGTCTCCAGAGATTTGTTAATTCGGACTTTGCACAGATTGATTATACCGACGCTGTGGAAATTCTTAAAAACTGCGGAAAGAAATTTGAGTTTCCTGTGGACTGGGGAACAGATCTTCAGTCTGAACACGAAAGATATCTTGCTGAAGAGCACTTTAAATCTCCTGTAGTTGTCAAAAACTATCCTAAAGACATCAAGGCGTTCTACATGAAGCTTAATGATGACGGCAAAACGGTGGCTGCAATGGATGTTCTGGCGCCGGGCATAGGAGAAATCATTGGCGGCTCACAGCGTGAGGATCGTCTGGATCTTCTTGACAAACGCATGGAGGAACTGCATCTGGATCCTAAGGCATACTGGTGGTATCGCGATCTGAGAAGATACGGTTCTGTGCCTCATTCAGGTTTCGGTCTTGGTTTTGAACGTCTGGTAGTGTATGTAACCGGCATGGGTAACGTCAGAGACGTAATTCCATTCCCTCGCACACCTAGAAATGCCGAGTTCTAATTAATCGGCTAAAATAAACAAGGTTCTTAAATCGGTTTAAAAACAAAGAGTTTCAAATTTATTGTTCTTTGTTTTTTATAAATTTGAACTCCTAACCGATTTAGACCTTGTTCTTTTTCTGAATTCTTTGTTTTTCCCGGAAGTTTTTCTCACATTTTATACCAAATCCATACTCAAAAGTATTGTCAGACACGTATTTTAATAGTATCATCAAGTGAATATTTGTGAAAATCTATTGTTAAACGTCATTACGGGAGGAAATATTATGCGAATCACCACATTATCTGAGAACAGACTGTTAACAGAAGGAAGAGTGTAAAGTCAAAATGTTCACCAGACATCCAGAATGTCGTCATCCCTTGCATGACAATCTGGCCAATAACTGATCCTGCCTTTATACTTCAGAATACCATACTTCTGCCAATTCTTGATTAAGAAACACTGTCGTTCAGAAGTGGATCTGATCTTTTCCTTCATATAACCGCCTGTCATCGCTTTATTACATATCTGTTTTAAATATTTTCTGCGATCACCCGTACTGTGCCTGATCATTTGGATCTGTTTCATCGCATTCACAGGGATTGCAGTGCCCAAAATAAAGGTAATTAAATGAGAACGATAAGCGGAACTCAAAATACCGCAATTATATATACAGCGGCAAATACTGAAACTGAAATTGACAGCTATGCCGTAAGTCAAATCGAAAAACTGTGCTGCACGGAAGCTCTTCAAGATTCCAGGATCCGCATAATGCCTGACGTTCACGCAGGCAGGGTATGTCCTATCGGTTTTACCGCCACAGCTGGGAAATTAATCATGCCAATTCTTGTAGGAGTAGATATAGGCTGCGGAATAAGCATAATGCACATAACCAAAGGAAAAGCCGACTGGAACAGGCTTGATACTGTTATTCGCGACCAGGTACCGGCCGGTTCAGCATTAAGAAGAAAAATTTCAGTTTTTGCCGGAAACTTCAACTACTCCGCTCTTGCATGTTCACGACATATCCGCAAACAAAAGGCAGATCTGTCCCTTGGAACTCTTGGGGGAGGAAATCACTTCATCGAAATCGACGAGTGTGACGGCGAGATGTACCTTACTGTGCACACGGGAAGCAGGCATCTTGGAAAGGAGATCTTTGAACATTACATGAATGCAGGTCAGAAAAAGCTCAAGATCCTGGGTATAGATGTACCATACGAGTTCACCTGGGTTGAAGGTGAACTGCAGAATGATTATCTGAATGATATTTCAATAGTTCAGAATTTCGCAGCACTGAACAGAGAAATAATTCTGAACGAAATAATGAAAGGTATGAAATGGAAGGGGGAGATACTGACATCATGCAGCCACAATTATATAGATTTTGATAATCAGATCCTGGAAACATTCAAAGCTCCGATGATCAGAAAAGGAGCAATATCCGCAAAAGCAGGAGAAACTGTTGCTATCCCGATTAATATGCGGGACGGAATTATCATCGCTACAGGACTTGGCAATCCGGAATGGAACTGCTCGGCACCACACGGATCCGGGAGAATTATGAAGCGCTCAGATGTAAAAAATCATATAACACTGAAGAACTTCAAGGAGCAGATGGACGGGATCCACACAAAATGCATAAGTCAGAGCACTCTTGACGAAGCTCCGGGTGCATACAGAGGGATATCCGACATTCTTACATCAGTTTCAGAGACGGTAAAAATACAGAAAATTCTAAAACCTCTGTATTCCTTCAAGGCAGGATCAGAGGATTAAGGAGAAAACACAATGCTAATACAAATCAGCTCCGGCCAGGGACCTGCAGAATGCGAGATGGCAGTGGCAAAATTCGTGGAAAGTATAATGAAGGAACACAGCAGCATAACTCTTGTTGAATCACATGATGGGCAGTACAGGAACTGTCTTTGCTCAGCAATTCTGGAAACCTCAGAGGATCTTTCTGACCTTGAAGGAACTGTACAGTGGATCTGCCAGAGTCCATTCCGTCCGCACCATAAAAGAAAAAACTGGTTTATAGATGTCCGCATAATTCCAGAAGCGGAAAAAATACAGGAGGAGGGTGACATACGCTTTGAAAGGTTTCATGCAGGAGGAAACGGCGGTCAGAACGTCAACAAGGTGGAGACAGGTGTAAGACTTACACACCTGCCGACAGGCATAGTTGTTACTTCAACAGCTGAAAGAACACAGGAACTAAACCGCAGAGACGCCATGAGAAAGCTAAAAAGTATTCTGGAGCAGCGCAAGTCGGACGCTGTCGCAAACCAGAAAAGCAGTGCATGGATTGTTCACTACCAACTGCAGCGGGGAAATCCGGTGAGAGTATATGAGGGACAGAAGTTTACACGAAAAAAATAACCGGAAATAAATTAATGATCAGAAAAAACGGGATCAGTTTTTAACTCAGGTACAGAATTCTTCGGCATAGAGAAACATGCAGCAAAGAATGCAAATCTAACCGATAATAATTTTTCCTGATCAAAACTGACCAAAATTTACAGTTTTTCAAGGCAAAGGCAGTCTTCCATTTAGACTGCCTTTTTTATAAACACTACTGCTAAATCACCCACCAAGATACCCTCCAGGTGAATACAGATATTTCGGGTTACTGGTGGATAATTTATGATTCTATTCTTGTCAAAAAGCAAGGTATTGGCAAATTGACGACTGAACCGGGTGGGGGATAATAAAGATGATAGAGCATTTCTGCATTTCAGACATTTTATGAACTGCGGACCGGTGAAATGCATTTTTAATGAAAACAGTCTGTTTCAGGCGTGGAATAGGATGTTGAAGTCCATAGCTATTGGAGCGGAATTGTTCCACGAATTAATTGAAACCAACAGTTACTATGTCGATAAAACCAAATTTATAAAAATATTTTTTGAGGAAATCACTTCAAAGATCATGCTCATTACCAGACCTCGACGTTTCGGAAAAACACTCACCTTGTCCGCCTTCTATGATTTTCTGGCGCTTGATCCTGAATAACAGCTACTACAGGGAAATGAAGTTCATAGTTAACAGTGCTTTGATTTTTACATCAAAACACCTTAATTGTGATTACTCATTACAAGTTTAAGTCAAGATCAATACTTTTCTTTAACATAGCCTCGTAATTGTGGAACTGAAACAGACTTCTGATAAAAATGAAGACAAGTTTTTGATAGCAGAGAATGCCGTTGAGCAGATAATTCAAAAGAAATAAGCCGATCCGTATATCAAAAGAAACGATGTTAAAGCAGTTCTTTCATATGGTACATGCTTCTGTAAAAGGAATGTACCGCTGCTGAGAAAAGGCTGAAATAAAATTCGGCTCTGTAAAAGTTTTGATACCGCTGAAACGCAATACATTTCATAAAGTAATTATATTTTGAACAAAAAAATAAAAATTTTCAGTCCAGATAACTTTATGATGTATCATGCCGATTCCTGGATCAGCAGTATTCCTTAACAGAGCCGTTTTATTGATTGGAGAAAAAGACTCAGCCGAAGAAATCAATTCAACTGCCAGCCTGTTGCCTCCTGAACTCCTCTTCCTATGTCTGCAATGGATTTGACGGTAAGAACGCCGGCTGCTTCAAGGGCCGCATACTTTTCTTTTGCCGTGCCCTTACCGCCTGATATGATGGCACCGGCATGCCCCATGCGTTTGCCCTTCGGAGCCGTAACACCAGCAATATAAGACACCACCGGCTTGGTAACATGAGCCTTGATATACTCTGCAGCTCTTTCCTCCGCATTTCCACCTATCTCACCGATCATAACAATAGCTTCGGTTTCAGGATCGTTTTCAAAAAGTTCGAGTACATCAATAAAATCTGTTCCAGGGATCGGATCTCCGCCAATACCGACACATGTCGTCTGTCCGAAACCGCAGTCGGTAGTCTGCTTGATGGCCTCATAGGTAAGAGTTCCGGATCTTGAAACTATACCTACCCTGCCCTTCTTATGAATGTAACCCGGCATAATTCCTATTTTGCACTCGCCGGAAGTCACAACTCCGGGACAGTTAGGTCCGATTAGCCGCACTCCCGCAGACTTAAGCACAGGCCTGATATTCAGCATATCCAGTGTAGGAATTCCTTCAGTAATCACCACAATCAGTTTGATTCCGGCATCAACAGCCTCAAGAATTGCGTCCTTGCAGAACTGGGCCGGAATAAAAACCGATGAAGCTGTGGCTCCTGTTGCATCAACAGCCTCTCTTACCGTATTGAAAACAGGACGATCAAGATGAATCATCCCGCCCTTGCCCGGAGTAACGCCGCCAACAAGTTTTGTGCCGTAGGCTATAGCCTGTTCAGAGTGCAGGGTCCCCTGGGAACCTGTAAAACCCTGACAGATGACTCTGGTATCCTTGTTAATTAAAATACTCACCGCAACTACTCCTTAACCGCAGCCACTGCAGCCTTAACAGCCTCTGTCAAATCATTGCAGGCGGTTATGTTAAAACCGCTGCCTGACAAAAGCTCCCGACCCCTATCCGCACCGTTACCTTCGAGACGGACTACAACAGGGATCTTTATACCGACCTCCTCGGCTGCACCGATAATGCCGTCAGCTATCAGATCACAGCGTACAATGCCGCCGAAGATATTTACAAAAATCACCTCGACCTTCGGATCAGAGAGAATAATTTCAAATGCTTTTACAACTCTGTCCTTGGTAGCACTGCCGCCTACGTCAAGGAAATTCGCAGGTTCACCGCCATGAAGCTTGATAAGATCCATTGTTCCCATGGCAAGTCCCGCACCGTTAACCATGCATCCAATGTTTCCATCCAGTGCAACATAATTGAGATTGTTGCTCATGGCTCTTGCCTCTATCTCAGGCTCCTGACTGAAATCCCTCATATCCTTGATTTCAGGCTGTCTGTACAGTGCATTGTTATCAACATTCATCTTTGCATCAAGACACAGGAGTCTGCCGTCCTCGGTAATAACCAGAGGGTTAACCTCCATCAGCGAACAGTCGCATTCATGATACATTTTGCAGAATCTGATAAAAAGAGCCACAAACTGCTTGAATAATTCACCCTTAAGACCCAGCTTAAACGCGAGCTCTCTTCCCTGATAAGGCTGTGCACCGTTGGTCGGATCAATAATCTCCTTGAAAATAAGCTCAGGCGTCTCGGCTGCAACCTTTTCAATCTCCATGCCACCCTTTGTGGATGCCATGATCACAACCCTTCCAATGCTGCGATCGATTGTCGCACCGAGATAAAGCTCCCTTACAGGCTTCTGACACTCCTCAAAAAGAATGCGGTTTACCGGCTGACCCTTTGAATTGGTCTGAAATGTCACAAGATGCGATCCAAGCCATTTTGTTGCAAAATTTCTGGCCTCATCTTTTGAATTGACCACAGCAACCCCTCCGGCCTTGCCGCGGCCGCCAGCATGAATCTGACACTTGGCAACCGCCCTGCCGCCGACCGCAATTTCTTCAAAGCATCTGGCGGCGCCTTCAGCAGTCGAGGCTACACACCCCCGGGGAACAGGAAGCTCGTATTTGGCAAAAAGAGACTTAGCCTGATATTCATGAAGATTCATTATCAGTTATCCTACACGCAGAATCAGCATTGCCGACGCTGCACTTGTTAAATAAAAAAAGCAGGATGCCGTTAGGGCACCCTTTCCAAAAACAACAAATTATTATACCAAGATCACATATTGTTTTACAGAAGAAGCAGCATTCTTCCCATGCTTTTCAGACGAAAAAATGCGCATAATTGCAAAACACGCCCGTTTTCTACTATAATTTACAGGTTGCATTAGGCATCATGCCTCATGCTTTGTTTCTAACTAGAGAGATACGATGGAAGACAAAAATACAAATGTAAAGGCTCAAGAAGGCAAGGCAACCGTTAAGAGAATTGCTGTACTCCACATTCCAGGGGAGGAGCCTATCGAGCTGCCTATTTTATCCGGTACAGAGGGACACGATGTAATCGATGTAAAACAGCTAGGTTCGCATGGTTATTTCACCTATGATCCCGGTTTCCTGTCCACCGCCTCCTGTCAGTCAAAGATAACCTTTATAGACGGCGAAAAAGGAATACTTCTGCACCGCGGATATCCGATTTACGAGCTGGCAATGAAGACCAGCTACCTTGAGGTGTGCTACCTGCTTCTCTACAAGGAGCTTCCTAACAAGGAACAGCTGGAGAAATTCAAATCTAAAATCAGATACAATACCATGGTGCACGAACAGCTCCCTAAACTGTTCCAGGCATTCCGTCGCGATTCGCACCCTATGGCTATCATGTGCGGTATAGCAGGTGCACTCTCGGCCTTCTATCACGACGAAATCAACAACAACAATCCTCGCGACAGAGAGCTTGTTGCAATCCGGCTTCTTGCGAAGATACCTACCCTTGCGGCAATGGCATACAAATATTCCGAAGGTGAACCGTTCATGTATCCGCAGAATCACCTGAGCTTCACCGGAAACTTTCTCCACATGATGTTTGCAACCCCGTGTGAACCTTACGTTGTCAATCCTATAATCGAAAAGGCAATGGATCGCATATTTATACTTCACGCGGATCATGAGCAGAATGCTTCAACATCATCTGTACGTTTCGCCGGATCCACAGGAGCAAATCCGTATGCATGCATTGCAGCCGGTATTGCGGCACTGTGGGGACCTGCACACGGCGGCGCAAACGAGGCATGCCTGAGGATGATGGAAACAATAGGATCAGTAAAGAACATTCCTAAGTATATAGCCAAAGCCAAGGACAAGAATGATCCTTTCAGACTAATGGGTTTTGGTCACAGAGTCTACAAAAACTACGATCCGCGTGCTACTGTAATGCGTGACACATGCCACGAGGTTCTCAAAGAGCTCAACATAACTGATCATCCTCTTCTTGATGTGGCCATGGAACTTGAGCGCATAGCTCTTGAAGATCCGTATTTTATAGAAAGAAAACTCTATCCGAATGTTGATTTCTATTCCGGCATAATTCTGAATGCCATAGGAATTCCTACAAGCATGTTTACAGTAATTTTTGCTGTGGCAAGAACCATAGGCTGGATATCCCACTGGTGCGAAATGCAGGAGGATCCTTCCAGCAAGATTGTAAGACCTCGCCAGCTCTACACCGGTTTCCCAACCAGATCTGTAAAGCCAATAAGCGAAAGATAACAGCATATTTTCAAAAAATACCATACAAAGACCGTGATTTCCTAATCACGGTCATTTTTTTTGTTGTATCCCTGTGTTTCTTAGGAAAAAAGGCACGGAAAATACCGGATGCCCACAGCCAATATGTCAGTGAAAAACAGAACCAACTTCCCCAGGATATAAAGAGGCGGAAATCATCCATGAAGACAAATCCGTATGTGCCATTTAAAATCGCATCTTTCATATCCGTTCATCTGACATTTCGCAGTTATTTTTGCGGTTCTTTATAGATTCCAGTTGAACGTCGCTGACTAGACGCTGAACTCTGGTCCGGAGTGTTTCCGCAGGTAAAAAATGCATTTCAGATGTAATACAGGTAACTATGCGTACACAAATCCTTGAGTATCAATAGGATAGAGGATGACACTATAGCGGCGAGGATAATTCTGAACCCTTGCAAATAATTGTTCCTGGTCAAAGAGTTCAGCATATTTGAAATAAATCAACAAACAGCTGTAGAAACCCTTGGAAAAATATTCCGTTATTCTGCTTAAAAGCGATCGGATTACAGATCACGGAATAGCCGGTTTTAACTGCGGGATGTCGAATTCAAACGAACGGAGCAGCACAGAAAGCCTCATGTGTGAACACCAGTTAAACCGGATATTTTGCGAAAAAAAAGTTTATACCGTTTTTTTTCTATCTCAAATAAAAAAAATAATTGATATGGTTCAAAGAGAAACAAAAAATAACGGGGAGAAAACATATCAGGATCGTATACTTTTAAAAAGGGTTGTCAGAATCAAATACATAAAATTAATGATGATTCTGCTGAGACCATCCATCGAGAATACATAAGCAGTACAGGACCGGAATTTTCCGGATCCCTAGATAAAATTATTTTACTGGCGAAAACGACTATGAGAATGACAAAACAGGAAATTATTGACGCCATACCAAGAGCTTTAGAAGAAAAACAGTTTGTAATATATATTCAGCCTCAGTTTAACCATTCAACCAAAGAGCTGATAGGGGGAGAAGCTCTGGTTCGCTGGATCCACCCAGAAAACGGTATGCAGTCACCGGCAGATTTTATTCCAGTCTTTGAAGAAACAAAAAAAATTCCGGCACTGGATCTTTATGTTTTTGACAAAGTTTGCGCATTTCAGAGGAAATGCCTTGATACACAGGAAAACTGTATTCCTCTGTCGTTTAATATTTCCCGCGAAGATCTCATGCTTCCTGACTACATTGATTCCATGGAAAAGATCAGGGCACAGTATGACATTCCCGTAAAGTATCTCAGGGCTGAAATAACAGAATCTTCAGCCGTCGATGGAAGCGAAAACATTATAAGAATTGTCAACCGCTTTCATGAAATTGGGTATCTGGTTGAAATGGACGATTTCGGCAGCGGTTATTCTTCGCTTAATGTGCTGAAGGATCTTGAGGTTGACATAATCAAGCTTGATCTCAAATTCTTTTCAGGACAGGTAGGCGGACGAGGCGGCACAATCATCAGCTCCATTGTAAATATGGCAAAATGGCTTAACACTCCGGTCATTGCAGAAGGCGTTGAAACCAGAGAGCAGGCTGATTACATGCTAAGCATCGGATGCGAATATATACAGGGCTTTTACTATTCAAAGCCCCTGCCAACTGAAGATTTCAGACGTCTGTGGAAAGAAAGAAGCTCCAATTCTGAATTCGCACATAACAGATTCATTGATCGTCTTGATACAGGAAGATTCTGGAGTCCAGAATCCCTCGAAACCCTCATATTCAGCAATTATGTGGGCGGTGCCGCAATCATGCTTTATGATATAAAAAACGGTCACGCAGAAATTCTGAGAGTAAACAACAAATATCTTAAAGAAATCGGTATGAACCAGACCGAGAAGGACGTAATCAGCATGAATCCCTGGTTTCATCTTGACAAGGACAACATAAAAATTTACAAGGACACGCTGAAAGTCGCTATTGATACTGAAGATGAGCAGGAATGTGAAACCTGGCGTACATATATTTCAGACTGCTGCGGCGAGGATAAAATCTGCATAAGAAGTTCCATACAGCTGATTGGCATCATGGAAAACAAACATCTGTTCTACATTATGGTGCGCAATATTACGAAGGAAAAAAGAATTTTCAATGAAATTTACGCCAGTGATCAGCGTTTCAGAGCAGCAAGCGAACATTCAAACATATATGCATGGGAATACAATATAAACACCAAGGAGATGCGTCCATGCTTCCGCTGTATGCGCGATCTGAATCTGCCTCCTCTTATCAAGAACTATCCTGAGCCTCTGATTGAGGTTGGAATATTTCCTTCAGATTATGCGGACTTTTATCGCAAGCTGATGAAAAAAATTGATGACGGTGTTGGTGAGATCGAAGCAGTTATTCCGCTTACCACTGGTCGTGTACCGTTCAGAATAAAATACACAACAGAATTTGATGCAGGAGGTAAACCGGTCAAAGCCTATGGTTCAGCAATTCTAATAACAGATAGAGACATTGTACTCACAGATCCGGATGTAGATCCATAATCCGTGCGGTTGCACTTTCTGTTTACGATTTTGTTTGAAAACCTCATTCTGCAGACAGAATGAGGTTTGTTATTAGGCAAGAACAGGGTATCCTCAAAAGTTGTTTAAGCCTCCGGATGTTCCTTCAGATAGGCAACGACTTTTTCCAGATCCTCCTGGGTATCTATTCCTGCAGGCGGCGTTATACTCGCAACAGCAACACTGATCTTCTCGCCGTGGCTGAGCACTCTCAGCTGCTCAAGCTTTTCTATGTTCTCAAGCTCCGATGCATTCCATTCTACAAACTTCTTCAAAAATCCAGCACGATATGCATATATTCCAAGATGGCGATAGTGAACCTTTTCAAACTTTCCGTCTCCGGCTTTGAAGTTGTCGCGCTCATACGGAATCGGAGCTCTGGAGAAATAAATCGCATAGCCATTCTCATCAAAAATAACCTTTACGGCATTCGGATTGAAAATTTCATCATAATCTTCAATAGGAACGGCCAGGGTTGCCATCGGTGCACTGCTCGAAGCAAGATTATCCGCCACCTGATTAATCAGCACGGACGGAAGCAGCGGCTCATCACCCTGAACATTAACAACTATTGTATCGTCAGGAAGATTTTTAATCTTAGCTACCTCTGCCAGACGCTCGGTTCCGGAATTATGACTTTCAGAAGTCATAACCACCTCCACCCCGTCAAGATTGACAGCATTGGACACAAGCTCCGAATCTGTTGCAACATAGACAGATGAAGCCCCTGAAGCAAGTGCCTTTTCCGCAACTCGCTGGATCATTGTTTTACCGCACAAATCCTTGACCGGCTTTCCCGGAAGTCTGGAAGAACTGTAACGGGCCGGAATAATAACAACAAACGACATATAATCTCCAAAAATATTTTGCACCAAATCTGAATCTTGCGGCGGTCAAAACCGCCGGAATGACATTTTATTTTCTACTGCTGATTTTACTTGTTATCAGATCCACTATATCGGGCTGGAGAACGGCATTAATCGGTAGAAAATAGCATTTGTCGGAAGCAAAATTTCTGCACTTTGCTGCATCCTTCTCCGTCATAATAACAGTTCCGTTCCAGTCACCGATTATTTCAGCAAACATTTCCTCTGTAAATCTTGCATGATCCGCAAGAGGAACTGCTTTTACCAGATCATACCCTTCATTCCTGAGAAGGGTAAAGAATTTTTCAGGATTGCCGATGCCTGCTACAGCAATTACCCTGCCCTTTTCAGCAAGAGGCGTGGCATAGTCCCTGACACTGACCGGAGTATCAGGTATCACTGTCATCCGATATTCGCCGTTACCCGGACATTCTCCGTTGCAGATCACTGCATCCGCTTTTTCAAGACGCCATTTTCCTTCTCTCAAAGGGCCCATGGGAAGCACAGCACCATTGCCGAAGCGTCTGGAACCATCAACCACGATTAGTTCAACAGAGCGTCCCATGGAATAATGCTGAAGACCATCATCACTTATTATTATGTCCGCACCGAGTCTCTCCAGCTCCTCCACAGCTCTTTCTCGCTTGGGATCTACAACTACAGAACACTTAAGACGCTGATAAATCAGATACGGCTCATCACCGCACTCAAGAGGAGATGATTTGTCAGAGATGATGTGGGGATATGATGATGCATGACCGCCGTAGCCGCGGCTTACAACACCGGGATTGTATCCCCGTTTTCTAAGATTCTCAACAAGATAGATAACCATCGGAGTTTTTCCGTTTCCGCCTACGGAAATATTTCCAACCACTATCACGGGAACTCTGGATGTGTATACCCGAAATATTCCCGTGCGGTAACACATCCGACGAACAAAGGATATACCTCTGAACATCAGAGAAAAAGGCCAAAGGAAAATTGAAACTGGGTTTCTGCTGTACCAAAGTTTTTCAACAAAACTCATAATAATATTCCGCAAATCGATAAAATTTTAGAATCAGCGTGATCTTAACAAAAAACGAACCGTTTGAAATTCACATAATTCGTAAAAGTGAAATTTTGCATTAGTTTCACTTATGTTTGTCGTTAAGAAGCAAGCATAAATCATGTCCTTACTGATTTGGTTGGAAAACGGATCCCATTTAAACTTTCATTAATTCGAGAGTTTAAATAGTGATTCCTCCTTATGAAACAGACAACTACCAAAGGAAAATCGCTATGACTGTTTTTATTTTAAAATTCTTCATTTTTTGAAATGGCTCTGTTCTAGAAAAGTGTTGATGTCGAAAAGTAACATAAAATCGCCATAATCATTAAATGTATATAAACTGTCATGCTATTCTTGATTTATAAATATATTCTATATGCATGATATTTTATATACATTATCTATATAAATACTCCATAACAAATCAAATAAGACATAAAGATACTAATTGTCAGTGATTTAGATCATAATTTCATAAACAACTTATATTGTTTCCTATGTAATTTATATTTGCTGAATATAATGATATATAGAAGACAATATAAAGGTGAATGATATGAAAACAATGTTAAAGCCGATAGTAGAAATGCTTATAAACCTTAATGTAGATGAACTGACTGAAATCCTGATGATTCTTACTGGATCAAAACTTGAAACTGCTATTGATGATCCAATTAAATCATTCAAAGAATTAATACTTAAAAGGAAAGCAACATCATTAGGTGACAGACCATATTGTCCTCATTGTTAGTCATTGATCATTTTTTAACCAGCTACTTTTGATTCAAGACAATAACTGACATGTGAATCTTTTGAAACTACCCCCATATGGGTCACTATAATCCCCCGTTAGGGAAGAGCCCTCATAATTACCAATTCTTCATGATCTGAACTGCTGTTTTACAATATTTGAGCAATAGATCCCCATCCCTATCTTTCAGCGGTTTTAGAGACTTCGTTTTATTGGCCTTGTGCGAGGCTCTCAGGCGGCCTGTCGTTCTGCGGACGGTGTATTTATGGTCTTCTTCCGCCTGCTTTTCGCCATGTATCCGTCCTCATCATTATGAGCCTGGATACCTCTAAATTTATACCTACATCGGTGATCTGCAGAATACAATGATCTCTTTTCATCATTGATGAATGCCAGATAATCCTCAAAGTTGCATGGTGAAGCATCCTCATCATCCAGGTTTGTGCTGATCAGGATCAACCGAAAATTCCCGAATATTATTCCATGCTCTTCGTATTCCTGAGCATCCTTTGGTACTATCTTCAGCAGACCAAGATTCCTGCACATAACATAGTCTGACCATCCTTTTTTCAGTTGCTGACCGTGTGGAACAGTTTCATCGGCAGCATTTCCGTTTTCATCACCTGTCTTCTGTTCTTTTTCAGTGTGATAAATGTACCTGGTGAGAACATTATCCTGTGTCTTACCCTCTGTATCCGTGTTCAATTCAAAGTCTTTAATGCGATACATTAACTGCATGTCCATACCAATACTATCGGCCAGCAGACTGGCTGCAATTCCTGCACAGCGTCCAGTATGAACAAGAGAGGCTCCCACAGAAAAATCCGTTCCCTGCCTGCTGAAAAACTTCTGCTCTTCAACATAAGGAAGCAGAGCTTTCATAACAATTTTGTTGATTGCACCACTGAAGAAAGCGGATTTTTCATCTCTGAAAACAATCCTGTCCTGCCTGAGGTTTCCGTCTATGTGAAAGTGAAGTTATGAAGTACCTTACCTCACGATAACACTCATTTCCTGATGTAAGATTCTTCTTCAGAGTCTCAAATCTCACAACAGTTTTTGTATGCTTGAATTTTTTTATAGTTTTGTCGCTGTCAATAACCTCGAACGGCAGAATTGTAACATCCGTGCGGACAGTCAAGTTGGTGTTGGTTCCATCCTCTGTGTCAAAACTGCCGGTGATTGCCCGTGACTTGTTTGCTTCCCACTGCCTGCCTGTAAATGCTCGCTTTATGCTGCCAAAAGCGTTCTTCTGGTTGGCTTTGACTGCACAAAAATAGTCTGCCTTTGCGTCGATAATGGTGTTCAGTACAAAGTCATGAGTATATAAGATTGAGTGACCTTATACAGAGAACGCTCGGAAAATAATTAATCTGTAAAGTTACCGTTTTTCTGGAAATTAACAATCATACAGAATAATACCAAGAAATTCTGTTGGTATTCTGATACAATTTTGCAAGGTAGTATTCCTATGTTTTTATTGTGTAATTCATATTTTATAAAAATGATCTACCACTTTGAATATCCTCACAGTTCTTAAAAGAGTAACTGTTTAAAATCTAATCATCCATCTAAAATCTATATAGATCCCTTTTGAGGTGTGAATAAATGTATGTAGTTTTTTTGCAATTCATAAAGAAAAATACGCATATAATATATTTCTCGGTTCTTTCTGTATTATCGGTTCTTGCTCTTTTTAACTCACTGACATTTTATATTAATCCTTATGCAAAATTAGCGTGGTCAGTGGATTATAGTTTTGGGTTCTGTAAACGCGGTTTTTTAGGATATTTATATGGACTGTTTAGTACATACTTTAACATTCCAAGAACTGAATCATCGCTTACGATGGTAATGTTTTCTGCACATGCATTGTCTTCTGTAGTTTTTGTAGTATTGTTTTTATTTCTATATGAGGTTTTATCATTCAAAATTTCTGAAAAAAGAGGAACTGTTTTTGCTGTATTTTGTTTTTTTATAACTTCGCATTTTGTAAGAACGTCGTTAGGGTATACAGGTTATCATGATATTTTTTTGCTTGATCTGTATTTGCTGATATTAATTTTGATTTCTAAATCGCATATCTATTTTGCTTGTTTTTTATCCTCGCTTTTCTGCTTAATAACAGAACTATCTTGCGTATTTTGGATTCCTATCTTATTAGTTAAGATTATTTTTGAAGAAAATAAAAGAATTGATTTAGTATTGTTTTCTCCATTATTGGTTGGTTTGTTTATTCACAATTTTACGATACCTTATGACCATTTTCAAGAATTTGCTTTAGCAAATGGTTTTTCTCTAAATAGTGATTCATTAAAGAATTTAAAAGTCACTTATATGGCTCAATACAACTTATTTGACGCTCTTGTTCAACGTGTTACATTTGTAAACCAACATGCGAAAGAATTGTTATGTTCGTTTTTTATTCTTGGTTCGATATTGTTTGTAAATATTTTTATTAATGTTTGTATTGTCAATAATTTAATTTTAAAAAAAAGTAGAAAGAATATTGCTCACATTCTTTTCGTTTCTGTTACTTTTCTTCCCATGGGATTGTATTTGGTAGCAATCGACTTCTGGAGGTTTGTGGGTTTTTGTATTTTTTCAAGTTTTTTGATATTTGTTACTATATTGTTGTATTCTAAACCTGTGTTGATTAGTAGCGATTCGATTAATAAGACTAAGTTATCTTCTCCTGTTTATATAATTGGTTTCTTTCTTTCGTTTATTACCACTTTTTCACCTCAGTTGTGTACTTTTGGAAGTAGTTTTACGCCAGTTTCACCTCATGTTCAGGAAAATATGTATGGAGAGTCGTTATTCGTGTTTCCTACATTTCTGTGGAACAATGAATTGTTTTATACGATTCTTTCATATTTTCCTTTCGCTTTTTATGATTCGTATAACGAGCTAACTCTTTCTAATCTCTCATGCCCGGCTTCAGGAAAGAGATTTTATGGTGGTCAACAAAGGTTTGGAAAAGTTGTCATTGTTATAGATTCTTCTTTTTTGCCATCAGATGCTGATGAAAATAAATATGTTCAGTTATGGGGATCTACATTCAAATTAAACAAGGCAAAAAGAAATGTTTTCTACTATGATGTCAAGCCTGCTTTTACAAAAATGTATCCATGGTTCATGATCAACGTTCTGCCTTCATCATCTGATTGGGAAATTCAATCCCTTTATGTTAAAGTCATCGAATCTGTACCTGAATGAATAATTTTGGCAAAAAGCAAAAATTCGAATTTGTGTGTCCTTTACCATTTTTTGAATTGTATTCTGTAAAGTATCTTTCGATGTGTGTAAAATACTTTTGTGTTTTTTATCAAGTTTTCTAGTATGCTGGTAGAGGTTAAGTCTGCTGTTTCGCAGTTGCTGTTTGATGATGTATATGTGGATTACCCTTTTGGTGTATGGAAGTATAGTTGATTTGAGACTTTGTACTGAGCATACATTTTGTTTGTTTGATTGAGGTTTTTAAATGAAAGTAACAGTATTGGGTGCAGCTGGTGGTATAGGTCAGCCTTTGTCTTTAATTCTAAAGAATAGCCTTCCTGCAGGTTCTTCTTTGTCTCTTTATGATGTAAATCCATCTACTCCAGGTGTAGCAACAGACTTGAGTCATATTCCTACAGATGTCAAAGTTACCGGATTTGCTGGAACTGATCCTTCTGTTGCCCTTGATAATGCGGATGTTGTTGTTATTTCTGCCGGTGTTGCCAGAAAGCCAGGCATGACTCGTGATGATTTGTTTAATATAAATGCTGGTATAGTTCGAGATTTGGTTACAGCGGTTGCAAAAACATCTCCTAAAGCTGTTCTTGCTATTATTACAAATCCTGTTAATAGCATGATACCGTTAGCTGCTGAAGTTTTAAAGAAAGCAGGAGTGTATGATCAGAAGAAATTGTTTGGAATTTCCACACTTGATGTGTTGCGTACGGAAACTTTTATTGCAGAGCTCTTGAATTATAAAGCGGGATCTTTAAAAGTTAATGTTATTGGCGGTCATTCCGGCAATACGATTCTGCCTCTGTTTTCTCAGATTGCTCCTGCGTCAGTCCTTTCTCAGGAAACAATAGAAAAACTTACTGTTCGTGTTCAAAACGCAGGTACGGAGGTTGTGGAAGCTAAGGCTGGCGCTGGTTCTGCGACGTTGTCTATGGCTACAGCTGCTGCCCGTCTTACTATGTCTATTGTTCGTGCCAAGTTAGGTGAGCCAGGCATTGTTGAATGTTCTTATGTTGAGGGTGGCACAGAATATGCTAGATTTTTAGCACAGCCGGTCAGACTTGGCGTTGACGGTATTGAAGAATTTCTCTCATGGGGTCCGATGAGTGATTATGAGAAGAAATGCTTTGATGGAATGCTTGATACTTTGAAAGATAATATACAGAAAGGTGTTGATTTTGTCTCCAAATAGACTTTTCTGACATTATCTGCTGGACATCGGTGCTGACTAGTATTGATGTCCTTTTTTTTGTGAGTAGGACTGCAATTATGATTTATCTTAAGTAATGGATTGTCTTGAACAGGAATGGCGTTCAAAGATAATTGTACTTCCTTGAATTTTTGGGAGCGAGAGAAGATATGACCAGAATTTTTTTTATAAACATATTTCTATCTGTCTTGTTAACTTTTTACTCTGAAAATGCTGTTGCTGAAGCAAATCGAGATAAAGGTACAGATGAACCTGAATTGATTCAGCTTTACACTCAGGATGAACTTAATGCTCTGATTAGGGAAAACAGACATCTCGAACGAGTTAAGATCGATGAGTGTCAGTTTACAAGAGACATTAAAGATAGAGCAATGATTCTTAATTATCCTGCATACCTTTATTTATGGGCAGATATGAATTTTACTGATACGTGCATAAAAGGAAATGTTGCTGATGGTGTCACTGCTTTGAAAATGGCTGCAGATAAGGGTATGCCTGTTGCAATGTACAAACTAGGCGGTCTGTACCTTACTGGAACATACGTCCAAACAGATTTTAATTCTGCATACAGATATATTTATAATGCTGCCTCTCTGGGTAATGATGAAGCAAAACTTACTCTTGTTAATTTGCTTGTAAATCATGAGGGTAATGAATCAGATTACCTGCTGGCTTATCACTGGCTTTTTAAAGCGGTTTATAATGATTCAAAAAAGCACGAGTTGGCAAATAATCTCCTTTCTAAGTTAAAAGAAAAAATGCCTGTTTCGTTAGTTGAAAAAGCAGAAAGGATTGAATAACGAAAATTTATTGGATTTTGTAATAATTTTATTTGATACTGCTGATTTAATGTAAATATTTGGCGTAATTTAAGTATTTGAAACAACTGTAGGTAGCAGGTTTGGTTATTTTTTGAACTGATTTGTCTGTTTTTACTTTCTTTTTATGTGCTTTTTTGTGTGCTTGGTCAAAGTATCAGGTATTATTTTTGCTAATTTCTTTTGTATGATCGTGTGCAAAGATAAAATATAGTAGAGTGTGATATGCTTCCAAAATGGATTTTTTTATGTGAACAGGGAGTTCAGCATGTTTATCTTTAAACATCGTTCAGGTTGGAGGATGCATAAAATATCAAGAGGTTTCACGATAATTGAAATTATTGCGGCCATTATAATTTTAGGTATTCTTGCAACTTTGTCAGTTAACATGATGCGTGATTATAAAATCAGGCAGAATGTGGATTCAGCGAGACAACAATTTATTAATGCTGTAACTGTAGCGTCTGCTTCAGCTGCAAAATTTAACGTGAATTATTCTGTGGTTTATAACAATGGAAGCCATGAAATCTTGGTTTGTCCAACTACCTCTGCATCTACATGTTCGAACGAGAATGCTGAATATTATTCCAACCTGATGATGTTCGCAGGTTCGTGTCCAACTCTCAACGGTCAGGATTGTATCAATATTCCTTCAACGAACACCGAAACTGATAATCATGTTGTGATTTCACCTTTTGGCAAGGTTTTTACTAACATGCAGCATGGGATTTTCTTTGTTGATAATCAGAAACGAATTGTAGATCCCAGTGGATCCGGTGTTTGCCTCGGTGTACAGATTTCTGTCAACGGTTCGGTGGAAACGATAGAGTCTGCTTCTTCAAGTTCTGGATGCACAAGTCAGGGGTAATTATGAAGAGAAGTAGCGGTTTTAATTTGGTTGAGCTTTTGATAGCTCTTATTGTTGTCTCAATTGCTCTGTTTGGAATAGCCAAATTGCAGGTTAACGGAATGCACAGTATGGAAAGTGCAAAAATGACAACAAGTTCTGTTGTTAACGTCGCAAATCTGGTAGAGAGATTCAGCAAGACTAGAGATGAGATAAAGGTTTACCTGGATGCAAATGATAAATTTCTGGCTCAGAAGACATCTAAATCGCGTTTGGTGACAGATGAAAATTCATGTATAAACAAACCAGCATGTCCTGTTACGGCCGCAAGTTCTTTAAGCACCAGAACTGGTATTTGTCCTGAGTCTGCTGCGGTAACGCTCAAATGTGAAATTGATGCGTGGATGGCTTCAACTTTCGAAACTCTGAACCTTCAGGATGATAATGATATCTGTTACTCCGTTCGAATCGCCTATGACGATAATTTTGAGTACAGTCCAAACATCAAGTATGCGATTCCTAAAGTTACTATTGCTCTGAAATGGAAGAAAATCTCTGGAGTAGACTGGGGAAATGGAGGGTGTACAGCTAATGCTGATACAGGTTTGATGACTGTCCCTGCTGTTGACAGCGACGTAGGGTATATGTCAATGGAGTATATAGCACCATGATTATGACTAATTATTACAAGCGTTCCGGATTCAGCATGATAGAACTGCTGATTTCTCTTTTGGTGGCCACCATAATTATTATGGGGGTTTATCGTTTTCTTACCGGTTCACACAGAAGTTACACTTTTACCAAGGCTAATGACAATGTTAACCGTTCTATGATGATTTCAAACCGTACCATGAGTAATTATATGAAACTGGCCGGTTTTAGAAACTACAGAAGGGTAATAGATGATATAACCTTTAAAAGGGAAACGGTCAGGTTCGGTGACATAGATGTAGTTTTCCCTGTCAATACATTCATTATGGGAAGGAATACCGAACTTGTACCACCGGCTGTTCTGGCTGTACCTAATGACATCTTATATATAAGATATTTTGGTTCTAGTGTTGATGACGACCTTTCAGAAATTGTTAATGTTCCGAGCAATGTTGCCAGGGATACACCGAATAATCGTATGTATGACTGTCAGGGTAACTATCTCAACAGAATGCAGGAAGCGTTCCTTCGTTTTTCTGTAGATGCTGCAAATGGTTTAACATGCCGACAGGTTATCAGAACATTCGATGAGGACGGAGGTTTTGATGATCAAATGTCGGATCTTGTTTCACTCAATCCCAATGTCATCAGTATTCTGTTCGGTTTTCGCATAGACGGTGATTCGCGGTTCTATCTTTCAGAAGAAGTTACGACTGCCGAAAACAAATCCGGCGTTAAGCCTATGTCAAAGAATAATTATGAACTTGTGAATGCTTTACGATACGGCATTTTGGTTCGTCAGGATACTCATCAGAAGATGACAAAGTCTGTCAGTGAGCAAACATTCCATATGCTGGGGTTTGAAGATAATGACGATGTTGCTACTATAGAATCGAATGATTCCGACATTTATCAGCTGGTATCCGGTATTCTCTTTATGAGAAATCGTTACATTAACAACGAGTAATGGAGTTTGATATGAAAAAGAATAAAGGTATGGCTCTTATTGCTTCAATGATTATCGTTCTTGTTGTTTCAATAGTTGCTGTTGCGATAGCATCAACGTCTGCTTCTAACAGAATCGCATCGTTCTCGACGTATGATACCACGTCAAGTTATGCAAACTCTCAGGCTGGGATTAATCTTGGAGAGGTTATTCTGATGACAGCCTCGACTGAAGAACTTGATTCTCCGGATTACTCACAGGAAAGAATTCCGGCCGGCAAGATCGCGAGAAAAGTTTCTGATGACTGTAATTCTTATTCTGATATATCCGCTATGATTGCCGGAGCTAATTCCTGTTTCTGGTGGATTGGTAATACTAACAGTTTCATCACAAATACTAATTTTATGAGCGTTATCGGAAGTGAATATTATGATTCAACTGCCTATCCTAATGCTCAGACCAAATTTAAGTTAGAGGAACGCTCTGAAAGAAGAACCAAGAGTCTGGAGGCCGGCGATAAACTCGGAAGAAAGTTTTATCGTATTACGTCAATAGGTTATGGAAATACAGAAGGTTTGGCAAAGATTCAGGGTCAAATTGGTGTTTATTCAGTTATAGCAACGACGCCAAAGGTTGATGAAGACGCCGAGGATTATTAAAGAGAGATATCTATGAAAATTCAATATATAAGAGGATTTACACTCATTGAAATGATGGTGGTTGTGGTCATTATTTCAATATTGAGTGCTGTTGCAACTGCTAGTTACAGATCGTATGTGGTGAAGGCCAGGAGAACTTCTGCTCAGGAGGAACTACTCCAGATCCAGCAGTCCATTGAAGAGTTTTATGCTTTGAATCACACATACACTGGTGCTTATTCCACAACAACAAAGGAGCAGTATCAGTATTCTTTTACGATAGCTGCTGCGGGATCTGCTTTTAGCGGTTACCAACTGCGTGCTGAGGCTCAGGGCGGTCAAAAGACGAGTGACAGCGACTGTGCAGTTTTATATTTAAATCGTAACGGAAGCAAGGGCGGTGGAACTTCTTCGTCCGCTATGGTTCAGGGAAATTGTTGGTAGAGGTGCTTGTTTATGAATGTGAGTAAATCTATATTATCTGTGTTGTGTCTTTCAGCTGTAGGACTGTATTCGGCACCTGCCAGTGCTGATACATCATCCTGGCCATTGGCAAAGTATCCGCTTTATATCGGAAGTGCTTCACTGCCACCTCTTGTAATGATACTTATGGGTCGTGATCATAGTATGTTCTATGAAGCTTACAATGACATGACGGATCTTGATGCTGACGGCAAAATTGACTTTATTTTTAATCCTGCTGTTACATATGATGGTATTTTTGAGAGTAATCTGTGCTATGAGTATAGTGAAAATGTATTCAAGATAAAATCAGTTGCAACAGCTCAGACTGTCAATTACCATGGAAAAAATTCAATTGTTTATACATGTGACGGTTCTACCTACAGCGGTAATTTTATGAATTATCTTACCGCAAGCAGACTGGATCTTGTAAAAAGAATTCTTATCGGTGGTCAGCGTCTTGTAAAAACAGCATCCGGCAATGGAGTTAGAAGTGCTACTGCAAGGTATAAGAACTACCCATACTTGACAAGACAGTGGATACCTCATGATACTCATGTGTGGGCGAAGATTTTCAATCCCGGTGATTACAATCTTAATAATGGAGAAAAATGTCCACTGGGACAGGGGCTGTGTACTATTGACAAGTGGACTCCTTATGGATCAAATAAAGCTTTCCTGTTTGGAAATGTTCAGCGTCACCTGCATGCAATTCCTATTACTTGTTCCAGTTCGACATCGACAGACTGCTATCAGGATGAAACTCGCCACCCTTTGGGCTCTCTTGTAAAACTTTCTAATTTGACTGGTGATGCAAGAAATAATGAAATAAAAAATAATGTATTTATATGGAACTGGTTGGCACGTGAATCCGGTAAAGGTGGTGGTGTAGCAGAAACCAAGGCTGATAAAAATCGAATGCAGACCAGGTATACGGCTCCTAATGGTACTTCTGAAAGTTATGTATATGCTGATATGTACAATCTTGTCGTAGAATCCTGCAATCCAACAAATATTAGTACTGAGAATCTTTCAAAGAGATGTAAGAAATATACTAGTTTGTACAATACTGTCGGACTTCTTCATCAGTTTTCTGAAACTGCGAGTGTGGATGCCTACTTCGGCTTGATTACAGCCGGATGGAATAGAAATTCTTCGACCGGTCAGAGTTACGGCGTGTTAAGAGCGCCAGTAAAGGAACTGTTTAGTCAGGTTGATCCTTCTAATGGCGATTTCAAGGATGGTTCTCTGTTTTCGGTAATAAATAATATTGATTTACAAACAGAAGGTGCAAGTCTTACTGGTGGCAGTACATCGGGAAACTGGAACGGATGTTCGATTGACAATACTCATGAAAAACGTGTTTATGAGAGAGGCTGTGCGGATTGGGGTAATCCTCTTGCTCCTTTGCTGACATTGAGTCATGATTACTTTGAAAATAAAATAACTACGTCTAAAGCGATTAATTCTTCAACTGCAGGTGAATCTATCCGAGTAAGAGCTTCCTGGAGTGGTAAACAGCCACCGAAGGAATTAATGCAGGGAGATATACCGAATAATAACACTTTGTGGCTACCTGGTTATAATTACCATGTCAATTCTCCTTTTAGAATGGATGGTATCTATGAATGCCAGAAGCCTATAAATCTGGTTCTTCTTGATGAAAATATATCTCTTGACTGGTATGGCGGTGATGACAGTGCTGTGAAATCCGGGTTTGAGATAATTGATGCTTCCGAGAAATTTACAGGCAACAGTTATATTTTTGGTGAAAATACAGCATCTGACAGTGCTTCCAGAGTTATTGATTTACAGACTCTTCCTACACTTAAGAAAATTACCGATCTGAAAAATGTTCGTGGTGTTTCAGTGCTTGAACCACAACAGTCAGGCTCTCTTAAGGGTCCTGCAGTTGCTGCTCATTATTATATGACTCCTCTTAATTTAGGAGATGGTAAGGAATATTCTTCGATTCAGAACGTTGTTGTTGCCATGGCTTCGTATCTTCCTAAGTTTACTATTGAAGCCGAAAACGGCAAGAGTATCCTCTTTATTCCTACCTGCAAGACTCCTAGAAAGAAAAGCGTTCAATACAACTACACCGGTGATACTAATAATACTAGGTCAATGGTTGAGGATGATGGAACAAAGTACACTACATCTTGCGGTATAGGCGATGTCTTCGATTTGGATTCTGAGTACAATTCAAAAGGAAATCTTTCCGGTATAGAATTCAGGGTTACTTATGAAGATAATGATGGTGGTTCTGACTTTGATATGGATGTTGCTGCATCCTACAAGGTTTATCAGGATACTTCTGATCCGAATGTTCTTAATGTTGAGATTTCTGGTTACTATTCTGATGGTTATGCACCAATGATAATTGGTTATGTAATCATAGGAACTGAGGGTGTATATGAATACAATCATAATGGTGTAACTGACGGAGTGTATTGGACTTTAAATAAGAACAAGACTGTATATTTTGATATTATGAAAGCATCTGATGCTACTCAGTCTTTGTTTGCCCTGCAGTCTGATCCTTTTTATGATATAAACAATACAAAGTCTTATTTTGATGTTAATGAGAGATTGTGGAGGATAGGCGACAGAATTACTCAAACTGTTATGGATAGTACTGCTGGACCGAATAAAAATGGTAAAAGCATGGGTGAAGCAAGGTATTGCTACGAGGATAAGGTATGGGACTGGGTCAGTCAGTATAACGAGGCACCTTTCATTCGTGTTACCAAAAATGGTCCTTATAAAACCTCTATTCTTCCTCGGGTAGGAGCACAAGGCGGTGGTGTTCCAATGCTTTGCTCATCTACCGTTAAGCGTCGTTTCAAGGTTGTTGGTACAGAGGGTGCTTTCTTGCCGTCTCCACTTGAATTAACAGCAAAGTACGGTTTCAGAAATACTTCCCTCAGTAATTATTACTATGTTACAAATGCTGCAACTCTTGCTGATAATATAACTGCAGCGATGAAGGCTACACTTGCTGCAGGGAGCAGATCTTCCACAGCTCTTACCTTCCCTAGCGTTGAGGTTTCTACATCTAACGCGGAGACTATCATTGCCTCCTTTGATACAGAATACTGGACCGGCGAGGTTAAGAAAGTAAGACTTGGCGGCTTTGATACAGGTCATGCGGTTACAAACAGTCAGATTTGGTCTGCCAGCGAGAAACTTTCCGCTTTGCGTCCGGAGGCCAGACATGTATTCATGGCTGATGCAAAGGGTAATCTTGTAAGGTTTACAGCTAACAATATCCTGGCTACAGGAGATTATGGTTTGAAGAGATTCCCAAGAATGTATCAGGGAATTATTAACGCCTTTGAACTTCAGACATGTTCTGCTGACGAGATTAAGACATTTATCGATCGCTATTCAAGATGGGTTCTTGGAGATGATACCTATGAGCTTGCCGCAGATTTGGAAGAGTCCCCAACGCCAGCACTGATCTGCGGTGGAACTGTTAAGGTTCAGGGATTCCATAAACGTAACGGCAATGTTCTGGGAACAGTTATCAACTCGACTCCTCAGATGGTGACTGTAGGTGGAACTCGGTATGTTGTTTTCGCCGCAAACGATGGTATGGTTCATATTATCAGGGATGAAGACGGTACTGAGGTTATGTCTGTTATTCCATACGTGGCTCAGTATGAAATGCCAAGGGCAGCTTTGCATGGCGATATGACCCGCTTCATACTTGACGGAGAGATCAATGTATTTGAAGTTTATGTAGGTAATTCGCTTCAGAAATATGCCTATGGATCCAGAGGTTTGACTTACCCAGGTATTTATGCACTTGATTTGACGAACATTAATCTTGGTGTTGATCAGGTTAAAATGAAGTGGGAAATTTCAAAGAACGAGGAGCATTCTGATGGAACTGTTCATGCTTTCAATCAATTGGGAACGTTCAATTCTCAGATGTATGTATTCCCTTACGGAATAAAACAAGCTGACGGTTCTTTGAAAAGGGTTCTACTGAGTGCTTTTGGTAATGGATATAATTCGTCTGCTCCAGATACCTATACACCGGATAACAAATTCCTGTCTGCTGGATCTTCAGTTGGTGACGGTGTTTCTTCTATTGCTGTGATCAATGCGCTTTCTGGTTCTCTGAAGGCTGTATATTCTGATCCTGTATGGGGTCTGCCTGACTGCAACCGTGATCCTAACCATACCCAGCTTTACTCGAATTTTATGGATGAAAGCAACAGTGGAAGGTGTTACAGCAACGGCATGAATGTAAGACTTGCCGGATTTGATCCGGATCATGACGATATGCCTGATTATGCGTATTCAACTGACTTGTATGGAAACGTGTACCGTCTGTCAATGATCAAGAAGGGTGCTGATAAGTGGAGCTTGAATCGTATATACACCACAGTAAGGGTAACAGGAACTCCTTCGGATCCTGTATATACGGTTCAACCTATAACTACAAAGCCTTCTTTGGCCGGTAACATTGAGAATAAGCCAGTTGTTGTTGTTGGTACAGGTAAGTATTTGACATCTGCCGATGTGGCTGATACTGGAGTTCAGAGTATCTACGCTATTGAAGATACTACGTACAAGGTTGGTACTTCGGCCATACTCGCAGATTGTGATAATGTAACCTGTTTACGTAATAAACTTTACGAGAGTTCTCTGGTTTCGCTAAATTCTTCTGAAGAAAAGTACAAAAACTACAGAAATATAAATCTCCCTAAGGATAATGCAGGTAGTGTCATTGAGTATGACTCAAGTATTTATAAAGGTTGGGTTATTGATATGAACTACGAGCCAGGTGAACGTGTTATTGTTGATGCTACAGTTCAGGATCATCATGTTTACATGACTACTATGGTACCTACCGATAATCCATGCTATGGTGGCGGTGT
>JAEEGH010001110.1_pt1 | contig 80058 bp, 67 predicted proteins | sample 9134181 | NCBI WGS metagenome assembly JAEEGH01 (sample SAMN16246544, study PRJNA631951) | gut metagenome | biome: gut microbiome; feature: rumen; material: DP-attached | host: Bos | place: Iran: Karaj | collected 2018-10 | reverse complement strand
AGAACGTCCACGAAGGGATTCTCCCGATCCAGCTTGGGAATGACCTCCGTCTCGGTGGCGTTGCAGCGGGTGCAGGTGTAGAGGCGCTCGCCGTCCTTGGAGTCGGTGGGCTTCACGGTCACAGTGCCCTCGTTCCAGGCGTGGCCCAGAGGATCCACGGGCACGGTTTCCCGGCTCAGCTCCGCGCCGCAGGTAGTGCAGTAGATCACGCTGTCGTAGGAGCCGGGCTCCGTACAGCTGGGAGCGGACTGGTTTTCCTGCACAGGCTCGCCCGGGGTGTGGGTGTGCGGGGTCTGTGCATCCTCCCACTTGGCGTAGAGGGTGAAGCTTGCGTGTACAGGCGTACTGAAATTGTAGAGCTCGGTCAGGCCGGTGTCCGTAAACCAGCCCGCAAAGCTGCAGCCTTCCTTGGTGGGATCAGCCGGTCTGGTGACGGTGCTGCCCTCGGTGACGGTCTGGGGAGGAACCGCAGAGCCGCCGTTGGATTCGAAGCTGACGGTATAGGTCTGGGGAACGACCTCCGTCCACTTGGCGTAGAGGGTGAAGCTGGCTGTGACGGGGGCGGAGAAGTCGTAGGCCTCAGTCAAGCCGCTGTTCTTGTACCAGCCCGCGAAGTCGAAGCCGTCCTTGGTGGGGTCGGTAGGCCGGACGGCGCTCTGGCCGTTCACAACAGTCTGGGCCGCTACGGCGGTGCCGCCGTTGGATTCGAAGCTGACGGTCCAGGTGACAGCGGGCTCAGCGTCAAAGGCCGTGGAATAATAGGTGGTCGAGGTGTCCTCGGTCTTGCGGTAGAGCTGAACCGGGTCGCCGCTGCCGGTCTTATAGGCGAAGTAGGCACTGGACTCGGCGTAATAGTGGAGGTAATTGTGATAGTAATCGTCCTGAATAATTGCGTTTCCGCTGCCGTCAAAGCTCACCGTCTGGGCGGCGTCGGTGCTGGTTTTGCCCCAGACGTAGAAGTAATAGCCGTTCTTGTAGCCGCCGATGGGGTAGCCGTAGCTGCTGTAGAACTGGCGGGTTTCGGGGTCATAGTGGAAGTCGGCGGCCCGGTTCTCCGCGGTGTCGGGGATCCGCTCGCCGCTGATAGTGACGCTCAGATAGTTCGGGGCCGTATTGATGGGCGCCCACATACCGCCGGTGCTGGCCTTGGAGCCGTCCAGGGCGCAAAGGGCACTCTCGTTTACGATCAGATATCTGCCCTCGGTGAACTCAGAGGAGGAGCTGATCCTGGCGTAGCTGCCGTCCTGGCCCGGCACGGCAAGGCCACGGAAGGAATACAGGGCGTACAACGTGGTATTGCCGCCGTTCGGATAGTAGGTCGTGCCCGGCTCAAAGCACAGGGGCTTATCGGGGACCGCATTGAGCATAGGTGCGGTGATCCAGCCTAAGAAGGTATAGTCCTCGTAGGCAGGGACGGTCTGGGGCAGGATGACAGCTTCGCCGGTCGTGCCGGTGACGGCGCTGCCGTACTGCTCTCCGTTTACGCTGTAGGTCAGGGTGAAGCCGGTCTGTTCGGCGAATTCAATGCGGATCGTTGTGGGCTCCGTGGGATTGACGTAGAGGACGTTGCCGTTCTGGATCACGGAGGCGCTGCCGGAGAGGATCGTATAGCCGGAGGTATAATAGCCGCTGTCCGGCGTGGCGGTGACAAGGTAGCCCTTGGAAGTATAATCGCCGAGGACTGCCGTACCGTGGGCTCCGGCATTCAACGTCAGTTCAAAAGGCGCGTCCTGGGTATAGGCCTTGATGCGGAGGCTCGCGCCGTTGTCCAACTGACTCCAGGCGGAGTTGTCGCGCAGGCGGAAGAAGGATGTGCCGGGATGGCTGACGTGCGTGAAGGTGATATTTGCAAGGTGATTTCCGTTTTCGGTGTATTCCTCGGTCTCGCTCTCGTCCACGGGGATGACCATCTGGAAGCCGTCACCGGTCTGCTGGGATTCCAGGGTGAAGACAGCGGAGAACTTGTCCCCCGCCTCCACCTTGAAGGGGGTGGCAATGCGGATCGTATGATAGCCGCCGTGGGCGATGGTGCCGGTCTGGGTGGACATCAGGCTGCCGGAGGTGGGGTCGGGGCTGGAGCCGGTCAGATTGGTCGGATTCTTGTAGACCTCCAGCTTGTAGCCCATGTTTTCTTCCAGGGTACAGATGGAGAAGGCCTCCACCGTTTCGTGACCGGCGGCGGTAAACACGTTGGAAATCAAGGAGCGGTTCTGTGTCAGGGGGATCCAGCCCTTGGCGCTGTTGCCGGTAAAGCAGGTGCCGTCGTACTGGTAAAGGTGGTCGTATGCGTCCAGGGTGTCCACGGTGAAGAACATGATGGGGTGGCCCAGATAGGAGGTGTCTTCATAGGAGATGTAGGTGTAACCGTTGTCGGTGGCGGAGCTGTTGCCCCAGGAGTTCTTGATGATCCAGGCGCCGTTGCTCATCGGCTTGGACAGGCCGGTGAAATTGGACTTGCTGTAGTTGTCGTCCCAGCCCACCAGGGTGACTCCATGGTTGGGGCCGTAGTCGTTGCTGGCAGAGGTGCTGATGTAGCAGTAGGCGCCGCCGGTGCCTTGATAGGCAGGGTTGTAGTAATAGCCGATGAATGCGGAGCCGAACTGCTGAAGATACTGCTTGACCGTGCTTACGTCGGAAGGCTCGATCCAGTCCACGCTGGTGACGTGGCCGATATCGTAGGCGTAGGCGTACTTGGGGTCGATGGTGCTGTCGAGAGAGGCTTCGGAATAGGCAAGGTCTGCCTCCTCCTCGCTGGCTGCGCCGATCCAGCGCATCAGCGTCAGCGTCGCTTTGTAGCCGTCGCCGCCCACATTCAGGTGGGAGGCATCCAGGATAGAGCTGTCACCGTTGGTGAGGCCGTGCTCATCGTAGGAGTTGGAATAGGTGAAATAGGACAGGTGATACTCAGACAGATCCATATCTGTGGAAGAGGTGACGCCGCTCTCACCGATGGGCATCTGGTTTTTGATCATATATGTTTCAATGGGCGAAATAGTGCCGAACGCCCAGCAGGTGCCGTAGTTGCCGTACTGCGTCTGATTTTTGACGGAGGTAACAAGGCCCTCGTCCGCGCTGTTGTAATAGGCAGGGAGATCCTTTGTCTCTCCGCGGGTTTCCGTCCTCCCGGAGCCTAAGCGGAGGCCGTAGGGCGTCTGTACGTGCATACCGTTGGGCATCGGAGCATCCGTTTCTGCCTCCTCCGATCCTGCGGCAGAGGGCAGGCTTGGCTCGTTCTTCTCTGCCGAAGCGGCCAGGGCCGTGGGGAAGACGCCGAGCAGCAGGCTCAGCGCAAGAAGAAGGGCAAGCAGCTTTCGCAAGTGTTTTGTCATTGTGGTTCTTCCTTTCATACGCGGCTCATTTTGAATTGATATGCGGTTCGTGCCGGCGAACGGACGAACCGCAGAATTAGAATACCATAACGGCAGACTATTTTCCAGTCTTTTTTGTAAGAATTGTGAAGAAAAAAGCGGAGCCGGAGCAAAAAGCGCCGACTCACGCTTCAATTTCGCCGTTTTCGCCGCAAAATCACAGATCACTGTACGAGTACGGCGACATTTCCACCCGGATGAAGTAGCCCGCTTCCCCGCAGACGGGGCACTGCTGGGGGGCCTCGGTGCCGTTGAGCTCATGGCCGCAGTTCATGCAGATCCAGCCGCAGGACAGGTCGGAAACGAACAGCTTGTGCTCGCTGAGCAGCCTGTGGAAGGCATCGAAGCGGCCCGCGTGGCATTTTTCGATCTCGGCGATCAGCTCCAGCTTGCGGGCGATCTCAGAGAAGCCCTCGTTCCGGGCCGCAGCGGCAAAGGCCGGGTATAGCTCCGTGTGCTCCTTCGTCTCGTTTTTCGCGGCGGCCTCCAACAGGGACAGGGTATCGGCTGCGGTATCCACCGGAAAGCCCCCCTCTATGAAAATGTTGTCCGATCCGCCCCGGCGCAGGAAGTCCGCGAAGATCTCGGCGTGCTCCTTCTCCTGGTCGGCGGTGTAGCGGAAGACGGCGGCGATCACGGGCAGCCCGTCCCGCTCCGCCTGGCCTGCGGCGAAGGTGTAGCGGTTTCGGGCCAGACTCTCCCCGGCCAGGGCCCGCATCAGGTTCTTCTGGGTGTCGGTGTTCTGCAGGTTCATGCTTATTCCTCCTGAAAAAAGAATCTGCTTCCAGTATGCCCGGCCTCAGGGCAAAACATACCCGCAGGGGCGGGCGCATAGGCTCTTTGGGGGTGGTTTTTTGGGGAAGGGACGGACGCTGATCCGGGGAACGCTGCTGCTGACGCTGAGCGGCCTGGCCCTGCGGGGACTGGGGGTCCTGTTTCAGGCGGTGCTGGCCGGACGGATCGGGGCGGAGGGCATGGGCGTGCTGCAGCTGATTTTGACGGTGGGAGGCTTTGCGGGGACGCTGGGCTCCGCCGGGATCCGGGTGGCCGCCCTGCAGCTGACGGCCTCCGCCTGGGGCAGACGGGACGAGGCGGGGATCGCCGGGGCGCTGTTTGCCTGCCTGCGATACGGCTTTCTGGTCAGCGCTGCGGTGGGGGCAGGACTCTTCCTGCTGGCAGGGCCCATCGGGACGCTCCTGCTCCGGGACGGCAGGACCGTGCCTGCGCTGCGGCTGCTGGGGCTGCTGCTGCCGCTGCCGATCCTCTCCGGGATCCTGCGCTCCGCCTTCACCGCCTGCGGGCGGGTGCGGGAGCTGGTGGCCGTGGAGCTGGGGGAGCGGCTGCTCAGCGTGGGCGCGACGCTCCTGCTCCTGGGGCTGGCGGGCTCAGACCCGGCCCGGCTCTGCGCCTCGGTGGTGGCGGGCTCCTACGGGGCGGCAGCCTTCTCCTTCACGCTGCTGTTTTTGCGCCTCACCCGCTCCCTGCCCAGGCGGAAGCGCCTCCCGCCCATTGCGGGGACGGCCCTTCCCCTGGGGGCCAACGACGCCCTGCGCTCCGGCCTGGGTGCGGTGGAGCAATTTCTGATCCCCTACGGGCTGGAACGCTCCGGCTCCCGGCAGACCGCCCTGGCCGCCTATGGGACTGTCTCCGGCATGGTGTTTCCCCTGCTCTGGTTCCCGGCGGAGCTGCTGTTCTCTCTGAGCGAGCTGATGGTCTCGGAGACGGCCCGCCTGCTGGCCCGAAGGGATCGCGCCCGGCTGCTGGCCCTGGTGCGGAAGAGTCTGACGCTGACCGCCTTCTACGCCCTGGGGATCGGTGGGCTGCTCTATCTGGGAGGCGGGCTGCTGGGCCGCGGCCTGTTCCGCAGCGAACAGGCGGGCCGCTATCTGCGGATCTTTGCGCCGATGGTGCTGTTTCTGTATCCCGACGCCGTGGTGGACGGCCTGCAAAAGGGGCTGGGCCAGCAGCTGCATCTGGTGCGCTACAACAGCTTCACCAACGTCATCGACGTGCTGGGGCTCTGGCTGCTCCTGCCCCGCTTCGGGCTCCGGGGCTACGTGTTCACCTACTGCCTGTCCCACCTGGTCAATTTCTTTCTCAGCTTCCGCCGCCTGCTGATCGCCGTGGACGGTCCGGATGTGAATTAATTCTTTACACCCGCCGCAAAAAATGCTATAATACCTCTGTTCTGAACAAAAAGGGGGGTGCGGCTGTGCGGCGGATCCGGAACAACATCACGGAATTCTATCGGCGGGGTGATCTGCTCCTGCTGTTTTTATGCGTGGTCACCTCCATCTTCGGCCTGATCGTCATTGCCAGCGCCACCCGGTACAGCGGCTCGTCCCGTTACCTTGTTGTGCAGACAGCGGCGCTGCTGCTGGGCATCTGCCTCTACGTGGCCGTGTCCCTGCTGGACATCGAGATCCTGGCGGAGCACCGGGAGCTTCTGCTGGCCTTCAACGTGCTGTTCATGTCCATGCTCTATATCTGGGGCGTGGAGGGCAACACAGGCAACCGGGCCTGGCTGGATCTGCCCCTGCTGCCCGTCAACATCCAGCCGGCGGAGATCTGCAAGATCACCTTTGTCATCGCCCTGGCCAAGACCATGAACAACCACCGGGGCAAGATCTCCTCGGTAAAATCCGTTGCCTCCATTGTGGTGCAGACCCTGGTCATGATGGGTCTGATCGTGGTGATTTCCCGGGACGCGGGCTCCGCCATCGTCTTTCTGTTCATCTTCCTGGTGGTGGCCTACGTGGGCGGGGTGCGATCCTGGTGGTTCGTGGCCGCGCTGGTGGCAGCTGTGGCAGTGTTCCCCATCCTGTGGGAGCACTTCATCCAGGATCACCAAAAGGAACGGATCCTGATGTTCTTCGATGAGACCATCGACCCGGACGGCACCGGCATCCGCTGGGACACCAACCGCTCCGTGGCCATGCTCTCCGGCGGCGGCGTCACCGGCCAGGGCCTTTTTCGCGGAGCCATGGTGCAGAACCACGCCATTGCCGCCCAGCACACGGACTTCATCTTCTCCGCCATCGGCGAGGAGCTGGGCATTCTGGGCTGTCTGCTCACCCTGCTGCTGCTGGTCTCCATCGTGCTTCGCTGCGTGTGGGTGGGGCTGAAAACGCCCAACTATATGAACCGCCTGATCTGCATCGGCATCGCTGCCATGCTGATCTTCCAGATCGTGAGCAACGTGGGAATGTGCACCGGCATTTCCCCGGTCATCGGACTGACGCTGCCCTTTGTCAGCTACGGCGGTTCCTCCATCATCACCGTCTATCTTGCGATGGGGATTATCTCCGGCATCCACATGCGGCCGGATCCGGAGTCCCGCTCGCCTTATATTCAACCGCGATACTGACAAAAGAGGACTACCATATGGATTTTCTGAAAGCGCTCGAATCCATCCGTTTCCCGCTGCTGGACAAGCTCATGCAGGCCTTCACCTTCTTCGGAGAAGAGACCTTCTTCATGGTGCTGGCGCTCATTCTGTTCTGGTGCGTGGATAAGTGGAAGGGCTACTACCTGCTCTCCGCCAGCTTTCTGGGGACGATCCTGTCCCAGTGGCTGAAGCTGATCTGCCGGGTACCTCGCCCCTGGGTGAAGGATCCCACGTTTACCATGGTGGAATCCGCAAAATCCGGCGCCACCGGCTACTCCTTCCCCAGCGGTCATACCCAGGGCGCGGCCTGCTCCTTCGGCGGCGTTGCCCGGATGACAAAGCGCATCTGGCTGCGCTGGCTCCTGGCCGTTCCGATCCTTCTGGTGGGCTTCTCCCGGATGTACCTGGGCGCCCATTATCCCTCCGACGTGGGCGTGGGCCTGCTGATCGGTCTGGCGGCGGTGCTGGGCCTGTACCCTGTTTTCCAGCGGGCCAGAACCAACGAGCGGGTGATGTACGGCTTCCTGGGCGTGATGCTTGTGCTTTCCCTGGGTTACCTGGCCTTCGTCCGCTTCGGGAAGTTCCCGGCGGAGGCCTACGAGGTGGACGTGAACACCAAAACCAGCAACTACGTCAACGCCCTGAAAAACGCCTGGTCGCTGCTGGGCTCCCTGGTGGGTATGCTGGCGGCCTTTACAATGGATCGGAAGACGAAATTCTCCGAGCAGGCTCCCCTGCCCGGCCAGATCTGCAAGGTGGTGCTGGGCCTGGCCATCCTCTTCGGGATCCGCGTCGGGCTGAAGGCTGTGTTCGGCATGATCTCCGACGGGCTGTTTTGGGACGCCCTGCGCTACGGCGCCATGGTGTTCTTTGTGGGCGGCGTGTGGCCCCTGAGCTTCCCCTTCTGGGCCAAGGTCGGGGCGAAAAAGTGACGCGAGGACGCGCCGAAGAAGTTGAAAGTTGAAAATTGAAAGTTGAAAGTTGAAGAACGGAATACAGGAAGCTCTTTGACAGCCTGAAGCGGCGGGGACCGGATCCGGTTCCCGCCGCTTGCTTTTTATTCCCCGTAGGCCTGGTACAGCAGCTTGGCCGCTGCCTGCCGGGTCAGAGGCGTTTCGCTGAGCTCGGCGAAGGCCGTGGGAAGGGCCAGCTCCGTGCCCCGGGCCTGTGCCACCAGCCCGGCGGCCTCCGCCTCGGAGATGGGATCGTTGGGCCGGTACACCAGCCCCTCCGGGGTGGACTCTCCCCGGATCAGACCCCGCCGCAGAGCGGAGGCCAGATAGGGCCGGAGCCAGGGCGCGGCATCCTCCGCGTCGGCAAAGGCGGAGACCTGGAGCCCGATCTCGGGGTCGATCCCCTCCAGCTCCATGACCATGGCCAGGAAGTCGCCCCGGCTGACGCTGCGATCCGGCCCGAAGCTCAGCCGGTCGGAGATCAGCTCCCCGCCGAAGAGGCCGGTCTCCCGCATCCAGATGGCCTCGAACTGCTGATCCCGATCCAGATCGGCAAAGGTCTGGGCGTCGGTGGGCTTGCGGATGGTCACCCGTACCGTGGCGGGCGCGGAGACCCGCCCGGCGGCGTCGGTGACGGTAAAGCTGAAGCTGTCCTCCCCTACCTTGTTTTTCTTGGGGGTGTAGGTGAAGCTGCCGTCTTCGTTCAGCTCCACGCTGCCCCGGCGGGGCCGGTTTTCCAGCCGAAAGCTCAGCTCTCCGGTGCCGCTGGCCTTGAGCCTGCCGCTGTTGGGCAGATTCCGCCAGGTCTCCAGCGTGCCGCTTTCCGCCACGGGGGCCGCGTCCTCCACGGATTCAAAGTGGAAGGTCATGGCAGCTTCCTCCCCCAGGCGGCCGTATTCAAAGGGTAGAAAGGACAGCTGAATGTCGCCGCCGCCCACGGGCTTCAGAGTGAGGCGGGAGAGATCGGAGCGGGCAATGGCGTCGCCCGCGCAGAGCACTCTGTCCCCCAGGCACAGCTCCGCCTGGTTCCGGTCGGGAAGGGCGGTGAAGAATACGCCGGTCAGTTCATCCCGCTCGTCCAGCTCCTCCCGGGAGAAGCAATAGACCCCATCCTCGGGCAGGGCCGCGTCCGCGGCGGAATCCGCGGCCACGGGCAGGGTCAGCAGCAGGAAAGCGGTCAGCACCAGCGCCAGCCGCGCAAAAAGATGATTTGCTTTCATAAAAATACTACCTCCTTCGTAGATCGTCGCAGGTAGTATTTGCGAATTATGAAAAACTATGCGAAGGAAGACGCACCCAATAATCAATGAAACACGGCGTCCGTGCGCTCCCAGGGCAGATCCAGATCCGTGCGGCCGAAATGGCCGTAGGCCGCGGTGGGCTGATAGATGGGACGGCGCAGATCCAGCCGCTCGATGATAGCGGCGGGACGCAGGTCGAAGCTGCGGCGCACCAGCTCAGAGAGCTCCCCGTCGGAGAGCTTGCCGGTGCCGTAGGTCTCCGCCAGCACGGAGACGGGCTGGGCCACGCCGATGGCGTAGGCCAGCTCGATCTGGCACTTCCGGGCCAGGCCGGAGGCCACGATGTTCTTGGCGATGTACCGGGCCATATAGGCGGCGGAGCGATCCACCTTGGTGGGATCCTTGCCGGAGAAGGCGCCGCCGCCGTGGGCCGCGTAGCCGCCGTAGGTGTCCACGATGATCTTCCGGCCGGTCAGGCCGGAATCCGCCGCGGGGCCGCCGATGACAAAGCGGCCGGTGGGGTTGACATAAAACTTGGTATCTGCGTCCAGCAGGCGCTTGGGGAGGTTGGGCCGGATCACGGTGTCGATCACCGTCTGCCGCAGGGTGTCGATGTCGATGGACTCCGCGTGCTGGGTGGAGACCACCACGGTGTCGATGCGCTCGGGGCGACCCGTCTCGTCGTACTGCACGGAGACCTGGCTCTTGCCGTCGGGCCGCAGCCAGGGCAGGGTGCCGTTCTTACGCAGGGCGCTCAGGGCCCGGGTGAGGTTGTGGGCGTAGCCGATGGGGGCGGGCATCAGCTCCTCGGTCTCGTCGCAGGCAAAGCCGAACATCATGCCCTGGTCGCCGGCGCCGATGGTCTTGTCGTCAAAGGAGGCGTCCACGCCCATGGCGATGTCCCTGGACTGCTCGTCAATGGCGGTGAGCACGGCGCAGGTGTTGCCGTTGAAGCCGGCATCGGGGGAATCGTAGCCGATGTTCAGCAGGGTGCGGCGGGCGATCTGGGCGATGTCCACGTAGCAGTCGCAGGAGATCTCGCCGGTGACCAGCACCATTCCGGTGGTGGCCACAGTCTCGCAGGCCACCCGGGCCATGGGATCCTGGGCCAGAATGGCGTCCAGCACGCCGTCGGAGATCTGGTCGCAGACCTTGTCGGGATGTCCTTCGGTCACAGATTCAGAGGTAAAGATTCGTTTCAGCATAGTATGATCCTTTCGTTGTAGGGACGGCACGCTGCCGTCCGCGTCGTTTGTGGAAACAAAAAAACCGCCCTGTCATTCGACAGGGTGGTGACGCGTCATGTCCTCATCTGCCGATTTTCTCGCCGGATTTGGCACCTTGCGATCTTGCAGGTTGCCGGGCTTCACAGGGCCGTTCCCTCCACCACTCTTGATAAGGCTGTTCAGTTGTGCCATCATTATACACGTTATTCTGTATTTGTCAAGGATTTTTTTGCGGGACAGGGGGAGGGACAGGGGGACGGTTTCCTGTCCCGCACGCGCTCGGAATTCGGAACCCCGCACTGTGGCGCACCGGTGTGCGCCGCTACCGTACTTTGAACCAGAAACCATAATCCCCACACACCGCACAAAAAGGACGGCTCCCTGCCTTGTTGGGCAAGGCAGGGAGCCGTCTCCTGGCAGAAACGCCGCTGATCATCTTCGGCCTCCGGGAGGCTCATAGATATAGAACTCGCCGTCTTCTGTCACGTGCAGCCAGTCATTCAACGAAATTGTGCTCGATATGCTGAACACATTGTTCCGCTTGTTCCGCCGGAATACATTTTCCAGAGTATCGTCTACGTCGTCGAGCGTCAGGCCTTCGACGGCTCCGTCGATGAAACTCGCAATTTTGGTGTCTGCATCCAGCCACAGCCAGCCAATATTCTCGTATTCGGTTCTGAGCACGTGCTCGTAGGCCTGATACCTTTCGTTTATTCTAAAGTAATACCCTTCCTCTGCTGCCACTACGGAGTATACGACGTTATCGTCTTGCCCCGCGGCGATCCCGTCCTCCAAAGCAATCCAGGCCACCGCAGGGATATGCTCTAGCAGTGATTCGTAGACAAAGCCCCACTCCTTGGCCCGATCCAGGGACTCCGTGAAGCGATACGCTCTTCCGTTCAGAACGATCGTTCCGCTTTGCCGCGCCTGCTGGAATTCCGCCTCCGTTGCCAGAACGGGCTTGGCGTGCTCCACCCGCGCCAGGTAGCGTTCACCAAACGGGAGCACCATGGACAGGCGGGTGAAATTGTCATACCGCTCATTCCGCAGGATCTCAGTGACGGCGTCCCTGTTGTCGGCGATGGACGCAAAGGCAATGTTGTTCTCGCCGGCGTAGTGCTCCGCAGTGGAGCCCGGCAGGCCGCAGATCGTGATCTGGGACGGGTCTTCAAGTCTTCCGCTGACGGTGATCTCCGGATTCAGCACCCAGATCTCCCGCAATCCGGCGCAGTCGGAAAAAACATCCAGATCCAGCTTGCTTCGATCCGCCGAACAGACGATCAGGCTCAGACCTTCGCAGCCCCGGAAGGCCGTATCGCTGATCTCCCGCAGACTCCCCGTCAAGAACAGGTATGTTTCTTTGGTACAGCCGGAGAAGGCGCGGTCTCCGATGCTGGTCAGCGTCATTGGCAGTTCGACGATCAGATTCTCGCAGCCCTCAAAGGCACCGGCTCCAATGCGGGTCAGTCTTGTTTGCGAGAACCATCTCAGATTCACGCAGCCCGCGAAGGCGTTGTCACCGATGCTGGTCACCCCGTCTGCGATGCGTATATATCTGATTTCATTCTGATAAGCGTGCCAGGGTGCGTCCTCCGCGCCGGCATAGTCGTCCATATCGCCGGAGCCCTCAAGGTACAGATCGCAATAATCAGGATCGAAGCGCCAGGTCAGGTGCTCGCCGCATTCGTTGTCGGCTCTGACGGGCTTCGTGGGCTCCGTAGTCACGGGTTCTGTTCCGGAGGGATCGGTACCGACGGGCTCAGTGCCGACAGGCTCCGTGACAGCGGGATTCGTTTCAGAGGGGGCGGTCACCACGGGCTCCGTGATGACCGGCAGATCCTCGTTGGTTTCCGGGATCTCCTCCGGGGTTTCCACCCCGGCCAGACGCTCGCTGGTCACCACGGTGGTGGGCTGGTAGGGATTGTCCCGCTGCTGGGATTTCAGCAGCTTGGCCCCGCCCCAAATGCCGCCGCCGATCAGGGCCACAGCCAGGGCTCCCGCCAGCAGTCTGCCGGTCAGCACCTGGCCGAAGGTCTTGGCTGCAACGGGTACCGCCGTGGCTGCCGCCGCGTCGGCGGAGACCTTCGTCACGGCGGCCTTCACTGCCGCCTGCTTTCCGCTCTCAGCCGCGGCAGGCTCCATGCGGCGCATCAGCGCCATCAGGAAGGCCACGGGAGACAGGCCGTAGAGCTTGACGCCTTGCTTTTCCAGGGCACGGACGGCGGATTCCACCTTTTTCCGTCCGTGGAATAGCTGGGCCTTCACCGCGCCTTCGGAGATGCTCAGAGTGTTTGCGATCTCCTTCACGCTGAGCTCGTCGTAGTAGCGCATACCCACAATCAACTGCTGCTCCTCGGGCAGCTGGGCCAGGATCTCCTGCACCAGCCGGGAGGTCTCCTTCCGATCCAGGGACAGCTCCGGCTGGTTGGCCGCGTTCAGGTCGGGCAGCTCCGGCATCCCGTCGTCGTCCTCGCCCGCCAGCTCCGTGAAGGTCAGAGCCCGCCGCTGGCGCATCCGGGAGACGGTGGCGTTCACGGCGATGCGCCGCAGCCAAGGGAAGAAGGCCTCGTTGCTGTCCAGCGTGTCCAGCTTCTGATAGGCGTGGAGGTAGGCGTCCTGTTGGATGTCCCAGCTCAGATCCTCGTCCCGGGTCATGGCCCGGATGCTGCGGTAGAGCTCGGCGCTGGTCTTGTCATAGAGCTCCGAGAAGGCCTCCTGGTCGCCGGTCTTGGCCTTGGCCACCAGCGCGGAGAGGGATTCGGCTTCGGGGATCGTGTTCTTCTCGGTCGTGTTCTTTTCGGTCGTTTTCATTTCTTTTCTTCTCCTATTCTCGTTCCGGACGGTATCTTATCACAGTCGGATCGCTTTGTCCAGATTTGATTTTCCTTTGTCACGGGGGAAGCCTGGGCGGATATCTGCCCCATCAGATTACTTCGGATCCTTTTCAGCATTTGTGGCTCCGGCTCGAAATTGCGATCCACAAGCTTTTTGTACATCACCGCGAAGCTGGTATCATTTGGCATTTCGAACCTCCTTTCGCTGCGTTCTGTCTATAAGACGCACGAAAGCGGAAAAAGGTTTAACGGAATTGGAAAAAATTATTATGTAGTTCAGAGCGCAGAGTCCGTAGCGCGGGCTAATAGCCCGCCGTAGGGGCTGCTCTTATCCGTCAGGATGAGCCGCCCGGTTTGCGAAGCAAACAATCGTATGCGTCAGCAGACGATCCAGCCGGGGGCGTTGTTCGGACCAGGTTCCGGCGACGGGGTGCGGCTGGATTTGCCTTGCGGCAAATTGCGTTCGTGCCGAACGCCGGGACGCTCCCCCCTTCGGGGTAAGAGCGTCTCCTACGCGCTTGGAATTCGGAACCCCGCGCCGTGGCGCACCGGTGTGCGCCGCTACCGTACTTTGTGCGGGGACAGAACTGTCAGTCATACCCCACACAGCACAAAAAGGACGGCTCCCTGTCTGGCAGGGAGCCGCCCTTTTTGCGTGAAATCATTACTTGCCCGCAGAGTGCCAGCCGGGGACGATCTGGCCCTGGTCGTTCAGCCCCAGTCCGCTGACCTGCGGATCGAACTTATAACAGAAGCCGTTTGCCTCGTCCATGGTCCTGATATCGCCAAGCATACTGAACGGATTGTCGGCGTCCAGCCAGAGCCAGCCAACGTCTGTGAATTCGTTCAGGTAGGGATCCCACTCTCCGACTGAAGAACAATGGTAGAAGATATAGTAGTCATCCTGCTGCAAAACCTTGTAGAACTGATTCTCAGTCCTCCGAACCCAGCCGACCACCTCGTCGGAGTTGACGCCAGTCCATCTGTCACATTCAGGGTTCGTAAACCAGTTACCCCATTCCGCAGCCTCTTCCGCAGAATCCGCGTAGGGGTATTCCCTTCCGGACAGGACAATGGTCCCGGTCTGCGCGGCCTGTTGGAGCTCCGCTTCCGTGGCCGTCACGCGATCGGCACGGACGACTTTCATAAGGTAGCGGGAATCCCGGGGAACGATCCCATCAAAGCGCAGGTCGATTCCCTGCTCCAACTGATTGACGATTTCGTTTCGGTTCTCCACGAAGGGATGAAACGGGCAGACGCTTTGTTCGGCATACTGCGCCGCAGGGGAATCCGGGAAACCGCAGAGTGTGACGGACGGATCCGCCGGTGTCGCGTCGACGGCGCAGTCCCGATTCAGGATCCAGATCTCCTCCAGATTGCCGCAGCCGGCAAAAGCGCCTTCCCCGATACGGGTAACGGTTTCCGAACATACGAGCACGCTCCAATAGCTTGGACAGCCGCGAAAAGCGTAATTGCCGATCTCACAGTTTTCAAACTTCATGGGGCAGTGACAGCTCGTGCAGCCGTCAAAGGCGTGGTCTCCGATTCGCTGCAGTCCGCTATCGTTGAAGCAGTACTCAAGTGCCGTGCAGCCCGCAAAGGCATAGTCGCCGATGGATGTAAGATTATCCGGCAGCTCCACCTGTTGGATCTCACTGCAGATCGAATACCAAGGCGTATCCGTTACGTCGGCATAGTCGTCCATGGGACCGCTGCCTGCGATGGTCAGCCATCCGGTCTCAGGATCGAAGCTCCAGGTCAGGTGCTCGCCGCATTGATTGTCGGCTCTGACGGGCTTCGTGGACTCCGAGCCGGAGGGCTCCGTCACGGCAGGATCGGTACCGGAGGGCTCCGTGACAGCGGGTTCCGTTGCGGCAGGCTGGGTCTCGGCGGGCTCAGTCACCACGGGCTCGGTCACAGCGGGATCCGTGATCACTGGCAGGTCCTCGTTGGTTTCCGATATTTCCTCGGGGGTCTCCACCCCGGAAAGGCGTTCGTTGGTCTCCACGGTGGTGGGCCGGTAGGGGTTGTCCCGCTGCTGGGATTTCAGCAGCTTGGCTCCACCCCAGATACCGCCGCCGATCAGGGCCACAGCCAGGGCCCCTGCCAGCAGTCTGCCGGTCAGCACCTGGCCGAAGGTCTTGGCTGCAACGGGCACCGCCGTCACCGCCACGGCATCGGCGGAGGCTTTGGCCACCACGGCCTTCACCGCGGCCTGCCTTGCGCTCTCGGCCACTGTCGGCTCCGCCCGGCGCATCAGGGCCAGCAGGAAAGCAACAGGAGACAGGCCGTAAAGCTTGATCCCCTGGGCCTCCAGCTTCTTTACCTCGGTCTCCACCCGCTTGCGGCCCCGGTGGAGCTGGGCCTTGATTGTGCCCTCGCTCAGGCCCGTATCCTCCGCGATCCTGCGCAGAGGGAGCCGCTCGTAGTAGAACATACCCAACAGCATCCGCTGGCCGTCGGAAAGGCCGCTCAGGATCTCCCGGATCAGACGGTTGGTCTCCTTGCGATCCAGGGTCATCTCCGGGGAGGCGTCCGTCCACAGATCGGGCAGCTCAGGAAGAAGCGTATCTTCTTCGTCACCGTCGCTCAGCTCCGAGAAGGCCATGGGGCGCTTCTTTGTGAGCTGGGCGCGGGCCTCGTTCACCGCGATCTGCCGCAGCCAGGGCAAAAAGCTGGCGGCATCCCGGAGCTGATCCAGCCGGGAAAAGGCCTTCAAATAGGTGTCCTGTTGAATGTCCAGGGTCAGATCCTCGTCCCGGATCATGGCGTGGACAGTGCGGTAGATATCCAGCTGGGTCTTCTCATAGAGTCGGCTCAGGGCTTCCTTGTCCTTGGCTCTCGCCCGCTCCAGCAGCTCCGGGGTGATCCCCGTGTCGTTCTGCTTGTTCATTTCTTCTCTCATTTCGGTGTACTGCCTTTCTTTTCTGTTTTTGTTTTTCCAGGGGTCTTGCGCCTGTCTTCGTTGAAAAAGCGCTCCAATATGGTGTCCAACTGCCCTGCGGCAACCTCCGGCGCCAGCCGGTAGGACTCAATCAGGGCTCGGTATTCCGGACCGAATTCCGGCTCGGGACACATACGCGCCACCTCGCTTTCAAGGGCTTCTGCTTATTAGATCGTTGAGCGAGGCAAAAGGTTTACACCGAGAAAAATATTTTTTTGACTCATGGTTCAGGGATTTACCCGAACTCGGGGTGCCTGTGTGATGCGGGCGGCCAGTAGCCGCCCCTACTTATTACCTATTACTTTTTCCTTTTCCGCCGCCTCTGCGGGGTCGGATCAGACACTTGGGGCCCGTGCCGATGAGATCCTCCCGGTGGCAGAGGGTGAGGGCCTCGTGGACCAGGCCGTAGTTCTTGGGATCCCGGTACTGGATCAGCGCCCGCTGCATGGCCTTCTCGTGGGGATCCTTGGCCACGTAGACCGGCTGCATGGTGCGGGGATCCAGGCCGGTGTAGTACATCACCGTGGAAATGGTGGAGGGGGTGGGGTAGAAATCCTGCACCTGCTCGGGCATATAGCCCATGTCCCGGACGTGCTCCGCCAGGGCGATGGCATCCTCCAGCCGGGAGCCGGGATGGGAGGACATGAGATAGGGCACCACGTACTGATCCAGCCCCATCTGGGCGCAGAGCTTCTTGTACTTCTCCACAAAGCGCTCGTAGACCGCGTTCCGGGGCTTGCCCATGAGATCCAGCACATGATCCGAAACGTGCTCCGGGGCCACCCGGAGCTGGCCGGAAACGTGGTATTTTACCAGCTCCCGGAAGAAGGTATCGTCCTTGTCCGCCAGCAGATAGTCGAAGCGGATGCCGCTGCGGATAAAGACCTTCTTCACCCCGGGCAGGGCCCGAACCTTGCGAAGAAGGTTTACATAATCCGAATGGTCTGCCCGCAGGTTCCTGCAGGGCCGGGGGAACAGGCACTGCTTGCCCGCGCAGACCCCCTTGGTGAGCTGCTTTTCGCAGGCGGGCAGGCGGAAGTTGGCGGTGGGGCCGCCCACGTCGTGGATGTAGCCCTTGAACTCCGGATCCTTGGTCATGCGCTCCGCCTCCCGGAGGATGGACTCGTGGCTGCGGGTCTGGATGATCCGGCCCTGGTGGAAGGTGATGGCGCAAAAGGAGCAGCCGCCGAAGCAGCCCCGGTTGGAGGTGAGGGAGAACTTGATCTCCTTGATGGCCGGGACGCCCCCCAGCTTCTCATAGCTGGGGTGGTAGGTATTCTCGTAGGGCAGGTCGTAGGTGAGATCCATTTCCTCCTCGCTCAGGGGCTTCTGGGGCGGGTTCTGGATCACGAATTCCTTGCCGTAGGGCTCGATCAGCGGCTTGGCGGTGAAGGGGTCGGTGTTGAGATACTGGGTGTAGAAGGAGCGGGCGTAGGCGGTCTTGTCGGCCTTCACCGTCTCCCAATCCGGCAGGGTGATGCCGTCCACCACCTGGTCGGTGGTCTTGGAGCGGTAGACGGTGCCGTCCAGGAAGCTGAGATCGTGGACGGAGAGCCCCGCATTCAGGGCGTCCGCCACCTCCACGATGGAGCGCTCCCCCATGCCGTAGAGCAGCAGATCCGCCTGGGCGTCCAGCAGGATGGAGCGCTTCATCTTGTCGCTCCAATAGTCGTAGTGGGCCAGACGGCGGAGGCTGGCCTCCATGCCGCCGATGATGATGGGCACGTCCTTGTAGGTCTGGCGGATCAGATTGCAGTAGACCACGGTGGCATAGTCTGGCCGCTTGCCCGTGGCCCCGCCGGGGGTGTAGGCGTCCATCTTCCGGTGGTGCTTGAAGACGGAGTAGTGGTTCACCATGGAGTCCATGTTGCCGCCCATCACCAAAAAGCCCAGCCGGGGCCGCCCCAGGGCGTCGATGGACGCCGGGTCCTTCCAGTCGGGCTGGGAAATAATGCCCACCCTGTAGCCCGCGTGCTCCAGGATGCGGGAGATAATGGCGTGGCCAAAGGAGGGATGGTCCACGTAGGCGTCGCCGATGATATAGACGAAGTCGCACTGATCCCAGCCGCGCTTCTTCATATCACGTTTTGAAATAGGAAGAAACATGACTACCTCCTGAATTGACAGGTGACAATTGAGAATTATCGGAGTTTTGCAAATTACTATTCTGGTTATCGGCTTAAGTCAGCAAACACACCGTAGGGGCGAGCTGTTTTAATCCATATATGTAGAGCTGATTCGTACATCTGTGCCTTTTACAGAAATCTCAATGCTCACGCCGACTGCGCCTTGGTTCGTTCCCAGCTCAACTCGGTATTCGTCTTCCGATGTTTGGACCGGTTTCCCGTAGTAGTAGCCCTTCTCGTTCTCAAGAACAGCAATTTCTTTGGATTTCCATGCTTCAAACAGACTTTTCGCGCTTTCCTCGCTGTCACATGTTGCTTTTGCATCCACGGAGAACATATCTGTATCGTGTACAAAGGTAACTGTCACAGCCGTCTGAACGCCGTCCAATTCTATCTCATAAGAGTAATACGTTTCAGCCCATTCGCTTTTTTCTTGGACCAGCTTTGGCTCGCCCAACCGCGCTGTGATCTCGTTTGGTTTCATGTCAAAGCTCAGCCCATCAATAAACCCAATTGCAGGCGCGGTGCCGCAGCTACTAAACAACAGCATAAACGCGGCACAAAGAATACAAAGAATCGTTTTCCTTTTCATTTCAATTTCTCCCTGTCGAACCAAACCCGCCCGCGCCGCGTGCCGTTTCGTCGAGGCTGTCCGCCTCAAAAAAGCTGGCCGTCATGCAGGGGACGAGGACGAGCTGGGCGATACGTTCGCCGGGCTCCACGGTGCGGCGTTCCGTGCCGTGGTTGTGGAGGGGGATGAACCACTCTCCCCGGTAGTCCGCGTCGATCACCCCCACCTTGTTGGCGGGGGCCAGGTCCCGCTTGGAGGCCAGGCCGGAGCGGGCAAAGGTCAGCCCCACCCACCCGGCAGGAATCGCCATGGCAAAGCCCAGCGGGATCATTTTCGTTTCCTGGGGGCCGATCTCCACGGGCGCGTCCAGGCATGCGTACAGATCCGCCCCGGCGGAGCTGGCCGTGGCGTAGGCGGGAAGGATGGCACCCGCCCGCAGGCGTTTGATGGGAATGTCGGTCATGGTTTGGCCTCCTTGATTTGATGAAGTATCGCCATTGGGCGATATGAAGTATGCCCGTGGCATATGAAGTGTGTCTGACGACACATGAAGTATTTCCTGCGGCAATATGGACAAAACAGGCATCTTTTTCCCAAAATATGGCGCAAGCCATACTTCATATCCGAATCAACGGATACTTCATACGGTGCAGCTGTACTTCATATTTGCGCCAGCAAATACTTCATTTTTACCGTCCCAACCGGTACTTGAAATCCCGGTAGCCGAAGTCGGTCAGGCGTTCCAGGGTCCCGTCCTCGGCGCGGCGCCAGATCTGGGGCAGGGGCATGCCGTTGAAGGTGTTGTTTTTGCAGGTGGAATAAATCGCCAGGTCCCCGAAGAGGACCAGCTCCCCGATTTGCAGGGGGTGGTCGAATTCGTAATCCCCGATCACGTCCCCGGAGAGACAGGAGGGGCCGCCGAGGCGATAGACGTTCGCTCTGTCATCCTGAGCGGAGCGCAGCGGAGTCGAAGGATCCGTATTCTCCGATGCAGGGGGAACGGATTCTTCGCTGCGCCGCGAAGCAAGTCCTTTAGGGCGCTCAGAATGACAGTCCTGGGAGGCTTCTGCCTCGGGCGGGCGGCCGATGGCCGCCCCTACCGCCCCGTATACCGGAGGCTGATACGGCATCTCAATCACGTCCGGCATGTGGCAGGCGGCGGAGCAATCCAAAATCGCGTTGACGACCCCGCCGTTTTCCGTGATGTCCAGCACCCGGGATGCCAGGAAGCCCGCGTTCAGAGCCCAGGCCTCGCCGGGCTCCAGGTAGACCGTCACGCCCCAGCGTTCCCGGGCGAAACGGATGCAGCGCTCCAGGCGCTGGATATCGTAGCCCGGGCGGGTGACGTGGTGGCCGCCGCCCATGTTGAGCCATTTCATCCGGGGCAGCACGTCGCCGAACTTTTCCGCCACGGCCTCCAGCGTGATCTCCAATGCGTCGGAGTCCTGCTCGCAGAGGGTGTGGAAGTGGAGTCCGTCCAGCAGGCCCAGCAGCTCGGGGGTCATAAGCTTATCCCACTGGGCCCGGGTGGTGCCCAGGCGGGAGCCGGGGGCGCAGGGGTCGTAGATCTCGTGGCCCTCCTGGGTGGAGCACTCCGGATTGATCCGCAGGCCCAGACTCTTGCCTGCGGCCTTGGCCTTGGGGCCGAATTTGGCCAGCTGGGCCGGGGAGTTGAAGACGATGTGGCCCGCATAGCCCAGCAGCTCGTCGAACTCATCGGCTCGGTAGGCCCCGCAGAAAACGTGGACCTCCTTCTCCGGCAGGGTCTCCCAGCCCAGGCGCGCCTCAAAGAGACCGCTGGCCTCAGTACCGGCCAAGATTGGGGCCAGAACAGGATAGCAGTCATAGTTGGAGAAGGCCTTCTGGGCCAGGAGCCAGCGGCAGCCCGTTCGGGCGGCGACCCCCGCCATTAGTTCCCCGTTTCGCCGCAGGGCCGCCTCATCCAGAATGTAACAGGGCGTGGCAAGACACCCGAAGACCTCTTCGGGTGTCTTGCCACGCAGAGCGGCGAAGGGTGCGTTCCGGTCCGCCATCAGGGGACCAGCGCCGGGTCGTGGGACTCGGACTTGGGCAGGCCGTATTTGTCCAGGGCGGCCAGGAAAGGATCGGGATCGAACTCCTCCACGGTGTGGACGCCGGGGGTGGTCCACTTGCCGGTGAGCATCATCAGCGCGCCGCACATGGCGGGGACGCCGGTGGTGTAGGAGATGGCCTGGGAGGCGACCTCCTTGTAGCATTCCTGGTGATCGCATACGTTGTAGATATAATAGGTCTTCTCCTTGCCGTCCTTGCGGCCGGTGAAGATGCAGCCGATGTTGGTCTTGCCGTGGGTGCGGGGGCCCAGGCTGGCGGGATCGGGCAGCAGGGCCTTGAGGAACTTGATGGGGACGATCTCGTGGCCCTCAAAGTTGATGGGGGTGGTGGAGAGCATACCCACGTTCTCCAGACACTTCATGTGGGTCAGATAGCTCTGGCCGAAGGTCATAAAGAAGCGGATGCGCTTGACCTCGGGGATGTTCTGGGCCAAGGACTCGATCTCCTCGTGGTGGAGCAGGTACATATCCTTGTCCCCCACCTGGTCGAAGTTGTACTCCCGCTTGATACTCATGGCGGGGATCTCGACCCAGTGGCCGTTCTCCCAATAGGAGCCGGGGGCGCTGACCTCCCGGAGGTTGACCTCGGGGTTGAAGTTGGTGGCGAAGGCATAGCCGTGGTCGCCGCCGTTGCAGTCCAGGATGTCGATGGTGTCGATCTCGTCGAACTCGTGCTTCTTGGCGTAGGCGCAGTAGGCCTGGGTCACGCCCGGGTCGAAGCCGCAGCCCAGCAGGGCGGTGAGGCCGGCCTCCTCGAAGCGCTTGCGGTAGGCCCACTGCCAGGAGTAGTCAAAGTAGGCGGAGAAGCCCTGCTCCTTGCAGCGCTTTTCGTAGATCTTGCGCCATTCGGGATCGTCGGTGTCCTCGGGCTCGTAGTTGGCGGTGTCCATATAGTTGACCTTGCACTGCAGGCAGGCCTCCATAATGGTCAGATCCTGGTACGGCAGGGCGATGTTCATGACCAGGTCAGGCTTGTAGGAGCGGATCAGAGCGCAAAGCTCCTCCACGCTGTCGGCGTTGACCTGTGCGGTGGTGATCTTGGTGGTAGTCTTGTCCTTCAGCTCGGCAGCCAGGGCGTCGCACTTGGATTTCGTGCGGCTGGCGATGCACAGCTCGGTGAAGACCTCCGGCAGCATACAGCACTTGCGAATGGCCACGTTGGCAACGCCGCCGCAGCCGATGACGAGAACTCTGCTCATTGTTATTTCCTCCTTAGTTTTGAATGAAAATATGAAACTATGAAAGAATGAAACTATTGAGGTGTTTTTCAATTCTGCGAATTGAAAAAGGAAAAACGACCTGCGTTATTCATTACCTTTCATGTTTTGCTTCGCTGTATTGATTGATTTGATCAGTAATACGCGTAATTCGTTGCAGGGAACGGATAAACGGGAAAAAGTCTCCTCGGAGATATAATCCGCACCATGCAGCAGTTCCAGCCAATAATAGGTTTCGTTGGTTTCTTTCAGTGCGATTTGCAGTTTTGAAATAAAATCCGCCTTGCTCTGCGCATAACGGGCTTCCCGAATATTTGCGCCGATGGAAGTTCCACTCTTGCAGACCTGATAGGAAGCAACGCGCTCGTTTTGTTGTTCCAACCAGTGAGAAAAACGCATCATCTCAATGCCGAACGTTAAAGGAAGCTCGGATAATTTATCCCGTTTCATTCCGGCCCCCACGATCATCAGTATGGTTCAAATGGCAATTTGAACCATACTACAATAGTTTCATAGTTTCATTTCAACAGGGCCAGCTCGTTCAGGTCGGCGGCAACGACGTTGGTTTTTGCCACCGTCAAAATCGCCTCCAGAAGCTGGGGGATGCTGATGACGCTGAATCCCGCCCAAATGATAAACGATTCACTTGGTTACGAATGGGACACCGCAATCCAGGCAGCGGACCCGGTTGTTTTGCTGGGGCATTCCGCAGCGGGGACAGGTTACGCGACCGGGGCGATCCGGGTCCGGAATCGGCTCAACTGCATCGGGTTCGGCTGTTTTCTCCTCGCGGTCCGGGCTGCCGTTTCGATCCGTTGTGGTCTTGGCGGATGGCACGCCCTGCGCCGAAAGCCGTTCCTGCAGGGAGGAGACCCGCTCCTCCAGGCTGTTTTTCACCCATTGGATATCTTCTGTGTTTGCCAGGGTCGTGTCGATCAGCTTGGCGTAGGAGAAGGCCAGAACGGGCAGCAGAACAGCCGAAATCAGAGAAACCAGGATGGCCCAGGTGTTAGGATCGTAGGAATCCCTCGTGGTCAGAACGGCGACGACCTGCAGGGCTGCCACCAGGCAGCCCACAATTCGAATAAAGCTTGCGAAGCCTTTGGACATGACGATACACTTCCTTATTTCAAAATTGCAAATGAAAGAATCAAACTATACCTCTTTCTTTTTTTCATCTGTTCAGCAGCCCGTAGGGGCCGAACTCGTAGAGTCACGAAGTATGCCTACATCGGCCCTTTTAGCTGCTTTTGGCCCGGAAACGAGGGCGGATGTGGGCATCCGCCCCTACGGTTCTGAAAAATGAAATCGTCATGGGGCAAACGGCTCGGATAATTTATCCCGTTTCATTCCGGCCCCCACGATCATTAACATGGTTCAAATGGCAATTTGAACCATACCACAATATTTTCATATTTTCATAGTTTCATAGTCTCATTTCAGCAGCGCCAGCAGCAGCTCTCTTAATACTTTACAGGCCGTGGCAGTGCTGACGCCGGACGGGTCCAGCATGGGGGCCAGCTCGTTGACGTCGGCGGCGACTACATTGGTTTTCGCCACCGTCAGAATCGCCTCCAAAAGCTGGGGGAAGGTAACGCCGCCCGCCTCCGGCGTGCCGGTGCCGGGGAAGCAGGACGGGTCGAGGCAGTCGAGGTCAATGGTGAAGTAGACAGGAACCTTGGCGGCGGCCAGCTTTTCACAGCATTCCCGCAAGCCGTCAAAGGAGAAGGGATGCAGCTCCGTGTGGGCGTTTGCAAACTCGAACTCACTCCGGTCGCCGCTGCGGATGCAGAACTGGTGGATGCGCCCGTCGCCCAGAATATCGTGGCAGCGACGGATCACGCAGGCGTGGCTCAGCTTCGCGCCCAGGTAGTCGTCCCGCAGATCGGCGTGGGCGTCAAAGTGGACGATATGCAGCTCGGGATACTTTTTTGCCACGGCCCGCACGCTGCCCAAAGTGACCAGATGCTCGCCGCCCAGAAGCAGTGACAGCTTTCCGGCCTCCAGGATCTCCTCGGCCCGGGCCTGGATGTCCGCCAGGGCCATTTCCGCAGAACCGAAGCAGAGCTCCAGGTCGCCGCTGTCGAAGACGGCGTAGTCCGTCAGATCCTTCTGCTGGTAGGGGCTCCAGGTCTCGATGCCGAAGCTCTCATGCCGCATGGCAGCGGAGCCGAAGCGGGCGCCGGGCCGGAAGGAGGTGGTGGAGTCAAAGGGCGCGCCGAAGAGGACGATTTTTGCCTCCTCGAAGGGGGCGTCGCAGGCGATGAAGGTCTCCACGTTGGGCTTCATCCCTCCACCTCCTTCAGCAGCTTTTCCAAAAAGGCGGGCAGGCAGAAGGCGCCCACGTGCAGGCGGGTGGTGTAGTACTTGGTTTGCAGGTTCAGCTTGTTCCAGCCCTCCGCGTCCAGATCGTCCACGGGGTGGTATTTCTTGGAGGCGAAGCCGAAGGTCCAGTAGCCCGCCGCGTAGGTGGGGATGTGGGCCTGGTAGACCCGGGAGATGGGGAAGGTGTGGACAATGCGCTGGTGGGAGCGCTGCATGGCCTCGGCGTCGTGCTGGTAGAAGGGGCTTCCCTGCTGGTTTACCATGATGCCGTCCTCCCGCAGGGCGTTGTAGCAGATGCCGTAAAACTCCCGGGTGAAGTAGCCCTCGGAGGGGCCGAAGGGGTCGGTGGAGTCCACGATGATCAGGTCGTACTGCTCGGAGCAGCGACGGATGAAGCGCAGGGCGTTGTCGTAATAGATGTGAACCCGGCGGTCGTCCAGACGGGAGGCGTTCTCCGGCAGGTAGGCCCGGCAGGCCTTGATAACCTCGGGATCCATCTCCACCAGGTCGATCCGCTCGATCCGCTCGTAGCGGGCCAGCTCCTTGACCACGCCGCCGTCGCCCGCGCCGATGACCAGCACGTCCTTAATGGCGGGGTGGACGGCCATGGGCACATGGGTGATCATTTCGTCGTAGATAAACTCGTCCCGCTCGGTGAGCTGGACGTTCCCATCCAGCGCCAGCACCCGCCCGAACTCGGGGGTGTCGAAAATATCAATGCGCTGGTAGTCGCTCTGCTGGGAGTATAAGTGCTTGTTGATCCGGATGGAGTGCTTCACATCCGGCGCGTGAAATTCGGAGAACCAGAGTTCCATGGTGATTCCTCCTGTATTGTATGTAGGGACAAGCATTGCTTGTCCGCTTCCTTTGAGCAGGGTGGTAAATATTCGTAGGGACAAGCATTGCTTGTCCGGCATTCGGAACGAATGCGATTTGCCGGAGGCAAATACAGCGGTACAAGGCAACTAACCTGCATGGATCGCCCTACCGGGCGATCGTTTGCTGTGCAAACGCGGACAAGCGATGCTTGTCCCTACGCAGGGGGGGCGGGGGTGCGTCGGCTCAGGGGACATAATACCTGTCCAAAAACCATTTGGTCGGATTGTTGTCAATATATTGCCATATTCCCCTGTAATCCTGTTCATTTCGGATTACATGATCGTGAAAATGGATTTGCCAGATGTTTTTGCCAAGACGCTTGGTAATTATGCCCTTCAACTGCTGCACAATCCGGGATATGCTCGGACACGGTGCTCCCTCGTCCTGCAAGGCCAGAATCAGATGAACGTGGTTCGGCATAATGACGTACTTGTCCAGGGCAGCACCGGGATAATGCACAGGGATGGCCCGAATGGCCTCGTCAACTACAACGCCGGTTTCGCTCAGGATCATGGAGGATTGCTGCGTTTCTTCAGCCTCCGTGACGTGGCCTAAAAGACAGGCCCTGTCCGCTGTGCAAAAGGTGATGAAATAGTAACCGGGCAACTGATAGTCATAGGTTTGCAGACGGTTTGGCTTTCGCTCCGGGCGTGTGGTCATGATCGAAGCTCCTCAGCGTGTTCGTAGGGACAAGCATCGCTTGTCCGCCCTGTTCGAAGAGGGTAGTTTTACTTCGTAGGGACAAGCATTGCTTGTCCGGCATTCGGAACGAATGCGATTTGCCGGAGGCAAATATAGCAGTGCCAAGCAACCGACCTGCATGGATCGCCCTTGCCGGGCGATTGTTTGCTGCGCAAACGCGGACAAGCGATGCTTGTCCCTACGCAGGGAGTCGGGGGTGCGGTGCGGACGGGCGGACAAGCGATGCTTGTCCCTACAAAGTGGACGGCAGGCGGCCTATGGGCGGCGGATCGATGAAACAACTGCATAGACGATGGCTGCGATTACGACAGGGATCTCAAGCAGTGATATTTTGGAGTTGTGAAAAACGATAGACAGGCCGATGATTAGAAAGAGAATGCTGCAAAGGCAGAAGGCCACGGCGGACTGGCGGTAGTGTGGTTTTTTATCCATGGATTCCCGCTCTTTTTTCGTCGCGAAGATCCAGGCGTTGTTCAGCAGATACCCCCGCTCCAGAAAATGCCGGATGCTGGGAAAGGCGAAGGTTCCTGAGATAAGGAATGCTGCAACGGCGGGGATCCATTCTCCTGTACGCATTGCCGTGAACTCCTTTTCGCTGTTTTTGACACAGTAGGGACAAGCATTGCTTGTCCGGCATTCGGAACGAATGCGATTTGCCGGAGGCAAATACAGCGGTACAAGGCAGCTAACCTGCATGGATCGCCCTGCCGGGCGATTGTTTGCTCCGCAAACACGGACAAGCGATGCTTGTCCCTACGCAGGGGATCGGGGGTACGGTGTGGACGGGGCGGACAAGCAATACCCATAAAGGGCACAGGTGCTTGTCCCTACGCAGGGGGTCGGAGGTGCGGTGTGAATGGGGCGGACAAGCGATGCTTGTCCCTACATGCGTTTAGGCCAGCACGTTCAGCCGCAGGATATCCGGATCCTCGGGGCCGGTCATGGAGCAGCCTTTTTCCTTGGCGAACTTGATATAGTCCAGAATGTCCCGGGTGATGCGCTCGCCGGGGGCCAGGATGGGGATGCCGGGAGGATAGCACATGACGAACTCGCTGCACACGCAGCCCTCCGTCTCGTCCAGGGGCAGGGATTTCTTCGGGGCGTAGAAGGCCTCCTGGGGGGTGGCCACCACCTCGGGGTCCAGATACTCCGTATCCAGCAGGCCGGAGCCGTCCCGCTGATAGCGGCGTCGGATCTCCGCCAGGGCGGACACCAGACGCTCCAGCTCCTGGGTCCGGTCGCCGATGGAGAGGTAGGCCAGAATATTGCCGATGTCGCCGAACTCGATCTGGATGTCGTACTCATCCCGGAGAATGTCGTAGACCTCGATGCCGGCCAGGCCGATATCCCGGGTGTGGATGGACAGCTTGGTGGGGTCGAAGTCAAAGATGGAGTCGCCGTTCACCAGCTCCTTGCCGAAGGCGTAGTAGCCGCCGATGGCGTTGACCTCCTCCCGGGCGTAGTCCGCCATGGTGGCTACCTTGGCGAAGATCTCCCGGCCCCGCAGCGCCAGCATCCGGCGGCTGATGTCCAGGGAGGACATGAGCAGATAGGAACCGGAGGTGGTCTGGGTCAGGTTGATGATCTGCCGGACGTGGCCGGGGTTCATCCGGGGGCCGGTGAGCAGGAAGGAGGACTGGGTCAGGCTGCCGCCGGACTTGTGCATGGACACGGCGGCCATATCCGCCCCCGCCTCCATGGCGGAGGTGGGCATCCCCGCGCCGAAGTAGAAGTGGGTGCCGTGGGCCTCGTCGGCCAGGCAGTACATCCCCGCGTCGTGGGCCATGCGGACGATGGCCTTCAGATCGGAGCAGATGCCGTAGTAGGTGGGGTTGTTCACCAGCACCGCCACGGCGTCCGGGTTCTCCCGGATGGCCTTGAAGACCTGATCCCGGCGCATCCCCAGGGAGATGCCCAGCCGGTCGTCCACCTCGGGGTTCACGTAGACCGGCACCGCGCCGCAGAGAACCAGGGCGTTGATCACGGAGCGGTGGACGTTCCGGGGCAGGATGATCTTGTCGCCCCGCTTGCAGGTAGCCAGCACCATGGTCTGCACCGAGGAGGTGGTACCGCCCACCATCAGGAAGGCGTGGGCCGCGCCGAAGGCGTCGGCGGCCAGGTCTTCGGCCTCTTTGATCACAGAAACCGGGTGGCAGAGATTGTCCAGCGGTTTCATGGAGTTGACGTCGATGGTGACGCATTTTTCTCCCAAAAAGGCTGTCATTTCGGGATTGCCCCGGCCGTGCTTGTGGCCGGGCACGTCAAAGGGGACCACCCGCATTTGGCGGAAGGTCTGCAGCGCCTCATAGATGGGCGCACGGTTCTGGTCGAGGCAGGCGGGATACTCATTCATAGCGAAAACCCCCAAAAAACAAAAAATCACAGGCCGCAGCCTGCGAAGGGTCAAGCACCGGAAACGCTCAGCCCCGGACGGGGTTCAGCATGGGATCGGCGGATGTGAGAGCCTATACAGCAATCAATACTTTTACTGCTCTTATTGACCGTTTCACAAGTCTGCGTGAAAAACGCATTTCGGTTATGAAGTAACCAACTTATAAAAAAGAATAGATCAGTCGATAGACTCTGTCCGTGACATTTTCCTTATATACTATACAAAAAACGGCACGGGAAGTCAAGTTTTTTCAAAATAATATTCTGAAAACGGCACTGCGAAAAATTTAACACTTTTCCGAAAAATACCCATTGTTTTCCGAAGCAAAATCGGTTATGATATAAAAGTAGAGAAATAACAAGTGTGAGGTGACTCCTTTGATCAACGTTGATATTTCCAATGTGTGGGGCGAATTGTCTCTCAATGATCTTCTGGGGCTGGAGAAGGAGGTCTTCTCCGCCCACAAAACCCTGATCGAGCGCAAGGGCCCCGGCTCCGATTACCTGGGCTGGCTGGATCTCCCCTGCTTTGAGGCCACCGACGAGATGCGGCGCATCGTCTCGGCTGCCAAGCGCATCCGCGAGCACTCCGAGGTCTTCGTGGTGGTGGGCATCGGCGGATCCTATCTGGGGCCCCGGGCCGCCATCGAGCTGGTGAAGGGGCAGAACCACAACCTCCGGGGCAGAGATCCCCAGATCTTCTTCGCCGGCAACAATCTGTCCACCCGGGCCTGGCAGGAGCTGTGCGCCCTGCTGGAGGGCAAGGACTTCTCCATCAACATCATCTCCAAGTCCGGCACCACCACCGAGCCCGCCATCGCCACCCGGGCGCTGAAATGGATGCTGGAGCGGAAGTACGGCGCGGACGAGGCCAAGAAGCGCATCTTCGTCACCACCGACCCTGCCAAGGGCGCCCTGCGGCAGATCGCCACAGAGGAGGGCTACGAGAGCTTCGTGATCCCGCCGGACGTGGGCGGGCGCTACTCCGTGCTCACTGCCGTGGGCCTGCTGCCTCTGGCTGTGGCCGGCATGGACATCACCGAGCTGATGTTCGGCGCAGCTGCTGCCCAGCGCGATATGGCGTCCTTCTCCTTCGAGAATCCCGCCTGGCTCTATGCCGCGGCCCGCAACCTGCTCTACCGCAGCGGCAAGAAGCTGGAAATCCTCTGCAACTGGGAGCCCTCCGCCCGCCTCTTCGGCGGCTGGTGGCAGCAGCTCTTCGGCGAGTCTGAGGGCAAGGACGGCAAGGGCATCTTCCCCGTCACCGCGGAATTCACCGCCGACCTCCACTCCCTGGGCCAGATGATCCAGCAGGGCGAGCGCAACCTCTTTGAGACGGTGATCCGCTTTGCCCCGCCCCGCAAGCGCACCATGATCGAAATGGACTGGAAGAACCTGGACGGGCTGAACTATCTGGAGGGAAAGAGCCTGGACTTCGTGGAGGAGCAAGCCTTCCAGGGCACCCTGGCCGCCCATGTGGACGGCGGCGTGCCTGTGATCCTGGTGCAGACCGACGAGGTCTGCGACCGCACCCTGGGCGAGCTGTTCTTCTTCTTCGAGCTGAGCTGCGGCATCTCCGCCTATATGCTGGGGGTCAACCCCTTCAACCAGCCCGGCGTGGAGTTCTACAAGCGCAATATGTTCCAGCTTCTGGGCAAGCCCGGCTACGAAACCAAACAGTGATCCCGTTCCTTGCAGGCAGGCTCCGGCCGCCTGCAAGCGGGGTTTTCCCAATATACAATAAAGGAGACGATTTCCAATGGTCAAATTGATCGCCGGCCTGAGCGGCACCGGCAAAACACAGAAAATGCTCGCCGAAATCAACGAGGCAGTGGAGAAGGAGCAGGGCAGCCTGGTTTGCATCGAGCTCAAGACCTCTCTGCGCTACGATCTGAACTACAAGGTCCGACTGATCGAGTACCAAACCTATCAGCTGGAGGGCGTTGCGTCCCTCAAGGCCTTTATCTCCGGTCTCCATGCCGGCAACTTCGACATCTCTCATCTCTACCTCAAGAGCATCCACCGTCTTTTGGGCACCGACAACCCGGAGGTCATGGCGGAGTTCTGCGCCTGGTGCGAGCGCTTCGGCCAGGCCAATGGGATTGGCTTCACCATGACGGCGCGGGCGGATCTTGAGACCGCCCCCGACTCGCTGAAGAAGTACCTGTAATACATCATCAAAAAATGCCGCGGCAGTTCCCGAGGGAGCTGCCGCGGTTTTCTTAACCGGCCAGGAAGGCCTCCGGATCCTGCGGGACGTTGTTTCTATATACCGCGAAGTGCAGATGGGGCTCGCTGCCCACTTCGCCCAGGGCTGTCTTGCCCACGACGCCGATGGTCTGCCCGGCGCTGACCTGTTCGCCGGCGGTGACCGAAACCTCCTCCGCCAGGTTGGCGTAGTGGGTCACGTAGCCGCCCTCGTGGGAAATGGTCACGGTCCTGCCCAGCATATCGTCGTCAAAAACGGAGAGGACCGTTCCGTCCGCCACGGCGCAGACCTCGCTGCCCTCCGGGGCTGCCAGATCCATGCCCGCATGGGTGCGCCAATCCCGGGTGGTGGGGTTGAAGGACAGCTTATCCATGCTGTACTCCTGCACCACGCTTCCCTCCACGGGACGGAAGCGGATGGCCGCCGGCACAGGGATGGGCTTCGGCTGCTGTGCAGCCTCGGTAGCCGCCTCGGTCTCCGGCTCCACAGGGGCGACAGGATGGTTGGGCTTCACCGAGATGACGGGAGTCTCCGTGTCCGGCAGTACGCTCCCGTTCATCCTGGGCAGGGTCGGCAGGACGGCAGCCTGCACCGCGTCCGGGAACTCGGCAGCAGGCTCCTCCTCATGCAGGCTTTGCACGAAGAGCCAGCCGGACACTGCCACGGCCGCTGTGCAGATCGCCAGCGCCAGGTAGTAGCCCCTGTCGCCGGAGAGCTTTTTCTTCATTTGTTTCCATTTCATGGTAATACACCTCCGAGCGGAGTATGCCCGGAGAATCGGCGGATTATACCACCCCGCGGTTTTTTGATCCGCTGCCGGGGAATCATCCGGAAAATGCCTGCCCCCGGCAGGGCCCCTCGCTCCCGGCCTCGCCCCCGGCAACCGGTACTTGACCGGGGGCGCGCTGTCGTGTATAATGGGGAGAAATGGGAACCCCCATCGGAAAGGAGCACAGACCATGCAACTGCACAAAAGACTGACGGCTCTCCTGCCGGCCTTGGCGATCGTCCTTGCGCTGACTGCCTGCTCGGAAAACGGGCTGGACAGCAGCGTCTTCGGGGTAAAGGAAACGGAAACCGCCCAAACGACCGCGCCCACGCCGGAGGAGACTGAAACAGCCACCGAGACTGCCGCTCCCCAGACGCTTGCGAGCTCGGAGGAAACCAGCCCCGTGACCTCCGTGAGCCAGGTGGAGACCGACCCCGACGACACCTTCGTCGACATCGGCAGCCCCAAAATCGATACGGAATTCGCGGGAGCCTGGGGCTATCCGCTGGATTACCTGACGCTGCTGCAATATGGCTCTGCACAGACGGAGCAGCTCGACAATACGACTGCATCTTTTGAGGAGGTCTTTGACGGCATTACGTTGAAAATGAACCTGGATCTGCAGGACGACGGCAGCTATGCCCTGGGCGTTGACGAAGGCTCCGCCATTACTGCGGTACAGCTCATCCTCTCCAAGCTGAGCGAGAACGTCCTCCCCCTGGTCACCGGCATGATGGGAATGTCGGAGGAGGAGCTGGCCGCCGCGGTGGAGGCGCAGGGCATGACCATGGAGGAATTCCTGGAACGGATGGAGGCGTCCCTGCGGGAGCAGATGAGTCCCGGGAAATTGGCCGCGAGTATGCAAGCCTATACCCAGACCGGCTCCTGGCGCTGCGTGGACGGCAAGCTCTACCTGGTGGAGGAGGGCGGCCTCGTTGACCCGGAGCAGTATGTGACCGTGGAGCTCCGCAGCGACACGCTGGTCGTCACCGGCGTCTCCGACGGCAGCCAGGAAGACCCCATGTATCTGGGGGAGCTCCCCATGGTCCTCACCCGCAGATAAGCAAGGCAGAAAGCAGGATCCCCGGAACAGTCTTTTCATCGACTGTTCCGGGGATCCTTTGGTTATGCGCGAAGCAGCGCGGCCAGGTTTTCCTCGCAGTGCTCGATCTCCCGGCTGATCCGCTGCAGGAAGGGCCCCTCACCGGGGAAGGCTTGATCCATCGCCAGCCCCAGCAGGGTCATGGAGATGCTGCGCTCCACCCGGCCCAGCAGGTTTCCGTCGTCCAGGGCGTCCAGCCAGTATTTGTAGAGGCTGTAAGCCAGATACCGGGCGTAGACCTCCGGGGTATCTGTTTCCCATGGCTCCCGTAGGGGCGCACATTGTGCGCCCGCCCCGCCCTGCACGTAGGGACGGCACTCTGCCGTCCGCGTTCCCCGTAGGGGCGCACATTGTGCGCCCGCCCTGTTTTTCAGATGCGCCCGGAGCTGAGCCAGCTTCTCCCCCCAGGCGGGGGAAAGGATCTCCAGCCCGGCAAAGCGCTCCGCAAGACGATCCAGGTGACAGGTGATAGGTGACACGGGACAAGTGCCTCGCTGGCGCACACTGTGCGCCCCTACGGCGGCTGCGGTTTCCGACCCTCTCATTGCGAGCCAGTGCGCACACCGGCGTGGCAATCCGCGTCCCCCGTCCCCTTCATTATGCATGATGCATGATGCATTTTGCATTCCGCCACCCGGTGCCTCGGGCGGGCGGCCAATGGCCGCCCCTACGGCGCAGGCGGTTTCCCAGCGGCGCAGGCGGATTGCCCAATCGTGGCGGAGGCGTCGCTCCGGGGCAGCCTGCATGGAGGCCGCCAGGCGACGCAGCAGCTGAATCCGCCGGCCCAGGGGCAGCTCCTCCCGGGCCAGCAGCGCCAGCGCCAGCTCCCGGCCCCGGCGCAGCCGGAGGTAGGTCTCCGGATCCAGCTCGTTGGGCACGATGGGGGCCTCGTCCTCCCAGGTCTCCCATTCCAGCGGGGCGCTGACCGCCAGGGCGTAGGCCGTGGGGCAGCTCAGGCTGAGGCCGTGCTCCGTGAGATTACCGAACTCCCGGTGGAAGCGGGGATATTCCCGGCAGACCCGGCAGAGGGCCTCGTGGCCGAAGTGCCGCTGCACATGGCAGAGCCCGTCCGGATCCAGCAGGACGCACACGCGGTGTTCGTCCTGGCGCAGGAGGGGCTCGTCCGGTTCTGCGGTTCGGGAGTCCACCTCATCCGTCATCGGGCTTCCGTGAGACGCCCGATGCCACCTTCCCCTCAAGGGGAAGGCTTTGGCGGGAACAATACCGGCCTGCACCCGCGCCCCTGCCGCGCCTTCGAGCTTTTCGTACAGCTTCAGGGTCTCCTCGTCCGGGACGATCTCCCAGCCGGCCCGGCAGCAGCTGTCGGGGCAGGCCTCGGCAGCGCAGGCAAAGGCCCGGAAGCTCTTGGGCGCAAGATGCTTCATCACGGCCTTGCGATGTGCTTGAGCATCTCCACGCAGCGCTCCATGTCCTCCACGGGGATGTACTCATAGCGGCCGTGGTAGTTCTCGCCGCCGGTGCAGAGGTTGGGACAGGGCAGGCCCTCGAAGCTCAGCCGGGCCCCGTCCGTGCCGCCCCGGATGGGGACTGTCACAGGGTTCATCCCGGCGGCCTTCATGGCGGCCTCGGCCCGCTCCACCACGTGCATCACGGGCAGGATCTTTTCCTTCATGTTGTAGTAGCTGTCCTTGATCTGGACGCTGACGGTGCCCTCGCCGTAGCGCTCGTTGAGGTAGGCCGCGATGCTCTGGAAGCGGGCCTTCTTCTGCTCGAACTTGAAGCGGTCGTGGTCCCGGATGATGTAGCGCAGGGTGGCGGATTCCACGTCGCCCTCCATGCCGTGCAGCATGGAGAAGCCCTCGTAGCCCTCGGTGAACTCGGGCCGCTCCTGGCTGGGCAGCATGGTGTGGAAGTCGATGGCCACCTGCATGGCGTTGATCATCCGGCCTTTGGCGCTGCCCGGATGGATGGAGACGCCCCGGAGGGTGACCGTGGCCGCTGCGGCGTTGAAGTTCTCATATTCCAGCTCGCCCAGGGTGCCGCCGTCGGCGGTGTAGGCGAAGTCCGCGCCGAAGCCCTTTACGTCAAAGCGATCCGCGCCCCGGCCGATCTCCTCGTCGGGGGTGAAGCCGAGCCTCAGGGGAACCCGGGGGCCGCCCTCAGCCAGCAGCTGCTCCACAGCGGTAAGGATCTCTGCGATGCCGGCCTTGTCGTCAGCCCCCAGGAGGGTGGTGCCGTCGGTGACGATCAGATGCTTGCCCTCGTTCCATTTCAGACTGGGGAAGTCCTTGACCTTCATCACGACCTTTTCCGCCTCGTTCAGCACCAGGTCGCCGCCCTTGTATTCCACGATCCGGGGCTTGATGTCCTTGCCGGAGCAATCGGGGGCGGTGTCCATGTGGGCGATCAGACCGATCACGGGGCCCTCGACGGTGCCGGGGACGGAGCCGTAGATGTAGCCGTCGGCGTCCATCCGGGCGTCGGCGATGCCGATGGCCTTCATGTCCTCCACGATGCAGGCGCCCAGCAGCTTCTGCTTCTCCGTGGAGGGACAGGTTTCGCTGTTTTCATCGGATTGGGTGTCGAAGGAGACGTACTTGAGAAAGCGTTCGGTGACGTTCATGGTTTTTTCCTCCAAAGTGTATATTTTTTGTTCAGAGTTCAGAGTTCAGGGTTCGGGCGCGTTGCCGTTCAATGCAGCACATGATTGTCAATTAACCATCGCAGGATCGCCTCTGCGCGGCTTTCCAGCTTCGGCAGGTCGTTTTTAGAGAAATAGCGTAATTCCGTGCTTTCTCCGTCGGTGATTTTCAATTCCCCCGAGACGTCCTCCGCCAGAAACAGCGCCACGACGGAATACAGCTCATCCCCGTTCGGATATTTGAAATAGAAATCCCGTCCCGAAAACAGATGCAACAGTGTGAAGGACGCTGCGGTCAAATTGGTTTCCTCTCTCAACTCCCGGGCTGCGGTTTCCTCCAGCGCTTCCCCCAATTCCAACGCGCCGCCGGGAATACCCCAGGTGTTGGTATCGGAACGAAGATTCAGCAGGATTTGATTGTCTTTCAAAACAATGACCGTTGCCCCGGCCGACAGCATGGGCGCGTGACCGATGTGTTTCCGCATTTCGCTGATGTAACTCATTTTCCCTCCGTTATTTTGCATTTTGCACTTTGCATCTTGCATTCCCCGTCCGGGCGGGGTTCGGGGCGTCGAGGGCGCCGCCCCCTACAGTTCAGGGTTCAGCGTCAATTATGCATTATGCATTATGCATTTTGCATTCCCTGTCCGGGCGGGGTTCGGGGCGTCCCCTAAAGGACTTGCTTCGCGGCGGAGGACGCCGCCCCCTACAGGGGGACGTACCCGTACATGCCCCGTACCGATACCTCGCCGGATTGGACGGCCTCTGTGCCGGTTTCGGTTTGGACGATCAGCTCTGCGTCGGGGCCTACATCCAGAGCTTTGCCGATGCGGGGGGGCTGGCCGGGGGCCAGGATCTGGACTTCCCTGCCCAGATTTACACAGGCGGCCCGGTATTCCTCCCGCCAATCCAGGGCGGGCAGGGCCGAGAGCTCCCGGATCATGGCGGCGGCCAGAGCGTTTCGATCCACCCGCGTTCCGGTCTCGGAGCGGAGGGAGCCCACGGTGTCCCGCAGCTCCGGGGGGTAGTCTGCCACGGCCCGGTTGCAGTTGACCCCCACGCCCACCACGGCGTAGCTCACCAGGCCGCTCTCGGCCTCGATGGACAGCTCCGTCAGAATGCCGCAGAGCTTCCGCCCGTTCAGCACCAGGTCGTTGACCCACTTGATTCCGGTCTCCGCGCCGGTGACGGTGCGGATGGCCCGGCGGGTGGCCACGGCGGCCTGGGCCGTCAGGGTCATCAGGGCCTGGGGCGGGCAGGCGGGCCGGAGCAGGACGGAGAGATAGACCCCCGCCCCCGGCGCAGAGTCAAAGCGCCGGCCCAGCCGTCCCCGGCCTCCGGTCTGACATTCGGCAATGGCCACAGTCCCGTGGGGAACGGGAGATGGCGCACACTGTGCGCCGCTACAGGCGGCACGGGATTTCAGATAGTTGTTGGTGGAATCCACCGTGGGCAAAAGCTCGACCGTCCCGGCCCAGGGATGGTCGCCCAGGGCCGTCAGAATGGCAGCCAGATCCAAGCGGTCCGGCTCCGCCACCAGACGGTGGCCCCGGTTGGGAACGGAGTCGATCTCATAGCCCTCTTTTTTCAGCGCGGCCACGGCCTTGGAGACGGCCGCACGGCTCACCCCCAGGCGCCGGCCCAGCTCCGCCCCGGAGACGTAGGCCTCCCGGCGCAGCAGCGCAAGTAGTTCCTGCTTGTCCAATGGCGAACCCTCCCAGGTCTTTTTTTGCGTCTGCCCACGTTCGACGGACTTTGCCCCGCGGACAGGGTATACTGTCCGTGCAGCTTATCCAATTTGACGCGACAGCTTCCCGGACGCAACCACCGCGTCCAAAGGGAATTGCCCTCCCCGCCCGGGAGGGCAATTTTTTATAGGGCAAAGGGAGAAAAGGGCACCACGTCGGCCACGGCCTCCTTGACGGAGATCACGGCGTCGCCCCGGTCAATGTCGATCAGTTCGTATTCGTCGCTGCCCATGCCCAGCTCCTTCATATAGCTGAGCTGGCGCAGGCCGTGGCGGGTCTCGATGCGCTCGGTCAGAGCCTTGTTGTCGGCGGGGTTCAGGGCGTAGACCAGATCCACGCTGGCCTGATCCACCGCAAGGATATCCAGAGAGGCCACCATGCCGATGTTGGGGGTCACCACGGGCTGGGCCCCGGTGCCCTCGCAATCGCAGGAGACGGACATATTCCGCAGCACGTTCAGATAGGCGATATGGCCGGCAAAGTGATCCACCGTGGCCTTGGTGGACTCCGCGATCCGCTCCATGAGCTCGTCCATGGCGATGGACCACATATCGTCGGAGCCCTCCCGCTGGTGGATCATCTTCTTGCCGATGCGGCCGTCGGCCATGCCGATGCCCAGGTTCTTGTTGGAGCCGCCGAAGCCGCCCATGACGTGGCCCTTGAAGTGGGTGAGGGCCAGCAGGGAGTCGTAGCGGGTCACATGGCTGCCCATGGTCATGTGGTCGAACCACTTGCCGCCCTTGACGGGGAGATCCACGGTGCCTTCTTCGTCCATGATGTCCACGGGGCAGAAGGTCCAGCCGTTGACCTTGAGGGTCTCCCGGTGCTTTTCGGTGGTATCCCGGTCGCCCTCGTAGAAGGTGTTGGTCTCCACGATGGCAGCCTCTGGGAGGCAGTCCCCCAGAAATTCCTTGACCCAGGCGCTGGGGATGATGTTGGGGCCGTTCTTCTCTCCGGTGTGGAGCTTGACGGCAACCTTCCCGGTCAGCGGGGCGCTGATCCGGGCATAGAGCTTTTTCAGCCCTGCGGGGGAAAGCTCGCGGGTGAAGTAGACCTGTGCTTTTTTCATGGCGTAGCCTCCTTTACGATGGTTCACGGTTTATGGCTTATGGCTTATGGTTCAGAGTTCGTAGGGACGGCACTCTGCCGTCCGCCTGCTGCAATTGCCTCTCGTGCCGCGACCGCTAATTGGTCGCAGCGGTTGTTCTTCGGGTTGTCGGCGTGGCCCTTGACCCAGTGGCAGCTGACGCTGTGCTTGTCGCAGAGCTCCAGCAGCCGGGCCCAGAGCTCGGGGTTCAGGGCGGGCTTCTTGTCGGGCTTGATCCAGCCCCGGGCCTGCCAGCCCTTGGCCCAGCCCAGGGTCAGGGCATCGATGACGTATTTGGAATCCGACCACAGCTCCACGGTGCAGGGCTCCTTGAGCTGCTCCAGGGCCCGGATCACGGCGGTGAGCTCCATACGGTTGTTGGTGGTCTGGGCCTCGGCCCCGGAGAGCTCCTTCTCATGGCCCCGGTATTCCAGGATCGCTCCCCAGCCTCCCGGCCCGGGATTCCCGCTGCAGGCCCCGTCGGTGTAGATGGTGACAGTTTTCATGCTTGTTCCCTTCTGACGCTTTTTCCCCATTATACCACAGCTTCGCCGCCGGGACAAGTTGAAAGTTTAAAGTTGAAAGTTGAAAATGAACGCACTTTCAAAAAACTTTCAACTTTAAATTCTCAACTTTCAATTCTCAACTCCTTCTACGGGCATTCCAGCAGCTCCGCCACATAGCGGGCCAGGTACGGCATCGCCGCCACCGCTTCGGGGAGGGTGTTCTCCGTGGAGCCCACCTCCACGATCAGAGAGCCGCCGGTCAGATCCCCGTTGAAGCGCTGGGCCCGGAAGGAGATCCGCTTGAACAGCTCGGGGGTCTCCCGGTTCGCCAGAGCCTGGAGCTTCAGGCCGCAGGAGAGGTTGTCCGCCCAGTTGGGATGGTACAGGCCGCCCTCGTCGGTGCCGATCACCAGCATCAGCGGAGCCAGGGTCTGGCCCTCCAGCTCCACCGTCTCCCGGACAGGCTTTTCCAGGGCGTCCCGGTGCAGATCCAGCACCATGACGATGGAGGGATACCGTTCCAGATAGGCCTTGATCTTGCTCCTGGCCACGGCGTAGGAGCTGTTGTAGTCCGGATAGTCGTTGTAGGTTCGGTCGTGGATCACCTCCACCCCCAGCCTCGCCAGCGCCTCCGCCAGAGCGTCCCCCACCGCCACCACGTTATTGTTCATGTCCAGGGTACGGTAGTTGGCGCTGGGAAGGTAAGTATGTCCGTCGCATTCGGTGTAGGATTCACAGCTGTGGCTGTGGATGATCAGCACCTTCGGCCCCGGCTCCTTCGGCCAGTCCAGAGGCCGCAGCAGCAGCTCGGCCTTGTCCACCTCGTAGGTACAGTCCCCCCGGAAGTCGATTTCTTCGGCCTCCTCCGGGGTGAAGGGGGCGATCTCGGGGGCGGGTGGATCCTCCGAACCAGGATGTAGGGACGAGCATTGCTTGTCCGCATTGTCGGGGCCTGGTTGCTTGTCGGGGGGCGAGCACTGCTCGTCCCTACGGGCTGCGGCGTCGATGTCCTGCCGGGGTTCAGGGGACGAGCACTGCTCGCCCCTACGGGCTGCGTTGTCGGTGCTTTCGATGGGGGACGCTTCCGTTGTCCGCATTCCCGTTTCCAGGAATACCACGCCTCGGAGCAGCTCGCTGCGGCTCAGAAGCTCCCTTGCCTCCCTCCGGGCGGCCTCCCGCAGATCGGGAGCGCAGAGCAGCCGCAGGCAGAGGGCCGCACCCAGCAGGCAGATGTAAAACCGAATTCGCGTTTTCTTACGGTACAGTATCGGATACATGAAAATCCCTCCCAGACCATTGTATGGCCCGGAAGGGAGCTTTATACCGTTTTGCAGGAAAAACCGTTTGCGGAGCGGATCCGGCAGCTTTTTAGCCCTTGGGCAGCAGATCCGCCAGGCTCACGTTGTTCAGATAATCCGCCACGATCTGCTCCAGCTTCTCCCACACGGGGAGGGTGGGGCAGGGGTGCTCGCAGGGGGAGTTGCCCGCCTCCAGGCAGGCCACGGGGGCCAGACTGCCCTCGGTGAGCCGGAGGATCTCCCCCAGGGAGTAGTCCTCGGGCCGACGGCAGAGCCGATAGCCGCCGCCCTTGCCGTGCTGGCCCTCCACCAGGCCGCCCTTGGAGAGGGTGGTCATGATGGCCTCCAGGTACTTCTGGGACAGGCCCTGATGGGCCGCGATCTCCTTCAGCGGCACGGCCTGCTCCGAGCCCTGCTCCGCCAGCTCCGACATCACCCGCAGGGCATAGCGCCCCCGGCTTGAAATCATCGCCGCCATCGCTTACACGCCGCAGTGCTCACAGTCGTGGCCGGCGGGGAACTGGCTCTCGTCGTAGGCGATGCCGTGGCGGTCGTAGTAGTCCTTCATGGCGGCCTTGATGGCCTCCTCCGCCAGGACGGAGCAGTGCAGCTTGTGGGCGGGCAGACCGTCCAGGGCCTCGGTGACCGCCTGGTTGGTGAGCTTGAGGGCCTCGGACACGGGCTTGCCCTTGATCATCTCGGTGGCCATGGAGCTGGAGGCGATGGCGCTGCCGCAGCCGAAGGTCTCAAACTTCACGTCGTCGATGGTGTCGTCCTTGATTTTCAGATAGATCTTCATGATGTCGCCGCACTTGGCGTTGCCCACCTCGCCCACACCGTCGGCGTTCTCGATGACGCCCACGTTGCGGGGATTGCGGAAATGATCCATGACTTTTTCAGAATAGAGTGCCATTGTTATTCTCCTTTTTTCAGCGTGTCATCCTGAGCGGAGCGAAGGATCCGCTCTCTCATCGGTATCGGGTTCAATCGATCACAAATTGTCTTTTCCCTGCCATCAGATCCCGCCAGACGGGGCTCATGGCGCGCAGCTGCTCCACCACGTCCTTCACGGCGGCGATGATGGCGTCCACGTCGGCCTGGGTGGTCTCCTTGGCGTCCAGGGTCAGACGCAGGGAGCCGTGGGCCACCTCATGGGGCCGGCCGATGGCCAGCAGCACGTGGCTGGGATCCAGGGAGCCGGAGGTACAGGCGGAGCCGGAGGAGGCGCAAACGCCCTTGTCGTCCAGCAGCAGAAGCAGGCTCTCGCCCTCGATGCCCTCGAAGCAGAAGCTCACGTTGCCGGGCAGCCGGTGGGTCAGATCGCCGTTCACCGCCCCGTGGGGGATCTCCTGCAGACCGGCGATGAGCCGATCCCGCAGAGCCGACAGCTTCGGCATGGCCTGAGGCAGCTCCGCCACGGCCTCCTCCAAAGCGGCGGTCATGCCCATGATGCCGGGCAGATTCTCGGTGCCGGCACGCTTGCCCCGCTCCTGGGCGCCGCCCTCGATGAGGTTGGAGAGGATGATGCCCTTCTTGGCATAGAGCACGCCCACGCCCTTGGGGCCGTGGAACTTATGGGCGGAGAGGGAGAGCATATCAATGTTGTCTTCCTGCACGTTGACGGGGATGTGGCCCACGGCCTGCACCGCGTCGGTGTGGAACAGGACGCCCGCCTTACGGCAGACTGCGCCGATCTCCCGGATGGGCTGGATGGTGCCAATCTCGTTGTTGGCGTACATGATGGTCACCAGGCAGGTCTCGGGGGTGATGGCCGCCTCCACCTGCTCGGGAGTCACCAGGCCGTTTTCGTGGACGTCCAGATAGGTGACGGTGAAGCCTTCTTTTTCCAGCTTCTTAAGGGTGTGGAGCACGGCGTGGTGCTCAAAGGCGGTGGAAATGATGTGGGTCTTGTTCTTCCGCTTGCCCAGGATGGCAGCGGAGCGGATGGCCTGGTTGTCGGCCTCGGAGCCGCCGGAGGTGAAGGTGATCTCCCGGGCGTTGGCCGCGCCAAGGACCTTGGCCACGCGGGTGCGGGCGTCGGTCAGCGCCTCCATGGCAGCCTGTCCGACAGAGTGCAGGCTGGAGGGGTTGCCGTAAATCTTGTCCATATAGGGCAGCATGGCCTGGATGGCGGTCTGGCTCATCCGGGTGGTTGCCGCGTTGTCTGCGTAAATGGTGGTCATGGGGTGCCTCCTTTGTTGTATCTGCCGGTATCATAACACATACTTACCTACTATGTCAATAGGTAAAAATGAAAAAGCGAAGCAAAAACCCTGTGACCGGAAAATGTCGCGCCATTTTCCGGTCACAGGGTAAGAACCGCTACAGTTTCGATGCCATAGCGTGCAAAGGCGGCCACGGCGGCCCGGTCGATGCGCTCCCCGGGCATGAGGATGGGGACGGCGGGGGGACAGCTCACCCCGGGCCGGGCCAGCACCCGTCCCAGGCTCTCCCCCGCGAGGACGGTCTCCGCCGGGGCCAGCATGGCTGTGCGGATGGAGCAGACGGGTTTCGGCAATTCCCGTAGGGGCGGCCATTGGCCGCCAGCCTCCCGGGAAGGGCGGGCCCGTAGGGAGGCATCCCCGGATGCCTCCTGCCGCCGCATCGCGGCGGCGTCATTGCCGGAGGCAATGACAGGAGCGATCTGGGGATCGCTCCCTACGGCGGGGTCCACCTCATCCGCCCCAGTGTGCTCACTGGGGCACCTTCCCCTCAAGGGGAAGGCTTTCAGCGCGGCCTCCAGCCGGGACAGCTCTGCGTTGGTGTTTTGGGGCGAGAGCATGAAGACGATGTAATCCGGGTCGGCGAATTCGCAGTAGATCCCCCGGCGCTCCAGGGCGGCGGCAAGCTGCAAACCGCTTCCCGGCCTGTCATCCTGAGCGGAGCGAAGCGGAGTCGAAGGATCCGTTCCTCTTTCCAACGGGACCGCGGGGGGTACGGATTCTTCGCTGCGCCGCGAAGCAAGTCCTTTAGGGCGCTCAGAATGACAGCAAAGCGTCAGTTTCAGGGGCTCGTCGCCTACCGGGGTCCAGCCGGCGGCACGGAGCCGGGATCTCAGGGCCTCGACCTTGGGGAGGAATGCCGCCAGCCGCTCCGGCAGCTGCTCCAGATAGGGATTTGCCAGATCCAGCGACTGCAGGATCAGATAGGACGGAGACGTAGACCCGAACAGCGCCAGGGCGTCACGGACGGCAGCGGCATCGCACACCACCTCATCCGTCATCCGGCTTGCGGGGAACGCCGGATGACACCTTCCCCTCAAGGGGAAGGCTTTTTTCGAGACGTGGAGATACGCCCCGCCGGTGAGTACAGGCAGGGTCTTGTGGGCGGAGTCGCAGCAGAGGTCGGCCCCCAGATCCATGGGGTGCCGGGAGGGGTTCAGAAAGCGCAGATAGGCCCCGTGGGCGTTGTCCACCAGCAGCAGGGCCCCGTGGGCGTGGCAGACCTGGGCCAGGGGCCGGAGATCCGGCAGGAAGCCCAGATAGTCCGGGCAGGTGAGGTAGACCGCAGAGGCCCCGGTTTCCGTCAGCGCCGCGTCCAGCTCCGCGGGGCTGGGCTGGGCTGAGAGATAGGAGCCCCCGGCAGAGGGCAGCCACACCACGTCCAGATCCAGCAGGGCCGCGGCGGAAAGGAAGGTCTTGTGGACGTTTCGGGCGGCCAGAATGCGGAAACGGCCCCCATTTTTCGTAGGGGACGGCGTCCTCGACGTCCCGCAGCTTCCGAAAACTGATACGTTCGGGGCGTCGTGGACGCCGCCCCCTACAGATTGGAGCTGCATTGCCAGCTGCAGCATCGCCCGGATGCAGTGGGAGGAGCCCTCGGTGGAGTAGAACGTGGGGCAGCCAAAGAGGGCGGAGGCGTTGGCCTCGCTCTCGGCGATGATCCCGTCGGCCTCGTAGAGGGAGTCCGCGCCGGGGATCTCCGTCAGATCCGATTCCTCGCAGCCCAAGGGCCCCCGCCCCTTGTGGCCCGGCATATGGAACCGGACGGGACGGAGGTCCTTGTAGCGTGTTACGAAGTCATAGATCGGGGTTTTCATGGAATGCATAATTCATAATGCATAATGCATAATTGAGTTCTGCGTACAACTTTCAACTTTCAATTATCAACTTTCAACTGCCTTGCCGCTGCCAGCATCAGGGCGCACTCCATGCGCTTGCGGAACAGATCACAGCCGTACTGATACGTGCCCGTGATCTTCCCGGTGGCGTGGTAGGCGTTGGCGGCACAGCCGCCGGAGCAGTAGAGCCGGGCCCAGCAGTCCCGGCATTCCGGGCGGGCGTAGACGTTGCAGGCGGCGAACTGATCCTGGATCTGATGATTGGTCACGCCGGTCCAGATGTCCCCCAGCTTGAACTTCTCCTCCCCCACGAACTGGTGGCAGGGGTAGAGGTCGCCCCAGGGGGTGACTGCCATGTACTCCGTGCCGGAGCCGCAGCCGGAGATGCGCTTATAGATGCAGGGGCCGCCGGTGAGGTCGATCATGTAGTGGTAGAAGGTGAAGGGTCTGCCCTCCTTGTCCCGCTCCAGCATCAGCTTTGCCAGCTCCTCATACTGCTGCATGACGATGGGCTTGTCCGCCTCCGTCAGAGCGGAGGGGTCGTCCGGGGCGCAGACCACCGGCTCCATGCTCAGCTCTGTGAAGCCCAGATCCAGCATGGTCTGAATGTCTTTCAAAAAGTCCGGGTTGGCGTGGGTGAAGGTGCCCCGCATATAGTAGCCCTTGCCGCCCCGGGCCTCCACGAAGCGCTGGAACTTGGGCACGATCCGCTCCCAGCTGCCCTTTCCGGCGTAGTCCACCCGGAAGCGGTCGTGGATCTCCTTGCGGCCGTCCAGAGAAAGCACCACGTTGTGGCACTCCCGGTTGGCAAAGTCGATCACGTCCTCGTCCACCAGCATACCGTTGGTGGTGAGGGTGAAGCGGAAGTGCTTGCCCGCGGCCTGCTCGATGGAGCGGGCGTAGGCTACCAGATCCTTGACCACCTGGAAGTTCATCAGCGGCTCGCCGCCGAAGAAGTCCACCTCTAAGTTTTTCCGGGTGCCGGAGTGCTCCACCAGGAAGTCCAGGGCTCGCTTGCCGACTTCAAAGGACATCAGCGCCCGGTCGCCGTGGTACTTGCCCTGGCTGGCGAAGCAGTAGGAGCAGTTGAGGTTGCAGGTGTGGGCCACGTGGAGGCAGAGGGCCTTGATGACGCCGGAGGTCTTGGCCTTGAGCTTGCCTGCCATGGGCTCGTAGTTGTCCGGAGTGAAGAGCTTGCCCGCGTCCTTCAGGGCGGTGAGCTGGTCGTAGGCCCCGTTCAGCTCCTCCGGGTTCGTCTGATCGGCGTATTGGGCCGCCAGTCGGGCGATCAGGGCCTCCCGGTCCTCCGTCTCGTAGCCCGCGATCATATCGTAGGCGATCTCGTCCACCAAGTGGATGGAGCCGGAGCACACATCCAGGACGATGTTGTAGCCGTTTAATTTGTACTGATGGATCATAGGGTCACTCCTGTATCGGGGCAAGGGTCGATGTGGACATCGACCCTTACTCGTATTCAGACAAAACGCCGCCTCTGGGGCGGCGTTTTGTCTGAGATAAACTGTCTATTACTTGTTCTCGTTCTCGCAGTTCTGGTTGGCAATGCCGCAGCTGGTCTTGCAAGCGGACTGGCAAGAGGTCTGGCATTCGCCGCAGCCGCCGTTCTTGGCGCTCTCGCAGAGGTTGCGGGTCTGAAGGGTGGTGATCTGGATCATGGGATAGCCTCCAATTATTTGAATTTTACTGTGGAATTATAGCACGCCGCGGCAGGAAAGTCAAGGTTTTCTCAAAATCAAATAACAAAACCGTTGCAGTCGTGGCGCGATTCGTGTATAATACTCCCGAAAGACTGAACACCCTCCGGGGTTTCCCGGTGCAAGATCGGAGGTTGCCATGAACGATCAAATCCTGCCCGCTCCGTTCCAGGATCCGGCGCAGCCGGCGCAGACCGTGGATCACGCCCAATTCCGCCGTCCCACGGCGGGGAAAACGCCGGAGGAGCCCTCCCGGCCCGAACAGGCCCCCACGCCCTCCCGCGTGCCCGGCGGCAGCGCTCCGCTGCTGTCGGTGCTGCCCACCGCGTTCTCTGTGGAGGAGCCGGAGAAGGCCGCCATGTCCCTCGAGCCGGGCGCGGAGGAGCCCACCGACGCCCCCGATCAGACGGAGGAATCCCCTGCACCGGCCCAGAAGAAACGCCTGCTTCCCCAGGTCCGGTGGACGCTGCCCCGGATCCTGGGCGTTGCGGTAGGGCTGATCCTGGCCATCATCCTTCTGGATCAGATCCTGATGCCCTATCTGCGTTATCAAAAGGCCCTGCGCCGGGAGGAGGAGGGCGATTACCAACAGGCTGTTGCCATCTATAAAAGCATGGACGGCTATCGGGACAGCGCCATGCGCGCTGAGGCCCTGGAGCTGGACGAGATCCGGGCCATGATGAACCGGGGAGAGTACCAGCAGGCGCTGGACGCCCTGGAGCGCCGGCCATCCACCTCCCCGCTGATCGCCGACTGCCTCTACGCCCTGGGCGTTCTGGCCTACAACGACGGCGACGCGGAAAAGGGCCTGGAATATGTAGACCAGCTGCGGGAGCGCTTCCCGAAATACGACAAGAAGGCCCTGGAGCAGTACTGCTGCTTCACTCTGGGCAATCAGTACGCCTCCAAAGCGATGGCGGACGGCACCCGGAACGGGGCAAGGGAAAGCTATGAGGAAGCGATCCGCTATTACACCAGAGCCGCGTCCTACGCGGATTCCAAGGATCGGATCAAGGCCTGTCAGTATTGGCTCGCCACCATCTACGCGGACGAATGGAGGCTGGAGGAGGCCGTCGATCTGCTTTACGGGCTGCGGAATTTCCGGGATTCCGACCAGCTGCGGATGGGCCTGATGTACGATTACGTCCTCAGTCACCTGGACAGCACCGACGACCAGACCCTGCGGGACTATCTGCGGGAATTGGTCTCCGCCGGCTATTCCGACGCCGCCCAGCTTCAGTCTCTGATCAACGGCAGCGCCTACACCCTGGAGCTTACCGCCGGTACGGACAACGCGCCGCTCCAGAGCGAGGTCACAGACCTGTCCGAGGTTTCGATCCGCTATGAGATGCAGGCAAAGGACGGCGAGGCGGCCCTGCAGATCCATGTGACCTGCACGCTGCCGAACGGCTCGATATACACGGCGTATCTGAACGACGACGGCAGCAGCGCCGGACTGATCGGGTTGGAACAGCTCTTCCCCCTCTCCTGCAGCAAAAGCGGTACGGTGCAGCTTCAGTTTTCCGTGCCCTCCTACGGCATGATGCTGTGTACGCTGTACTTTGAATACGCGGCCCCGTCGGGTACGGGAGGTTGACGCCGTGGGTTTGGATTTTGCGCCCATGGAGGGCGTCACAAGCAGAGACTTCCGGGAGATCCACGCGGCCTGTTTCCCCGGGGTGGATCGCTATTGGATCCCCTTCCTCTCCCCCACCGCCTCCCATCAGCTCACGGCGCGTCAGCTCCGGGAGTTGGAGCCCGGGCCGCTGGGCTTTGACCGGCTGGTGCCCCAGATCCTGACCAAGGACGCAGCGGACTTCCGCTGGGCCGCAGAGGCCATCGGGGCGCTGGGCTACCGGGAGGTCAATCTGAACCTCGGCTGCCCCTCCGGCACCGTGGTGAGCAAGGGAAAGGGGGCCGGGCTGCTCCGGGATCCCGCCGCTCTGGATCGCTTTCTGGAAGCGATCTTCACCAACGCCCCGCTGCCCATCTCGGTCAAGACCCGGATCGGGGTCAACGATCCGGCGGAATGGGAGGCCCTGCTGCCCATCCTGGCCCGGTATCCCATCTCGGAGCTGACCGTCCACCCCCGGACGCGCCGGGAATTCTACAAGGGCGGCATCCACGCCGACGCCTTCCGCCGGGCTGCGGCGCTGCTCCCCTGTCCCCTGCGCTTCAACGGGAACCTTTTCACCGGCGCCGACGTCCAACGGACGCAGGCGGAATATCCGGGTCTGGCCGGGCTGATGCTCGGCCGCGGTCTGCTGGCGGATCCTGCGCTGATCACCCGCTGCAAGGGCGGGACGCGCCGCCGGGAGGCGCTGATCGCCTTCCACGAGGAGCTGGCCGCCCGCTACCTGTGCTATATGCACCCGGACGGGGCCGTGCTGCCCAAGTTCAAGGAGCTGTGGCTCTACCTGTCCCTGCTGCTGCCGGACGAGCGCGCCTGGAAGCGGCTGCGGAAATGCACCCGCTGGGCCGATTTCCACCCGCTGGCCCTGGGGCTGCTCCAAAACGAGGCGCTGCTGGAGGAGGCGGCGTTTTCCAGGCTGGACTGATCGCTTTTTGCAGTTTTTGATAAAACCGGCCCGCCCGTTTTGCAGTTTTTGTTATGGTCTGTGGGGGCAAAAGTGTGTATACTGTTTACAAGACAGTGCTTCCCCCCGCATCTGTCATTTTATTGTGACTATAAGGAGAAAGAGAAATGAACGAAAACAAGGATCCCATTTTTGAGCCTGTCGAGGGCCGGGATCCGGCCCTCGATGCTGCGCCCGTCAAAAAGCCGCTGGGCAGCAGCTATTCCGGTCCCGCGTGGCAGAACGGCGCAGACAGCGCTTCCTATCCCGCGTCCTGCTCCTATGCCGAGGATTTGGCCCCGGACGTCCTCGTCGCCGAAAAGCCCGGGAAGAAAAAGGCCCTGTTCATCGGCCTGGGCTGTCTGCTTCTGGCGCTGCTGGCTGCAGGCGGCTGGTGGCTGCTGAACCATCTGCGTCCCGACCCGCTCAAGGATCTCAAGCTGGCCGCCGGCAAGAGCCTGGATTCCTATCTGGACTACATCAAGGATCTGCCCAATCTGCACAAGTACACGGAGAATCTCAGAAACTTCGTCCAGTCCGACAACAAGCACATCGATCTGAACCTTTCGCTGGAGGGCGTGGAGCAGAGCTCTGACTTTGCGCTCCAGCTGAGCGTGGATCGGGACGACAGCGCCAAGAAGACCCTTATGCACGGCAGATACACCGGCAACGGCGCCACGTTCCCCGTGGATCTCTATTTCGACCGGGAGCAGCTTCAGCTTGGCTCCTCCACCCTGCTGAACGCAGGGGAAGCCCTGGCGATCCCCACCAAGGATCTGGGAAAGAAGTGGAACGAATCCGACCTTTCAAAGCTTGCCAACACGAAGATGCCCGAGGATCTCTCCCTGAGCTTCCTTGCGGAAGGGCTGACGGAGCGGAGTATGCGGGAAGCCTTCGGCAGCGATTGGAGCAATTTCGTGCGCTCCGTTTCCTACCGGAAGGCCACGGAAGCGGACGGGCCGAGTTATTTCACCGGCAGCGGCGAGATCTACGTGCTGAGCTGGGATCAGGAGCTGCTGTCCAAGCTGGGAAGCCAGGCGCAGAGCATCGTGAGCACCTTCAGCCAGCACCCGCAGACGGAAAAGCTCCTCCCTGCCTCGGTGGTCGTCCTCCTCAATGAGATGGGCCAGACCATGGAGGCCCCCAAGTTCCTGATCTCCGACGGGATGCTCACCGGCATCCTGCTCCAGGAGAAGACCGCGTCGGCGGACAAGGGGATCATTCGGATGGAGCTGGTGGGCGAGGAAAATCCCTGGGCCTGCATTGCGATCGACGTCTGCCGCTGGAATTCCGCCGCGCAGGAGCTGGAGACGGAGCAGAAGGTGGCCTACACCATGACCATCGCGGACGGCGAGATGCGGGCAAAGCTCACCCGGACTGACGCCGACGGCAGCGAAACGGCAGGCATGGAAACCGTCTACCACGACAACGACGGCAGCTATTCCTTCTCTGGCAACGGAGACTTCACCACGGTCCACGTGGGCGACACCATGCTGACGGACGCCGAGGTCCCCGATCTGACGGAATCCTTCCTGAACAGCATGAGCTGCCGCATGGTCCCCACGGACGGCGGCGTACAGATCGAGGAGTGCTTCGATCTGGGCGCTTCCACCGGCAGCTCCGTCATCCCCCTCAGCGGAAACATAAAGCTCACCGCTACCCTCAGCACCGGGACGAATTCCGTCCGGCCCCTGTCCAAGGAGCCCACCAATCTGCTTGAGCTTGACCAGACCAGCCTGGGCGCTCTCGTCATGCGGATCTACAGAAAGATCGGCGGGAACACGAGCTTTGGCTTCAACTGAAAAAGCGCGATACGAAAAAGGAACCTGCCCGGTGCAGGTTCCTTTTTTTGCTCGTATTGCCTTCTACGCGGCGGGCCGAATCGCCGCAAGGTCGTTCCGGTAGAGTCTGCGGAAGCAGATCAGGCTGACGGCCAGCGACATGAACTCCGCGATGACGAAGGACCACCAGACCGCATCCAGCTCGTGGGTCACCAGCGCCAGGATGGCCGCCGCCGGAAGCAGGGCCACCAGCTGCCGCATCAGCGACACCAGCATACTGTAGAAGCCCCGGCCGGCGGATTGGAACAGCGTCCCGATGGCGATGCACACCGCGGCGATGGGAAAGTGGATGGAGATGGTGCGGAAGGCCTTGATCCCGGCCTCGGAAATGACGCCGTTTTCGTCGAAAATCGAGACGATCTGCCGGGGGAAGATCTGGAAGCAGAGCAGGCCCAGGGTCATGACGCACACGCAGACCGCAACCGTCCGCTTCCAGGCGGACATGAGCCTGTGGTAGTTCCGGGCGCCGAAGTTGTAGGCGATGATGGACATGGACGCGTTGGTGATGCCGAACATGGGCATGAAGATGATGGACTGCATCTTGTAGTAGATGTTCATGATGGCCACGCCCATACCGTCGGTGAGGAAGTTGGAGAGCACGAAGTTCATGCCGGAGTTCATCACCGAGCCGATCCCCTGCATGATGATGGAGGGCAGGCCCACCCGGTAGATTTCCCGGATGGAATGCCGGTTGGGACGGAAGCCCCGGAAGGAGACCTTCACCTCATGCTCTCCGCGGATCACCAGCAGCATGGCGATCACCATACCGACCCACTGGCCGAGCACCGTGGCGATGGCCGCACCAGCCACGCCCAGCTTGGGGAAACCGAGATAGCCGAAGATGAACAGGGGGTCAAAGACAATGTTCGTTACCGCGCCGGCAATCTGCGCCACCATGGAGAGGTTGGTCTTGCCCATGGACTGCAGGATGCGGTCAAAGCCGAGGTGGAGGAACAGGCCCATGCCGAAAACCATGCAGATCCGCAGATAGCTCATGCAAAGGGGGTAGAGCTGATCGTCCACCTTGAACAGTCGGAAAAAGGGCCCGATCAGGGTGAGCCCCAGAACCAGAAAGACCAGGGCGGAGACGAATTCCAGAAACAGGCCGTTGGAGGCCGCGGAATTGGCCTCCTCGAAGCGCTTTTCCCCCAGCCTTCTGGACATGAGCGAGTTCATGCCCACCGCAGTACCCACGCCCACCGAGATCATCAGCAGCTGGATGGGAAAGGCCAGGCCCACCGCGTTCAGCGCGTTGTTGACGCCTGCGGCGGAGGTCACGCCCTCGATCCGGGCCACGAAAATGCTGTCCACCACGTTGTACAGGGCCTGGATCAGCATGGAGATCACCATGGGCAGGGACATATTGAACAGCAGCCTGCCCACGGGCATCACGCCCATTTTGTTCTCTTTGTATGCCTTTTCCATCAGTGCTGCGCCGTCAACTTTTCATTGGCCTTTTTCATGAATTTCTCATACTGGATCACGAAGCGCTCATGGGTGCCCTCGCCCACCAGGCCGAAGTCGTCGTAGACCTTCACGTCGAACACCAGGCGTCTGCGATCCACCAGGGTCAGCTCGGTCTCGCAGCGGACCTTCAGACCGATGGGGGTAGCCGCCAGATGGCGGACGTTCAGCTCCGTGCCCACGGTCCCCTCGCCGGGCTGCAGCTCCGAGACCACGCTCCGCCAGCAGGTCTCCTCGATCAGCGCGATCATGGCGGGGGTCGCAAACACGTCCAGCTCTCCGCTGCCCAGCGCTCCGGCGCACTTGTCCTTCGTAACAGTCAGTTCCTGCTTTCCTTTGATTCCGATTTCCAGCATGGTAATTCTCCTTTGTTTGTATTGGGGCGGATCGTTCTGTCGTCTGCCCGCGTCGTAAATTTGATTATAGCACGCACCCGGCGGCAATGCAAGCACAAAGCGCGGCAGGCGCGGCGATCCAAAGGCGCGGCGATCCTCCCGCTCAGCTTCCCGTGGATTCGTAGCGGCGCTCACAGCGGGTCCAGATCCACAGGGCCAGGGCAAAGAAGACGGCGGCAGCGCCGATGATGGCAAGGCTGAGCAGCCAGGGGTCGTGGGCGCCGGTGAGCAGGGTGTCCACCGGCAGGGAAATAAACAGGCCGAAGGGCAGCACGAAAATCAGCAGCGTCCGGATGAAAAACGGGTAGATGGCCAGGGGGTATTTCGCGTAGTTGGAAAAGTTGTAGATGATCTGCAGCAGCGGCCCGCTGCGCTTGAAGATAAAGGCCAGGGCCGCGATGGCCACCTTGAGGGAGGTGATGATCACCGCGCCGAAGACCGCGCCCACGCACAGCACCACCAGCGCGCCCACGGTAAGGCTGACCGTGAGCTGCCCGGCGCAGACCGCGATCAGCGCCACGCCCAGGATCATCTCGCCGAAGCCCTCCGGCTGGAAGGTCTCCGCAAAGATCTGGAATATGACGGGCACCGGACGCAGGAAGTGCATATCCATATCCCCGTCCTTGACCCGGCGGTAGGCCACAAGCCAGAATTCGTCGCTGAACAGGTGATCCAGGGAGATGGGCAGCATGGAGAAGCCGTAGAAGAAGCCCACCTCAGCCAGGGTATAGCCCGCCAGGGCAGGGATGGCCTGGAGGATGAAATACACCGCGGCCAGGGAACAGAGGTTGGAGAAGAAAAACGAGAACAGCGCCACGACGGTGTCCTTCTTGTATTCCAGGCGGGAGATCATGCTGCGCTTGATACAGGTGAAATACAGATGTACGTACCGCATATCAGCCTCCCTGCACCGTGACCTTGCGGACGGCGTGGGAAAACAGGAGCTTGGCCAGCAGCTCCAGCACCACGATCCAGACCGCCGACAGCGCCACACAGCGAAGCGACGCGGCAAGGTCGTATTTCATCATCAGGATCAAAATCGGGTTCTGGCTCATGCCCGCGAAGGGCATCCAGCTCACCAGCTCCCGCAGCCCCGCCGGGAAGAAGGCCAGGGGCAGCAGGGTGCCGGAGAGGAAGGAGATCAGCGTAACCTTGAGGGAATTCAAGCCCCAGCCGGAGGAGGTGTAAAAACACAGCACGCCGAAGATATAGGAGATGGCGTCGTTGAGCAGCGCCGCGCAGAGCCCCGCCAGCAGGAACAGCCCCAGATGGGCAAAGAAGGCCGGGAAGCTCAGCTCCGGCAGAAAACCGAGGCTGCCCAGGGTCACCAGCGCCGCGGTGTAGAACGGCAGGCCGAACATCACCGTCATGGTGAGCAGGCTGCCCAGGCAGGTGGCGGAGAATTTCCCGCGGTAGCTGATGGGCTTGATCAGATAGTTGCCGATGGTGCCCTTCTTGATGTCGGTGTTGATGTTCCAGAGCGTGTCGTTGTTGAAGGTGACGAAGTTGAAGATGGTCGTCAGCACCACGTAGGAGATCATTTCCCGGTAGCTGAAGCCGTGGATCTGCGCGTCCATGCCCCCCGCGCCGGAACGGTACACCGCCAGCCACAGGAAGACCAGGCAGGCCACCTCGCAGACCGTGATCCCTGCCCAGATCAGAATATTGAACCGGTAGGCCATGGTGTCGATGGCCCCGGCCCGGAGGAAGGGCTTATACTTTTTCAGCATCGTTCTTCCCTCCGTTATTGCGGGCCGCGTCGGCCCGGGAATCCGCCGCCTCCTGCTGCGCCAGGATCGTCTTGACCACGTCGCCGACGGAGATCTCTGCGATTTTCATGTCCATGGCCCGCAGATCCCGGAAGGCGTATTGGATTACCTGCTCCAGCGGAAGCCTGTCCGCGTCGAAGCGCAGGATCAGACGCCCGTCCTCCCGGGAAACGGCAAGCTCCGGCGAGAGGGCCGACGCGGTCTCCGCCCGGACGTCCGCCGGGACGGTCAGCGTCAGCGTCTTGAGATTGCCGAAGCGGTTTTTGAGCCTGTTGAGGGGGCCGTCGTAGAGGATCGTCCCCTTCTCCAGCAGGATGATGCGGGAGCAGAGATCCTCGATGTCGGTCATGTCGTGGGTCGTGAGGACCACGGTGGTGCCGTAGGTCTTGTTCAGCGCGTGGATCGCAAGCCGGATCTTCTCCTTCACCAGCACGTCCATGCCAATGGTGGGCTCATCCAGAAACAGAATGCGGGGATTGTGGAGCATGGACGCGGCAAGATCCGCCCGCATCCGCTCCCCCAGGGAGAGGGTACGCACCGGCTGGGAGAGGAAGCGGGTGATGTCCAGCACCTCGCCCAGGAAGGCCATGCGCTCGGCGTAGTCCCCGTCGGAGACCTGGTAGATCTCCTTGAGCACCTTGAAAGACTCGATCAGCGGAATGTCCCACCAGAGCTGAGTCTTCTGGCCGAAGACGACGCCGATGCGCTGCGCCACCTGCCGCCGTTTCCGATAGGGCTCCGCCCCGTCGATCAGGACGCTGCCGGAGCTGGGCGTGAGGATGCCGCACATCATTTTGATGGTGGTGGATTTCCCTGCGCCGTTGGCGCCGATGTATCCCACGATCTCCCCGTCGGGAACAGAGAAGCTGATCCCGTCCACCGCCCGCAGCTCCTCATACTGCCGGGAAAACAGGGTTTTCACCATCCCGGACAGGCCGTTTCCCCGGATCGGCTTCCGGAATACCTTGGTCAATTCATTTACTTCGATCATGGGCGCAGCGCCCCCTTTCCGCATTCGTTTGGTTTTTTGCGTTTTCTCCGTTTTTCCCGTCAGTATAGCGCAAAACCGCGCTGTTTGCAATCCCCTTCTGCGATAAAAACCGGAAAACACGCAAAAAACAGCGGTCATAACCTGAATCCGTTATGACTGCCGATGATGGAAGGGTATTCGCCTCCAAAACTGCGCACAGCGCAATATCACTCGCCGAAGGCGAATATCACTGAAAAAGCAGCCCTTCGGCTGCTTTTTCTGGAAGGGTCGTGCAAAAAAGATGCCGGAATACCGTTCGCTGAATCGGTTCTTCGTTCGATCTAGATAATAGATAAAAGATAATGGAGAATAGCGAATAGTACAAAAGCGCCGCGATGACGGGTTCCATATCTATTCGTTCTTATCTATTCTCCATTATCTCTTATCTTAGCCGCCGTCAGGCGGCGCTTTTGGTGCGGGCGACAGGACTCGAACCTGCATGGTCGCCCACTGGAACCTAATGGTGCTGTCACCTCAGTGAAGCTTCTCTTGCGTTCTATACGACACCAAATAATTCTGTCAAATCTGCGTCTTGCAGGATGCGGCTGCTGGGGCGGTTCACGTTTGACAGCATAGCCTCCACCCGGTTGGCAATCACCACATCGACGAACCGGCCTGTATCGATTCCCCGGAGAGAGAAAAACAGGGTGGGGTCTTCGTCCAGCCTGGCGCCGACGCCATAGAGGGCTGCGGCTACATGCTTGCACATGACTGCCCAATCCGGACAGCTGCAGGAGAAGGAGATTTCCTTCGGCGTGGGGAACAGGCCGCCGTCGCCCAAAAACACATCCTTCATGCTCTCAGGGAAGCTGCCGCTCAGCAGGTTCTCCAGAGTATCTACCCGGGCGGTACAGCGGTCCATGATTTCGTCACAGCGCTGCTGCGAAAGGGGGCTGATGCGGATTTCAATTTTGTAGGGTGTTTTGCGGGTACCTTGGACTCTGGCGGCGATTTTTCCCTTCTGAATCTGCAAATCCACCACCGCGCCGGAGCGAACGTATTTCTGGCCCCGGGGCAGCCGGGTCTCAAAATCCGCGTACTGCTCCAGATTCTGACACCAGGCCTTTCCCCACCAGCTTTTGGCAATGGTTCGCCCGGAGAGGATGACGGGGTGGAGAATCTGGCCTTTTTTTGACGCTTTTCTGGCGGTCTGCGCGGCGTTGGAGCGAATCTCATATTCCGTTGGCTGCGGGTAATAGGTCTGCTCCCAATAGCTTTTTCTAGCCATTCCGTACCTCCTATGCGTCCAGCCGCAGCACGGAGAGCAGCTCCTCGTTGCTCAGCTCCGTGATCCAATGCTCGCCTCCGGAGCCGATGACGTTCTCCGCCAGCTCTCGCTTGGAGGCAATCAGCGCGTCGATTTTTTCCTCCACGGAGCCCCTGCACACAAACTTGTGAACCATGACGTTTTTCTGCTGCCCGATGCGGAAGGCCCGGTCCGTGGCCTGATTTTCCACAGAGGGGTTCCACCAGCGGTCGAAGTGAATCACATGATTGGCGTTGGTCAGATTGAGTCCCGTACCTCCGGCCTTAACAGAGAGCACAAGATAGGGCATATAGTCTTCGCCCTGGAAACGCTCCACCAGTTCCGTCCGGCCCTTGGCGGACACGCCCCCGTGGATGACGCCGCCCCGGCAGTGGAAGATGGAGGCCAAATAGTCGTCCAGGGCGCCGGTCAGCTCCCGGAACTGGGTGAACACCAGGAGCCGCTCCCGTTTTTCATAGATGGTTTCCGCGATCTGTCGGAGCATTTCAAATTTTCCGCTCTGGGCCGGGTCGTACTCCTGCTGCCCCAGGTATTGATCCGGGTGATTGCAGATTTGCTTCAGGTGAAGCAGAAGCGCCAGCACCAAGCCCTTTCGCGCAATGCCCTCGCTGTTCAGAAGCCGGTCCTGGGTTTGCGTCAGCAGCTTGCGATATAGCACGGCCTGCTTTGCGGAAAGCTCCACATAATCGGTCTGCTCCTGCTTTTCGGGCAGATCGGAGATGATTTTCTTATCCGTTTTAACTCTCCGCAGCAGGAAGGGGGAGATCATATTCCGCAGCCGGGCGTAGCCCTCTGGACGTTCCTCCAAGCCGCGACAGAAGCCCCGGAATTCCTCCGAGCTGCCAAGCAGACCCTTGTCCAGAAAGTCGAATAAAGACCAGAGGTTCGTCAGATCGTTTTCAATGGGGGTGCCGGTCAGGGCAATCCGCATCCGGCTGTGCAGCTTTTTGATTTCCCGTGTTTGCTTGGCGGCCGGGTTTTTGACAGCCTGGGCCTCGTCCAGAATGACACAGTCCCAATCCCGGTTCCGTAGGGCCTCCAGGCTCAGGATCATACGGTAAGTGGTCACGGTCAGAAAGGCGTCGGAGGCGGCAAAGCGGTCCCGCAGAACCGCCGCAGAAGCGCCGTGCAGGAGCTCCAGGCTCATATCCGGCACAAAACGCTGGGCCTCCTTCTGCCAATTGCCCAGCAGCGACGCCGGAACGATCAGCAGCGCCTTCGCATCCGGATTCCTTTTTCGCAGAGCCTCCAGATAGGCAAGAATCTGGACAGTTTTGCCCAACCCCATGTCGTCCGCCAGACATGCGCCAAAGCCCAGCTGATCCATCTGCCAAAGCCAGCTGAGACCATTCCTCTGGTAGGGCCGCAGGCTGCCCCGGAAGCTCTCCGGGAGAACTGCCTTGCGGAGCTTGGCGGGATTGCGCAGAGACTGCAGCAGCTCGGAAAGCCAGGCGCCGTTTGTGACAACCGGCCCATCTTTTCTGGCGTCTGAGTCCGCCCCGCCGGAAAGACTTCCGCGCAGAGCCTCCAGCAGGGTTGCGTTGCCGCGCTGCCGCTTCATCAGCGCCAGCAGCTCCCGCAGGCGTCCGTGATCCACCTCCACCCATTTCCCCTTCAGAAGAGCCAGACCCTCTGTTTGCAGAAGCAGCTGTTGAATTTCCTCCTCTGTCAGGGGAACCCCGTCCACCGTCAGACTGGGCACGGCGGAGAGCAGGGAATCCAGACCCAGCATCGCGGGCCGCTCCTCCCCCAGCTTCACGGTGAGGGTCACGGCGTTGGAGCGCCGGCGCCACCAATTGGGAATCCGGCAGAGGATTCCGGCAGCCTCCAAAGCGGGAATGTCCCGCAAAAGCTGATAGGCCTCCTCCGCTGTCAGGCGCAGAGGATGAAACAGCTCGCCGCTTTCCACAAAACCGCCGACCAGCGCAGACGCTTCCGCTGCCCGGTTCAGACAGGAGAGCAGGTCCAGCAGCTTCGTCCGATCCTCCCGGTATTCTGTCAGGGCGTATTGCAGGGGAACGTGACGGACCTTCCCGGTTTCCGTTTTTGTGGCATAGGTGGCTAAAAAGGCAAAGGGATAATCCGCGTCCTTGCTTTCCACCAGATGGAAGAAAATGCGCTCCGGCACGTGGAGCTTCTGGGACTTCTCAGCAAAATACAGGGCAACGGTGCCGGAATAGGCCGCGATCTCCTGCCGGAAAACATCCCGGAGCCTGCGATATTGCCGCTTCAGCCAGGGCTCAGTCACACATTCCGAGCCCAGGACGAAGGGAACCGCACGGAGCAACCGCTCCAGACTGTCCTCGCTGGGCACGATTTCGGTCTTCTCCCGGCTGAGCTCCAGTCCCGGCATCACGGCAAGATCCGCAGCAAAGCGCTCCGCCACCCGGCAGAGGAAGCTGCCGGCCGCGTCAAAGCAGGCCGGACGCTCCTGAAAGGCCAGGGCGTACAGCGTTTCGTAAGGATGTTCCCGGAAACGCTCGACCCACTGTCCCGGTTCGGACGATTTCCCGTAGTCGGATCCATCCAACCGGAATCCGGCCTTCGTCAAAACAAACGAAAGCTGCTCCATATATTTGTCTCCTAAAACGGCAGTTCTTCATCGGCCTCCTGGTCTTTTTGTTCCTCCGATGCTTCGGGGACGCCGTACGGAAATCCCCAGCTCGTGTACCCGGCGACAAATGAGAAGCCTGGCGCCTGATTGTCAAAGCGCTCCGTATCGTCATGCCGCTTTCGGTATCGGCCAAAGCCGTAAAGCTGCTTCAAGCGCTCGCAGATCTCATAGGCCGCAGGGCAAACGCTGACGGCATTGAGAAAGCTGAACAGGCTGAACAGGCGTTCCGGCTGATCGGTATAGGGGAATTTCTTGCAGCTTTCCGGACGGTTTTCGCCAAGTATGCAATCCCCGTTGGCATCCAAAAAACCGCAGGGCTGGTGAATTTCCTGCCATTCCCCATCCACTTGTTTCAGATGCGAGGCAATGAATTCCTGTTTCGTCATGCCGAGACAGACAGCATCCCGTTCAATGTCCTCCTCCGGGATTTCCGCATGCATTAGCTTACAGCAGTTTCGACATTTGGCACAGTTGTATCGCGGAAAAATCTCCCGGTGCAGGGCCATAAACTGCTGATCGAGCACATCTGCGTCCGCCACCCGTTTTAAGTAGGAACGGAAACGCATGTTTTCTTTTTCGTTCCGCTTTGCCGCTTCTACGACCTCTGAGGGGAGAATCATGCGTTGATGTCGTTTTCCCACATCTGTTTCCTCCTATAAGTCCTTGCCTTGGCTGCGCTTGCAGCCGGATAGAACCAATCAGTAATTTGTCTCGATGACTTCTTCTCTCGCCACTGGTGAGAGAGGATGATTGTTCCGATAAGTCTCATGAAATTGTAGCATATTCTTTCCCGAAAGTCTACACAAGAAATAGACAGAAAAGCTGTGAAGAAATAGACAGAAAAGATGTGAAACAATCAACGCCGATCATGCGCCTTGTTAATTGTGGCCATTTTGCCCTTCAAAATCTGTATTGGTAGGAGCACTTTCCTGCTAATGGAAAGAAAAACCTCCCCACAGACCGCAAAAAGCCTGTGTGGAGGCAGAAAAGGAGGGCACTATGATATACGGATTTGCCCGCTGCTCAACCAATAAGACGAAGAAAGATTTTCAAAAAAGCTGAAAAACCTTTCGATTCAGGCGTCATCTTTCCCTTTACAAGTGGGAGACCCGCGATTTAATTTTTTGGAAGATGCTATAAAGGCGGCTTCATCGTTCCCTTTAAAAGTGAGAGAAAGACTGACAACTTTTTTCACTCAGAGGTTTACTTTTTGCCGATTTCTGTCCTTCCGTATAGAGGGACAACACAAGACTTCCCATCATTTCTGTAACGAACTGAAAAATGTCGAAAAAACTTGGCCAGGGACTTTACTTTTTACCCGATTTCTGTCTTACCAAGGTAAGCGTCAAATGAACGTAGAAAAGGAGCCTGCGCTTGGCAGGCTCCACGTACAAGATTTGGTTTAGCGGCAATCCGGCGGGGCGTTTTGTGGGGTCAGCATCTGCGCCCAATTCGGATCAGAAGCACTGTGTTTCGGTGCTTCCTTCAGGACCCAGGTGAGATAGCGACACGGATCAAGGTGGTTCTCCTTTGCCGTCTCAATCAGGCTGAACAGGACTGCACAGCTCTGAGCGCCGTTTGTGGTATTGGCGAACAGGAAGTTTTTCCGGGAGATCACAAAAGGCTTAATGCTGCGCTCCGCGCGGTTATTGCTGAGCTCAATGCGGCCATCCTGCAGATAGGTAGTCAGCGTGGGCCACTGGTTCTTGAGATAGTTCAAAGCAATGCCCAGCTTCGACTTTGGCGCGGCGGTCCTCGTTTTTGACCATGCCAAGATTGCGTCCAGAACAGGCCTCGCCTGCTCCGACCGCTTCTTCTGCCGTTCCTCCGGCGTCAGGTCTTTCCACTGCTCCTCAAGCTTGAACAGCTGGGTACAGTAAGCCACGCCCTGGGCCGCCGTAGGAGATTTCTTTCCCTTCCCGGAGACTTCCAGCGCGTCGTTGAACTTTCTGCGGACGTGCGCCCAGCAGCCGACGTGGATAGCACCTTCCACGCTGTTGTAACCGGCATATCCGTCGGTTTGCAGATAGCCCCGGAACCCTTCCAGAAATTCCTTGGGATAGTCCTTCCCGCGGCCGGGATCACACGAAGTACACCTTTGACAGCTTCGAGGTGTGCCGAATCCTGCTGGACGGCAGCCGAGAGACCGTGGTGGCCCGGTCCTGGTGGCATTGCCTGTTTCTGTTCACCCTTTGGTGGGCTGTCGCCACGCTGGCGGCCCTGGTTCGGGGCGTCCTGTATCTGCTGGAAAAGCTGCGGGATCACAGAGAAGCCGTAAGGCAGCCCGGGAATGAGGAAGCGTCTGTGGTATTTCAGAGCCGCGAGGCACTTTTTCTCCGAAACTATTACAGAGCCCAGACCTTGGTCCAGGCCGGCGCCGCGGCGCTGCTCCCGGTGGGAATTCACTTCGCCCCCGCCTTTACGCTTGGACTGTTTCCTCTGGTGATCCATTTCATCGGGTCCGGCTGGGTCCTGGACAATAAGCGGGATCGGCTGGTCTGTGAGCGGGCCGAGCGGGCCGAGGTTGACCCCTGGCACACCCTAAAATTGGCGACAATGGTTGCAGCCTTTTTGGCGGTTGTTGTTTCCGTGTTGCTATTCCATTGATCAGCATGATTGCAAAAGACGGCTTCCCTGTCAATTGTGGGAAACCGTCTTTTGCATCGTTTACGTTTTGTATGATATGTTGACTTTCAAAGAAGGAAAAACAGTCGCACTGCGGCTGTTTTTCCTTCTTTGAACGCCCAAACAGTTGGTGCGGGCAACAGGACTCGAACCTGTATGGTTTCCCACTGGAACCTAAAGGCTAAGTCTACTCCGTGTGGGATCGGGTTTTGCTCGGCTTTTGTATGAGAATAAGGGACGGTTTTTACCGATTTATAGTCTCTATTGCCCAGAGCGGCAGATTCAGCAGCCAACCCTCGTCCTTGTAATCAGACATGGAAGTACGGATCGATCGCCGCGGCTGGTATTTTTCATGATAAACCTTCAAACTCTTCGCCTGCAGATTTGTTTCCGCTTTCACTTCGACCGGGAGGATCTCTTCGCCGTTGTCTATGACAAAATCAACCTCCGAAGTCGCACGCTCCGCCGTCCAATAATAGATCTGCAGGCTGCTCCGCGTTTTCAGTTCCTGTAATACATATTGTTCGGTCAATGCGCCTTTGAATTCCCGGAACAGATCGTTTCCATCGAGCAGCACGCTCTGTCGAAGTTCGACCATACAGGACAGTAAGCCAATATCCACAAGAAACAGCTTGAAGGCCTTCAGATCCTCGTAGGCTTTGAGCGGAAGCAGCGGGGCGGAAACCCGATGGACTTTATGGATGAGCCCGCAATCCGCCAGCCAAAGCATGGCGAGCTCGTATTCCTTTGCCCTTGCGCCTTCCCGCACCAGGCCGTATATAAACTTCTTGTTTTCCTTTGCGAGCTGGGCGGGGACGCTGTTGAACAGCATCCGGATCCGAGGGACGACCTCGTTTGGCGCATGCTTGGAAAAATCCTGCTCGTAGGCGTCCAGGATCCGGCGCTGGATCTGCCGGACTTCGTTGAAGTCCTTGTGATCGGCAAACGCCTGCACAGCCTCCGGCATGCCGCCGACATAGTAGTACTGCTTCAGGCATTCCACAAAGTCTTCCTTAAAGTTGGAGGCCATGCTTAGATCCCGATCGCGGATCAACCCGGCATGGGAAGCCTTTCCGATTGCCGTCAAAAACTCGGTAAAGGAGAGGGGGAAAAGATCCAGAAACTCCACCTTCCCCACAGGGAAAGATGTGCCCTGGTGAAGCGCGACACCCAGGAGGGAGCCGGCACAAATGATTTGATACTGCGGGGCTTCCTCCTGAAAGTACTTCAACGCTGTCAAGGCGCGGGGGACTTCCTGCACTTCATCAAAAATGAGCAGGGTCGTCTCCGGATCAATTTTATGCCCGGCAAAAAGTTCGAGCCCGACAAGCAGGCGTTCAGTCTGCAGGCTTCCCTCAAACAACTGCCGCATGGGAATGTTGTTGTCGAAATTGATATAGACGCAGGAATCATAAGCTGTTTTCCCAAACTCCCGCATCAGCCAGGTTTTTCCCACCTGCCTAGCGCCGCGGATGATCAGCGGTTTTCTGCCTTTCTTTTCTTTCCATTTTATCAACTGTTCCATTGCGCATCGATACATGGACCTCACCCCTTCCCTTGTCCTGTTTTATAGTATACCGAGTTTTTACAAAAAATCAAGTGACTTTTGCTTGATTGTTCACATTTTATCAAACCACTTACGCAAATACATTGATGTATTCAGCCAACACTTGCTGTATCCATTATACAATCAGACGGCGAAAAATCCTAATGGTTCTGAAAAAAACATAAAAAAATGCCCTGTGAATCCGGGATCGCTTGGATTCACAGGGAAATTGAGTCAGAGCATATTTGAGAAGATGTCTTCTACAGGAAAAAAAGATTATTCCAGAATCTCGGTTAAACAAGCTGATTGCTATACATAGCCTAACCCCTTTACTTGTTTCTACCGTCACAATCTTCCTCTTTTTCATATTTTTGTTATCCAGATTATCGGCAAATAATCGCAACAAAAAGACAAGCAATTCCGAGCATGATAAAGATCGCGGGAACACCATAAGCGTCACTTTTGCGGACCTTTTCTCAGTCTATCTTATCTGGCGTCATATCCTGATAGTATGCATTTTGATAAGCACAGTAGAAGTGCTTCCATTTCAGCAGATAAGCCAGCAGCTCATACAGTCCGAGGATCAGGCATCCCGCCCCAAGAGCTGCGACTGCTGCCCGGCCGGAGCCGGTCACTTTCCCGACAATCAGTGCGAGGACAAGAACACTAATAGGAAGTCCGTATCGCAGAAACCCCGCAAGAATCCTGATGCGCCTTGAACGCCTTTTTGCGCTGGTGTGGTTGCTCATGGTTCAGCCTCCTCCGGGAACAGCGGGTCAGTTACCGCGTCCTTTGGATATTTGATCTTTCCGCCGTACCCTGCCCATCTTCCTGCCAGTTTTTGCAGGAACTGACTGTGCCGCTCCGGGTGGCGAAGGACCGCCAGCACGAGGATCGCCCAGGCCAGGGTGAGGAGGCCCAGGCTTCCGAACAGCCACAGCACAACCGTCAAATCTTCTTTGCTGATATAACCCAGGCGACGGCGGACGATTTCGAACACGATCAGTCCCGCAAAGATTACAGGCAGCAGGAAGGTCAGAATCACCTGACGCCAGCCGTTGGCAATGTGATGGCTGCAGGGGTCGGGCTTGCGGAGATCCAGCCGTTTCCATCTCTCACGCGGCACCTTCTGGGCAAGCAGGCACAGCAGGTCCCGGTAGTGCCCTTGACCGGGAGAAACGGTGAAATGGGCTTTTCCGCAGCAGATGACGACCTCATAGCCCGGCGGCGCGTATTTGCTGTTCTGATAGGCGCCCCGGCGGATCTCCGTGATCTCCTCATAGCGGAAGCTGCGGGTCTTTCCCCAAAGCGTCCTTTGCGTAAAGCCCTCGTCGTCGTATCGGACCCAAAGATTCAGATACGCAAGCTGCAGCAGCCAGCCCAGGAGCTGCCCAAGGAAAACAAGCGGCCACTCGTCCCATCCTTTCATGAGGAAAAAGCACGCAAGTGCAAGCGTAAATAAATACCAGAACACGCCGATTCCGGCGATGGAAAAGGGCAAGATCAACGCCCTCTCCCACTCCGGGGCTCTGCGTCTCTTTCGCTCCAGAAAGCAAAGGACCGTCAAGGCCACAGACACCGGCCAGCAAAAGAATGAAAGATACCTCATAAACGCACCCCTATGCCATCAGCAGCCAAGACGCCGCCATCATGGCCCCGCCGAGAATCACGCAGGCAATGGTGACCCAGTGTCCGAGATACTGCTCCAGCCAGGCACCAACGACGTTGAACAGACCGATGCCGACCACAAAAGCGCCTGCGATCCCCAGCAAGATCCACGGGCTGTTTGAATCCGGCTTCATCGTGATCACGGCAAACAACAACCCAAACATAGGGAGGACCAGGAGGAAGATTCCGATGCTGACCAACAGAATGTAGAGCTTTGGGTGATCCGCCTTGAAGGCCTCGTCAGACATGGGCGAGAACCAGTAGCCCACATTTTCGTCCCTGGGGACCGTCCAATAAAAGCGGGGGTGTACCTTTCCGTCATAGCGGCGCATCAGCTCTTCCACGGAGCCCTTCGCGGGCTTGAGCTTCACCTCCGGCAGGCTCGGACCATGCTTCCCGGTGAGCTTTTCAAATTTGGACAGCTCATAGGCGGGGAAGAGCAGCTGCCAGGTCTCTCCGCTGTCGATCCACTCCAAGGCACAGCAGAACTTCAGCCCGGAGGGCTCGCCCCGCTGCAGCGTCAGACCTGCTTTTTGATATTTCTCCCGGTCCGGCCTATCACCCTTGTTCCAGCCCAGGAAGGCGAGGCCGCCGGGGACCAGACGCAGGCCGGTGACGCTGTTGATGGGAATGGCAAAGACTTCGGTACCGTCGGTGACGCACAGCTCGTCCTCGCTGCGGTAGATACGCATTTCCCCGTTCAGGGCAGGGCCCCGGACCTTCATCCGACCGTCTTTTTCCTTGTAAGCAAAAATCAGAACGTCCGTCTTCTTTGCGCCGTCGGGGATCTTCAGCCAGTTGTCGGCGTTGCGTTCAGCCTCGCCCTTGGTTTTCCGGGCGGCCAGAACCGCCTCATTTTTATCGCTCCTGCGGCGCAGCAGCTTGTCCGCCAGAGCCAGAACACCGCCGACGGCGAGACCAATCCCGGCGATCCAGTAGGCCCAGGGGGCGTTGTGATACCCCTCCGCCGACGAAACCGACGCCCGCAGGACGCCTGCGCCGCAGAGGCAGCCGGGAACGAGGAAGACCCACTCGAGGATTTTCAAAAGCTTCGGCAGCTCCGCCTTTTTCTGGGCCTCGATCAGCTCCTCATCTCGCTGGTTCAACTCCTCTGCCATGCTTTCCGGCAGCTCGGCCTTCAAAAAACGCCGCTGCTCCCGAAGTTCCTGTTCTTCATTGTCCGCACAATTGCTTCCAAATAAGTATTTCATCATGTCCTCCTTTGCCGCAGAACACGGCCTGCGGTGAGCCGACGCATCCCGTGCAAAAAGAAAAACCCACACACGCATTCGTGCATGAGTCTCGTTTTTCAGGGCGCACCGGCAGCGAAGCTGCGGGATGACGGCAGGCCCCCGTCCTGGAGGACGGAACTACTCCCTCGTGGATATTCAAGATTGCATGCATATTATACCACGCCCCGGCCCTTTGTCAAGAGGGCCGGAGCAGTTTTTTGTCGATACTTGTTCAGTTAGCAGGAATCGTCCAGCCTTGGGCGTTACCGCTCCAGTTGCAGCAACGCCTGGAAGATAAAGTCGTTTAGCTCTGCGTTTGGCCTGTCACGTCCCCGTTGTCATGCGGCAGCAGGATCTCGCAGCCGGGAACGCGGCTCAGCAAATATTCCCGCTTTTTCGGCTCGCCGGTGATATCCTCCAGGGAGTAGTATTCCTCGTCGGGCAAGTAGTCCAGATAGAGGAAGACCTGCTCGTAGAGCCTGTGCTGCTCCTCCTTGCTCAGTTCCGGTCGGAAATCCAGCAGATAGCAGAAGCAGACGCCCTGCGCGGTGTCCTGCCGCACCGTATAGAGGTGGGCCAGCTTGCCCTCGGTCCGCTCCGCGATGGCGTCCCGGACCCTGGCGAAACGCTCCGGCTCCATGTCGTTTTCCGAGATCCGCTCCTTTCCCTTCCAGGAAAGGCCCAGATCCTCCTGCTTGTCCCAGGCACCCTGGACGGCTTCCGCCACCTCGGCGCGGTACTCCTCCAACAGCTCCTGCTGCCCGGCACACCGGGCATAGTCTCCCAGCATATCATAGGCGGGCTCCACGAAGTTGAAGTTCTCCTTCGCCGCCTTTTTCAGCAGCTCTACGCAGGCAGGATCGTTCTCCCGGAAGCGCTTCGTACCCAGGAGCATGATTCCGTAGACGTTCTCCGGGTCGTCCGTCAGGATGCTTTGGATCGCTGTCTCCTGCAGCTCTGGTTCCAGAACGGCCAGAGCTTTCGCCAGCTCGATCCGTTCGTCAATGGTCAGAGCGGACCAATCCGTAACGGCTTCCGCCTTGTCAACGAGCACCTTGCGGTCCAGGTAATACTGCTTGCGGTTTTCCGCATAGTTTTCTGCCATCTGATCCCGGATCGCCTTGCCTGCCCGATCCACCAGGGCATTCGTCTCATCCAGATAGGTCTGATCTGTTTCCTCTGCCTCAAAGGTGTAGGTTTCGACCCCGAAGGCCTCCCGGCGCTGGCGGAAGATCGGGTGGGTGCTGACCCGAGGCGGCAATTCCACATCCAGCCGTTTGCGCCATTTTTCCCGTTTTTTGGGAAGCATCTCCTTGTAAAGACGCAAGGCTGTAGCTGGAATGTCGTCCCGCGGCTCCTCCCCGGCGTACTCGGTATACAGACTGAGCTCCGGGATCGGAGACCCCTCAAAGATAGCCCAGGCGTTCAGCTTCGCAAGTCCGTTCACCAGTTCCTGCGCGCTGCCCCAGCGCACCGCCTCCGCATCAGCCAGGGTTTCCCTTTTTCTGTGGGAGAAGAGGTCGTATAAAGTGAAGTCCAATGCGATCAGGCCCACAGGCAGATTCAGCAGATACCCGCCTATGCTGGTCAGAACCCCCTCCTTCACGTTGCCCCAGCGAGAGAGCTCCCGCTCGATCCGAAGACTGCGCAGGGTGTCCTCGTTGAGTTCGTGGGCAAATTCGTGGAGCAGGGCGTGATACAGTTCCTGCTTCGTAAAGATGGCGCAGGTGACGGCGTCCAGGAGGATCCAGACCTCAGCGGGTCTTCTGACGATTCCGACAGTATTGCCGCCCAGAAAGACCCGGATCGGGAGCTTACAGCCGGCAGTCCCGGCGGCCCGATCCACCAGCTCATGGATCACCGGGTATTCTTCCCGGGACAGCTCCTCCTTCGGATTCTCCGTCTTTTCCCGATCAAACCAAATGCTCAACAGGCCCCAGAGGATGTAGATATCCAGCAGCAGCACCGGCAGCCACAGCTTTGCAGGAACATACAACAGAGCATTGCAGCAGACAAGCAGCAGCACCCCCACGTACCAGACCCAGGCAAACTGAAGCCGCCGCTCCACTCGGGCCGCCGCTTTCTCCAGGTTTGCTTCCACTTCCTGCTGTTTTTCCATCAGGGACGCATGGAACTCCGGGAGCTTCCGGTCGTTGTATTTCTTATTAATACGGCGCAGCAATAGCCAGGTTGCCAGATAGCAGAGGATAATCGCCGCGCAGTCACAGATCCACAGGATCCGGTACATCCAGTCCTCCCGTATGGGCAGCAGCTTCCCCAGGAGAACACAGACGCAGGCCAGCCCCAGCGCTGCCGGAAAAGCTTTCCATTCTTCCCGGAGCCTGCTCAGCCTGGCTTTCTGGTCGTCTGCCTTCGCCTTATTCTGAAACACAGACTGTTTTTTCATTATATTCCTTTCTCTTTTCTCGATTATTGTTTTTGTTTGACTTGCTCATTTTTTCGATTGCTCCGGCGTATTCTCTGCACTGTATGCCTCCCAACCGGAAGGCTGGAACCGCAGCCGGTCGTAGGGGTGCACCAGGAAAGGCGTGACTTGGGTATGATCGGCGCAGAAATCCATGATAAGGCTGACGCAGCGGTCCATCAGCATCTCCACTAAATCGATCCGCACCGTGGTTTTCCCGCTCTTTTTACTGCCCATATCCCCGTCGGCCAGAATAACGTCGGAAAAATACAGTTCGTAGTACACAGCGCCGCGGTTCTTATAGGAGAAGGCCACACCGTAATCGAGGATTTGTTCCCAGCGCAGTGTCTTCGTGTCGATCGGGCTTTTGGCCGTCACGCCATCCCGATCTATCGTCAGCGTCTTGGTCCTTGTCAGAATCACTATGATTAACATGGCCGTTGAACCCAGCAGCCACAGGCCGAAAAACACGACGCTGAGAATCTCCGGGACGTTCCATTCCCAATCTGCGCTTCCGGAAAGCAGTTTCCCGGCAAGTCCGCCGCCGATCAATGCCATCATCAGGAAGATCCCAACGGAAAAAGCGTGTCCCCAGCCCCAGCGGATCACGATTTTATCCGCTCCGATCTCAACGCGGCTATCATCAAATAGCCGACGATCATTCGGCAAAGGCTGGCAGGCAGTGCGGCAGAGGGCGGACAGATTTTCTTCTGCGGCGGCGGGGGCTTCCTCCGGGCTCAGACGTTTGCCGCTGAGCAGCTCGTTGATCGTGCAGCCCAGCGCTTCCGCCAGGGCAGGCAGCAGACTGATGTCCGGGTAGCCCTTGCCGGTCTCCCAGCGGGAAACAGCCTTATCCGTAACGCGCAGCCGCTCTGCCAGTTCCTTTTGGGTCAAGCCCATTTCCTTGCGCAAGGCAGCGATCCACGCGCCGGTTTGAGTGGGGTCCATAGATTGCCCTCCTCGTTCTTGATAGCTCCATGTTACAGCGAAAGGGCAAGGATGTCACCCTATGAATCGTAGAATCGGCTATCATCGGAACCAATCGTCCAGCCCTGGGTCTTCGAATCGGGATAGAAAACTAAACAGTTACAATGTAATGAATACACTTTCCGTCCGAGAAACCTACTGTTGTTGAACGATTCTCTGTATCCAATTCTCCGTTTTCGCTTAATACTTGTGCAGTACTCGAAAATGTGATCGTTTCAGTTTCATGATCTATGGAAACATCCAGATCAAACTTGGAAATATTATACCAATTGTATTGATAGATCACGGCTTCCAGCGGGAAATCTATACCGTCGATATGAATCATCAATGTATACGGTCCGTATTCGCCGCCGTGGATAGCGATTGCGGCTGCGTCTGCTTCGTTACGGAATCCAATTTTGATATCCTTCTCATTGTCATGGGTTGCGGAGAGATCGCTGGCTTTCAGATCATATTTTTCTCCGTCTGTCGTGACAGAAATAGTTCCGGTGATCCTGTCTCCGAAATAGAAAAACCGATAATACAAAGGCTTCAAAAATAAATATGAAATCCCTGCAAACAGCAAAATGACAGCAAGAATGACTGTTATGATTTTGGTTGCTTTTTTGACAGCGCTCATAATGATCCTCCCCGACTGACTATGTCAATTCTTGATTTGAGCCTACGGTGCGAACCCTGGTATCCACTTCTGTAAAAATAAATTATAGGAATCGTCGTCCAGATAGCGGTTACACATTTGTCCTATCTCGTCATCCTGTGTATCATATGTTCTTTCGCAATTTCTGGAGATCAGGCAATAACTTCCGTCCTGATAAGAAATACGAATACTTGTTCCATATCCATAATCATTTGGGTCATTTCTTGAATAGCATGGAACAGATCGAAGGTCAGCTAAGATTTGCTTATAGTCGGAAACATCTGGTTCCGATATGATTTCTATAACTCTAACTCTATGTGCTGTTCTGCTCAGGGGAATGAATCCTTGCTATTGCTCTTGATTATTATCTATCTGCAAACAGAAAAGCCAGCCGCAATGCAACTGGCTTTTCTGTTGCTCTGGATCAGTCCAGGCCGATGGTGCGCCCGAGGGGACTCGAACCCCTACGCCAAGGCAATGGCTCCTAAGACCATCGTGTCTACCAATTCCACCACAGGCGCATATTCACTCTTTCAAGGGGAATGGTGGAATAGAGAAAGGAAAAACCTTCCCGGAGGTGACACAACCTAAATCCAGCGTGTCTGCCAATTCCACCACGCCCGCGTATTCAATTTTGATGGATCCCTTGCCGCGCCGTGAAGCAAATCCTTTCGGATGCCGACAAGGACAGGCGGGAATGCCGCCGGGGACATATCATACCACAGCGGGGGATATTTGTCAATTCAGGAAGGCAAAGGCCGCCTGGAATTTTTCCGCGGCGAAGGCGTTCAGCTCCCGGCAGTAGGCGTCGTAGGCGGCCAGCAGCTGCTCCGCCTCGGGGGTCAGGGTGGCGCCGCCGCCGTTTTTGCCGCCGGTGGCAGTGCTGAGCAGCTTGCAGTCCAGGCTTTCCTCCGCGTTTTTGACGATCTTCCAGGCCTTGGAATAGGCCATCTCCATATCCAGCGCGGCAGCCCGCAGGGAGTGGGTCTCTCTGACCCGGCGGAGCAGCTCCGCCACCCCGGGGCCGAAGGCCTTCCGATCCGTGAACAGGCGGATGGTCAGGCCCACGTGCAGATCGTTTTTCATTGCTCCACCTCAATGCAGAAAGATTCGTTTGCCGCCCCGGTATTCACGGACGGCGCCGATCCGCTGGGCCGCGGGAACGGCGTCCCTTGGCAGATCCCTTGGCGCGGCCAAAATATTCAACGCCAGCCGGGGCTCGTTTGCGTTTGGTGCAGGCGGGCCCCGGCTGCTCGCCGGTCAGTTTTGAATCAGCGTGACGGTATAGCCCGCGTCCCGGAGGGCCTGGACAAGGCCGCCGTCGCCCAGCAGGTGTGCAAGGCCTACGGCAAAGAAAACCGTCTCGCCGCTCTCCAGATACCCCTCGGCCACGGCCAGCATATCCGTGTTCCGGCTGGTCTCCATGGCGCTGTGGTATTCCTCGTACAGCTCCCGTTCTTCTTCGCTGAGCTCGGACAGTTCCTCTTCGTCGGCAGCTGCCAGTTCTTCAATCAGGGCCGCTTCATCACCGGAGCACCAGAGCTCATAGAGCTCATTGACGCCGTCCAGGTATTCCCTGCGGGTCGTTCCCAACGCTTCCTCCAGCAGCAGCTGCTGGAGCTTGTCGGAATAACCGGCCATCATGCTCAGCTGGGCCTCGCCGGATTCCACGTCACGGATCTCCTTTTCCTGCTCCCTGGCCCGGGCCATGAGCCGGTGATCCACACCCTTGGAGGAGGAAAGCCTCCGCCCTTGGGAGAGATAGAAGTTTTCAATCGCGTTGCCCCAGACAAAGGGCCGCATCATTTCCGCCTGATCGTTGTACTGGCCGGTGATCTTCAGATACCGGACGGCGGTCTCGTAGACATCCTCCTCCAGATGATCCTTGATGGAGGACTGATCGGTGTAATAATAGGCCCCCGCTACCTTCTCCAGCAGCTCGGGATCGTTTTTGATCTCTTCCTCGAAGGCGTCGTCGTCAAACTCCACCGCCAGGGCGTCCGCAGCGTCAAAGGCGTCGTAAATTGCCTGGGGCAAGAAGCCGGTCCGGACGTCGCCCACGTGGATCGTGCCGAACAGGTACAGCTTCTCTCCGTTTTCACCCGTGACCTCGTAGAAGACCGGGTTTGCCTTTTCCTCCGGCTCCGTCTCCGGCAGGAGTTCGTCGGTGATCTCCTCGTAGGTATCCGGGTCGCCGATGCTGAGGCCGATCCGTTTCTCCATGCCAATGATATAGGGATAGCCCTCGATGGTATGTGCAGCCTTATAGGAGACGCCCACGACAGTGGGAAGCCAGCTGTGCTTTTCCACCGCCACGTAGCCCTCCAGCGTGTCCAGCAGATAGCTGTCCGCCATGTCCATCAGCAAAGTCTCCTCAGAGAACATATCGTGGTTCGCCACTTTGTCGACGGTTCTGCCGAAGCTCTCGCCGCAGGAGTATTCCACTAAGAGATAATCCCCCATGTCGTAGACCGCCGCGGAGACAAGCTCCTTCGGGGCGGGAATGATATCCGCGACCTCGTCCCGCCTGGTCATCAGGTAACTGGTCGCCAGCTGGACACTTGCCGCGAGCCCGAAGCTCTGTTCCTCCGGCTCCTCGTCGTCGACCTGGTATCTGTACGTCTTCCCGATCAGGCTCTGTTTCAACTGAACGTCCTCCTGTTCATTTCCGCTCAGATCGTAGACCTTGCTCGAAAAATCATCGGAAAGGATCATGTCCTGATCCTGCCCATAGAAATGGGCCTCCTCCTGCTGCATCATAACGCAGTCGGCAGCCTGGGAGACATCCGTGCCGTTGATGTCGAAGCTGATCGTATGAAGATGATCCATCGTGTTCTCCGCCCGCAGCAGGAGCAGCAGGGCCTCGGTGCTCTCCAGCTCCACGGCATCCTCGTCCTCGGCGGGGATCCGGGCTGCGAGGTCTTCCTCCGTCCCCGGACGCAGGGTGGACGCGTAGCTCCGGGCAATATCGCTCCCACCATAGCGGAAGCTGATCTCATAGCGCTGGGCGGTCAGCGCACCGTCTTTCAGGGTGGCGGAGCCCTCCGCGCTGATCAGCTCCGCACCCTCGGGCAGGGCCCATTTCTCCCCGGCCAGCGCGCCGGTGAAGCGGATCTGCTCGCCCTCCAGGGCGACGGACTCGTAGTTGGCCGGGTTCAGCAGGGCCAGCGGCGTCTGGGTGGTGAGGTAGTATTCCCCGTCCTCCGGCGCGTGGAAACGGCTCTCGCCCATCTGACTGTAGAGGTTCCCGGCGGAATAGACCTGCTTCAGCTCATAGCTGCCGACGTCCAGCTTCAAAGTCCGGTCGGAGGCCACAATCAGGTCTTCCCCGCCCAGGTTTTGATATTGAACCTTCTCGGTCTGGGTCTCGGTGATCGTCTCGGCCATGACCGTGACGGTCTGGCTCAGCTCCGTGACGATGGTGATGGCACTCTCCGCCTCCAGAACGGCCCGGGCCGCCAGATAGTCGGCGGCGTAGTCTGCCGGGGCCTCCGTGGTGGTCGGGACGGGTTCCGTGGTGGTGACCGGGACGGTCACCGGCTCGGACGCGGTGGAATGGGGGGCGGTGCCCTCCGTTTCCTGCTTCTGGGGGTCGTTCCCGCAGCCGGACAGCAATCCGGCCAGCAGGCTGAGGCAAAGCAGCAGCGCTGCAAGGCGTCTGAATGTGTTCATTGTTTCGTTCTCCATTTCTCTTCTGATTGGGGCTCTGCTGTTATAAACGCGTTTCCTGTCTAACGATTGATATATTGGAATATCTCAACGCAGAAAGATTCGTTTGCCGCCCCGGTATTCACGGACGGCGCCGATCCGCTGGGCCGCTGGAACGGCGTCCTGCAGCTCCGCCAGCAGGGCCTCCGCATCCGCCGGGTGGACGGCCATCAGCAGGCCGCCGGAGGTCTGGGGGTCGTAGAGCAGATCCTGGAGCTCCAGGGGCACGCTGCCCGGATCCACATGGGGCTCGGCAAAGCTGCGGTTGCGGTACATCCCCTCCGGCAAAACGCCCATCCGGGCAAATTCCAGGGCCTCGGGGATCACGGCGATCCCCGCCGTGTCGATCTGCAGCTCCACGCCGCTGCCCTGGGACATCTCAGCCCCGTGGCCCATGAGGCCGAAGCCCGTCACGTCGGTGCAGGCATGGACGCGGTACTTTACCATGGCGTCCCGGGCGGCCTTGTTCAGGGTCGTCATGAGCCGATTGGCATAGGTCAGGGTCTCCGGGGTCAGCAGGCCCGCCTTATTGGCGGTGGTCAGCACGCCGATGCCCAGAGGCTTGGTGAGCAGCAGCACGTCCCCGGGTCGGGCGCCGCTGTTGGTCAGAACCCTCTGCGGGTGGACGAAGCCCGTCACTGCCAGGCCGTATTTGGGCTCCGGATCCAGGATGGAATGGCCGCCGGTGATGATGACCCCGGCCTCGTAGGCCTTCTCGTAGCCGCCCCGCAGGATCTCATGGACGGCCTCCTTGGGCAGATCCTTGGGAACGGCCATGATATTCAGCGCCAGCCGGGGCTCGCCCCCCATGGCGTAGACGTCAGACAGGGCGTTGGTGGCGGCGATGGCCCCGAAGGTGTAGGGATCGTCGGCAATGGGCGGGAAAAAGTCCACGGTCTGCACCAGGGCCAGGTCCTCGGTCAGCTGGTAGACGCTGGCGTCGTCGCTCTTATCGAAGCCCACCAGGAGCTTCGGATCCCGGAGCACCTGCAGGTCGCCCAGCAGCTGGGCCAGCACCCCCGCGCCCACCTTGGCGCCGCAGCCGGCACAGGAGGCCAGCTTGGTCAGTTTGATGTCGTTTTCCATGGGTGCCTCCTATTCATGGCCGGCAGATTGCCGGCGCTACAGATTGCGTTGTACTGAGCCCATACAATGCAGGATCGCTTCCAGGACGCCGCCGCCGATGGCAAGGGCTTTGTCGGAGGCGGTGCGGCAGTAGGCGGGGTCATTGCGGGGATCCACGTCCCCGGCCTTCATGCCCTGATGCACCGGGACGCCGGAGGCCAGCAGGCCCCGCAGGACGCCGTCGATGGTGCAGACCATGGGGCTCTCCCCCACCCAGCCGGCCACGTCCCCGGCCTTCACCCGGTCGCCGATGCGGAGCGCTTCCCGGAAGATGCCGTCGGCGGGGGCGCGGAGCACCCGCTCCCCCGCGAAGCCGCCGATCAGACCGGGGAGATTCGTGTTGGGCAGGGGGCTGCCCCGGTAGAGCACCCGGCCCAGGGTGTGGCCCCGCATGGTCTCCACGGCAGCGTGGCAATCCAGGCCCGCAGTGAAGCCGGGGCCCACGCCGATCACGATGGGTGCGTCGGTGATGGCCGTGCCCAGGTTGCGTTTGGCCAGGATGGAGTCCACCAGCGCTAAGGGGCGCAGGGCGGCCCGGCAGCGGCAGTCCGGATCCGTCAGCACGGGCAAAAAGCCCTGTTCCAGCAGGGACAGGGCCTCATGGGCATCGGCAGCCCGGCGGGCGGTCACCCCCTCCACCACGGTTTCCCCGGCGGTGACAGCCTCGGAAAAGGCCACAGTGCGGCGGATGGTGGTAGGCCGGGGCAGCTCCGTCATGACCACCCGGAAGCCGCTGCACCAAAGCCGCAGAGCGACCCCGGAGGCCAGATCCCCGGCACCTTTGATTAGAATCAAGTCACGGTCAAACATAACGTACTCCGTTCGGTTCGTGAAATGAAGTATCGCCTGGCGGCGATATGAAGTATTCCTTGCGGAATATGAAGTATCTCCTTCGGAGATATGAAGTATGTGCTTCGCACATATTGCGGTATCTGTTTATTCTGCGAATAAACAGATGAAAAAATTATTGATTTCAAAAGTGGGGAAAACTACCCGTTGCATCAAATATGGCGCAGCCATACTTCATAAGCGAAGCGTCTTCATGCGGCGAAGCCGTACTTCATATCCGCGTCAGCGGATACTTCATTGGAATCACCCCAACGCTCGAAACAGCCACCTCCGCAGGCTTCCTGCCACTACGGGCTGGGGCAGCAGCGACGCCAGGGTCTCGGCGGCGGCCCATTGGTCGGGGGTTTCGCACTTGTTTACATAAATCATATTCCCGTAACCCTCCGATTGGATCACTCTCGCCCAAAGGGCGGGGGTCAGGAGGGCGTCCGGGCCGGTTCCGGCCCGCTGGGCGAAAAGCTCCGGCCGGTGGCAGACCCGGGCGATGGGCTGCCCGAAGGCATCGGCCCCCAGCACCAGGATCACCCGCTCCGCCTCCGCCGGGATCGGCGGCTCGTGGGGGGCGTGGGCCTTGGCGGGCAGGCCCTTGGAGCCGTCCGCCTCCACCAGAACGTAGTCCGCAGCCCGAACCAGCGCCCCAAAGGGCAGGGTCGGAGCGGCCAGCTTGCCCTCGGGCCGGGGGCTCCCCAGGCAGAGGGGGGAGGCAGCCTGCAGAGCCGCCTGCAGCGCCTCCGGGGTGGCCGGATCGGCCACGGGCAAATGCTCCGGGCGGCGGATCTTGGCGGAGGTGGTGACGATCACGGAGCCTCTGTTTTTCAGAGTCTCCGCCAGGGCGTAGAGCAGAGTGGTCTTCCCGCCCCCGCCGATGATGGCGGTGAGTCCGGGGCGAATATTCAATGGCTCGATCAGTCGTTCCGCGTGCATGGGACAGTGCTCCCTTTCCATTCGATTCAGCCCAGGCCGCCCAGGAAGATCTTGAAGCCGATGCCGATCAGAATGATCCCGCCCAGGATGGAGGCGTAGTTGGAAAGCTTGGTGCCCAGGCGCTTGCCGATCACCAGGGCGGCCATGCACAGGGCGAAGGTCACGCCGCCGATCAGCAGGGAGGCCACGTTGGCCGTGGCAAAGTTATACTGCTCGATGGTGAAGCCCACGGAGAGGGCGTCGATGGAGGTGGCAATGCCCTGCATCAGCAGATCCCGGGGGGTCAAACTGCGATCCGTGGGGGCCCCGTCCGGGTCGCTGTGCTCCCGGAGCCCCTCCCAGAGCATCTTGCCGCCGATCCAGCCCAGGAGGGCAAAGGCGATCCAGGGGATGATCTTCTCCAGGGAGGAAAACAGGTTCACCACGGTGTGGACACAGACCCAGCCCAGCATGGGCATGAGGTATTGGAAGCCGCCGTAGACGCCGGCGATCTTCGCCATGCGGCCCCGGCCCATTTGGGGCTCCCGGAGGCCGTTTGCCAGGGAAACGGAAAAGGCGTCCATGGCCAGACCCACGCCCAGCAGCGCATTTTGCAGAAAAAAGGATACGTCCATGCAGTCGTTCTTCTCTCTTTATTTGATTTGTACAGATTATTACGATTATACCACTGTACACGGGGTTCGTCAACGAGAAAAACGGGGGCGGGAAAGCCGCCCCCTTGGAGTTGAAAGTTGAAAATTGGGAGTTCCGTCGTTTCAACCGTCATTTTGCAGATGGCAATCTGCAAAATACCACAATTTTGCATTTTGCGTTTTGCATTTTGCATTCCGCGTTCGGGCGGGGTACGGATTCTTCGCTTCGCTCAGAATGACAGGCGGGTTACCCGCGGCGGCCGGGGCCGCCGCCCATGCCGCCGCCCATACCGCCGAACTGGTTGGTGATCTGGTCGGTCTCGGTGCCGTTGACGATGATGGTGCCGCCGGTGTGGGTGAGGGTGCCGTCGTAGTCGAAGGGGCTCTGGGCGTTGACGCGGATCGTGCCGCCGGTGATGGTCAGGTTGCCGTTGGAGTCGATGCCGTCGGTGTCCCCCTGGCCCATGGTGATGCTCAGCCCGCCTCCGTTGATCTCTACGCAGGTGGTGTAGGCGGAGGACTTCCGGGCGCCGTTGATGCCGTCGTCGCTGGCGCTGATGGTGATGTCGCCGTCGTTGATCTGGACCCAGGTGCCCTCGATGCCCTCGGCAGCGGTGATGCTGATGCTGCCGCCGTCGATCTGGACGATGCTGACCGCGTGGAGGCCGTCGTCCGCCACGGTGACATTCAGCGTGCCGCCGCAGATGTAGATCCAGCCCTCCCGGCTGTCGTCCTCGTTCTCCGCGTGGAGGCCGTCCTTCTGGCGGCTGGTGACGGTGACGGTGCCGTCGGACAGGGCGATGCCATCGTTGGCCTCGATGCCGTGATCCACGGCGCTGACGGTTAGGACGCCGCCGGTGATCTTGATCTTGTCCTTGCCGCTGATGCCGTTATCAGTGGAGCTAATCGTCAGACTGCCCAGGCCGTTGAGGATCAGATCGTCCCGGCTGAAAATGACCGCGTCGGTGTTCGTGGAGCCGTCGGCGGTGAAGGTCCCGGTGACGGAGAGGCTGTTCTCGCTGGCCTCGGCCGTCGTGACGAAGACCTTGTCGGCGTTCTTGACGTAGATCACGGGGCTGTCGTCGTTGGTGACGCTCAGACCGTCCAGCACCAGCTGGACCTTGTCCTCGTCGCCCGCGTCTACCACGACGGTGACGTTCTTCGCGCTGCCCGAGAGCACGTAGACCCCCTCGGCAGTGACAGTGATATCCTTGCCGTCGGAGACGGAATAGGCGACGGCCTCGCTCAGATCGGCGCTCTGGGTCAGATCCCGCTTGGAGAAGAGCTCGGAGGCGTCCATGGCGCCGCCTGCGGTGACGGCCGCGGTGCTCTGAACGGCAGCGCTCTGGGAAGTGCTGCTCTGAGCGGCAGCGCTCTGGGTGGTGGAAGTGTTCGTGGAAGTGTCGTCACTCTGCGCGGCTGGGGTGCTCTGGGAAACGCTGCCGCTCCGGGATGCGGTGCTTTGGGAAGTGCTGCCGCTCTGGGATGCGGTGCTTTGGGCGTTGGCGTCCACGGCGCAGGCCGTCAGGGTAAAGGCCAGCAGCAGGGCCAGGATCAGGGCTCCGCGCTTTTTCAGTTCGTTTCGTTTCATGATGGTCGCTCCTTTCTTCGGGGAGGCTCATTGGCCTCAGTGTTTGCTTCTGGGGCCAGTATAGAGGCGGAGTCTTAGTTGAAACTTAAGCAAATATGAAGTTTTTGAAAACTTGAAAAAAACGGGAACCAATCCAGGCGTTCGCCGTCTAAGGAGGTGATCACGGTTGGAGCCGCCCCGACGGCCCCGCAGTCATTCCAAAATACAAGGAGGAACCCCCCATGCGTAAATCGAAATGCACCCTGATCGTCTGCCTGCTGCTGATTGCAGCCCTGGCACTGAACATGACCGCCTGCGTGTCAAAGGTCCACGCCGCCGATCTGATGGACGGCGTCAATCCCACCGCAGCGAACGCCGCACCCACGAACCCAACCGCCGACCAGCAGGCCGCCGCCGCAGACTTTGCCCTGCGCCTGTTCCGGGCCAGCAACGAGTCCGGCAGAAACACCCTGATCTCCCCCCTGTCCGTGTCCATCGCCCTGTCCATGACCGCCAACGGCGCCAGGGGCGAGACCCTGGCCCAGATGGAGCAGACCCTGGGCATGAGCCTGGACGAGCTGAACGCCTATTACCTGGCCTACCGGCAGGAGCTGGAAAACAGCGAGGTCCTGCGCCTGGCCAACTCCATCTGGTTTACCAACCGGGATCACTTCACCGTCAACCGGGATTTCCTGCAAACCAACGCCGATTACTACGGCGCCGACGCTTACCAGGCCCCCTTTGACGAGGCCACGCTGAAGGATATCAACAACTGGGTCAAGGACAAAACCAAGGGGATGATCCCGGAAATTCTGGATCGCATTCCCGAGGACGCGGTGATGTACCTGGTGAACGCCCTGGCCTTCGAATGCAAGTGGGCGGAGGAGTACGAGGAAGACCAGATCTACAGCGGCGAATTCACCTGCGCCGACGGCAGCACGCGAACCGTGGACTTCCTGCACTCCGAGGAGTCTGAATATCTGGAAACGGAGCAGGCCACCGGCTTCATCAAGCCCTATAAGGACAGCCGCTACGCCTTCGCCGCCCTGCTGCCCAAGGAGGGCGTCAGCCTGGAGCAGCTTCTGGACGGGCTGGACGGCGCGGCCCTGCGGAATCTGCTGCAAAACCCGGTGCAGGAGGATGTATCCGTTTCCATCCCCAAGTTTGAGACCAGCTATGACACCGAGCTTTCCAAGGCGCTGACCGATATGGGCATGGAGCTGCCCTTCCAGGATGGGGCGGACTTCACCGGCCTGGGGAAAGCAGACGACGGCATCTGCATCAGCCGCATTCTGCACAAGACCTTCCTCTCCGTGGACGAAACCGGCACCAAGGCCGCCGCAGCTACCGTGGTGGAGATGACGAAGAGCGCCGTTGAGGACATAATCTTCCATTCTGTATATCTGAACCGGCCCTTCGTCTACATGGTGATCGACCGGGAGACCAATCTGCCCCTGTTCATCGGCACCATGCTGGACCCGGCGAAATAAGCGTTGATAATTGAAGGTGGAAAGTTGAAAGTTGGCGATCAACGTCGTTTTCAGCTTTCCACTTTCCTTTTCCCATTGGCGTAAGTTTCAACCTTCCATTGGTGTTAGTTTCGATTCGAGGACCCGGCACAGTCACCAGTCACCGCTTGTAGGGACAAGCACTGCTTGTCCGCCTGCCCCTCCGTTCGTTGCAGCTTGCGGGGCAAGCCACAGCTTCGTGTCACAGTCTGCCGTCAGAGCGCCTGTGCTGCAAAATGGTGCGTCCCGTGACGCTGTTTCAGTGCGCCGCAGCGGGGTATGCAGGGCGTAGGGGCTGGCGTCCTCGACAGCCCG